>OLKW01000210.1_pt1 | contig 75003 bp, 72 predicted proteins | sample 1604351 | NCBI WGS metagenome assembly OLKW01 (sample SAMEA104055714, study PRJEB20765) | soil metagenome | isolation source: soil
AAAAGTTGTGAGAGAAAAACCACTACCTATCTTTACCTTGGTGTTCAAAAAAGGTTCGACCAAGATGAAGTAATGTCCGCACAAAGGGACTTACGCTCATAAAAAAAGCTAAGTCCCTTTTTTATTATAGCGAAATCGCCCGTTTGTCGGGCGATTTCAGCAATAATGTAATTCAAATCCGGAGTTCGAAATGCCCCCTTTTCCTTGTCATATACCAAACCCGACGGGAAGATTAAATTTTGCAACTTTTCCTTGAGGCTAATACTGCCATCTACCCAAAGTTTACGCAGGTTTCGGCATAATATTGAAGCTTCATTTAGCATTTCTTTTAGGTTCGAAATGTAAATGCTGCAACCATTGATTTCCTTCTGTAAAATCGCATAGTCCGCCATGTATCTTGCCAAGAAACGATCGTAGGTTTCTTTCGGCATTTCTTCTTTTATAAAATGCTTCTCTTCCAATTTCTCAATGTTCCTTTTTAGCTCCGCCATTCGGTTTTTAAGTTCTTTTTCCTTCTCTTCGTTGCCTTTATTCAGTTCGTAATACGTGCTTTCTAATTCAATTAAAATGGCTTCGTTTAAGTCGTCCTTAATTTGGTAGTTCTCCAAGTCGGTTGCGAATAATTCATGCATCGATTTTGCGCTTTTATTGCACTTGCATCCGTTTGTTCTGCACTTATAGTAATAGAGATTTTTCTTCTTTACAATATAGCCTGTATAAGGTTGGTCGCAATCGGCACATTTTACAAAAACCTTTAAGGGCAAGTTGATGTTTTCTAATTTATGTGGTACTCCATATTTTGTAGATGAAGAAACAATATCATTCACTTTCATAAATTCTTCTTTTGAAATCATTTTTTCGTGAACGCCCTCCACTATTTTTCCATTTAGCATTCCGTGTGAAATTAATCCGCAGTAAAAAGGGTTAATGAAAATTTTATGTAATTGTTGCTTATACATTTTCACGCCTTGTGCCTGAAGTTTCAAAATAATTTCTTCATTCTTCATGCCTTGCAATTTCCAATCCCAAGCCTTTTTTATTTTCTTGCCATCAGCGTTCACGATTATTTTGCGTTCACCGTTCGACCGCACAATATCATATCCCTGCGGGGGCTTCACTACCCAAATACCTTTTTCAAACTTGGCTTTCATTCCTGCCATAGCAACTTGTTTGCGTTGATCGTTATCCCAACGACCGAATAGCAATTGCATATCGTGAAATAAAACTCCACTTGCATTTGTAGTATCTATTGGTTCGGTCACCGCTTTAATATGCACGCCATGTTTTTCTCTTAATTCATCAGCAATTGAAATCGCTTTCCCTCCAGTCCTGCTGAAGCGAGTCATTTTGTAAACTAAGATAGTTCCTATTTTACCTTTGCTTTGCCGAATAAAACTGAGCATATTCTGAAACTCTTTTCTCGCATCGGTTTTAGCACTTTCATAAGTATCGCCAAAACGAGATACAATTATTAAATTGTTTCTTGCTGCGTATTCCTCAATGGCTTTGCGTTGCGTTTCCAAAGAATCGTTCTTGTCGAATTGCCCTTTGCCGGAAACCCTTGTGTACATTACAACTAAATTGCCTTCAACTTTTTTAACGGTGGTTGTACTAACCCGTCCAAACTTTGATTCAATTAGTTTTTCGTCTGTAGTCATTTTTCTCCTTTCTTTTATTAAGCCGCTTTATTATATTCTTGTTCCATTTTCTTTTTATTTAAATGCTCGTAAAAAATAACAGCTAAGTTTTTTACAGCAAATAATATTTCTTGTGCTTGTTCATCAGAAACATTTTCATAATTTTTCATTCTTTTAATTTTAGCAACACTCAACCCTTCGTGCTTCTTGCTTTCAATAATGTCCATTTCGTCCCACTCTTTTTCACAATTCTTACTCCGTATTCTATCTCGCTTTAATTGAAGTACGGTACACTTTCCCGAACGTGGTAGCAAATTCTGCTATAGTTTTAATGGCAATAACTACCGCCACAAAAACTTGCACGTTCAAAATAAAGATGCCATACTCTTATGGCTATTTAAGTGTCGTTATCAAATGAGGGGTATCGAGATTCCTTTTTCATAAAGCAAAGCTCGGTGCAATGAAAAATCTACTTTCCAGATTTGAGAAAATTCTTTAAGATTCTTTACTCAAGCCATTAAATGGTACGTAGAGCGATCATGGGATTTTTCGTATCAAACTATTTGGCATAGGTGCTTGCTGAATGACGAGGAAATTTGTGAAATAAAAAATCAGCTACGAGAATTGTATCAATCTATCCCGGCAGATAATTTCAAGGAGGAGGCTGAAAGATATTTACAACAGTTCAGTAAACAAATTGAGGATTTACGCAATCGGAAAAATTTATCGCGCGAATCATTGCTTCATTCTTTCAAAACGTTAATGCAGGAATGGGAAAATCCCCGTCCGGAAAAGCAGGTTTATTTTAATCGACTTTTTTCAAAGGCTCGGCAATTTAGGAAGGTTGGTACAGGCGTCTGAATGACGTCAAGTGACGTCACCAGACATCAGTTGCCTCAGAAGATTTTGTTTGCAAAACGGTATATCTAATTAGAAACCTTATAAATTTATTAAATGAGTTTGGCCGACTTCCTTAATTTGTTTAGGCTTAATACCGGCCTCATCAGCATAAACTCTCCATTTTTTAACCACAGCTTTTATATCCTCAATAATAGTTTTGGCTGATTTTACATTCATTTCTTTTCCAACTTTCAGCAAATCATTTTTTGTAATGTCTTTTGTTTTTCCGTTCATGGAAAGATTATGTTGACTTACCCATTGGCTTTTGGGGTTGTATGCCCACGTTAAATCGTATGCAGGAGCCAATTTCCATTTACCGGTTTTATCCATAATAAATGAAATGTTTTTTGTGTGGTCATCTAAATTTCTTGCTATTACATTAAATACCATTCGCCTGTAAATTTGTTCTGAAGCTGTGGCCGATAAGCGTAATGTGCGGATAATTTGAAACACCTGCTCGTAACTGTAAGCTCCCACTTGTGCAAAATCAAAATGCGCCATAGCACATAAAGTTTGTACATGTAATTTGTCTTTTCCTTTTATACGGTCAAATCTTTTAGTCATAAAATGCGCTCGTCCGTTTTCCTCAAACAAAATACTTTCCATCATATCAATTTTACAACCCAATGCCATTTTATAATAAGCTAATTCTATTCTCCCATATCCTTCCGGATCAGAAAGCCCTTTATCACTTACACCATCAAATTTCATCAGCCAATGGCTGAAACCTTTTGGTGCTTCAACCTGTCCCGAAAGTACTTCTTTTGTTTTTTCATTATAGGCAATTATGGCTTTAGCTCTCGCACCACCGGCTGATGATCCAACCCGTATAATATCTTCTAATCCCTTTTTTTCATTAGCTTTTAATTTCGTTGAAAATTCTTTTCTCTCTCCAAGTATTTGCTGTGCTACTTCAACGAGGCTTTTAACATCAATACCAACAGCAGTTTCTTTTGTAGCGTGTGTTGCAGGTTCAAATTCAAGCGCGCCCATTCCACGTTTACCCATATAACATAAACGTTCCACGGGGTTCATGCTATCAGGCGTTCTTCCTTGCGAAGCGAGCCACGCATTTATTAATCTTGTACCATATTTATCGGGCAATGCATCTGATAAAAGTCCGGGTAATCCGTAGAAGGTATTTTGGCTACCATTATTAATCTCCATAAACTCAAAAATGGTCTGCCCACTTTCAACTTTCTCCAAAGGCATCATTAAAGGCGAAACATCCCATCCGTTTTTTGCAAAAGCTTTATCAAATTCAAATGCGCCTATTTGGCTGTACTCATCCCATAGCACTGCACCAACTAACTGGTTCCATATTTTTATTTTAGCCGTAAGTATTGCCATTTTATTTTTTATTTCTTAGGGGTAACAATTTTTTATTTTTTGCCGAAACTTTTTTCACAGGCGAAGCCCTCTTGCGTTTTTTCGCTTCTAATTTAGCCATTTCCAAAGGGCTGATTATATTTTTTTCAGTAAAATGGTCTAATAGCTCAAGTTGGTCGAGCGCACGTAACACTTGTATAAAAGTGATTAACGAAATTGGACGACCATGACGTTCCAAATCGCTTAATGTACTTCTGTTTATACCGGCCTTCTTAGCTAATTGCTCTTGCGTATAATTCTTTTTAAGCCTTGCTTGTTTTAAGAAGGCTGCTACCTCCTTGATAATAGCATTTTCACTCATACTATACCAATCTTTTTTGTTGCTAAATTCCGTCATTATAGCCGTTTTTTAAGTTAATGATGCTTTTATACTACAAATATACGAAATATTTCAGGACTAATCCTATAAATGTTGCTTTTTTACGCTATTATAGCTAATAATAGCCTTAATATCGTTTTTTTAAGACATTAAAAGTGTATTGCCCAAGAAGAAGAATTTTTAAGAATTAGTCAAAACAGAAAACTAGAAATTGAAAATAAAAAAACCGCTGAATTATTTAGGTAAAAAATAAGAGGGTTTAATGACAAAAAAGAACTCGAGCTCTTTTTATGTGAGGAGCCGATAGTTGAATATAAAACAAAATTAAAATTGTAAACGAATAATTTACAACTCGTTTCTTGATTGAAAGCCACTCTTATTTGAGAGGCTTTTTTATTTTCCTTAATTTTATGAAAATTACTATATACTATGAATAGTGTTAAACTTACACGCAAAGAACTTTATGATTTAGTCTGGTCATCTCCGTTTACAGCACTCGCCAAGAAATATTTAATATCTGATGTTGGATTAAGAAAGATGTGCATAAGAATGGAAGTCCCATTTCCGAAATCGGGACACTGGGTAAAGGTTCAATTCAAAAAACCAATCGAAATACTAAAATTATCTGCTAATTATTCCGGAGAGAAAGAGGTTACTTTAAACTTGCGAGACGAAGGTGATGAAAGTTTAAAAGGGAAACCATCACATGAAATTGCATTAAAACAAGAGATAGAAAACGATTCTTTGTTAAATATTACCGTACCAGATATACTCACAAAACCGCATAAGCTAATAGTTGAAACTAAAAAAGCACACTTTAACAATGAAAACCGCCATAGCAAAAACTTCACAGGTTATTTAAGGAGTCCATTAAGTATTTCTGCAACCAAACTGAATTATAATAGAGCTTTAAGAATAATGGATACGTTTATTAAAGCAATGGAGCTGCGAGGGCATATATTTCAAATTAATAACGATTCAGCTCACATTGTAATATTTGGTGAAGAATTTGCAATTAGCATTCGAGAAAAAAATAATAGAATTCCAAAACCAAAGACCAATAGTTGGCAAGAATATGATTATATCCCTTCCGGAATTTTAGCATTTGTAACAAAAATTAATTGGAGTAATGTTGAATGGAAGGATGGTAAATTACCTCTTGAGAACCAACTATCAAAAATTATTGCAAAATTTGAAATAAAAGGTGCTGAAGAAAGGGAGAAAACGATACGGAGGGAAAAAGAAAGGAAAATCAGGGAAGAGCAGGATCGGATAAAAAGAGCAAAAGAACAGGAAATTGAGAATGAATTAATGAAATTCAGGGTGCTGAAGAAAAAAGCTGAACTTTGGAGGGAAGCAAGCGAAATTCGGGCTTATTTGGGCAGTATAGAAGAGAAAGCAACTAAGGAGCAAAGCTTGACTGATGAGCTCAAGGATTGGCTGAAATGGGCGCACAAGAAGGCGGACTGGTATGATCCGGTGACGGCAATAAAGGATGAATTAATGGAAGGAGTTGATAAAGGCAATTTGACCTTTAAAAAATCCGGTTATTATTAATCCTGACTCTTGAAATCCGTGATTTTGATAATTTCCTTTCTAAAGAGAAGGCAGAACTCGTGAATTTTTATTAAGTCCTCTGTAAACCGAACCGAGTTTTTCCCTTCCTTTGCAGAAGCCTGATTAGAAGGATTTTTACGATTTTTCGAGTTTGAACTTTGTAAAAGGGAGCCCGCACAAAGGGACTCTGGCTTACAAAAAAAGTCAAGTTCCTTTTTTACTATAGCAAAATCGCCCGTTTGTCGGGCGATTTGGAAGATTGCTTCATTTAATTTTTCGGTTCGAAGTGCTGCTTTTATCTTATCGTATACCAAACCGAACGGGAAGATCAGTTTTTGAATTTTCTCTTTTAGGCCAATGGCTCAGAAAGCCCATATTTTACTGATATTTTGGCTTATTTTCATTGCGCGATTTAGCATTGTTTCATGGTTCGAAGTGTCTATGACGGATTTCTTGATTTCTTCACGAAGAGTGGCCTCTTCCGTGCGATATTTCAGCAGGAATTTCTCGTAGGTTTCCTTGCTCATTTCTTCTTTAATAAAATATTTTTCTTCAGTATGCGCGCATAACCTAATCCATTAGACGAAGGTGAAGTGCCTTCTGTTATTATCAAGCCTGCACTTGCACGTTGCTGATAATACTCTTTCATTAAAGCATTAGATATGTTACCTATTGCCCTGCATCTTGTCATGGGAGCCATAACGATACTATTTTTTAATTGTATTGATCCAACCTTTGCAGGTGTAAATAATTTTCTTTCTTTCTTTCTTTCTTTCATCTGTTTTTATTGTTAAGTGTTTTTAAATGTTGCCGAACGTTGAAAATTCCTAAATATGAAATTTTATTTTGCCCTTCTTCCTTGAATAATACCAAGTAAAAGAGAAATAAGTGCAATTACTAAAAGTATGTGGATTAACCCCCCAACACTATACCCAATAAAGCCAATTGCCCAAGCAATAACAATAATTACAGCTAAAACGTATAATAGATTTCCCATGATTTTGATTTTTTAATTATTATTTTTCTTTTGTAGTCTTGTCGGATTTAGTATCAATTCCGGTTCTATCAGGATTAACTTCTCTCTTCGGTTTATCGAATTTGTTTTTTGATTTCGCTTTTTCGCTTTTTTCCGGTTGTGTTTTGTCTGAATTTGTATCTGTTCCAGTTTTATCAGCACCTTTATCGGGTTTTGTTTTATCAGCGCGATTTGTAGATTTTTTAACTACCTGAGCCTTGTTATTTTTATCTGAATTTTTCATTGCAAATATTTTAAGTGTTAATTCCTTTACTAAAAGGATTGTTTTAATTATAATTTTTCAATAGCGTTGCGTATTTCTTCCTTGGTCTGACCAAGCTTTTTTTCAAGTTTGCCTAATAATTCATTTTCTTTTCCTTCTACGAAAAGTAAATCATCATCAGTTAGTTTTGCATACTTTTGTTTGAGTTTACCTTTTAACTCATCCCAATTTCCTTTGATTTTTAGTTTTGTTTCCATTTTTTTTTGTTGATTTATATTGATTTTTTGTCTGTTAATTATACTACCCGGTTAATGCAAAGGAAGCAACACTTGAATTTGAACTTCCAATTTCTTCAATTGGAATTCTTCTCCCTTTACTCTTCAATGACATAAAATGAGTTGGTGTCAGTCCAGTAATTTGTTTAAATTGATTAGATAGGTGTGCAACACTACTATATTGCAACCGATGTGAGATTTCCGTTAGGTTAAACTCGCCATACATTAATAACTCCTTTGCTTTTTCAATTCTATTAATAAGAATAAATTGTTGTATTGTAATGCCTTTAATTTTTGAAAACAAGTTGGACAAATAAGTGTAATCATACTGGAGTTTTTCACTGATATAATCAGAGTAATTTATTTTCGGTAATTCATCTGCATTATGAATCATTTGAATAATCACATTTTTTATTTTCTCACATATTATACTTGTCTTATCATCCATCAACTCCAAACCCGAAATGAGCAAAGCTGATTTAAGTTGATGGCGTTGTTCAGCAGAAATATCTTCCATTATATCAACCTCGCCCAAATCAACAATGACAAAATGTAATCCAAGTCTTTTCAACTCGGCACTCACTGCCATTTTGCACCGGACACTTACCATATGTTTGATATATAGTTTCAAAACAATTTAATTTTAGAATTCTCGGTTGATGACTATTACTTCACATTTTTAACTGTCAAATCTTTAAATGCTTGATCTAATTCATTCATATCATGATTAAATTCCGCTTTAAATTTCTCCCATTTTTCTTTCCCATCAGCTTTGTAATCATCCAGCTTCTTTTTTAATTCACTATTTTTCTTCTCCAGTTCATCTATTTTCTTTTCATACTCGGCTTTAACTTCCTTTTTTTTATGTTCAATTTTTGTTTTAAAATCAGCGATAATTTTATCATTATCGGTAATCTTTTGCGCTGTTTCTTTTCTGTAATTTTCGATTTCTACCTGGTACTCTTCATTGGCTTTGTTTAAATCCTCCCGTGCTTCGGTTACATTTTCTTTTGTATTATCCACTTTTTCAGCAGGAGTATTGCAACTTGTTAGCATTGAACCTGCGATAAAAACAGACGCTGCCATTGTTCTAATTGACTTTTTCATTTTTATTCTTTTAATTGGTTAATAAATAAGAGGCTGAAACTGTGAAATCAAATTTAGAAAGTGGATAGTACTTGATTTCGGGACAAATATATTTTCATTTTTATTTCTTTATTATGACGCTGGTCAAATCTTACTATGACATTTATCATAGTCATGATTTGATGCTGTAAAATCAAATAAAATAACATTTTAATAACCTCATTGTTTAAAAACGATTTAGCACAATCTCCAAAGGGAAATTGCTTAAAAAAATCGCTTTAAAACCCTTTTTTGGGAGCCATGAAATGAAAATTCATAGTTTTATATGGTTTTTATTACTATAATTGATATTGATTTACTATAATGACAGTTTTCTCTTATCTTAAAGATTGAATGAAAACATTAAAAAAAGTTGAAGATAGATTCGGTGGGTTCTTGGAATCCTTGCCTGATGCTATTATTATTGTGAATAATGATGGAATTATTCAAATTGTGAATTCTCAGACCGAAACACTATTTGGTTACAAAAGAGAAGAAATTGTTGGGCAGGAAGTAGAAAAATTAATGCCTTCTAACCATAGACATGCGCATCACGCCCATAGAAAAAGTTTTTGGGACAACCCTACTCCCAGACCCATGGGAGCAGCCGGAAGAGATTTATTTGCACAGCGAAAAGATGGAGGCGAATTTCCAGTATCAATTAGTCTCAATAAATTGGAAATAGAAGAAGGCGTATTCGTATTAGCTGCCATTCGAGATGTTAGTTATCAAAAAAAGATTGAAAAAGAATTGACAGAGGCAAAAGAAAAAGCCGAATCCGCAATGAAAGCGAAACAGCAATTTTTGGCAAATATGAGCCACGAAATTCGCACCCCAATGACTGCAATTATTGGATTTTCAAAAGTAGTGTTGAAAACAGATTTGAATGCTAAACAAAAAGAATACGTTTCAGCCATAAAAACGAGTAGCGATTCATTACTTGTGTTAATTAATGACATACTCGATTTGGCAAAAGTGGATTCAGGAAAAATGATATTTGAGCAAACTCCATTCAAAATGGAGGCAGATATATCAGCAATGCTTCATTTATTTGATTTGAAATTGCAGGAAAAGAATTTAGAGTTGATTAAAAAATACGACAATAACATTCCAAAACAATTGGTTGGTGATCCTATACGTTTGAACCAAATTATTTTGAATTTGATTAGCAATGCAATAAAGTTTACACCTGAAGGAAAAATAACCGTAAGCATTCGTCTGCTAAGTGAGGATAAAGAAACTGCAACCATTGAATTTGCTGTAACTGATACCGGTATTGGAATACCTGAAAATATGATTTCAACTATTTTTGAAAACTTTGAACAGGCAACCAGCAGTACTGCAAGGTTATTTGGAGGAACCGGATTAGGACTTGCCATTGTTAAAAAATTAGTTGAAAAGCAGGGTGGAACTATTAACGTGAAAAGTAAATTAAATGAGGGTTCCACTTTTAGTTTTATTTTAAGTTTTCAAAAAATGAAAGCTGAAGATGAATTGGATATTGTACTAACAAAACAGGAATTTGATTCGAACATTAAAAATATAAAAGTGTTGGTTGTGGAAGATGTTGCCCTCAATCAAATGTTGATGAAAATACTATTAGATGATGTTGGATTTGAACGAGACATTGCCGACAACGGAAAAGTAGCTATCGAAATGTTACAAACTAAATCCTACGATATTATTTTAATGGACTTGCAGATGCCCGAAATGAATGGGTTTGAAGCTACTGACCATATTCGTAACAAAATGAATTCAAAAATCCCCATTATTGCATTAACTGCCGATGTTACAGCAGATGATTTAGCACAATGCAAAGCTGTTGGAATGAATGACCACATAGCAAAACCTATTGAAGAAAAATTATTATACAGTAAAATAGTTGAGTTAGTAAAAAAACAGTGAACAAAGTAATGAATTAAAAAAAGATTCCAAAACATCTTCCATCCCTTTTGTTTTTTTAACTGCAAGCGCTGAAAAAAAGGTTGAAATTGGACTTAACATGGGCGCTACGGGTTATATCCCAAAGCCTTTTGAAGCAAATGAATTGTTTGAAATCATAGAGGTTTGTTTAAATAAATAATAGTTCTCAAATTATTTAAGGAGTATTTATTCTTCCTATTATATCAAGTTTTTTACTGATTTAAATCAACACTATAACTGATCGCCGTCATTATGGTTTTAAGTATCTGCGTATACATTTGTACTGTTATTAAAAATAAGCTGACCCCGTAAGGTCTCAGATTTTTAACACGAATATATAAAGTTGACCCTGTAAGGTCTCCTCCAAAAAGTTAATATAACGCCAACCCCGTAAGGTCGGCTTTTGTTTTAAAAAACATTTTGAGTACTAAATATTTTATTATTTTTAAAAATACCCTAAGCCTGAGTACAAAAAACTATATGGAGGTGACGATAAACAAAAATAAAAATTATAAATTAAAGCAATAAGAAAAAATGTTTGAGTGGTTAAAATATCTATTGGTTTTTGCATCAGCAATGGTAGTAGATATAGTTCCATTGCCACTTCCTCCGGCATTTGTTATTATGATTTTTTTACAAATTGAATTTAATCTTAATGTTTGGATTGTTATTATTGTTGGAGTTGCTGGTTCTGTTTTAGGTAGATATTTTCTTACTTTATATATACCAAAAATTGCTGGGAGTATTTTTAATCTAAAAAAAAATGAAGATGTACAGTTTTTAGGAAAAAAATTAAAAGAGAAGGGTTGGAAAAGTCATTTAGCCATATTTACTTATTCCTTACTTCCACTTCCAACCACTCCTTTGTTCATTGCAGCAGGAATGACAAAAATGAAACCCTATTTAATTATTCCTGCATTTTTTGTCGGGAAGTTAATAAGTGATACCATTGCGGTTCTTATTGGAGAATATGCTACTCATAATGCCCCGCGTATTTTAGAAGGAGCTGTTTCTTGGGAATCAATTTCCGGCTTACTATTGGGTATCTTGCTTATTTCAGCACTCTTATTTATCGACTGGCGGGCTTGCTTTCAACAGAAACGATTTAAAATAAATTTTAAAATCTGGAAATAATCTGAAGTAAAATCAATCTCTCTTTTCTGTTTATCTTAATGAACGGACACTTTTGAAGTTAAAAATTATTATTTCGATTGAAAATGGTGGATAGAAATTCATAAAGTTCAGGATGTCTTTTTTGAAATTTCTTTGGATTACTAAAAAAATACTCGCTTACTACCGCTAAAAATTCAGTGTTACTGGTCAGGGCGTAAGGATTAATATACATTTTCCCTTTTCGATTCTTTTTATTTCGTTTCCATCTCATGCAACCAAGGGCCAACAAATGCGTGGTTTAGTAATGATTGAGGAATGCCATCTATATCTCCATCTTCTTTATCCAACAGGTGTACAAATTCGTGAATACCTACATTTTCTTTGTGTGGAAGACCGTCAAAAGCCTTAACAAGATCGGGTTGGGATAATATTACTGTACCATTTTGAAAACTGCTGCCAACCATACCGGTGATAAATTCTTTATGACCATTAAATCTTTGGGTTTGAAATTTATCGTCAAAACTATTGGGATAAATTAGAATGGTCTTTACATACGGATAATTATAATTGGGAAAAGCAAATGTTGGAATAATAGCAGCTTTTATTTCAATTCATTCCCGAAACTTCCAATAATTTCTGAAACAGGAATTATTGCGCCACATTTCCCCGTTTAAACCCATCCGTTCCCATTCTCAGAAACCATGCTTTCATATCGCCGTTCCTTTGTGTTGTCTGCTTGCTTTGCCAACAGCCACTTTCTTCTGATGCCCAACAACTGATTTCGGACTACTGGACATATATCAAAAGTGTTGCGGAACAGAATGCCAAGAATGCAGCGGATCAACTCGATAAAGCCAAAACTGCGTATCAAAAATTAAAATTCGATTTGTTTCCAGAAGATACCACTCTTACCGCTTGGCTTAAAGAAAAACATCCTAAAGTTTTATCTTCATTGCAGGAAGATCTTGCAAAGCAAAAAATACTTTCGACCAATCTCATTTCAGCCATAACTTCAAAAACGGTGAATAATCGTTCGGAGATAAAAGTAAGCGTAACAAATCATGACTGCGATAATTTCTCGTTGATTTTGAATCCAAAAGTCATTAATCGCAATTAAATCCCTTGTAAATCCCTCTGAAATTTCTACTTTTGGTACGGAAACTCGTTTATGATTTCTTTTTTGTTTTAAATTTTTCATTTTTATTAACGATAATAGAGGTTTTAGGATTCGAAGAGGGTAAAACCCTGCCCGCCAGAATGAATTTATTTACCCGATACGGAAAAAAAGCCAAAAGAACCTGGAAGTTGTTGGGCCCCGGTTTAATTACCGGAAGCAGCGACGACGATCCTTCAGGTATAGCCACTTATTCTCAGGCAGGAGCAGGTTTTGGTTTTATGACACTGTGGACTGCCCTACTCACATTCCCTTTAATGGCTTCCATTCAGGAAATGTGTGCAAGAATTGGTTTGGTTACAGGAGAAGGACTTGCAGGTGCCATTAAAAAAAATTACAGCCGCAAGATTTTGTATATCATGCTTGCTTTCAGTTTCCCTGCTATTGTTTTAAATATAGGCGCTGATATTGCAGGCATGGGCGCTGTGGCCAATCTTCTTATACCCGGGATTCCTCCTTTTGTTTTCAGTATACTTTTTACGGCATTACTAATTCCTTCAATCATTTTTTGGCCATATAAAAAAATTGCTTCCATAATGAAGTACCTATGCCTAATCCTGCTTGTGTATCTGATTGTTCCACTCATTGTAAAAACAGATTGGACAAAAGCATTAACGTTTTCATTTTTTCCAAAAATAGAATTCAGTAAGAGGTATATAAATATTCTGGTCGCTATTTTAGGTACAACAATTTCTCCTTACCTTTTTATTTGGCAGGCATCTATGGAAGTTGAAGAATTAAAAAAGAAAAAAGAAGGTTTTTTAGTAGATAAAAAAGTTATTCGCCACATGCGTGCAGATATTGGCTATGGCATGTTTTATTCAAACATAATAATGTATTTTATTATTCTTACCACCGGAACTGTCCTTTATAACGCCGGCATACGCCAAATTGATACAGTTGAACAAGCTGCTCTTGCTTTAAAACCGCTTGCGGGTAATTTTTCGTACGTACTTTTTTCGTTAGGGATAATCGGGACGGGTTTTTTGGCTATACCTGTTTTAGCAGGCTCACTCTCGTATGCTATGGCCGAAACTTTTCAATGGGAACAAGGGCTTGATAAAAAATATAAAGAAGCAAAACCTTTTTATGGTGTAATTGCCGTTTCACTTGTCATCGGTCTTCTTATACATTACATAGGTATTAGCCCAATTCAGGCGTTGATTTATACAGCTATTTTGTATGGCTTAACGGCACCGATTCTTATTGTTATTATTTTGCTCATTTGCAATAACAAAAAAATAATGGGAGAAAATGTAAATGGATTTTGGTCAAACTCTTTAGGCATACTCACTTTTCTAATTATGGCATCAGCCGGAGCAACCTTGATTTGGTTTTATTTTAACTAATCTCTTAAAGAAGATTTAATCGCTGAAGCAGGCTTTCTTTGTATAAACGCCCTATAGGTATTGCCTTATCGCCAAGAAGGTGCAAGGTGTTTTCTTCTACAGCTATTGCTTTATCAAGGTTGGCAATGAACGAACGATGTATGCGTACAAATTTTTTGGAAGGAAATTTCACCTCAATATTTTTCATGGAAGAGTGAACAACGTATTTTGTACTTTGGGTAACAATATTTACATAATCTGCATTAGCTTCCACATATTCAATATCGTTAATTGCTATTTTTTGCAGTTGGTTTTTATGGCGAACAAAAATAAAATCAGGGCTATTATTATCAGAAGATGTAATGCCCCTATAACCGGTTACTTTTTTTATGGCTTTTAAAAATCGCTCATAGTTAACAGGTTTAACAATATAATCTATTACATGGTTATCATAAGATTCGAGTGCGTAATCTTTTTTGCTGCTGATTACAATAACATTAGGTGTTTCCTGGAAGGTATTAAGAAAATCAATACCGCTTATTTCGGGCATCTCAATATCCAGTAAAATTAAATCAATTTGCTTTCCTTCTTTAAAGGCCGCCATCGCTTCTCTCGCTCCGCTATAAGAACCAACCAACTTTAACGAATCAGTACGGTCAACACAAATTTTCAGTAACTCTCTCGAAATTGGGTCATCGTCTACTATAATTACATTCATACTAATAAAAATTGTATATCTAAATTAGCAATAAAAACCATTTCATCAACTATTTATTCTCTTTTTTGATTACTTATTAAGGTAGGTTAAGTTTTTAAGCCTTTATAAAATTTCCTTATTTATCTTTGCAGCGTATGAAAGCCTTGATTTATTATCTTTCTCTTCCTCTAATTTATCTGTTTTCTATACTGCCCTTTTGGCTGTTTTACCTGGTTTCTGATTTGTTTTTTTTGTTTATTTATTATGTTTTTGGTTATAGAAAAAAAGTGGTTTTAGAAAATCTACAAAAATCTTTTCCAAATAAAAGCGCAGAAGAAATAAAAAAAATACGTTTTAAATTTTACCGCTATTTCTGCGATTTTGTTTTAGAAACTCTTAAAACACTTACCATCAGTAAAAAGTCAATGTTAAAACACTGTAAACTTAATGAGGATGCCCAAAAATTATTTGATAAATATTATAGCGAAAAAAAGAGTTTAATTTTCGTGATGGGACATTATGGAAATTGGGAATGGGCAGGAAATACCTTTAGTATTTTAGGCAAACATCAATTATATGTAATTTATCATCCGCTAAGCAATGCCTATTTTAATAATTTAATTGTGGGCATGCGCACTCGTTTTGGCACTAAGCTCATTGTGATGAAAAATACTATCCGTGAGATGTTTTCAAATAGAAACGAGTTAAGTGCTACCGCTTTTATTGCCGATCAAACCCCTGCTCCTGAAAGTGCTTATTGGACAAAATTTTTAAATCAGGATACACCTGTTTTTTGGGGAACCGAAAAAATTGCCCGAAAAATTAATTACCCAATAATCTTTGTAAATATAAAACGGATTAAACGTGGATATTATGAAATTTTTGCGGAAACTTTAGTGGAAAATCCCATAGAAACTACTGAAGGACAAATCTCGGAAATGCATACCCGCAGACTAGAGCAAGAAATAATAAATCAACCCGAATTATGGCTTTGGAGCCACCGCCGTTGGAAACACCCTGTTCCTTCGTTAAGAAAACCGATTTAGTACACTTCTTTTGCGTAAATTTGGCGTTCAAAATATGCTTCAAGGAAAACAATTAATCTTAGCAACCAGGCCTTATGCTAAAGAAATAAAGTGGAAGAGCTGGTTTTATACTCTTAGCACACTTTTTCTTTTGATTGGTGTAAATGCTATTACGTTTACTAACGCGAACATAGCCTTACGTATTGTTTGCAGTATTCTTAGCGGATTTATCATTATCCGTTTTTTTGTTATTTATCATGACCACCAACACAGCGCTATTTTAATGAATTCGAAAATAGCCAATATTATTTTTACACTTTTCGGCTTATACGTGTTAGCGCCAAGCAGTATCTGGAAACGCTCGCACGATTATCATCATGTACACAACTCTAAACTTTTTAGTGCAAGCATAGGCTCCTACCCTATTCTTACCAAAGAAAAATTTCTTACATGTTCACGCGCTCAACAAATTTCTTATTTGGCAATAAGACATCCTATCACAATTGCTTTTGGGTACTTGAGTATGTTTATGTACGGACTATGCATACAATCATTCTTAAGTAAACCGCGTAACCATTGGGATTCGTTAATTGCATTAATCTTACATATTACATTTATTACGCTTGTTTGTTGTTTTTTTGGATGGTTAACAATGTTGTTGGCAATCATTATTCCGTTTATGATAGCCTGTTGTATTGGCGCTTATTTATTTTACGCACAGCACAATTTCCCCGGCGTTTCATTTAAGGAAAATAAAATTGAGTGGAGTTATGAGCATGCAGCACTCGAATCGTCCAGCTTCATGGTTTTGAATCCTTTTTGGCGATGGGTAACGGCAAATATTGGTTATCATCATATACACCATATTAATGCGCGCATTCCTTTTTATCGCCTACCGGAAGTAATGGCAAAAATACCTGAGATGCAAAGAGTAAAAACCACTACACTAAAGCCGAGTGATATTTATAAATGTTTTAAGCTTAAAGTGTGGGATACCGAGAAGCAGAAAATGGTTTTTATAAAAGCTAAATAGTTTGTAAAGACGCTCCTATGGAACTTGTAAAATTAATTTGTAAAAATTTCTATAGATAGTTGACTCCTACTGAGCAGAAATAAATTTTACCCCGTAGGGGCGACCTCTTATAAACATCAAAAAAATAATGTCTATTTAAATAAATACCTATTCCTTCTTAAAGAGATCAAACTCTTTCAAATCAGGTTCAAATTTCTTCTTCCTGTTTCTTTCTACTTCATACAAAAGATTGCTTACATCTTTAAACAATGGCAGACCAATTTGATTGTACTCGTATTTACCGCTGCCAATAATATTTTTTTCATTCACAAAAATGGTTGCTGAAATTAAAAACTCAACTTTGTTTTTGTAATCAACAACATAAGCAACATCACTTAAAAAACCATAAGCTCTTCCCACAATATTAAATACCCGCAATGTATCTTGCGTAATTTCAGGAACTGTACTTGCGTAAATAAAATATTTTTTAAACGAATCGTAAAAAATCTTTGTGTCATAGGCAGGATATTGACTTTCTCTTGGATACATTCCTAAATGTTTTAGCATAAACTGCCAGTCATCTTCGGTAATATTATACTTTGCTTTTTCATCCATGTAATGGTAAAATACAAGTCGTCTAAAAATTTCGTGGCAATTTTGCAGACTCACAAAATTATGTTTACTGAAATCTTTTGGTTGGTAAACCCGTTTGCCCGCATCGTTTACATATGCCCTACCCGCTTTTGCTTCGGGCAATGGATAGGGTTTGTTGTAAGTAAAATACGTTAAAGGTTGTTTATACAAGGCATCACCGGTGGGCGAAACAAAATAAACCGGTGGTGTAATTTTTCCGGTATCGCCTTTACACTGTGCATCTAATCGGTTTACAATTCTGATGTTTGGAAATCCCCATTGCTCCAATTTTTGGTGTGCATAATCGCAACCTAAAAACTCGTAGGTACGTGCAAAAGAATAATTATCGCTTATTAAAAACATCTTTTTAATGTAATGAGCAATAGAAGGCATTCTGTTTTCTGAGGAAGAATCTCTGGTCACTCTCTTCTCGCAAAAGAAAACACTATCAGTCAGCATAGGCGTATTTCTATCTATGCCATAACTTTTTAATTCATTTATTTTTTCAATAGCCATAATAGAAACCGGTAGTTTTACCAGACTGGCAGGATAAAAAAACTTATTGGTATCAGCGCGCCAATAATAATTTTTAAAAGTTGGTTTATTGTTTTTATCGCGCGTAATGCGTGTGTAAATAATTTGTAATTTGTATTTTGAGTGGTTTGCAAAAACTTTTGCATACTGAGGTAAAGAAGTTTTTAATAAACTATCTAAATACTTAGATGTTTTTTGGGAATAGGAATGAAGGGAAAGAAGATAGAAGAAAAAAAATATTTTATTTTTCTGTAACATGTGGGCTTTGCATTTTCCTACCTGCAAAATACACAATTAAACCTGATAATACTGTAGCTAATCCGTACAAAGATTCAACAGGCTTGTTCTTAAAAATAAAATACATTACCCATCCGGTAGAAGCAAGAAAGATAATTGGCGTTATAGGATAGCCCCAGGTTTTATAAGTTGTTTTCAGGTGTTTAAATTTTGTTCTTAAAACAAATATTCCCGATACGGTTAAAAAAGTACACAAACTTAATGTAAAACCAACGTAAGTTATAAGCGAAGAGAAAGAAGAAGTCAGTATTAAGGTAAGCGCAATTAAGGATTGAAATATGACAGCAACATAAGGCACACCTTTTTTATTTGAAGTTGTAAAAACTTTAAGCAATTGCATGTCTGCACCCATGCTGCGCATTACACGCGGCCCTGTAAGTATCATGGCACTGAGTGTAGAAACTAAAAGCAGTGCGATTACTAATCCCATAAAAGCACCGAGAGTGTGACCAAATATTTTATCTGCACTTAAATAACCCACTTCTGTAAAGCCTTTTAATTCGTTAACCGGAACAGTGTATAAGAAAACGTAGTTTAGTAAAACATAAAGTAACATTACAACGCCTGTGCCAAGTAATAATGATTTTGGTAAATTACGTTGAGGGTTTTCTAATTCTCCGGCAATATAGGAAGAAGCATTCCAGCCGGAATAGGCATAAGAAACAAAGACCAATGACACTGCAAAAGGTGCGCTGCAAATTTCTGTCCACGAAAATGCAGTAGGCATAATAGAAATTTCGTGGGTGGGATGCGAAAATAATCCGGCACCAATTAAAAAAACAATCGCTATAATTTTAAACGCCGTAAAAAACTTTTGAAAGCGACTACCTAATTTTACATCGGTAGCATGTAGGGCAGTAAGTAAAAGAACAACTATAATGGCCAATCCGGTTGAATTTACCTCGGGGAAAATCTTACTTACATACATTCCTAACGCCACGGCCGCTGCTGCAATTGGAGCTGCAAAACCAACGGTTACCGATACCCATCCCGATAAAAAACCAACGGAAGGATGAAATAATTTAGTGAGATAATTATATTCGCCACCCGATTGCGGAAAAGCAGAACCTATTTCTCCGTATGTTAAAGCGCCGCATAAAGCAATAACTCCACCGATAACCCAAAGCATCAACACAGAAAAAATAGATTGTATATCTAATACCTGATAACCCAGACTGGTAAATACACCTGTGCCAATCATGTTGGCTATAACCAATGCAGTTGCGGTATTAAAATCAATTTTAATGGCTGACATATTTTATTTTCTTCCTATAAAATTAATGTCAGTTCGAGCGGAGTCGAGAACCTTGTAATACTTTCGGGATCTGTGCAAGAGCCTCGACTCCGCTCGGCTTGACAAACTTTGTGATTGGCATATATGGGTCATAAATTAGTCGAACGACTGAGAAGATTGCTGTGAGAGTTGCAACATTTGTTGATATTGCTCGGGGTTTAAATCGTTGTAATAAAAATTTATTGGATTTACTTTTTGTCCGTTTTTAATTACTTCATAATGTAAATGTGGCGCGGTACTTAAACCTGTACTTCCAACAAGTCCTACTAATTCTCCACGTTTTATCTTCTGCCCTGCTCTTACTTTAATTTTACTTAGGTGTCCATATAAAGTTTGATAGCTGTAACCATGATTAATTACTACGTGATTTCCATATCCTTGCACCATAGCATCTGCCGATTCTACAACACCATCTCCGGTTGCGTAAACAGGAGTTCCTTCAGCGGCAGGAAAATCCATGCCCGGATGCATTTCCTGTGTTTTATAAATCGGGTGCGTTCTCCAGCCAAAACCACCCGGCTGACGAATTAAGTTTTTAATATTTAAAGGCATAATGGCGGGAATAGAATTAATCATCTGTTCTTTATTCTTTGCCAGTTTAAGCACATCATCAAATGATTTTGATTGTATGTAAATTTGTTTTAAAAGTTTATCCAACTTTGTAGCCGTTTCTTTCATCAACTCGGTATTCTCAAAGCCTTCCAGGTTTTTGTAACGGTCACTGCCACCAAAACCTGCTTTACGAATGTTGTCAGGAACGGGCTCTGCTTCAAATATTACTCTGTAAATATTATTATCGCGATCTTGTAAATCACCTAAAACGCCTTGAGCCATTGTCATTTTCTGACTGAGCAACTCATATTCTAAATTTATTTTTTCTATCTCTCTGTGTAACTGTTTTTCTTTTGGAGAATCTAAAAATTTATACGCTAATAAAATGGTAATGGTGGCAAATACAGTCCCGGTAGCCAAATACGAAAACACTTTCAGCAACCGTTCTTTTAGGGTTGTATTAAGCTTTTCGTAGGTTAAGCTTTTAGTATTAAATTTATATTTTATCTTAGACATCGTTATTTATTGAATTTCACCTGCCTGCGGCAGATACGCCCGAGCTACGTAGGCAGGAATAAATTGCTGCAAAAATACGGAATTCTATTGAAATAAAGAATTTCAGGTTTTAGCCTTATTTAGGAGGTATTTTCTTCCAAAAAATAAGTTAATTTTGAAATTCTTAAAATTTTGATGAGATATGATGGACTCCAATAAAATACGCCAAACCTTTTTAGATTTTTTTAAGTCGAAAGGGCACCACATTGTACCTTCTGCGCCAATGGTTGTTAAAAACGATCCTACCCTGATGTTTAACAACAGCGGTATGGCACCTTTTAAGGATTTATTTTTAGGTAATGCTCCCATTAAATATCCTCGCATTGCCGATACACAAAAATGTCTTCGCGTAAGCGGAAAACACAACGATCTGGAAGAAGTTGGTGTTGATACTTATCACCACACTATGTTTGAGATGTTGGGCAACTGGAGCTTTGGCGATTATTTTAAAAAAGAAGCTATTGCTTGGGCATGGGAATTACTGACTGAAGTTTATAAAATTGAGAAAGACCGTTTATACGTTACCGTTTTTGAAGGAAGCACAGATGATAAATTAGCTTTTGATCAGGAAGCATACGATTGCTGGAAACAATTTATTCCGGAAGACCGCATTCTTCGCGGAAACAAAAAGGATAATTTCTGGGAAATGGGTGATCAAGGCCCGTGCGGACCCTGCAGTGAAATACATTGTGACATGCGTTCGCTTGCAGATAGAAAAAAAGTTGATGGTAAAACACTTGTAAATACAGGGCATCCGCAGGTAATAGAAATCTGGAACAACGTTTTTATGGAGTTTGAGCGCAAAGCAGATGGCTCATTGGTAAAACTACCCAAACAACATGTAGATACAGGTATGGGTTTTGAGCGTTTGTGTATGGTGCTGCAAAAAAAACAATCTACGTATGATACAGATGTTTTTCAGGCATTGATAGAAAAAGTAGAAAGTCTTTGTGGATTTCATTACAAACCGCATGATGAAGACAATCATAAAAACATGCGTGTAATAAATATTGCCATACGTGTTATTGTAGATCATATTCGTGCCATTTCGTTTTCTATTGCTGATGGACAATTGCCAAGCAATACGGGTGCAGGTTATGTTATTCGCCGGATTTTACGTCGTGCTATTCGTTACGGTTATCAATCACTCGGATTAAAAGAACCATTTCTTTATCGTTTAGTGCCGGTGTTAGCTACTCACATGGGCGAAGCATTTCCTGAATTAGTAAAACAAAAATTGCTGATTGAAAAAGTTATTCGCGAAGAAGAATCTTCTTTTTATAAAACATTGGAAATTGGTTTGCGTCGCATTGATAATATCTGCATGGAGTTAGCAAACTCTAAAAAAGATAAAATGATTGACGGCAAAACTGTATTTGAATTGTATGATACATTTGGTTTTCCCTTGGATTTAACTTCTTTAATTGTCCGTGGATATGGATTATCTATCAACGAAAAAGAATTTGATACTTGCTTAGAGGAACAAAAAAACCGTTCTCGTGCCGCTACACAAGTTGCAACAGATGATTGGGTTTATACAGCTCTGCAATGGAATACCGATAAAGGCCGCGAAATGAAATTTGTAGGATATGAAGAAACAGATGCCGAGTGTTATATTACACGTTACAGAAAAGTAAAAAGTAAAAACAAAGAACAATACCAATTAGTTTTAAATATTACCCCGTTTTATGCAGAGAGTGGCGGACAAGTTGGTGATACCGGAATTCTAAAAAGTGTAAACGATACTTTAGTAATTACCGATACTAAAAAAGAAAACGGAATCACCATACACTTCACAGATAAACTTCCTTTAAACATTGCAGCTTCTTTCTGGGCACATGTAGATAAAACAAAACGTACGCTTACTGCCAATAACCACAGTGCTACTCACCTGCTCCATGCGGCTTTACGTAATGTGTTAGGTACACATGTAGAACAAAAAGGAAGTTTAGTGAGTGATGAACATTTACGTTTCGACTTTTCTCATTTTGCAAAGATTACTGAAGAAGAAATTCACCGTATAGAGCATATGGTGAATGAAAAAATTCGTGAGAATATTACTTGTGATACACAGTTGATGGCAATTGAAGACGCGAAAAATTCAGGCGCTATGGCTTTGTTTGGTGAGAAATACGGAGACATCGTTCGCGTAGTTGCATTTGACAGAAATTATTCTGTAGAGCTTTGCGGGGGTACTCACGTTAAGGCAAGCGGACAAATAGGTCATTTTAAAATTGTATCGGAAGGTGCAGTGGCAGCAGGTATTCGTCGTATAGAAGCAATTACTTCTGTTAAAGCCGAAGAATTTTTTGAAAGCCATATTGATGAATTAAATAAAATAAAACACTTACTTAAAAACCCGAAAGATGTTGTTAAGGGTGTTGAAACTTTAGTAGAAGAAAATCATACTTTGCAAAAACAAGTAGAGAAATTTCTTAGAGAAAAATCGCAACAAATAAAAAAGGATTTGTTAGGTAAGAAATTAGATGTTGGCGGAATTTCTGTCATTGCCGAAAAAATTGAACTTGACAGCGCCGAGGAAATTAAAAATCTTTTGTTTGATTTAAGAAGTCAAGTAAATAATTTATACTGTGTTGTTGGCTCTGAAGTAAAAGGTAAGCCAAGTATTTCTGTTATTATTTCTGATAATTTGGTTAAAGATAAAAACCTGGATGCAGGGAAAATTGTACGCGAAGTTGCCAAAGAAATTAACGGGGGCGGCGGCGGGCAAGCATTCTACGCACAGGCAGGCGGCAGCGAAGCAAAAGGTTTAGATGCGGCAATTAAAAAAGCGAAGGGATTTATTAATTAAATTTGTAAAAAATAATATAAAATGTTCGATAGTTTAAGTGATAAATTAGACAGAGCCTTTAAGATTTTAAAAGGCCAGGGAAAGATTACCGAGATTAACGTTGCCGAGACTTTAAAGGAAGTCCGCAAGGCTTTGTTGGATGCCGACGTCAACTATAAAGTTGCCAAACAATTTACAGATACGATAAAAGAAAAAGCATTCGGGCAACAAGTTCTTACGGCTATTTCTCCAAGTCAGTTACTTATAAAAATTACGCACGATGAGTTAACCGCTTTAATGGGCGGCGAAACTTCCGAAATAAAACTTGATAACAATCCAACTATTATTATGATGTCGGGTTTGCAAGGTTCGGGTAAAACAACTTTCTCCGGTAAGCTTGCAAATTATTTAAAAACAAAACGCGGTAAAAAACCATTGCTTATTGCCTGCGACGTTTATCGGCCGGCCGCCATTGACCAATTACACGTTTTAGGAGAGCAGATTGGAGTAGAAGTTTATTCTGACAGAGAAAATAAAGACCCTATTTCTATTGCTAAAAATGGAATTAAGCAAGCAAAAGAAAACGGTAACTCAGTTGTCATTATAGATACTGCCGGACGTTTAGCGATTGATGAAGTAATGATGAATGAAATTGCTACGCTTAAAAAAGAGATTAAGCCGAGTGAGATTTTATTTGTTGTCGATTCAATGACTGGTCAGGATGCAGTTAACACAGCGAAAGCGTTTAACGACAGATTAGATTTTGACGGAGTAGTTCTTACTAAATTAGATGGTGATACACGCGGCGGCGCTGCTCTCTCAATAAAAAGCGTAGTTAACAAACCCATTAAGTTTGTTGGTACCGGAGAGAAGATGGAAGCAATTGATGTCTTCCACCCTACCCGTATGTCGGATAGGATTTTAGGAATGGGCGACGTTGTTACGCTGGTAGAAAAAGCGCAGGAACAATACAACGAAGAAGAAGCAAGAAAGCTTTCTAAAAAAATCGCACAAAATAAATTTGACTTTAATGATTTTTTAAATCAAATGGGACAAATTAAAAAAATGGGCAATGTAAAAGATTTAGTGGGAATGATACCCGGTATTGGCAAAGCAATGAAAGACGTGGATATTAATGACGATGCTTTTAAACACATTGAGGCCATCATTCAATCAATGACACCTAAAGAACGCGAACATCCCGAATTAATTAACGGTAAACGCAGAGAACGCATTGGTAAAGGAAGCGGCAGATCGGTGCAGGAAGTAAACAGGTTGATGAAACAATTTGAAGAAACACGTAAAATGATGCGCATGATGCAGGATAAAAATGCCATGATGCGTATGATGAAAAATATGCCGAAGATGCCGGGGATGAAATAAACTACGAACTACTAATTTTATACGAATTGTACGAATCTAAATGCAGCCAACTATATCCAAAGATCTTATTTATCCCGAGCTTAGCTATAAATTAGTTGGTTTAGCATTTACAGTTTTCAATGAACTCGATTTCGGACATCTTGAAAAAATATATCAGCGTGCTTATGCAAAAGAGTTGGCGTTAGAAAAATTAAAATTTAAAGAACAAGTCCCGTATAATGTAATTTACAAAGGAGAAATAATTGGTAAAGGTTATCTTGATTTTTTAGTGGAAGACAAGATAATAATTGAACTAAAGAGAAACGATCATTATTCAAAAAAACACATTGAACAAGTTGTGAATTATTTAAAGATTTCAGGTTTAAAACTGGCCTTATTGATTCATTTTTCAAAAGAAGGCGTTAAGTATAAGCGAATCGTAAATGTTAATTAAGTATTTGCAATTCGTATATTCGTACTGTATTATTCGTAATTCGTATCCATAATGACTAAGCAAGAACTAATATCTCAAATCAGATTAAAGAAAAGTTTTCTCTGCGTTGGACTCGACCCAGACTTAGAAAAAATTCCCAAGCATTTACTTAAAGAAGTTGATTCTATTTTTTCTTTCAACAAAGCAATTATTGATGCTACGCATAAATTTTGTGTTTCTTACAAACCAAATTCGGCATTTTACGAGGCGCACGGCGTTAAAGGATTTCATAGTTTGGTAAAAACAATTGATTACATAAAATCAAATTACCCTGCTCATTTTATTATTGCCGATGCAAAACGTGGCGATATTGGCAACACATCAGCTATGTATGCACGCGCTTTTTTTCAGGAAATGAAAGCAGATGCTATTACAGTTGCACCCTACATGGGCAGCGATTCTGTAAAACCTTTTCTTACTTACAAAGACAAATGGGTAGTGTTGCTTGCACTAACTTCTAATGAAGGCGCTTTTGATTTTCAAACTTCCCCCTTTGAAGGGGGGCGTCCAGCGACAGCGGACGGGGGGATGTCTCTCTTTGAAAAAGTACTCTCAGTTTCTAAAACTTGGGGAACTGAGGAAAATATGATGTATGTTATTGGCGCAACAAAAGCCGCATCCTTAAAAGATGTACGAAAAATTATTCCGAATCACTTTCTGCTTATTCCGGGTGTTGGTGCGCAAGGTGGCAGCTTAGAAGAAGTGTGTAAATACGGCCTGACAAAAGATATTGGGCTGCTTATTAATTCATCCCGACAAATTATTTACGCATCTAATAAAGAAGATTTTGCGGAGCGTGCATGTGACGAGGCAGCTAAACTGCAAAAGGAAATGAGTATCTATTTTTAGATGATCAACTTTTTGGAGAATTTACAACGCTGCGCAAGCCCCCTTATAATAACTCAAGCACATTTTTAGCTAAAAGCGAAAGACAGTTTGTTGCATAAAACCTAATTTCGGATCAATCCTTATATTTTAATAATGTAAAAAATAACTAGAAAGACCAAAAGAGGCTTCAAAATATGAAGAAAAACTGGAAATCAAGGAACCTTTAACGATGTCTTACTGGCTTCTATATCTAAAAAATAATGCTTTTAGCTTTATTTGTATTATTTTAAGTATAATTGTCGTAAATTTACGGTATGGCAAAATCTAGGTATTCGGGTAATTTTACTGGAAGTAAGTATCGAATTGATGTAAATCTTGATGTTTATATTTGGAATGAAGATGGTGTTTATTTTACATACGCGCCTGCACTTGACTTAACGGGATACGATAAAACCGAAGCAAAGGCGAAAGATTCATTTTCTAAGATTTTAGATTCCACTCTAAAGTATATGCAAAACAAAGACACTATCTTTAATGAGTTAGAAAGACTTGGCTGGACTGTCAATAGAAAAAAGAAACGTGTAAATGCACCCGACATCCAAGAATTAATAAATGACAATGAGGAGTTTAAGAATCTTTTAAATAAACCCGATTATAAAAAAGAAAGGCAAGAGGTTCAATTGTCTTTGGCATAAGTAATGTCAACTCGCAAACTAAACAATATTTCCATTTCCGAATTTGAATCCTTCTTGGAATTGTGTCAATGTAAATTTATTAAAAACGATAATGGGCACGTAAAATATTCACGCTCTGATCTTTTTCGCCCAATAATATTTCAAAATCATATAAGTCCAATCCCGGAATTTATAATTTTAAATAATCTTAGAACATTAGGAATAAGTAAGAAAAACTTTTTTGAAATTTTAGACTCTAAAACAGAAGTCAAAAAGGTAAACAATAGTACCTATAAATTAATCCCGTTAAAATAATTTCCCTACTTTAATTATTATAAGACCTTGCTTTTTATAAAGTCTTACCAAAACAACGTATAGCTACATTGATATCAAAAACAAGAACCTTCCCGTCTTTTATAGTATTTACAGCAACGCCGTAACTCGTATCATTGAAAGGAGCACGATGAACCACTTCCACAGAGTTTATAAAGTACCATTCCTCATTCTTCAAATTTCTTGCACGTTTCTCATCGTAAATTAGTTTGTATTCTTCATACAAGCTATTGGCCTCTTTCAATTCCATAAATTAATAAACTCGCTACAATTGAGTCTCCTTATTAATTAACACCACTCTTGTTTTTGTAATTGAATCATGCCATCCTTTTTTTGCAAACAGGAATGAAAAAATTTCAAATGGTATAAACCTACATAAAGTGCGACCCAAAGCTTCCGGAAACCCAATATCCTCTCCTTCATCTGTCACTACTTTGGTGCCCGTGACTAATTTACCAAGTGTTCTACCCGAAATGGATTCCCATAAAAGATAATATATTATCCCTAAAAAAATTAAAATAACTTTGTTGTCTTCTTCATCAACCAGATGTTTTATGCCGAAAATATTTAGTAAAATTACAATGAGAAAAGCAAAAGCGAATCCGCCAACAGAATCTACAAGGTAATTAAAAAATCGTGCTGACTTTGGTGCGTCCCGATATCCATTCTTAAATTCATCTTCTTCAAAATAAGGTTGCTCATCCGGATTTTCATTTCCGGTAACAGGTATTTTAGGTTTTACCAGCCCCAGTAAATCGCGTTCCTCAAAAAAATCCGGAGTTTCGTTTTCCATCGCAATACTAAGGTAATACTTTTTATTTATTTGAACTACTCTTAAGGCGTAGAATTACTCACTGGTAAAACTTTTCCGTTAAAATTTAAATGTCCTTTCAAGGCAAAATCTCCAATGAATTGCGCCATTTGTTTAGCAGTTGTGTTTGCTTTATAACCCGGAAAAGCTTTCTTCAACATCTCTGTATTTACAGAACCTAAACACAAACAGTTTACTGCAATGTTTTTATCTTTTAGTTCTTCCGCCAAACACTCACTTAAAATACTCAGCGCACCTTTTGATGAACTGTAAGCGCTTAATCCCACAAATTTTGAACTGCCCTGATAACCTCCCATGCTTCCTATATTAACTACATGCGACTTTTCTTTCTTGCCCATTAAAGGAACTAATTGCTGCGTTAATATAAAAGGCGAAAACACATTTACGCGATAGGTATTCTCCAGTTCTTTACTGTTTATTTTTCCGAAAGGTTTATTTACCAGTATAGCCGCGTTGTTTACTAATACTGTAACTTCTTTGGTAATTGTGCGTATACTTTCTGTGGCTTCATAAATAGTGTCTTCAATCGAAAAATTAACATCTATCAGGTGCAGATTTTTTTTCTTTTCTAAATCGCGCAATTTTTCGGGATTACTGCTTAATACAATAACTTTTGTATCCTTTATTTGCAAAAAAAAGTTAATTAACTCTCTTCCTATGCCTCTTGAGCCACCTGTTAGTACAATTGTCATGTTTTTTATAATTACCTTTACAAAATAAATGAATAAAATCAAACTCTTAGGTATTTTATTTTTCTTTTCTTTTTTTGGGTTTTCTCAAAATACAGATTCGGTACGCGTTAACAATCCTCCCTCTACAAAAAATGATTCTGCAGCAAATTTTGATCAGCAAAATCCAAATCCTCAAAATTTGCCCAAAAAAAAATATCCTAAGGGTTATACGGATTATAAAAAAAATAAATCAAGTGTAAACGAACCTCCTGCTTACATAGAAAAGCTTTATTACGGTTGTAATATAATGCTGCGGTATTATTCATATGGATCGGGTGGTATTTTTTATTATGATTTATCTCCTCATGTAGGTTATAAATTGAATGATTACGTTTCTGCTGGGGTGCAAATTATATACAACAACTCTATTCTTAGCCAAGGCGGTAAAAGTATAAGTTATAATATAATTGGCCCGGGAGTTTTTGCACGCGTTCTTTTAGGAAAAGTATTTTTTTTACAGGCAGAGTATGATTATTTAAGTGTTCCATCACATTATTTAGGAACCGCTATTGCGGATAGATCATGGAGCGACGAAAAGATGGTTGGAATTGGGTATAAAAGTATGATAGGCTCACGATATAGAAATGATAATAGTGGTAATGTTGCTAAACTAAGTTATTACATTAATTTAATGTATGATATAAGTCCCACTTATTATTCGCCTTATTTATTGCAACCGCTTATTTACCGCGCGGGTCTTGTTTATAATTTTTAACGCAACGTGGTTTTACCCGGCGATTTCAGCGTTAGTGATAGGTGTTAAAAATTACACGGCTTATACTCATTGCTTCTTCAAAAGCAGTTTTATTAATCGTTAAATCTTTAGCTGAGAAATAATCCAACACAATTTCTGTGGCAATGTTGCCCGTTAAATCGTCTTTTGCCATTGGGCAACCACCAAAACCAAGTATAGCGCTGTCAAATTGAATGCATCCGTTTTTGTAAGCCGCTTCAATTTTTTCTTTTGCAGTTTCTGCACGTGAGTGTAGATGGGCGCCAATTTTTACGTCCTTAAATTGAGGAATGATAGCAGAAAAAAGTTGTTTAATAGTTGAGGGCGTTGAAGATCCAATAGTATCTGCAAGAGAAAGTATACGAATATCCATTTTATACAACTTCTCTGCCCACTTTAAAACTATATCGCTGTCCCAGGCATCTCCGTATGGATTTCCGAATGCCATTGACAAATATACAACCAATTGCTTGTTGTGTTTTACACAAAGATTTTGTATTTCTTCTACTCTGATAAGCGATTCTTCAATACTTGAATTGGTATTACGTTGCTGAAATGTTTCAGAAACCGAAAACGGAAACCCTAAATAATTAATCTGTTCAAACTTGCAGGCATCTTCTGCCCCTCTTGTATTTGCAATAATAGCCAACAGTTTTGATTTGGAAACAGTTAAATTTAATTTACCTAAAACTTTATCTGTATCTTGCATTTGCGGAATAGTTTTGGGTGAAACAAAACTCCCGAAATCAATCGTATCAAATCCTACTTTCAATATAGCGTTTATGTAATTTGCTTTTTCTTCGGTAGGAATAAATTCTTTTATGCCTTGCATGGCATCTCTTGGGCATTCGGTAATTTTTATCATACGACACTATTTCACTGCAAAAGTAAAAATAAGGGGGCACTAATTGCACTAATTTTTACTAATAAATATTGTTTGTATTAATTTGTGAAATTCGTGTCTCATCCACTTGTTTTCTATCAATATTTCCCTATCTTTATCTATCTTTTTTAATGGGTAAACCAAGTAAATATCTGTCGATTGTTTTTTTATTGTCATTTCAGGCAGTATTTGCTCAGCAGGTAAGAATGCCGGCAACCTCCACCCAAAATAGTTTAATACGATTTACAGAAAACAAACATCAGTGGGATGATTTCATAAAATACCGTGCTCAATTGGATGGCGGTGCACTTTACGTTAAAAACAATGCACTTACTTACAGTTTTTACGATAAAGAAACCTATCGCAAAACTCACGATAACGTAAGCTTCACTCCAAAGAAGAAACGCGCCATCAGAACTACCGGGTTTGATGTAAACTTTATTAATGCAAATCCCAATTCAATAATTGAATCCTCGGATGCTTCGCCGGATTATTGCAATTTCTTTATCGGGAAGGATCCGCATAAATGGTCTGCTAACGTTAAAAACTACAAACGACTTTTATATAATGACCTGTGGCAGGGAATTAATTTGGAAATAATAGGACAGGATAACAGTGCCAAGTATAATTTCTATTTAAAGCCCGGGGCAAATCCAGCCGACATCAAGTTGCAGTATAGCCGGCTCGACAAAATTTCTCTTCACAAAAAAGAATTAATTATCAAAACCGCCCTAAACGAAATGGTGGAGCATGAACCTTACGCCTACCAAATAATCAACGGAGAAAAAGTTGAAGTCCCTTGCGCATACGATTTGAAAAAAAACACGCTCACTTTTGTTTTTCCGAAAGGATACAACAAAAATTACGAATTGGTGGTTGACCCGGTTCTTGTGTTTGCTGCATGTTCGGGCTCTGTTGCAGATAATTTTGGTTTCACAGGGACGTATGACTCGAAAGGGAATTTATACAGTGGTGCCATTGCCTTCTATCCCGGATATCCCGTGGTAAATGCATACGACAGTACCTATAACGGAATTACTTTAAATGCAGATTCGGTTCCGGATGTTGTAGTAACCAAGTACGATTCTACCGGAACATTTCTTCATTACTCTACTTATCTTGGCGGCGCAAATAGTTGTGAAACGGTAAGCAGTTTAATTGTAGATTCTCAAAATGATTTGTATTTGTTCGGAGCAACCGGTTCCAACGATTTTCCAACAACTACCGGAGCATACGACAACACTTTTAACGGCGGCGGCCCGGGGCAAGTTTTTACAGGAAGCGGAACTCACTACAGTTATGGTTCGGATATTTATGTTGCGAAACTTAGTCCGGGAGGAAATCAATTATTAGCAAGTACTTTTATCGGAGGCAGTGATAACGACGGATTGAATATTAATAATCTTCCATCTACTTCAGGAGGAGAAGCCGGTCCTGATTCCATGCAATACAATTACGGCGACCAATACCGTGGAGAAATCCAATTGGATAATTTAGGTTTTCCTGTGATAACAAGTTGCACCCGTTCCTCAAACTTTCCTACCAAGCACGCTTTCGATAGCACACTCGGAGGATGGCAGGATGCTGTCATTTTTAAATTCGATCCAAACTTATCACAATTGCAATGGAGCACATTTTTAGGTGGGACCAATAACGACGGAGGTTACGGACTTTACCTCGGAAAAAACAACGAAGTATATACAACAGGAGGAACACGGAGCAGCGATTTTCCGGTAACAACCGGTGCATACAATACAACTTACGGTGGCGGAGAATGCGATGGATATATTTCAAAAATAAGTAAAGGCGGAGATAGTTTATTAGCCTGCACATATATGGGCACTAATGCTTACGACCAATCCTTCTTTGTTGAATTGGACAAAAATCAGAACGTTTATATTTTCGGACAATCATTAGGAAGTATGTCGGTCACTCCCTCAACCATTTACAATAATGCGAAAAGCCATCAGTTTATCAGTAAGCTCAACAACAAACTCAGTACTTTGATTTATCAAACGGTCATTGGTAATGGCGATTCAACGGCTATAAATATTTCTCCTACAGCTTTCTTAGTTGATAATTGTGAAAATGTTTTTATTGCCGGATGGGGAGGTAATTTTAAAACAGGACAAAAAACTTTTAATATGCCGCTTACGAGTAATGCCATCCAATCTAGCAATGGAGATGGCTACAATTTTTACATGATGGAATTAAGCAAGGACTGCAATTCACTTTTATTTTCTACTTACTATGGCGGGCCGCTGAGTTTTGAACACGTGCACGGAGGTACAAGCAGATATGATAAACGTGGTATTGTTTATCAATCGCTTTGTACAGGTTGTGGAGGTAATCAGGATTTTCCGATCACTCCCGGTGCCTGGCCAACTTCTACAGGTGGACCAATTAACGGATCTAACTGTAATAACGCAACATTTAAAATCAACTTCTCTTCTCCGATTGTTTTAGCAAATTACATTGCAAATAAAACCGGGTGCCAGCCTCTTACTGTTAATTTTACCAACCAAAGTACTAACGCAACTGCTTATTTATGGAATTTTGGCGGAAACGATACAACCGGTTCTGTTTTAAATCCGGTGAGAACTTATACAGCGGTTGGAACATACACAGCGCAACTCATTGCTTACAATCCTACAACTTGCAATCTTAGCGACACAACTTTTATTACCATCACTGTTTATCCGAAAGCCGCCGCTTCATTCACTACTGTTTATGATTCTTGCGTAAATAAAGCACATTTTACAAACACGTCTTCTGTTAATCCCGGAACTTTAACTTACAGTTGGACTTTAGGAAACGGGCAAACGAGCACTGCATTTAATCCGGGGACTATTACCTATTCTCCGGGAACTTACACAACATCATTGCTTGTTACAAGCGATCATGGTTGCGTTGATTCTGCAAAACAGGTTTTAAATTTTATTTTAGTTCCATATAACTCCTTTCCCGATACAGTAATATGCAGGGGAGGAAATATTCAGCTAAATGCAAGTGGCGGTTTATCATATACATGGCAACCTGCTGCAAGTTTAAATAATGCTACAATTAATAATCCCGTTGCAACACCAAGTATCACTACAATTTATACTGTTACAATTCATCAGTTAGATGGCGCCGGCAGGACTTGCAATTATACACTTACCGATACAATAATTGTTCATCCGCAGGTAACTGCAAATTTTAATTATACAACAAGTATATGCGGTAACACCTTGCAATTTACCGATTCTTCATACGCAGTTGTAACCACTTGGGATTGGAGTTTTGGCGATGGGAGTATTGATTCTGTTAAAAATCCTTCTCATTCTTATTCAGCAATTGGAAATTATACCATTACACTGGTTGCAAATAATCAATTTGGCTGTAAAGATTCAATCAAAAAAGTAATTACACTTATTGGATTTAATCCCATCAGTGTTTCTGCAAATACTTTTGCTTGTAAAAATGCTCCTGTACAACTTAATGCAACGGGTGGTATTGCTTATCAGTGGAGTCCGGCAAACAGTTTAAATAATGCCAACATCTCTAATCCAATTGCAACACCAACTTCAACTACACATTACACTGTAAATATTACGCAGGTTAACGGCGCAGACACTTGTGTATCTACATTGCACACAAATATTACGGTTTCTTCCTATTCCACTTCTGTGTTAACTGCTTTTGCGCATCCTGATACAATTTATAGCGGACAATCATCGCAACTCGGTACCTTCACTTCCGGTGGAAATATTATTTGGACTCCAAATTATAACATAAGCAATACTAATTCTCTAAATCCTACTGTTTGGCCTACACACACTACAACCTATACCGCTATGTACACGGATGGGCACGGGTGTTCTTTCCCTATAAGCAGCGTAACTATTTATGTAATTACGAAAGATTGTAACGAGAAAACAGTTTTTGTTCCAAATACATTTACTCCAAATATGGATGGAGTGAATGATGTTTTATATGCCCGCAGCAGTTTGGTTACAGAAATTCACTTTGTTGTGGCCGACCGTTGGGGACAAATTGTTTTTGAAACATTTGATATTACAAAAGGTTGGGATGGTAATTTTAACGGCAGACAATGTAACCCCGATGTGTTTGGTTATTACATAACATACAAATGCAATAACGGTAAAGAATCTTTTAGAAAAGGAAATGTAACGTTGATTAGATAGTGAAAGAAGGACTTTACATAAAAAAAGAAAAATCATGTCAGTTCGAGCGTAGTCGAGAACCATTGAAAAAGACTGTCCTAATCCCGCGTCTCGACTCCGCTCGACGTGACATCACAAAGCTTGCCCTATCTTGTCTCTTGCTTCTATGCTCTTGCTTCTCCTTTGCGCAAGATATCCACTTCTCTCAATTTTGGGCACAGCCTTTGTATTTAAACTCGGCGCAAGCAGGTATGTTTAACGGTGATTATCGCGTTGGTGGTATGTATCGTAATCAATGGCGTTCAGTACCCGTCCCCTATTCTACGTTTTCTGTATTTGCCGATACAAAATTTAATCAGGTGTTTTCGCAAAACAGTTCTATGGGTGCCGGTTTTGTTTTTAATAATGATATTTCGGGCGACAGCAGATATAGTATTAATCAGTTTTATATTCCGGTTTCTTTTATTCAAACATTTAAAAGCGATACAAACCTTACCGCTTCTTTTGGTTTAATGCCCGGAGTTTCTAATATTGCTTTTCGTACAAACAAATTAACTTTCGATAATCAGTTTGATGGCGACGCCTATAATTCTGCTTTATCAACAGGAGAAAATTTTCCTACCCTTTCAAGAACTTATTTTGATTTAGGAAGCGGATTAGTTTTACAGTACAAACTTAAATCAAACGGATTTGTAAGTATGGGAACAAGTCTTTCGCACCTAACACGTCCCGGAGTTTCTTTCTTTAAAAACAATGATGTAAAACTTTATGCAAAATCAACATCGTTTTTAAGTTTAAAATATCCGTTAACACAAACACTTTTTTTACATGCTGATGTTATGTACGAAAAACAAGGCCCTTTTCATGAAACTATTTTGGCGGGCAGACTTTCTTATCTGTTAAATCCAAAAGATAATATTTCTGTAAATGCCGGACTATCTACTCGCTTGGGCGATGCCGCTATTTTTCTTTTAGGAATGGATTATAAAGATTATCGTTTTGGTTTTGCGTACGACCTTAATTATTCAAAATTTGTTCCTGCCACCAATAAACGCGGAGCGTGGGAAATAAGTTTGTTATATATAATTAGGAAAAACCCTGTGTTTACACCTAAAAAACGTGCTTGTCCTACCGATATGTAATATGGTTAAAAAGTTACGTCGCATAATTTTTTTCGCTTTCGCTTTTATTTTTATAAATAAAATTGCTTTTTCTCAAAGCCTGAAAACTCTTGTTAAACAAGGTACAGAGGCAATGAACGATAAAAATTATTTTTCGGCCGCACAGATTTATAATCAAATTATTTTAAAAGATTCAGCTAACCTCCAATATTTATATACTTACGCAACAGCGAGTCGTTTAAATTTTGACAATGATATAGCTTTACGTTTCTACGAAAAAATTTATAAAATTGATAACGGAAAAGCTTTTCCGGAAACACCTTTTTGGATTGGAGAGATTCTAAAAAGTAAATCGCGGTATAAAGAGGCAAAAAAATATTTTAATAAATATACAAACAAAAACAGAAAAAGTAAAGATGCAGAAGTAAAAAGACTGGCAGATAAATCGCAATTAGAAAGTGAATCTTGTGATTTATCACTGATTATGATGAAAAACCCGGTGCCCGTAACAATAGAGCATTTAGATACCAATGTAAACTCTAAAGTTTCTGAATACGCGCCAATTGAAGTGGATAGCATCTTGTATTTTTCTTCGCTCAGAAATAAAATTGATAAGGATAAAAAAAATGACATTTCTTTCAATAAAATATTTATTGCCAAAAAAGATTCGGCTAACAGCAAACACAGATGGAAACTTGCTTTTGAGATGGATTCTATCATTAACCGGCAAGGAGTTCATACTGCCAATACTGCTTTCAATAAAGATTTTACAGAAGTAGTTTTCTCCAGGTGCACGCAAAAAAATGCTGCTGCTTTTTCTTGTAAATTATATACGTCAAAATATATAAACGAAAAATGGGCTACACCTGTTCTTCTCCCCGCTCCTGTAAATACAGATGGTTCAAGCAGTACGCATCCTAATTGGTCAGAATTAAATAATGAAACGTATTTGTTTTTTTCGTCAGATAGAAGTGGCGGGCAAGGTGGTATGGACATTTGGTATTGCAAAAAAACTTCCGACGAGACCTATTCAAATCCGGTAAACGCAGGTAAATTGATAAACAGTTATGAAGATGAAAAAACACCTTACTTAGAAAACATAACAAAAACTTTATACTTCAGTTCTAATCATCACAAAGGAATGGGTGGTTACGACATTTTTAAAAGTCAGTTTAAAGATGAAAAATTTTCCGCACCTGAAAACGCAGGTTATCCCATCAACTCAGCGCTTAATGATTTTTATTATAGTGTTAACAGTCGTAAAGACAAAGTATATCTCTCGTCAAATCGATTAGGTTCTTATTTTGAGGAGAAACAAAGTTGCTGCAATGATATTTATGCTTTTGCTATTACTCGATTAGTAAAACTGGATACTATTGTCCCCGTTGACACCGTAAAACAAATTATGAATCAATTAAAAGTTTTGGTGCCCTTGACTTTGTATTTTCATAATGATGAACCTGACAAAAAAACATTAGCCGTTACTACACCGCTTAATTATAAAAAAACTTGTTTGGATTATTTAGCTATGATTCCCTTATATTTAAAAGAATTCCCGAAGGGATTAAAAGGCGATACATTAAACATAGCAACAAACAAAGTAGAAAACTTTTTTGAAGACAGCGTGCAATCCGGATTAAATGATTTAGAAAAATTTGCTTTGTTGTTGGAAGATGTTTTACGCAGAGGCGAAACCGTTAAAATTACCATGAAAGGTTTTTGTTCACCACTTGCATCAACAGATTACAATGTAAATTTAGCTAAGCGAAGAATAAGCAGTCTGCAAAATTATTTCAGAGAATATAAAAATGGAATTTTCATGCCTTATATTCAAAGCGGCAAAGTAATTTTCTTTGAGGAGAATATTGGAGAACTGCCTAAAAGCACTTCCAGTGATGATTATTACGATACACGTAATTCTATTTATAACCCAAAAGCGGCATCTGAGCGAAAAATACAGATTATAGCTGTTTCTGAAGTAAGATAATGTTATTAAAATTAAAGGTAAATACGTGTTTTCACGTATCAAAAAATCAAAAAAAGGTTTTACTTTTGGTATGATTTAAAAATGAAAAAAATGACCCGAGCCTTTTTAGGCGAACACCATGTTACCTTAATTAGAAAGACAAAAATAAACAACATGAAAAAACAATTACTAACACTATTTGCAACTGCACTAAGCAGTCTCGCTTTCTCTCAAACTATTCCTAATGGGAATTTTGAGAACTGGGCAACAACTACCATTGAAGACCCACAGTTTTGGATGTGTTCTAACGATGAAAATCATAATGGTAATTACGCACCGGCAAATACAGTTAAAACAACAGATGCTTACCACGGCGCTTATGCTATCAAACTAACAACTGTTTTAAGTGGAAATGATACAATAGGCGCATACGTGGCAAATGGAAACCCCGGAGGCGGCGGCCCACCACAAGGCGGAATTCCTTATACCGAAAAACCTACCGGCTTGCGTTTCTATTATAAATGTAATATTATGCCCGGCGATTCGGCTATTGTTATTGCCCAATTTTATAAAACAGGAAGCGGGATGATTGCACAGTATTTTTATCATATAACCGGTAGCCAAAGTACTTATACGCTTTTTAATCCAACATTCAGTCCTGCCCTTAGTGTAAATCCTGATACGGTAATTTTTGCCTGTGCATCAAGTAATCTTATGTCTAAAATAGGAGTTCAACCCGGAAGTATGCTGCAGATTGACAGTATTTCTTTTACCGGTGTAGCAAGTCAGCCCGTTAATTTTAACGGTGATTTGGAACTATGGCAAAACAATACAAGAAATTCGGTGATTGGATGGTATGCAGATCAATCTATTCAAACCACAGATAAATACAAAGGTACTTATGCTTTAGAACTGGTAACAACTCCTCCGGGTTTTGGAAATAGCCAGGTTCAGGTTGGCAGATGTACCAATACACATAATAGCAATAACGGGGGGGGGCCTCCGCAAGGCGGATGGCCATATTCTACGCAGATTGATACGCTGGTATTTTATTATAAGTATTTGCCGGCCAATTTCCCTTTCTCTACAGATAGCGCAAACGTTTCTATTTTTTGGAAAAAAAATGGTGTTGGCCAAGGAGGTTATAGAATTCAATTAGGATATTCATTTAATTATAAGAAAGTGAGTTTCCCTTTTAATTTAATGCAAATGCCAGATACCGTTCAAATATCTTTCGAATCATCAAAAAGTCCTGCGCTAAATTCGTATGTGGGATCTGATTTTAAGGTAGATCAGGTATATTTCACATCTCAAAAAGTTCCTGTTACTAATTTTGCTTTACCTACTACAGGTTGTAAAGGAGTTACAGTTCAGTTATCCGATTTATCTACTAATATGCCAACCGGATGGCAATGGGTTATGACCGGAGGAAATCCTTCCAGTTCAAATGCACAAAATCCTACAGTAGTATATAACTCCTCTTCCGTGCCGCACACTTATACTGTTTCATTATTGGCTTCTGATTCTTTTGGAAGTACTAATATATTTATTTCAAAAACAATAACCATTAATGCTAACCCAACTATATCTGTAAGTTCGGCAACAATTTGCGCAACAAATTCAGCTACACTAACAGCAAGCGGAGCTTCTACTTTCACATGGAGCAGTGGAATAACCGGTACAACAGTAACTCTTACTCCTAACTCTACCACTATTTATACAGTTACAGGTACAAATGCATTTGGTTGTTCAAATTCAGCCGTCGGTATGGTTGTAGTTCCTGTTCCACCAACACCTAGCCTTTGTATGGTAACAGTAGATAGCACATCCACAAACAATATTGTTTATTGGGATAAAACACTTTACAATAATGTAGACAGTTTTATTATTTACCGTGAAGTTTCAACAAATACATATTGGAGGATAGCAGCCGTATCAAAAAATGCTCTTAGTAAATATATTGATGTAGCAAGAAATATTGGTCTTGCCAACGGAGATCCTAACATTGGTTCGTATCGTTATAAATTGCAGATACGCGATACCTGTGGTACATACGGCCCTTTAGGTAAATACCATAACACAGTTTACATCATAGATAATCACACCGGAAGTTTTAGCTGGAATACATATGATGTAGAAGGACAGGTAAATTCACCCGTAACCAATTTCTTTCTTTTAAGGGATGATAATAATACCAATAATTATATTTCCTTGGGATCTGTTTCAGGATCACAAACCTCTTTAAGCGATGCAAGTTATGGCACCTATCAGTTTGTGGCTAACTGGCGTGTAGATGCCGCAGGATTTAATTGTACTCCTACTGCAAGACTTGGAAACAACAGCACTCAATCAGCTATTGTAAAATCAAAATCAAATATTTCCAACAACCGTACAACCGGCATTTCAACAAACAGCAATATCTTTACAATATATCCTAACCCTTCAACCGGAATTTATACTGTAAGTATGCCTTCTGAGAATGCTGTCATTGATGTGTTTGATGTATCGGGACAAAAAGTATTGACCCTTGAGGCAAATGGAAAGAATACACAACTCAACCTTACAAATTTAAATGAAGGAATTTATTTCATGGAAATAAAAACTTCAACCGGAGTATTGCGTAAAAAGATTACGAAGATAAACTAGTAAAACTCTTCATAACATTTGTTAGAGTCCCGCCAGACAGCGGGACTCTTTTTTTATCTTCGTGTTTGTAATTTTGGCAGCAACAAACGATAAAATAATTTTAGGCATTGACCCCGGCACTATTATTATGGGTTATGGCTTAATTCATTTGCATGGGCGCGAAATGAAATTAATTAACCTTGATGTAATTAAGTTGGGAAAACTGGGAGATCATACAGTACGTCTGCAAAAAATATTTGAAGAAGTAACTTCTATTATAAAAGAATATAAACCGGATGAGCTTGCGTTGGAAGCACCTTTCTTTGGAAAAAATGTGCAGAGTATGTTAAAGCTTGGTCGCGCACAAGGCGTTGCAATGGCGGCAGGATTAAATTTTAATATTCCTATTTTTGAATACTCACCCAAAAAAGTAAAGCAAAGTGTTACAGGAAATGGTAATGCATCTAAAGAACAGGTTTCTGCTATGTTGCTGCAACTTTTAAATATTAAAAAAGCTCCCGATTATTTTGATGCTACCGATGCTTTAGCTGTTGCTGTTTGCCATCACTTTCAAAGTACAGCATTGACAAAAAATAAAAAGAGTTACAAAAACTGGTCGACTTTTTTAAGTGATAATCCCGATAGGTTGAAGTAGCTGTATTCCTCCCTCTCCTGAAAGGAGAGGGTTGGGGTGAGGTCGTGTTACAAAGTTAAATAGTTGTGGCTAATAATTCCCCACAGAAAGCATAACCAAAGTACAGGCTTCAACCACTTCAATTCCATTTTTACTTACAAGTGCTGCAAATTCATTATTCTCTGCACCCGGATTAAAAATAATTCTCTTAGGTTTTAAAGATAAAATATAATCATACCAACCCGGTTGGTTTTGCGCACCAACGTACATGGTTACTGTATCCACATTATCAATATGCTTTTTTTCTTTTGTAATAGGAATGTTCAAAATCATTCCTTCTTTTAATCCAACAGCAATAACTTCATTGCCGTGTTTAAAAAGGCTCACAACAGCTCTATAAGAATATCTTTCAGGGTTTTCTGATGCGCCGATAACAACTGTTTTTTTCATGGCTGTTTTTTAATTTCCGTCAAATAATGAATTAACAAATTCTGTGCGGTTAAATGCCTGCAAGTCTTCCATCTTCTCTCCCACTCCAATATATTTAACCGGAATTTTAAATTGATCTGAAATACCAATAACAACTCCGCCTTTAGCAGTACCATCTAATTTTGTAAGAGCAAGTGCAGTAACTTCGGTAGCAGCGGTAAATTGTTTGCATTGTTCAATAGCGTTTTGTCCGGTTGAAGCATCAAGCACCAATAAAACTTCATGTGGAGCATCAGGAATAACTTTGCTCATTACTTTTTTTATTTTCCCTAATTCATTCATTAGGTTTACTTTGTTGTGTAACCTGCCTGCGGTATCAATAATTACAATGTCAGAATTTTTTGCAAGACCTGAACTTACCGCGTCAAATGCAACCGATGCAGGGTCTGCATTCATGCCCTGAGAAACGATTGGCACATCTACACGCTGACTCCAGATAATTAATTGGTCAACCGCAGCAGCACGAAAAGTATCGGCAGCGCCCAATAAAACATTTTTTCCTTTTTGTTTGAATTGATAAGCCAGCTTACCAATGGTAGTTGTTTTTCCAACACCATTAACGCCAACTACCATTATTACATAAGGTTTTTTATCAGCAGGAATAGAAAAATCGCTTACATCTTCCGAGTTGTTTTCTGTTAGCAGCGAAGCAATTTCTTCTTTTAAGATGGCGTTAAGTTGCGATGTTCCAAGATATTTATCACGCTCTATACGTTTTTCAAGTCTGTCGATTATTTTCAAAGTAGTTGTAACACCTACATCAGAACTAAGCAACACTTCTTCTAAATCATCCAACATAGCCGCATCAACGGTTGATTTACCGGCGATAGCTTTTGTAATTTTACTAAAGAAGTTTTCTTTGGTTTTGTTTAATCCCTTATCAAGCGCCTCTTTTTTTTCTTTCGAGAAAAAATCAAAAATCCCCATAGTGTTTTTTTGTTATGGAACGCTGATGGCACTGATTTTTATGATTTAATAAGATTTTATTCTTTTTAGAAAACATAAAATAAATATTATCCGCGTTCATCATATAAATCTGCGTTATCTGCGCTCTATTACTTTATTTCAAACTCAAGCTTAACAGTTACTGTTGCGGTTTTATTTTTTGCCTTAGTGTTAAAAGCTCCATCCCAAGAATAATCTTCGGTAGAGTTTTGTCCGGTAATTTGTATTACACCCATGCTGGCATTTTTAAGTTTACCTACATTTCCTTCCGCATTTTCAGAAATTTTAGAAGCGCGGTTGTAACCGTCTTTTGTGGCTTCAGAGAGTAAATCAATTTTAAGATCAGATAATTTTGAATAATAATAATCGGGCTCACCGGTAATAAATTCTATTCCCTTATCAATTAGGTTTCCCGCATCCTTATACGCGGTTTCTACTTTCGCTAAATTTTTAGATTCTATCTCCACAGATTGTGTAAGATTAAATCCGGTAAATTCCTGCCCGGTATTATGCCCGTTTGCATCATATTTATATTGGTAATCGCGGTTAATTTGCAAAGCAGAAAAAGTAATTTCGTTTTCCTGAACACCGTTTTTAATTAAATACTCTTTTACTGAAGCAATGTCTTTTTTTATTAAAGCATTTGCATCTGCCAGTGTATAGGCTTTGCGACTGAAAGATGAACTCCACACAATTAAATCGGAAGAGAAGTCGCGCTTAGCCAAGCCCGTAACTTTAATAGATTGATAAGAGAAATGTGTTTTCTCCCAAGCTTTAGAAAATGTGCTTACTGCGATGCAGAGGCAAATCCCAATAATTAAATAACTTATTGTGCGAATCATAGCGTAAAAGTACAAAACTTAAAATTGATAAAACCAACGAAAAGATGAGCAGGCATATTAAATTTTTAGCAGGACTTATTCTGTAATTTAGTAAAGCAGAAACGGGAATGGTATGGTTTAAAGAATTTTCCTTAAATTCGTATGGAAGGGTAGCTATTTTATCGATTGATATAACCGTTTGGTGGAAAATATATTTGAAAATAATAAGTTTAAAATAGTCTATTTCCCTAAAGAGAAGTTGGTTGAATTTTACATGAAGGATATTGAAATTGAGAAGGCAGATATTATAGAAATGCATGTTGAAACTTTGCGAATAACCAAAGGCGCTAAGTATGCCAGTATTTTTAGCGCACAGGATTTTTTCAGTATTACCGGAGAAGCTCGCGCCGAAGGTTCTAAGCCGTTTTATTCACAGAATTTAATTGCGCAGGGACTCGTGGTAAAAAATTTGGCGCAAAGACTTATTGGCACTTTTATTATGAAGTTTAACAGGCCCATTAGAGATACTAAAATGTTTCCTAATAGTAAGGAGGCTAAGACCTGGGTAGAGGCTAAGATAAAAGAATATGAAACGTCGAAGAAAAAAGAGAGAGGTATTATTTGTGTTTAACGGCTGATTACTGTAATAAAAAAACCACTCCTTTTTGGGAAGTGGTTTAAAAAAATTAAAAAAAAATTACTTCTGTTTTAAGAAATCCTGTACATGATCGTTGTGTACAATCTCTTCTTTAAACATATATGCGCCGGTTTTAGATGATTTAACCATCTTAATTACCTTAGTAAAATCTTTACCTTTTCCGGTCTTTAATGTTGCAACTACTTTCTTTGCCATAACCTTGTTTTTTATCCCTGCCTAAGCAGTGATTGTTACTTGATTTCTTTGTGGATTGTGTATTTTTTCAAAATTGAATTATACTTTTTAAGTTCAATTCTCTCTGAAGTATTTTTTTTATTTTTAGTAGTGATATAACGCGATGTTCCGGGTTTACCGGTAGCAGCGTGCTCTGTACACTCTAATATAACCTGTATGCGATTTTGTTTCTTTGCCATGACTTATTCTATTAAAAGAGGACTCAAATATACGTCTTTTTTATCTATTATTTAGCTGCTAGTGCCGCTACTTTTTTAGCTTTAGGTAAGAACCCCTTTGCACGGGCTTCTTTCAAACAAACAAAAATACCTTTTTTGTTAATGTTTTTTAAAGCTGAAGTAGATACACGAAGTATAATCCACTCGCCTGTTTCAGGAACAAAAAAACGTTTGCGTTTTAAGTTCACATCAAATGCACGCTTGGTTTTAACGTTAGAGTGCGATACTTTATGGCCTATAACAGCCTTTTTTCCGGTTAACTGACAAACACGTGCCATGATTTTCTGATTTTTAAGGAGTGCAAAGAAACGAAATTATTTAGTATTATGCAAATTAAAGAGCTATAGATGTTAAAAAATACGCTGCATTTGTATTTTTGACCGGAAACCCAAGAATTAGCAAAAAATGTTGTATTAATTTAGTCGAAAATGTTTTATCTTTACTATAGACTTTAAGGTATTAACTGTCTGCATGATAAAACTTTATAATTTTTTTCTATTATTTTTTGCTAGTAGTGCCATTTGCTCCTTTGCGGCAGACGATCAGCCTTCTTATATCAATTATATTAAAAACAAGGGCCAGTGGGATAAAAGGGCACTTTATGAAGCCGATTTTAAAGGTGGACATTTATATCTTGAAAAAAGCGCTTTCACTTATGTTTTTTATCCAAAAGAGGGCTTAGGCGTATTACATCCACATGCTAACGGAAAACAAACTAATCCTTCGGGTATTTATACTTTAAATTTTCATGCAGTACGTATGCAGTTTTTGGGAAGTTCTCCTGATGTTACAACCGAAGAACTCAATGTAAAATCTACTTATCATAATTATTACTTAGGAAAAGACCCAAGCAAATGGACTGCTAAAGTGCCTTTGTGTCAAACAGTTTTGTATAAAGATTTATATAAGGGAATTTCAGTAAAAACTTTCAGCAGTAATAATAATATCCGGTATGATTTTTTGGTAACCCCCGGTGCTGATCCAACGCAAATTAAATTAAAATTTGAAGGGCAAAACAAACTTTTCTTAAAAGATGGAAATTTAATAATAGCAACAGAAGTAGGAGATATCACACAAGAAACGCCTTACGCTTACCAGGAAATTGATGGCAAAAAGCAAAAAGTAAATTGTAAATATAAACTTACGGAAAACAACACGGTTAGTTTTGAGATAACGGGCAATTATAACCATACGAAAGCATTAGTTATAGACCCTACCCTTGTCTTTGCTACCTATACAGGTTCTATTGCTGATAATTGGGGAATGAGTGCCAGTTACGATGCGCAGGGAAACGGTTATTCTACAGGAATTTGTTTTGCAATTCAAGGCGCTAACGTAACACCAATGACACCGGCAACAAATTATGTAATAACGCCGGGGGCTTTTCAACAAACATTTGGTGGCGGTGCAACAAATGCTACCTATGGATATTTGTTTGGCTTTGATATTGTGGCTTCAAAATTTGATGCAACAGGCGCTAATCTTTTATTTTCTACTTATCTGGGCGGAGCAGATAATGAGCAACCTCAAAGTATCATTGTAGATAATAACAATAATCTAATTATTTACGGTCGGTCTTATTCTACTGATTTTCCGGTTACAGCCGGAGCTTACGATGTTAGCTTAAATGGAGGTTCTGATATTATTATTACAAAATTTAATCCTACAGGCACCGCCCTTTTGGCATCTACTTTCGTTGGAGGAAGCAATGACGATGGAGTTAATTACTCTGCTGTTGAAACGGCTCTCGGCTCTCTTAAATATTTTTATGCAGATGATGGCAGAGGTGATATCATGCTTGATAACAATAATAATATTTATGTTTCTGCTTGTACTATATCAACTGATTTTCCGGTTACAACAGGTTGCTTTCAATCTGTAAATAACGGTATGCAGGACGGCTGTGTTTTAAAAATGGATGCTAATCTAACAACACTAAGCTGGAGCACTTATTTAGGCGGGAGCGCCAATGATGCAGCTTATAATCTTGCAGTTGATAATAACAATTCAGTTTATGTTACAGGAGGAACTGAAAGCAATAATTTTCCTATAAGTGCCGGGGCTTTACACCCCTCCTATATGGGAAATATAGACGGCTTTCTTACGCATCTTTCTGCTTCAGGTAATTCAATTCTTCAATCTACCTATATTGGTACTGCAGCGTATGATCAATCTTATTTTGTGCAGTTAGATAATTTTAATAACGTATATATTTATGGACAAACAGGCGGTTCATATCCTGTAACGGCAGGTGTTTATTCAAACCCCAATGGCGGGCAATTTATTCATGCCTTTGACCCCACTCTTACAACAACAGTTTTTTCTACCGTGTTTGGTTCCGGGAAAGGCACGCCCGACATAGCTCCCTCAGCTTTCCTCGTTGATAAATGCCAGAATATTTATATTTCCGGGTGGGGAGGAAACTTGTTTTCATATAATTTATCAACAAGCACCACTAATGGATTACCTGTAACCGGTAATGCTCTTCAACCTACAACAGACGGAATGGATTTTTATTTTTTAGTATTACAAAAAAATGCTACTGCATTATGGTATGCTACTTATTTTGGAGGTGATAGTGGTAGTCAAGAACATGTTGACGGAGGCACAAGCCGCTTTGATAAATCAGGCGTCATCTATCAAGCAATATGCGAAAGTTGCGGCGGATATAACGATATGCCCGCTACTCCGGGGGCTTGGTCAACAACAAATAATTCAACAAATTGCAATAACGCCTTAGTAAAATTTGATTTTAATTTACGACAAACGGTTGCCTCTTTATCGCTTAATCCATTAAGTCAAACAGGTTGCACTCCTTTTATTGTTGTATTTGGTAATCAAAGTACAAACGCTGTGCATTATCAATGGGATTTTGGTGATGGAAGTTCAACCAACATCACTGCTCCAACACATACTTACACTGCTCCCGGGACTTATACTGTACAACTCATCGCTATCGATTCTACAACTTGTAACATGCGAGATACAGTGTATTGTTTCATCAACGTTCTTCCGCCTGTATCAGTTGCAGCATCTGTTACGCTTACTGTTTGCTCTGCCGATAGTGCACAGCTGAGCGCCAACGCTATAAATGCTACATCAATTACTTGGCAACCTGCAACGGGTTTAAGTAATTCTTCTATTTCAAATCCCCATGCTTTTTCAAATTCTTCAATTACCTATACAGTAATAGCAACAAATGGTGTTTGCTCAGATACAGATACGATAACTGTACATGGGATTTCAGGCACGGCGTCTCCAAAAATTCTTGGAGGCGATTCTGTTGCATTCTGTGCCCACGACAGCGTTAAGTTAGCCGTAAATAGCGTTTATGTTTCTTACCAATGGAATACCGGACAAACAACTTCTGTTATAGAAGTACACAGCGCCGGAATTTATTTTGTAACTACCACAGATAACATTGGATGTAAAGGCTCAGATACTATTCATATTTATGAATTTACACAAGTGGGTTGGCCGATGGTTGATACAATAATTTGTGCCGGACAAGTTGCTTCTCTACACGAAATACAAGGAAATTATAGTTACAACTGGTATCCATCCGCCACATTAAATCATGCAAATATTTATAATCCCATTGCACATCCCATAATAACTACAACCTATGGTGTAACAATAAAAAACGGTCCCTGTGTAAGTACAAACTCTGTAACGGTTCATGTAAATCCTACGCCACATTTGGTTGTAAACCCCGATAATTATATTTTATTGCCCGGCGAAACAGTTACGCTGCACGCCAGCGCTCATGATAGTGTAGTGTGGTCGCCCGCTTATGGTTTAAGTTGTACAAAATGTTTTAATCCGGTTGTTACTACCGATGATGATATTACTTACATGGCAATAACCGGAGATGCCGTAACAGGTTGTATAGATTCTGCTTTTGTAAAAATAATTGTAGAAGGTGCGTTTTATGTTCCTAATACATTTACACCAAACTATGATGGCTTAAATGATGTATTTAAACCTGTGTACACAAATATTTACAATTTTAAAATGATAATTTACGACCGCTGGGGAAATCACCTTTACACCACAACAGATCCTGAACTTGGCTGGACAGGTTATTATAAAGGACAATTATGTCAGGAAGATGTTTACGTTTATAAAATTGAATACTCACAGCGACACACAAAAAATCAGCAATTGTTATCGGGGCATGTTAATTTGGTGAGGTAAGTTTAAACTAAAAACTTTTCAATTTCTTTTACTACAAATTCTGCGTTTCTCCCCCTTGGGGGAGACACACAGAGAGGGGGCTTTACGAGATCTTCGCATTCAGCTCCTCCCACTCTTTCATTAACTCAACCATTCGTGCTTTAAGGCGGTCGTAGTTTTCAAAGAATGATTTATCATTGGCGATTTCCTTATAGGTTTCGGGATTTGCTAATTGCTCGTCGAGTTTTTTTATGTCTTCTTCTAAAGTAGAGATTTTTTCTTCGCACTTAGTAATGCGGCTCTTTACTAATTTCAACTGCTTTTCTTTTTCAAGATCAACATCCACAATTTTTACTTTCTCAACAACGGGTTTTTCAACTACTGGTTGTATCACAGATTTTAATTCAAGTAAACGTTCCAACTTGCGCTTTTCCATAAATTCTTTTATGTCGCACAAGTGTTCTTTAACGTGACCTTCTCTAAATTCAAATAACCGGTGTGAAAGTCCATCTAAAAAATCCCTGTCGTGAGATACAATGATAATCGTACCCTCATATTCCATCAAAGCTTTCTTCAAAATTTCTTTCGAACGAATATCTAAGTGATTGGTTGGCTCATCTAACAATAATAAATTATAAGGCTCCAATAAAAGTTTACATAATGCTAATCGCCCACGCTCTCCCCCACTCAATACTCTTACTTTTTTATCAATGTCTTCTCCTCTGAATAAAAACGAGCCTAAAATATTTCTTACCTGCCGGCGAACATCACCAACAGCCAATTCATCAATAGTTTCAAAAACAGTTTTGTTCTGATCTAATTTTTCTTCCTGATCCTGCTCAAAAACACCGGCTAATACGTTGTGACCAATCTGTACAGTGCCATCAAATTTTGTTTTGCCGGAAATCATTTTCATCATGGTAGATTTTCCTTCTCCGTTTCTGCCTACCAAAGCAATTTTTTCTCCTTTGGCAATAATGAAATTAGCATCCTTGAAAATTAATTTATCGCCATAAGTTTTAGCGGCATCATCAACCGTTAAAACAATTTTACCTGATAAAGCAGGTTTTGGAAAACGCATGTGCATAACCGAAGTATCATCCTCATCCACTTCAACCATCTCCATACGGTCGAGCTTTTTTATGAGCGACTGCGCAAACGCTGCCTTGTTAGCTTTAGCACGGTATTTATCAATAAGCGCTTCTGTATGATCAATAATTTTTTGTTGATTTTTTTGAGCGTTCTCTTGTTGTTCTTTACGTTCTTTACGCAACGTTAAATATTTGCTGTAATTTGCTTTGTAGTCGTAAATCTTTTTGCTTACAATTTCAATGGTACGATTGGTTACAGTATCTAAAAATTGTTTATCGTGAGAAATTAAAACAACAGCGCCATAATAGGTTGTCATAAATTCTTCCAGCCATTGTATAGCTTCAATATCTAAGTGGTTGGTTGGTTCATCTAATAAAAGTATATCGGGCTTTTGAAGAAGTAATTTAGCTAACTCAATCCTCATTCTCCAGCCGCCGCTAAACTCAGCAGTTTGTCGGTTAAAATCGTTCCTGTCAAAACCTAAACCTTTTAAAATCTTTTCAATTTCCTCATCTCGATTACCAGCACCAATAATATCCAATCGTGCAGAAATATCTGTTACTTCTGTAATCAGTCTTGCGTAACTATCCGTTTCGTAATCGGTACGTGTTTCAAATTCTTTGTTTATATCATCAAAGCGTTGTTGTAATCGTGTAATTTCTTCATAGGCAGAAGCAGTTTCCTCAAACACGCTACGTCCGTGTTGATGAATCATATCCTGCGGCAAATAACCTATTTTAAAATCTTTTGGTTTAGAAATTTCTCCTTTTGATGGTGAATCTATACCTGCAATTAATTTTAGCATGGTAGATTTACCTGCGCCGTTCTTACCTGCAAGACCCACGCGGTCTTTAGGGCTTACCAAAAAGCTGACATTATCAAAGAGGGTAAACCCTCCAAAAGAAACCGTAACTGCGTTAACTGAAATCATAAGGCCTGCCCGCCGTATCCTTTTGTTTTTAGGCGGGGCGGCAAAGATACGGCTTAATTGAGAATTATAAATACAGAATTGTAAATTTTGATTGGTATTAGATGAATGCTTAATTTTATGCTGTGAATAATTTGAGTAGTGCCATCGTAACAGAATTCCATTTTTCTACCTCCCGCAGTGGCGGTAAGGGCGGTCAGCACGTAAATACTACCGAAAGTAAAGTTGAACTGGCTTTTCATATTGCTTCATCAATTTATTTAACAGCCGGGCAAAAGGAATTGCTTCTTGAAAAATTAAAAAATAAAATTGATGGCGAAGGTTATTTTCATCTCTATGAAAGCGGCGACCGCTCCCAACATGCCAATAAAGAAAAACTGATTAAAAAGACCTTGAAGCTTCTGGAGGCTTCCATGCTAAAACCAAAAAAAAGGAAACCAACTAAATTGAGTAAATCCGCCAAAAGAAAACGCCGCAAAAGCAAGGAAATACGCAGCGAGGTAAAGAAAAACCGCAGTAAGAAGCTTGATTTATAAATTAGCCAAAGATTTCGTAGATATTTTCTTTATAATTCTTGTATTTATCTGAGAAATCCGTGCAATCTGTGGCTTTCATTTGCGGTTTTTTGCGCATCTTTGCACAACCTCTAGTTCTTAAAATAAAGATGAAGTATAAAAGAATTCTACTCAAACTCTCAGGCGAGGCCCTCATGGGCAAAAAAAACTTTGGTATTGATAACGAACGCTTAGCTATTTACGCTAAAGAAATTAAAGAAGCTGTTGATGATGGTTGCGAAATAGCCATTGTTATCGGTGGCGGAAATATTTTTCGAGGTATACAAGCCGAAAAAGGTGGTATGGATCGCGTACAAGGAGATTATATGGGAATGCTTGCTACCGTAATTAACTCTATGGCACTGCAAAGTTCTTTAGAAATAATTGGTGTTGATACACGCTTACAATCTGCTATTAAAATGGAACAAATTTGCGAACCATTTATTCGTCGCCGTGCAGTGCGCCACTTAGAAAAAGGACGCGTTGTAATTTTTGGTGCCGGAACAGGAAACCCTTATTTTACTACTGATACAGCTGCTACCTTACGTGCAATTGAAATTGAAGCAAACGTAATTTTAAAAGGAACTCGTGTAGATGGTATTTATACTGCCGATCCGGAGAAAGATAAATCAGCAACCAAATACAACAAAATTACTTTTACTGAGGTCTATGAAAAAGGATTGGAAGTAATGGATATGACCGCCTTTACACTTTGCAAAGAGAATAATTTACCTGTCATTGTTTTTGATATGAACAAGACAGGTAATCTTAAAAAAATTCTGCAAGGTGAATCTGTTGGGACTTTAGTGGAGGTTTAGGGCGTTCCCTGCGGGCGCGCTTTCCGCTGCAATCTCCTCGCGTGTGCAGATACTGTCACATCGAGCGTAGTCGAGATGCGAGGAGGATTTCCGCTACAAATGCCTTTCGCATTCAGCGACACAAAAATTACAAATACAAGGAGCTAATCGCTAACGCAAATACAACAATATTCAAATAATTAAACATTTCAATCAATGATAAATTTCTCATCTTATAACTACACCGTTAAAGAAAGATTCCTTCGCTATGTAAAAATTGATACGCAAAGCGATCCAACTTCTACCACTACTCCATCAACAGAGAAACAAAAAAATCTGGGAAAAATTTTGGCTGAAGAATTAAAAAAAATCGGATTAACAGACGCGAACATGGATGAGCATTGCTATGTTTATGCTACGCTTCCTTCTAATACAACGAAGAAAGTCCCCGTAATATGTTTTTGCTCGCACATGGATACTTCTCCTGATTGCAGCGGATTAAATGTAAACCCCGTTGTGCATGAGAAATACAATGGTGGAGATATTATTTTACCCAATGATAAATTGCAAATTATAAAATTTGCCGAGCACGAAGATTTAAAAAATCAAATAGGCAACGATATTATTACAACCGATGGCACTACCCTACTCGGCGCAGATAATAAAGCAGGCCTTGCTGAGATAATGGATGCAGTAAATTATTTAATTACGCATCCCGAAATAAAACACGGAGCCATAAAAGTTTTATTTACTCCCGATGAAGAAATTGGGCGTGGCGTTGATAAAGTTGATTTGAAAAAATTGGCAGCTGATTTTGCTTATACAATGGATGGTGAAACATTGGGCCACATTGAAAATGAAACTTTTTCTGCCGATGGGGTAACAATAACTATTAATGGTTTACCGACTCACCCCGGTTTTGCAAAAAATAAAATGCAGCACGCGGTAAAAATTGCGGCAGAAATTATTTCGTTGATTCCAAAAGATAAAACACCCGAGACTACGGAGGGAAAACAACCTTTTATACATCCTACAGCAATTAATGGAGGATTGGAGCAAGTAGTAATTAAATTTATTATTCGTGCGTTTGATACACCAACACTTCATTCTTTAGAAAACGAATTGAAAAAAATTACAGAAACTGTATTGGTAAAATACAACAAATGCTCTTTTACATTTAATGTGCAAGAACAATACCGCAATTTTAAAGATGTCCTCGAAAAAAACCCTAAAATAGTTGAGCATGCAGTTGAAGCAGTTAAACGCACGGGTGTAACACCTGTATTGAGCAGCATTCGAGGCGGCACAGATGGTTCGCGACTTTCTTTTATGGGATTACCTTGTCCGAATATATTTGCCGGAGAACACGCTTTTCACAGCAAACAAGAATGGGTTAGTGTACAGGATATGCAAAAAGCTGTTGAGACTATTGTACACCTTGCAACTATTTGGGAAGAGAAATCTTAGTCTATGATCCTCGATAAACAATCATGTCATTTCGAGCGAAGTCGAGAAACTAGAAGCTAAAAAAGTAAAATGGAAGTAATAATCATAGGAGGAGGTGCAGCGGGATTTTTTACAGCGGTTAATGCAGCGAATCTTAATCCGGAGTATAAAATTACTATTCTTGAAAAAAGCAATAAACTACTTGCTAAAGTTTTAGTCTCGGGTGGCGGACGCTGCAACGTTACCCATGCCTGTTTTGATAACGGATTATTAGTTAAGAGTTATCCTCGCGGAGAGAAAGAATTACGCAGCGCTTTCAGTAAATTTAGTACCACAGATACTATTAACTGGTTCAAAGACCAAGGCATTAATTTAAAAACAGAAGCAGACGGAAGAATGTTTCCTGAAAGCAACACCTCGGAAACCATTGCTAATTGTCTTATAGAAACTGCCAAAAACCTGGGTGTAAAAATAAAAACAAACATTTCTGTCAAAGAAATAATTGTAAACAGCGATAAAACATTCACTTTAAAAACCGATACTGATTATAATCCCACTTGTACTAAATTAATTATTGCCTCAGGTGGAAATCCTAAAAGTGAAAACTATAATTGGTTGCGTAAACTCGGACACACAATCGTTCCTCCTGTTCCTTCTTTGTTTACATTTAATATTTCGGATGAGAATCTAACAAAACTCATGGGGATATCTGTTCCAAACGCAAAAGTACAAATTGTAAATACAAAATTACAAACCGAAGGACCCTTACTTATTACACATTGGGGATTAAGTGGTCCAGCTGTATTAAAAGGATCTGCTTTGGGTGCAAGAATATTAAATGAACTGAATTATGATTTTTCTGTTAAAGTAAATTGGTTTCCGAACTTTAAAGAAGAACAATTAAAAGAATTGTTTAACGAACAACGCACTACTAATCCTTCAAAAATAATTTTATCAAATTCTCCAATAGAAATTCCAAAACGCTTGTGGGAATATTTTGTTTCTAAAGCAGAAATTACAGAGGCAACTCGGTGGGCAGACGCAAGCAAGAAACAATTAAATGCATTAGTCGGTATTTTAGTAAGCGATATTTACAATGTAAAAGGTAAAACAACTTTTAAAGAAGAGTTCGTTACCTGCGGTGGAATCAGTTTAAAGGAAATTGATTTTGCAACCATGCAAAGTAAAATTGTACCCAATTTATATTTTGCGGGAGAAGTTTTAGATATTGACGGTATTACCGGTGGATTTAATTTTCAGAGCGCGTGGACTACGGGCTGGATTGCTGCGAATGGAATTAGTTTAGATTAAATCAAACAAACTATCAACGCCCGGGTAACGCGCAGTGGTAAATCCTTCCGCGTATCTTACGCCAATACTTCTACCCCAAATACTCATTTTAGCAAAAAGCGCTTCTAAAAATTCGGGAGAAGAAATTGGTGTTTGAGGTTCTTTTGAGTTTGCATCATAAAACTGAGAAGCGAAAGCCATAATTGCTTCACGTTTTTTTTCTGCCTGCGCTGTTACATCAATTACAAAATGCGGATGAATATAATTGTCTTGTATATAATGATAAACAGCTTTTGGTCGCCATGCATCTTGTTTGGTTTCTATTTTGCTTAATCCACTGTAATAACAAGCATCAGCAACTAATTTGGCAGAACGTCCATGATCTGGATGACGATCATTAACAGCATTACATAAAACAATTTCGGGTTTATACTCGCGTAATACTTTTATTATTTCTAATTGATGTTCTTTGTTGTTTTCAAAAAAGCAATCAGCAAAGTCTAGTTGTTTTCTAAAAGTGGCACCCATTATTTTGGCTGAATGCATTGCTTCTTTGGTGCGTATTTCAGGAGTTCCGCGAGTTCCCATTTCTCCCTTCGATAAATCAAGTATGCCCACTATTTTGCCTTGTGCAATGTGTTTTATCAATGTACCGCTGCAACTCAGTTCAACATCATCAGGATGAATTCCTATAGCTAGAATATCTATTTTCATATTGCTTGGTATTGAGTAGTGAGATTTGAGTATAGAGTAGAAAATAGAATATCAATTTCTCAATACGCTGTACTCATTCCTCAATACTATTTCCCCTCAATCCACTTTGTAATTTCTTCATCCATAGGGTTTGTTTTTGTCCCGATGTGTTTTACCAGGTGTCCTTTTTCGTCAATAAGGTATTTATTAAAATTCCAACTTACTTTAGAGTCTTCTACTCCGTTTAATTCTTTAGTTTTTAACCAGAGGTAAATCGGCGCGGTAACAACACTAACTTTTTCCATTAAAGGAAAAGTAACGCCAAAGTTTTTTGTACAAAAACCTCGTATCTCTTCGGCAGAACCGGGTTCTTGTCCGCCAAAATCATTGCAAGGAAACCCAATTATTGTAAAATTTTTGTCTTTGTATTTTTGATATAATGCTTCTAAATCTTTGTACTGAGGTGTATAGCCGCACTCACTTGCAGTATTTACAATCATTATTTTTTTGCCGTTTAAAGAGGCGAAATCAAATTCTTTTCCTTCAAGCGTTTTTACTTTAAACTGATGAATTGATTTGGTGTCGGTGTTAAACATAGCACTAAAAGCTAAAAATGTTATGGTTAGTAGTGTCTTCATGCAACAAATATACCGCAGAAATAGCTAAAAATCTGTTAAAACTGCAAATTCTGTACTTATCTTTGCGTTCTGTTTTGAGCATCTCCAACATTATAGAATTGTTAAAAAAAGAGTTTCTGCTTGAATTCAGGCAAAAGACCTCTTTGGCCAGTATTTTATTATATGTTTTAAGTATCGTCTTTATCAGTTTTTTAAGTTTTAAAAGTGGCATTAGACCTGATGTATGGGCAGCCCTGTTTTGGATTGTGATTTTCTTTGCCGGTATTAACGCTGCTTCTAAAAGTTTTTTTACCGAAAATAAGTATCGTTCAATGTACAATTACACAATCTACCATCCAACTGAGTTTGTCCTTTCAAAAATGGTTTACAATATCCTTTTAATTTGGGTAGTTGTTTTATGTAGTTTCCTTTGTTTTGGCTGGATGATTAGTTATCCGGTGCAAAACTCATTATTATTTTTTATAACCCTTTTATTGGGCGGCGCTGCATTAGCAGGCTCACTCACTTTAATGAGTTGTATTGCCTCTAAAACAGGTAATAGTTATTCTGTAATGAGTCTTTTAAGTATGCCGGTTTGTATACCGGTACTGTTATTGGCACTCAGACTAACACGTAATGCGGTTGATGGGCTCGAATGGTCGGTTAGCTATAGTTTTTTGGGCGGATTGTTGTTAATTGATTTGATAATTTTCACCCTCTCACTTTTTTTATTTAGGTATCTTTGGAAGGAGTAATTTAAGAGGTTAGGGATTAGTGGTTAGTAAAAAAAATAAATAGGAATGATTCGTATATCCGTTTGGCTGTTATTCGTAATTCGTAGATGAAACACTGGTGGTGGAAAATAGTGGGAATTATTTTGGTGTTGTACTCCATAGTGATGGGTTTATTGGGTGATGTGCCTCGTCTCGATATTTTAAACGAAACTATACGCAATCTTTATTTTCATGTGCCACTTTGGTTTGCCATGCTCGTTCAAATGGGTATTTCATGGGTTTTTGCCTTGATGTATTTAAGCGGATATAAATTAAAATACGATATACTTTCATCTCAGGCAGCATACGTTGGAGGCATGTTTGCTTTGCCGGGCATAATTACAGGTTCTGTATGGGCCATGTATACCTGGGGCAAACCTTGGGTGGCAGACGACCCAAAACTTCAAGGCGTTATGGCATCTATGATTGTGTATTGTGTTTACTATTTACTTCGTGCTTTAATTCCGGATGGAGAAAAGAAAGCACGTATATCAGCCGTGTACAACATTTTTGCATTTGTTATGACTTTTGTTTTTATAATGATTTATCCACGCTTGGCTCCAAATTCATTGCATCCCGGCAACGGTGGCAACCCTGCGTTTGGAAAATACGATATGGATAATAATATGCGCATGGTTTTTTATCCTGCTGTTGTGGGTTGGATTTTTATGAGTATATGGTTGTTAAACGTTTTAAGCAGAATAAAAAATTTAAAATTAAAACAAGATGAAGAAGCTAATTAGTTTATTTACCCTACTACTGTTTACGTCTACCGCCTTCTCACAAGAAGCTCCGCAGATGGCCGATGCGATGAGAGCAAACGGAAAAATTAATGTTGTGGTATTGGTATTGGCAATCGTGTTTACATGCCTTGCAATTTATTTAATTATTATTGACAGGAAGTTAAAAAAACTAGAAAATAAAGTGAAAGAAAATAAACTGATAGAAAAAATAAAATAGTTAAATCATTGTCAGTTCGAGCGGAGTCGAGAACTATTGCAGATTCCTCGCGCACTCGGAATGACACAAAGAAAAATATAAAATGAAAAAAACACACATAGCCCTAATCGTAATTGTAGCTGTAGCCATTGGCGCAATGATAGCTACTATGGGAAGCAGCAGTACATACGCAGATTTTAAAATGGCCTCTGAAAATCAAGACACAGAATATCATGTGGTTGGTAAGCGTGCAAAAGAAAAACCAACAGAATATAACCCTGCTGTAAATACAGACGAGTTTATTTTTTATATGGTAGATAACAAAGGCGAAGAACGTAAAGTTGTTTTGCACAAAAGCAAACCTCAGGATTTTGAACGCTCAGAACAAGTGGTTGTTATTGGTAAAATGAAAGGAAATGAATTTGAAGCCAATGATATTTTAATGAAATGCCCGTCTAAATACAATGATGGTAAACCTACAGCTACTGCATCAAATAGTTAACAGAACTAAATTGTGAACAACGAAATTACTTTTATTGGCGAACATTTGTGGGCAGGTCATGTCGGCAATTTTTTTATTATACTTTCTTTTGTTGCTTCCATACTTGCAGCCGTCAGTTATTTTTTCGCCGAGAAAAGCCCTTTAGAAATAAGTTGGCTCAAACTGGCTCGTATTTCTTTTCGCTTTCATGTACTGGGCATATTCGGTATTATGGGCACTTTGTTCTGGATGCTTGGTAATCATTATTACGAATATTCTTATGTATGGCGCCACTCTGATAATGTTATGCCAATGCGTTATATTTTTTCTTGTTTCTGGGCAGAGCAAGAAGGAAGTTTTTTATTATGGACCGTTTGGCACGGACTAATAGGTTTGGTACTACAACGCACCGCAAAAAATTACGAAGCGGGTGTAATGAGTGTTCTTTCATTGGTGCAGGCTTTTTTAGGAAGCATGTTGCTTGGCGTTATTATTTTCGGAACGAAAATCGGAAGCAATCCATTTTTATTACTAAGAGAGACACCCGAATATGCAAACATTCCGATTTTCTCAAATCCAACCTATTTAGAAAAATTAGATGGACAAGGTTTAAATCCTTTATTGCAAAATTATTGGATGACGATTCATCCCCCAACGCTCTTTCTTGGTTTTGCTTTAACGGTTGTCCCTTTTGCATACGCCATAGCAGCTTTATGGAAAAAAGATTTTACGGGCTGGCAAAAATTAGCTTTACCCTGGGCATACACAGGCGTAATGATTTTAGGTTTGGGCGTTCTTATGGGAGGCGCATGGGCTTATGAAGCACTTAGTTTTGGTGGTTTTTGGGCATGGGATCCTGTCGAGAATGCATCTATGGTTCCGTGGCTTACATTAGTGGGAGGCGCACACGTTCTATTGGTAAACAAAACAAAAGGTAATTCCGTTTTCTCCGGATTTATTTTAGTCCTGGTAAGTTTTATACTTGTCCTCTACTCTACTTTTTTAACCCGCAGCGGTATTTTAGGAAATTCATCTGTACATTCTTTTACCGATTTAGGCATGCAAAAACAATTACTCCTGTATTTGTTGACTTTCATTTTTTTAAGTGTGTGGTTATTACAATTAAATAAAAATTTAAAATTTGGTTATTTATGTTTGACACTTGTATTGTTTGTCCTTGTTTTTACATTTACAATTCAGCCATCAATTTTATTAATTATTTGGGGGAGTGTTACTGCTATTTTAATTTTTACCGGATATTTTGTCGGGTTCCCGAAAGATAAAACAGAAGAAAGTATTTACAGTAGAGAATTTTGGATGTTTGCTGCTTCTTTCGTTTTATTTTTATCGGCCGTAACCATCAGTATTTTTACTTCTATCCCTATTTTCAATAAATTATTTGGAATGAATAAAGCTCCGTTTACAGTAGATAAATTTAACGCCTGGCAAATTCCGTTTGCTATTGTTGTTGCTTTGTTGCTTGCAATTGGACAGTTTTTTAAATACAAAAATACCGACAAAAAACAATTCTTTAAAAGTCTTCGTATAGCAACCACGCTTGCACTTTTGTTTGGAATTACTGCTTCCATTGCCCTGTATTTTTCGCACGGATGGGATGAGGCTACTTCTACTCAAAAAATGAATTACATTACTTACGCTTTGCTTCTTATCACTTCTGCCTTCGCTCTATTTTCCAATACCGAATACTGGCTACGCATTTTAAAAGGAAAATTAAAAAATGCGGGAGCTTCTATCGCACACATTGGTTTTGCATTGTTGCTGATAGGCGCATTAATTTCGACTTCTAAAAAGGTCACGCTTTCAAAAAACTCTTCTCAAAAAAGTGTTTCTTCATTGGGAAAAGAGTTCAGCGATAAAAAAAGTATTTTACTTACCAAAGGTGATACCTTACCGATGGGCCCCTATTATGTCACTTACACCGGAAAGAAAAAAACGGGCATCAATATTAATTTTAATGTAGAATATTTTTTACGGGAGAATAACCCGCCTACCGGACAGACAGGTAAATTCGTTAAACAATTTCTTTTATCACCAATGGTGCAATTAAACGAGCGCATGGGCAATACACCGGAACCCGATACCAGAAGATTTTTGACTCATGATATCTATACCCACATTACTTATGCCGATTTAAACGCGGCAACCCCTTCTTCCGATGATTTTACTGAACCACAAAACAATATCATACATATACACGACACGCTTTTTGCTTCCAATGCTATAGTTGTTTTAGAATCATTTAAAGCTGATGTATCGGAAGAACAATACAAGAAAAACGATTCTTCTATTTGGATAACAGCAGTTTTAAAAGTGTATGATATCGATAAAAAAGTTTCCTATGCTTACCCTAAATATCACCTCATAAATATGCACGTTAATCCTGTTCCTGATTCAATTCCATCGCTTGGTCTTCGTTTTTCATTCTGGAAAATAAATCCGGACGAAAAAAACCCTGATAACACTACCGTGGAAATTATGATGAGCGAAAGAAAAAATAACCAAAAAGATTTTATTGTCATGGAAGCTTATATGTTTCCATACATAAATGTTTTGTGGTTAGGCTGCTTGGTTATGGTCTTCGGTACCGGACTTTCAGTATGGCAGCGCATCCGCTCCAGATAAAACTACGGAGGCATGGAGTAAACGGAGCAACACAGAAAATTTATTGTGTAAGTGTACTTAAGGTCTCTGTGAGCTTTTTTACTTTAAACAGCCGCTATATAAAAACTCGTGTTTCTCAATACCCTCCGTTTCTCCGTGGTTAGGAAGCTCTTTTTAACAAAAATTAGCACTTTCTTAACACTATAATTAGCTTCTCTAAGATTATTTATTAATATTTGCTTTAACTAAAACCTAAACTCTATTTATGGATTTTAATCAATTACTAAGCAACTTTCTGGCACCGCCTGTTCCCTTTTTCTTTTTAGGATTAATAGCCGTGCTGGCAAAATCAGACCTGGAAATTCCCTCGCAGATTTCTAAATTTATTTCGCTTTACCTTTTAATGGCAATTGGATTTAAAGGCGGTGTAGAATTGCATCACAGCGGATTAAGCATGGAAGTTATTTTAGTTTTAGTATTCGCAATGCTAATGGCTATTATTACTCCTTTATATGCCTATTGGATTTTACGTAAAAAATTAGATGTGCCCAATGCGGCAGCTTTAGCAGCAGCATTTGGTTCTGTAAGCGCTGTAACATTCATTACGGCTTCAAACATTCTTCAAGATTCAGGTATTGCTTATGGGGGAGAAATGGTTGCTGCCATGGCTTTGATGGAATCTCCTTCTATCATTATTGGAGTATTATTATATCGCAAGTTTTACGACACAAAAGAAAAAGGTGATGCCCACCATTTAGATTTTAAAGAACTTTTCCGCGAAGCATTTTTGAACGGCTCTATTGTTGTTTTATTAGGAAGTTTAATTGTTGGTTTATTATCTCACGATAAAGGAATGGCAATTATGAAACCTTTTACCGGAGATATTTTTAAAGGAATGCTTTCTTTCTTTTTATTAGACATGGGTGTTGTTGCCGGAAAACGTATTGGCGCATTAAAACAAGCGGGTTGGTTTTTAATTGCCTTTGGTGTTTTAATGCCTCTTTTTAATGCCGCAATAGGAATAGGTATTAGTCTTTTATTAGGATTAAGTCAAGGCAATGCCTTTATGTTTACTGTACTTTGTGCAAGCGCTTCTTACATTGCAGTACCTGCCGCTATGCGTATTGCAATACCGGAAGCTAATCCAGGAATATATGTCCCGGTTGCACTTGCAATAACTTTTCCGTTTAATATCATAGCCGGTCTCCCACTCTATTATTATATTTTACAACAAATTCACACCTAAAATATTTGCCATGCAAAACGATATTAAAAAAATAGAAATCATTACCGACTACGCTTTCCTAAGCCGGCTAGTTAAATTAATTGATGAAACCGGAGTTTCGGGCTACACTGTTTTAAAAGATGTTGCGGGTAAAGGTTTAAGGGGCAGTAAAGACGGTCACGGTATTGCCGGCGGTTTTAAAAACTGCTATATAATGGTTTGTTGTGATGAAAAAGAGGCACACAAAGTTGTAACCGCTGTTAAACCTGTTATTACCAAATATGGTGGTATTTGCATTGTTTCCGATGCACATTGGGTTATTCATAATTAAAACAGGGGCGTTCCCCCGCTATTGTGTTGTGTCATTCTTGGCGAAGCGAAGAATCTAAGCGGGGTCGGGCTTTCGGCAGTCGCTTTTTACCCATTATCCTTTTATTTAACTCTGTCATGTCGAGCGAAGTCGAGACACTTGTAAAACTGTACGGGCAAAAGAGCTCCAACAATGCCTCAATCCCTAACACAAATACATAACACCAATTACATAATTTCTTCACGCCTTTGCGCTTTTGCGGTTAATAAAACCCCTATCTTAGCATCTCTCTTTTAGTAAAATGATTGAAGCAACAGAAACACAAGCGTACAGAAAAGAAAAAATCGTCATTATTGGCGCAGGTAATGTTGCTACCCATTTGGCAAAGCGTTTGCAAAAAAGAGAACATGAAATTTTACAAATAGTAAGCCGAAGCGAAAAATCAGGAAGAGATTTATCACTCCTGTTAAGTGTTCCTTTTACAACAGATTTAAATAAAATAAACCAAGGCGCCGATATTTATTTACTTTGCATACCTGATGACGAGATTCTGAAAATTGCCACTACTTTAAAACTCCCTAAAAAATTAATCATTCATACTTCCGGCAGTGTAGAAATGAATGTGCTGAAAAATATTTCTGCCAACACAGGCGTACTTTATCCCTTGTACAGCTTCTCTAAACAAATAAAGGTTTCATTCTCTTCTGTACCTGTTCTTATTGAAGCATCAAATACAAGCTCTTCAGAAAAATTGAAACAACTGGTTCATTCCATTGCAAAAAATGTAACAGAAGTTAATTCTGTAAGCCGTCTTAAAATACATCTGGCAGCTGTTATGGTAAATAATTTTACCAATCATCTTTATGCCCAATCCTATGATTATCTAAAACATGAAAAGATAAATTTGTTTCATCTATTGCAGCCTTTAATTAAACAGACAGTAAAAAAAATAAAAACTTTACCTCCTGCATCTGTACAAACCGGGCCGGCTAAACGTGGCGATAATACAACCCTGAAAAAACATTTGCAGCTTTTAGAAAAATATCCGGAACAAAAAAAAGTATATAAGTTATTTACCACACTTATAAAAGAATATTATAATGAACGAAAACTTTAAGGGCAAACTTAAACATATTACTACTCTTATGTTTGATATTGACGGAGTGATGACCGACGGGAAAGTTTATTTTTTTCATGATGGAACACCCGTAAGAAACTTAAATAATAAAGATGGGTATGCCATCCATCTGGCCGCTAAAAAAGGCTACAAACTAGTTGTAATTTCGGGAGGAAGCTCAGAAATTATTAAAGAAGCACTTAATCGATTAGGTATTGAGCATGTTTTTTTAAAACAACATGATAAACTTACTTGTTATAAAGATTTTATTGCCGAACATACCATAGAAGATAAAACGGTTTTATATATGGGTGACGATTTACCCGATTATGAGGTAATGCAACGCGTTGGTGTGGCAGCTTGCCCGAATGATGCGGCAACAGAAATAAAAGAATTAGCAATTTATGTTTCCGACAAAAAAGGTGGCGAAGGTTGTGTGCGAGATGTAATAGAACAAGTAATGCGGGCTCGCGGCGATTGGGAAATTGCACATTGGTAATACAGGAACGCAGATGACACGGATGGCTTAGGATAATCGCAGCATTTTAAAAATACAAAATAAATAAAAAATCATACTTAAATCATAATTCCCGATGCATCGGGACAGCGCCATCAGCGTTCCCTAAATGAAATTAACCGCTTTCATAAAATTAATTCGTTTAGATAATCTCCTGGTTATTGCGCTTACTATGTTTGCTGTACGTTACGGAATGATTAAAAGTATTTTGTTTATTCATTCACCTCCCATTCCGCTGCAACTTTCTCTTGTTGATTTTTCACTACTGGTTCTTAGCACTATATTAATTGCCGCCGCAGGATATATCATTAATGATTATTTTGATGTAAAAACCGATCGCATTAATAAACCGGAAAAACTTTATATCGATCGCGGCGTAAAACGTCGCTTAGCTATATTTCTTCATACACAATTTAATTTGGTAGGGTTTATGCTCGGAGTTTACGTTGCGTATAAAGCCGGAAATGTGTATTTAGCTGTACTTCCTTTTTTATCTATTACAGCACTTTGGTTCTATTCAACACATTTTAAACGACAGGTACTTATTGGTAATCTTATTGTTTCCATTCTTTCTGCACTTATTCCTTTACAAGTTTTATTATTTGAAAAACCGCTCATTAAAAATATTGAAAATCTTACTTTTTTATACACAACTGTAATTTGTTTTGCTTCTTTTGCTTTTTTGTTATCAATGGCCAGAGAGATAATAAAAGACCTGGAAGATTTTAAAGGCGATTATGAAACGGGTTGTAAAACCATGCCTGTTGTTTGGGGCATAAAAGCTTCTAAAGCAATAACGGCAGGAATTATCAGCAACACACTTTTATTATTAGTATTTATCTGTTTTAAGTTGGTTCAAAAGGATTTTATTTTTCTTGCTGCTTATCTTTTTGTGTTTGTATTTTTACCCGCTTTGTTTCTTATAGGAAAACTATATAAATCGCACGATAAAAAGGAGTACCATGCCTTAAGTATGTTGGCTAAATTTATTATGATAACAGGTGTATTGTCAACGGTAGTTGTTTATTTTTTATGTCATGGATTTACAGTCGGTATATAAACACAAAATAATTCTGGGCTCGGCATCTCCGCGCCGGCAGCAACTTTTGAAAGATGCTGCGTTTAATTTTAAAGTTCATCCAATTAATGCAGATGAAAGTTTCCCCGGAAATTTAAAAGCAGAACAAATAGCGCTTTATCTTTGTGAAAAAAAAGCATCGGCTTTTCCAATTAAATTAGCTGATGATGAAATTTTAATTACAGCCGATACTATTGTCTGGATTGATGATATTGTGCTTAACAAACCCGAAAGTGAATTTGAAGCAAAACAAATGTTACAACTCTTATCAGGAAAAATGCACCGGGTTTTTACAGGAGTTTGCTTAACAACAAATAAAAATAAAGTAAGCTTTACTGATGAGACTAAAGTTTATTTCAAAAATCTGAGTGAAGAAGAAATTTTATTCTATATAGAAAATTACAAACCTTTTGATAAAGCAGGCAGTTATGGCGCGCAGGACTGGCTTGGTTTAATTGGAGTGGAAAAAATTGAAGGAAGTTATTTTAATGTGATGGGATTACCTATTAACAGAGTTTACGAAGAACTTACCAAATTGTAATTGCGTTGGACAATAAATATTGTCACTTCGAGTAGTTCCGCTTTTTCTGCGGAACGTATCGAGAAGTGATTAGATGAATACTTCCAAATGTCAGTTCTCGATACGCTTCGTTGCACTTCGCTACTCGAACTTACAAAAACAGTATAATTTACCCGTAAATAGCTCCGCTGCAAGAATCTCTTTTTGCTCCGGTTACGGCTTTTAAAGTATTCACTTCATTTCTTATTCTCAACACACCTAAAAAAGCAAAAATTAAAGCTTCCTTAAACTGAATAGTTTTATCATCGGGAACATGTAAATTACAATCCGTATACGCGCTTATGCGAGAAAGAAAATCTGTATTATATGCGCCGCCACCGGTAACTAAAATGTTTTTAATTCTAAAATTATTCAGCACTCTTGCTGTTTGAAATGCAGCATGTTCTGATGCGGTTGCCAGTTTATCTGCTATAGATAAATTATTCGACACATCCCCCCGTCCCTTCTGCGAAGCGGGACGTCCCCCTTCTAAGGGGGAATTTAATACAGAAATAAAATTCTCTTCAATCCACTCTCTTCCTAATGATTTGCTTTTGTAATTTTTATAGTAGGCAAGTGAATTAAATTTTTTTAATAATTCATCATCAAACGTTCCGCTTGCAGCAAGTTTTCCTCCTTTATCATAGTCCTGTCCGCTTTGTTTTGATAGATAATTAAAAACCATATTCGTTGGACAAATATCAAAGGCAGCCCTCACCCCTGCGCCCCTCTCCCGCAGGAGAGGAGAAATTGTAAACGAAATATTTGCAATTCCCCCAATATTTAAGCAAGCATCGTACTTAGAAAAAAGTAATTCATCTCCCATTGGTACAAGTGGTGCTCCTTGTCCGCCAAGCGCTACATCTAAACTTCTGAAATCGCAAACTGTTTTAATCCCGGTAGTTGCTGCAATAGAAGCTCCGTCACCAATTTGTAATGTAAATTTATTTTTCGGCTGATGAAATACTGTATGCCCGTGCGAAGAAATTAAATCAACATGCTTTATTTTATTTTTCTTTTTGAATTGTAAAACTTGCTCGCCCATAAATTTCCCGAACTCGGTATGCAATTGACAAATATTTTGTGCGCTGAGCAGATGTGCATTTCCAAGTTTTTCTTTCCATTGTTTGTTATAGGGAATAGTAGTTGCTTTTTGTATTTCGTATTTCCAGAATTTACCGGATTTAATAAAATGACACAGGGCAATATCAAGCCCATCAAGCGAAGTGCCTGACATTAATCCGATGACGTTGTATTTAAGATTCTTCATTCCTAATTTTTAATTCACAATTATTTTACGGGGTCATATCCACTCCCACCCCATGGATGACAGCGTAAAATGCGTTTGAGTCCGAGCCGGCAACCTTTTAAAGCTCCGTACTTAGTAATGGCTTCAATGGTGTATTGAGAACAGGTTGGCGTAAAACGGCAAGAAGGCATTAGGTAAGGCGAAATTGCTCCCTGATAAAACTTTACAAATAAAATTGCGATTTTTCTAGGGAAACTTCCCACAAAACTATTGTTGGGTTTCTTTTTGAAACGGGTTGCAGTTTACAATAAACTTAAAAATGGAAATATAAACAGGCTCGTGTGAAGGCACTTCAGGTTTTTGCTCTTCGGCAGCATACTCGCTTTGAAAAGAGGGTGCATAGTTACCTTCATATTTAGTGTTTGAAAAAGATTTAGGAATGGTAGAAATAATAACTACCAAGCTTAACACAAATAAAGGTGTTAAGGCTAAAATAATTTTCTTTTTTAATTTTTTATTTTCCATTGTAAATCAATAGCAAATATAATTAATTTTAATATAAAAACAAAATTGGTATCAATACCTATTTATGCGGGTTTTGAAGGGGGGCTCACAGTTTGATACCAATCATACATACATCATCTACTTGTTCCAACTCACCTTTCCAATTATCAAAGGCTTGTTCAAGTATTTCTTTTTGTTCAAGTAAAGATTTGCTTGAGCCGGATAAAATATCCTCTCCCATTTGTTTGTATTTTAATTTTTTTCCTTTGGGTCCGCCAAATTGATCGGCGTAGCCATCTGTAAATAAATAGAGGCTGTCGTTTGTATTAAGCAGGATGGTGTGTGTAGTAAAAGGTTTGGGGTTATCTGTTTTACCAATAGGTTGTTTATTAGCTGTTATTTCTTTTAATTCGCCATTTTGTATATACCAAAGTGGGTTATTTGCCCCTGCCCATTTTATTTCTTTTGTTTTAGTATTAATAGAGCACAAGGAAATATCCATTCCGTCTTTTACATCCTTATCGCTTTTAGAAAAAGTCTCAAAAACAAGATCGCGGGTTTTATCTAAAATTCTTCCCGGTTCTCTTAACTCAAATTCTTTAAAGGATTGATTTAAGGCATTCGAACAAACTACGCTAACCATTGCGCCGGGTACACCGTGACCTGTACAATCTGCAGCGGCAATCCAAACGGTTTCATTTTTTGTTTCCATCCAATAAAAATCTCCGGCAACAATATCTTTTGGTTTGTAGAGGATAAAAGATTGCGTTAAATATTCCTGCACAAGTTTGAGTGTAGGTAAAATAGCCTCTTGTAAGCGTTTTGCATAGGTAATACTGTCTATAATTTCTTTGTTTTTATGTTCTACAAGCGCATTTTTAAACTCAACTTCTATTTTCTGGCTTTCTATAATTTTATTTTTTTCCTTACTTTGTTTTAAACTTCTGAAGACAACAAAAATTAAAACTAATACAAGTAGAAAACCAAAAGTGAAAGAAAGGCTGATGATTTTTTGTTGTTTGAGTTCGGCCTCTTTTTTTAATTGCTCTTCTTTGTTTTTAGCATTTATTTCATCTTCTTTTGCTTTAAACTCTTGTGCAGCAAGTTTTTTAATATTTTGTTCATTAAACACACTATCTCTTTCGCTATTGTATGAATCTAAATGTTTATAGGCATTTGCGTAATCACGCATTTCCTTATACGCATAACTTAAGGCAAGTTGTGCATCAGCAACCAAATCACGCGCTTCAATTTCTTTTGCAACAGATAAACTTTTTGTATAGTACCTTAAGGCTTCTTTGTCATTTTTCTCAAGATGATAAATAAATCCTATGTTTTTATACAGGGTAGCTAAATTAAATTTATCATCAGTTTCTTCAAATATTTTTAAGGATTTTAAATAATATTCAAGCGCCTTTGTATTATCTAATTTATCCTCTTTATAAATATTCCCAATACTATTGAGGGACATAGCTACGCCCTGCCTGTCGCCAAGTGAATTCCCCAAGTCTATGGCTTTTAAATTATACACAAGTGCCTCATTGAAATTTTTTTGATTTCCTAATGTAGCACCCAAACTCATAAGTACATTTAAGTATTGAGAAGTATTTTGTTTTTTTAGTTCTTCATAAATTTTTTTGGCTTCAGCATAATATTCAAGTGCTTTTGAAAAATCTGATTGGTAGTAAAATATATTTCCAACATTTGTGAGAGAATTAGCTGTCCCGTATTGGTCTTTTAATTCTTTCCATATTTTAAGGGCAGCGAGTTGGCAATCTAATGCTTTAGGATAAGCGCCTTGATCTGAATATATATTGCCCATGTTTTTTAGAGCGGTGGCTATTCCCTTATTGAAAGCTAATTTCTCAGCTAAAGTTTTTGCTTGTGAAGCATAGGGCATTGCTTTAACATAATCAGTTTGTAAATAAAACTCCCTGCTAATTTGGTTGAGAAGGTTAACCTTATTTGTGTCTTCTCCTGTTTTTTTCATTGCATTAAGGAGTGAATCGGTATAAGCATCCTGTCCTATTCCGCAAACAGAAATAAAAAATAAAATTAAAACGTATTTGAATTTTTTTGACATAAAGACTGCCAACTAAAGTAAGCATTTTTTTACAAAGAAAAAGGCCGTCCTTTTGAGACAGCCTTTTTACCCAATAGTTATTGAGATTAATGCTGCACAATTATTTTCTGTTGCGATAAATTCCCCTTGCTAATCATCTTCACAAAATAAACTCCGTTCTCTAATGCTGATACATTTATTTTATTTTCAGTATTTGCAACAGAAGTAGTTTTCACGGTTTCTCCCAATACGTTTGTTATTTGTATCTGACAGTTGCTGCAGTTTTTAGAAAACAAAATTGTCAACTCATCATTGGCAGGGTTGGGATAAATCAAGTATTGAGTAGTGAGATTTGAGTATTGGGAAACTCCGGTAACACGATTATTACGCACATTGCTTCGTGATTTTACAACGGCGGTTTGTGTACTGTTGTTACCAAGACGTAAGGTAGGTGAGCATGAAATACTCCATACTGTCTCTACTCTCCAATCTCCGGTGGTTTGGTAAGTAGAGTATTGAGGGTCGTTAATATTTGTAGAGGAAGCCGATGCCGTTGCAGCTAAAACATAAGGCCCCACGGCAGTATTATTTCTCATTAATAAATAATTTAATAATCCGGGCACGGGTGTAGTTTGCCCTTCTATTTGGTAATGATTCCATATAAACAAACCACCAATATTATATTGGTAAATGGTTTGATGCCAGGGACTCATGGGACTCATTAAATTACTGCAACTGTCATGATAAGCAATTTTATATCTCCAGGAAGTTACATTAGGATCGCCATTGGCGGCGTAAAGACTTCTTACCGTATCTATGAACCTACTTAAAGAATCTTTCGGAACTTTTCCTATTGGCGCATAATTATAATTGGATGTATCTCTGTAAATATAAAAAGTATCGGCCGAGGGGTATTGAGTTTTATTCCAGTAAATAATATTGTTTACCGAAAAAGTATCTACCTCTATCATGCAAATTGTAGGTATTGACGGAATACAAGAGCCAACTTCTCTTATTACATGATTCCAGTTATCTGCAATGTAAACGTTACCTATAGCGTCTACCGAAACACCTTTCGGGTATTCTAATTGAGCCAATGTAGCTGGACCGCCATCTCCGCTGTAACCAAAAGAGCTGCCGGCAAAGGTGCTGATAATACCGGAAGTATTTACTTTACGAATAAAACCATTCTGATAATCGGCAATATATATATTACCTGTTGCATCAAGAGCTACAGCATTTGGATGCCACAACCCTGCTGCTGTAGCCGGACCACCATCTCCGCTAAAAGAAGCCGTAGTGTCTCCTGCAACGGTATTAATAATTCCGGAAGTATTTATTTTGCGAATGCAATTATTGTACGAATCGGCAATAAATAAATTACCTGTTGCATCAAGGGCAATTCCGGTTGGGAAATGTAATTGCGCTACCGTAGCAGATCCTCCGTCGCCACTAAAACCAACTGTTCCGTTTCCGGCAACAGTAGTTATGGTGCCGGAAACATCTACCTTACGTATCCGGTTATTATTTCCGTCTGTAACATAAATGTTATTTGAGACATCAATAGCTATTCCTTCAATGTGATTAAATGATGCTGCTGTGGCAGGGCCTCCGTCTCCGCTGTAACTTGTTGTCCCGTTTCCGGCAACGGTACTTATAATACCTGAAGTATTTACTTTGCGGATGCGCATATTGCCATCATCAGTAATATACATATTGCCTGCTGCATCAAAAGCCATTCCCAATGGATAATATAATTGAGATGCAGTTGCCTGTCCACCATCACCGCTAAAACCAATTGTTCCGGTTCCGGCAAAAGTGCTTATGATGCCCGAAGTGTTTACTTTACGTATAACATTATTATTCGCGTCAGCTATATAAACATTACCGGCCGCATCTACGGCAGTACCGTTTGGATACCATAATTCCGCTGCTGTTGCATAGCCGCCATCTCCGGTATAACCTGACGCGTGATTACCTGCAATGGTTACAATTATTTGAGCGTAGCCCACCCCCACTCCTCCCAAGAGTGGTAATACAAGTAGTAAAATAATTAATGAAAGTTTTTTCATTTTGTTTTTCTAATGTTGCACAATTAATTTCTGTAAGAACGAACTGCCGTTGCTGATTACTTTTACAAAGTAAACTCCGTTTTGTAAACTGCTAATGTCAGCAGTAAACTTCTCCCCTTTTGGTAAGATGCCGAAGGCAGAGGGGGCTATTTGTTCTCCAAGTATATTTATTATTTCAATTTTACAATCAGAATAATTTTTACTCCCGATAGCTATCGGGAGAGAAATTGTTAATTCATCATTAGCAGGATTTGGATAAATTTTTATGTGATTATTGTTTGTTATCGGATTAAAACCAAATCCACGATTATTACGAACATTACTGCGTGATTTTACAATGGCTGTTTGTGAACCGTTATTGCCAAGTCTGTATGTTGGCGTGCAATTAAAACCTAAAGCATATACACGCCAATTAGCATTAGGGAAACTAGTAAAGTTAGGATCAGTAGTTGAAAGACCACTTGTATTTACTAATACATGCCAATTACCCGTGTTATTATCATCTCTTGAAAAAGAATACCCGGTAACCGGGTTTGATTGCCCGGCTTCTATCGTATAAGCATTCCACGAAAAGTTTGAATTGTTTTCTTGTTCGAAAACAGATTCATGATAGGGACTTTTTGCACTCAAATTACCACATGTATCACGTATGGCTAATTTGTATTTCCAACTTGCATACTGTGGGTTTCCGCCATTGGGACCACCAATGCTAAACGCAGTGTCTGTAAACTCGCTTAAAGAATCTTTGCTTACCGAGCCAATCCGTAAATAACCAGAAGAAATCACATCATACCTATAAACAATAAAACTATCGGCACTTGTATATGGCGTTTTATCCCAAAAAATCAAATTATTTATAGAAAGACTATCTGTTGATACCATACAAATTAAGGGTGCAGTTGGCTGGGGAAGAGGGGCAATTGTTACTGTATCCGATGCACTGCCAACACTATCAGTAACGGTTACTGTATAGGTTATTCCTGAGCATAAGCCGATTGCAGTAGAAGTTGTTTGTAAAGGTAATGTGCTCCATGAATAGGTGTATGGAGGTATGCCATGTGATATACTTGCGCTTGCAGAGCCAATGCATTGACCATTACAAACAGGAGTACCAAGCATTACTGCCGATAAACCAATATCATGATACTTAAAGATTACTCCCTTATTATTTGTACCGCCAGCACTTGTCATTCCATATAGAAAGATTCCATCAGAAATAAGAGAGCCGTTAGGAGTGCTTCCGTTTGAAGTGCCAGCGAAATTAAGCAATTGGGAATATTCGCTTCCATCGGGTTTTATTTTAAAGATGGTTCCATCACCGCTAATTCCACTACCACTACTTGTCATCCCATAAAGAAATGATCCGTCAAAAATAAGAGAACCATAAGGATATTTTCCGTTTGGACCTCTAAAACACAATACGGTATCATATCCAGTCCCATCAAGTTTTATTTTATAGATTGTTCCATTAGCCCCATTATTTATACCGCCACCGAATGTCATTCCATAAAGAAATGTTCCGTCAGAAACAAGAGAACCCTGAGGTCCCATTCCGTCAGTTGGCCATCCTACAAAATCACGTAAATCAACATAGCCTGTTCCATCCGGTTTTATTTTAAAAATTACTCCTGCACTGTTTATGCCTCCATCTATCGTTCCATAGAGAAAGGTTCCGTCAGAAATAAGAGAGGCTTTCGGTTGGCTTCCGGTTGAGCCTGAGAAATTAAGCAGGACAGTATCCCCTGTTCCATCTGGTTTTATTTTAAAGAGTGTTCCCTGACCGTAGTTGCCTCCTTGCCATGTCATTCCATAGAGAAAAAAACCGTCATAAAAAAGGGAGCCATGAGGATATTGTCTGTTTACGTTTCCCAAATCAAGCAGCTTGAGATAGCCAGTGCCATCAAGTTTTATTTTAAAAACTGTACCATAACCATTTGTACCACCCCCTTTTGTCATTCCATAGAAAAAAGTTCCGTCAGAAATAAGAGAGCCGTTAGGATTAGCTCCGTTTGTATTATTAAAATTAAGCAGGGTATCGTATCCTGTTCCGTCGAATTTTATTTTAAAGATGGTTCCACAACCGCCCGGACAATTAGTGCTTGTGCCGCCAGCATATGTCATCCCATAGAGAAAGTTGCCGACAGAAATCAAGTCGCCATTAGGTGCACTCCCGTTTGTTGTTCCAGCAAAATCAAGAAGCTTGGTGTATTGCGCATTTGCAAAAAGATTCAAGCAAAAGGCAAAAAGGAGTAGGAGTTTTTTCATTGTTTTAATTTTTAAAGAATTAATGCTGCACGATTAATTTCTGAAGAAATGAATTACCGTTACTATTTACTTTTACAAAATAAACTCCGTTTTGCAAATCCGCCACTGAGGTTTTACTTTCATTATTTGTTGCAAAAATATTTTTTATTGTTTCTCCCAAAACATTTAGTATTTCAATTTTGCAATCGTTACAATTTTCAGACAGTAAAACTATTAATTCATTATTTGCAGGGTTAGGATAAATTTTTATTTGATTATTATTTGTTATCGGATTAATACCAAATCCACGATTATTACGAACATTACTGCGTGATTTTACAACGGCTGTTTGTGTGCTATTGTTACTATACCTCAAGGTTGGCGTGCAGTTAAACCCTGTTGCATCTACGCGCCAGTTACCTGCTGCCTGGTAGGTTGCATAAGCAGGGTCGCTGGTTGATGTTTGTGAGCCGCTCACACTTCCAATAACCAGATAGTTATTTGTATTGTTATCATCTCGCATTAAATAAAAATTTCCTACCGGTGTTACACTTTGTGATTCGATAGTATAAAGATTCCAGTTAAAGTTACCATTGTGTTGATCTTGAAAAAACACCGTGTTATGATAAGGACTCATAGTACTGTAATTACCGCAGGAATCGCGTATTTGTATTTTATATTTATATGCGCCGTAATCAGGATGACCTCCGTTTGGCCCACCAACATTACGTGCTGTATCAATGAATCTACTTAACGAATCCTTTGAAACAGCACCAATTCTGTTATAAATATTGGTTGAGGTTTCTCTGCAAACAATAAAACTATCCACATGTGTGTAGAGTGTTTTATTCCAGTAAACAATATTATTTTTATACAGGGTAGCGCTATCAACTGTTACCATGCAAATATCAGGGGTAGCAGGTATAATAACATTAACTGCAACTGTAGCTGCCGTAGTACAACTTCCGTTGGTACCCGTTACAGTATAAGTAGTATTAACGTTTGGGTTTACACTTACAGTATTTGTTGCAGCATTTCCTGCATTGGCACTCCATGTATAAGTTGTAGCCCCTGCTCCTGTTAAAATAGTATTACCTCCTAAGCAAATTGTTTGCGCACCACTTATGCCTATTGTAGGTGTAGTTGTAACACTTACTGTAGCTACTGCACTTGCTGTACAAATACCATTAGCTTCTGTTAATGTATAATTGGTGTTAGTGCCAGGACTTATACTTATAGTGTTTGTTGAAATAGCACCCGGGTTCCATGTATATGTACCTGCCGCACTTCCGGTTAATGTTGTACTCTGTGCGGAACAGATTGCTTGATTTCCTGTAATTATTACAGTAGGTGTTGGTGTTACGTTAACAGTAACCGTTGTACTTGCTGTACAAATTCCGTTAGCACCCGTTAATGTGTAGGGCGTACTGGGGTTTGGATTTACGCTTAAAGTATTTGTGTTAATACTGTATGTCTTCAAACTAAATTGTACTTTGTCTTAGATAGTGTTTTCTCTTAATTCAAATGTACGATTAATTTTTTAC
>OLKW01000121.1_pt1 | contig 62928 bp, 58 predicted proteins | sample 1604351 | NCBI WGS metagenome assembly OLKW01 (sample SAMEA104055714, study PRJEB20765) | soil metagenome | isolation source: soil
AATATCGTTCATTTCCGAACCTTTGTAATTTGCCGAATTAAACCCTGCACCATATTCAAAACCTTTTACTGCATTAATGCTTAACATTGCTTTTCCAAGTTCTGCGTGCAACTTATCAAAAACGGGTTCTCCTAATCCAATGGGTATGTGTTGCGCAACGCAAGTAACAATTCCTCCAACGGTATCACCTTGTTTGCGTATGTTTTCAATATGCTCAATCATTTGTTGCGCGATTTTTTCATCCGGACAACGAACAATATTTTTTTCGATATCGGCAGGATTTATTTCTTCGTGAGATTTATTGAGTTTAATGTTTTGTACCTGGGATACGTACGCAAAAATTTTTATTTTGTGATGCTCCAACAAAAGTTTGGCAATGGCTCCCGCAACAACACGTGATGCAGTTTCTCTGGCTGATGAACGTCCGCCGCCGCGATAATCGCGCACGCCATATTTTTCTTCATAGGTAAAATCTGCGTGCGAAGGACGGTAAGCATCTTTTAAATGCTCATAATCTTTACTTTTTTGATTTTCGTTATAAATTACAAATCCTATTGGGGCGCCGGTTGTTATTCCTTCGAAAATTCCCGACAAAAATTTTACCTCATCGCTTTCTTTTCTTTGAGTTACAATATGGGATTGACCGGGTTTTCTTCTATCGAGTTCGCTCTGTACAAAATCAAAATCAATTTTTAATCCGGCCGGACAACCATCAATAATACCACCAATAGCTTCTCCATGTGATTCGCCAAAAGTGCTGAGTTTAAAAATATGTCCGAATGAATTACCTGCCACCGATTTTTAATAAATATATTGAAATTTCTGTTTTAAAAATTCTTTGGCTACCCCATGATGGTCTGTATGACCTTTGGAGTGAAAATACACCAGTTTAATTTCGTGCGAACCTCCATTAGTGCCGCGTAAATTATTGGTATTATAGTCGTACGAATAACTTACCTGCCACGCGTTAAAAGTCCATCCTAATTGTCCCACTATGGCGGTTCCAAAACGCAAACCTGCCCCAACAAATAAGGATCGTTTTATATGCAGGCGTAAATAATAATCGAGTAAAATAGGCATACCCGATACAAGAACGGCAATCATATTATTTTCCCAAACGTAAGCTGGGTCGCGGGCATAATTATATCCTACGGAAAAACAATAATGAGGCACTGTTTTTATTTCCCCCACACTTTTAGTTGACGTTTTATCATAAGCAAAAGTTGTTCCCATGAGATTATTCATGGCAAAGCCAATATGAAAACGGTCGTTATAAAGCATAAGACCGGCCGCAGCATTAAAAATATTTGATTTTTGAGTTGAGGCCATATTATTTATGGCAGCGTCTTGCGAGTTTTGGTAAGTCATTAAGCCAACATTAGTACGCTGCATATTATAATTCCCGTTTACACCAAAGGAAAGTGAAACATCATCAAACTTTACTCTAAAAGAATATGCCAAAGCGCTGGTTAGGGTTGTAAAAGGACCTATTTTATCTTGAAAAATGTAGCCGCCAATACCCATTTTGTTTTTATATAACTTAGCGTGTAAACTTACCCCCATGGTTTTAGGTGCTCCCTCAAAACCGGTCCATTGGTTACGGTAGTTTATACGGGCATCAATGTTTTGCCGGGTTCCAGCCACTGCCGGATTCATCATAAATAAGTTGCTACGGTACTGTGTCCAAAAAGGGTATTGTTGGGCTTTAGAAACCAGAGGAAGGCAAAAAAGGAGTATAAGTTTAAGGTATTTCAAGCCCGTAAATATAGTAATAACAGCGTTTAAAATAGCAGGACAAGGTCTTTAGGGTGAAAAGCGATTTGCTGTGTATAACAAAAAATCAAACAAACAAAGGGAAAAATAGACGCTATTTATTTTGGTTTTTCGGATAATTCGATTTATTATTGCGAACGATTTTGCGACTTATATTTAATATGAAAAGATATTTTATTGTTTTTATACTACTAATTCAGGGTGCTTTAGCATTTTCACAGGGTGGTGTAATTATTATCGAAGGTAATTATCAGGGTAAGAACCTGTATGTTCAGAACCCTTTTGCCAGTGGCGGAGTTGGTTTTTGTGTGACCGAAGTATATGTTAACGGAAATCTTACAACAGATGAAACGCAATCAAGTGCTTTTGAGGTTGACTTCAAACCCCACAAATTAAATATTGGCGATAAAGTTGAGATTAAGATTAAACACAAAGACGACTGTCGCCCGAAAGTGCTAAATCCCGAGGTTTTAAAGCCAAAAAGTACATTTGAAGTTATTTCTATGAGCATTACCCCTGATGGTTCTTTAAAATGGAGCACCAAAGGCGAAAGCGGTAAATTAGCTTATGTTATTGAGCAGTTCCGTTGGAACAAATGGGTAAAAGTTGGCGAATTAGACGGAGTTGGTACTGCCACTACTAATAATTACGAGTTTAAAGTTTCTCCGCACTCGGGTAAAAATCAGTTCCGTGTTAAACAAACAGATTATAGCGGTCAACCACGTCTTTCTAAACCGATTGATTTTAACAGCAATTCCTGCGATGTTAGCTTCTCTCCGCAAAAAGTATCTAAGGAAATTAATTTTGATTGTGCCGGTAAACCAAACGAAACTATGTTTGAGATTTACGATCAATATGGCAACATTGTAAAACGTGGTTTTGGTAGCAAAATAGACTGCACCAACCTTCCAAAAGGTGGTTATTTTCTTAACTACGATAATAAAATGGGGGAATTTGTGAAGAAATAACTTAGGTTTATCTTTATTAATGTCTTTTTACCTAATTTTTCTTAAAACCTTCTTTTTATACCTTTTTTGTGGTATTTTTGTATAGAATTTTAGAATCAATCTAAATAACAATGATTACAATTTCAGAGGCTGCTAAAGAGCATGCCATAAAACTAATAAAAGAAGAAAGTCGACCGCAAGGTACTTTTATACGCGTTGGCGTTGATGGTGGCGGTTGCTCCGGACTTACGTATAATTTGATATTTGACGATCAAATGAAAGAAGGCGACCAAACCTTTGAAGACAAAGGAATGAAGGTTGTGGTTGATCGTAAGAGCTTTTTATACTTGGTTGGTACGGAGTTAGATTATACCGGCGGACTTAACGGAAAAGGATTTGTCTTTAAAAACCCTAACGCATCGCGTACCTGCGGTTGCGGTGAAAGTTTTTCTGTTTAATTATATATGAACCATTTTATGCTTTTTTCTGATTCCCCAACATGTCAGCCGATATATTAGAACAACACATTAACAGCGATTATAAGTACGGTTTCGTAACAGATATCGAAGCAGATAATGCGCCTGCAGGTTTAAGCGAAGATATTATTCGATTCATTTCCAAAAAGAAAAACGAGCCGGAGTGGATGTTGGAATCTCGTTTAAAAGCGTATCGTCATTGGACTACTTTAGAAGAACCGCATTGGGCACATGTAAAATATGAGCAGCCGAAATTCAATAACATTATTTACTACTCAGCACCCAAACAAAAAAAGACCTTAAATAGTTTAGATGAGGTTGATCCCGAACTTTTAAAAACATTTGAGAAACTTGGGATTTCTCTCGAAGAACAAAAACGCTTGAGTGGCGTACAAAGTAATATTGCTATTGATGCGGTAATTGACAGCATCTCCGTAAAAACAACATTCAAAGAAACGCTGGCAGAGAAAGGAATTATTTTTTGTTCTTTCAGCGAAGCCGTTCAAGAGCATCCCGAATTAATTAAAAAATATATGGGCATGGTTGTGCCCTATACCGATAATTTTTACGCAGCATTAAACAGCGCCGTTTTTACCGATGGTTCTTTCTGCTACATTCCAAAAGGTGTTCGTTGTCCAATGGAATTATCAACTTACTTTAGAATTAACGCATCGGGCACCGGTCAGTTTGAACGTACTTTAATTGTTGCCGAAGAAGATTCTTACGTTTCTTATTTGGAAGGTTGCACGGCTCCTGCGCGCGACGAAAATCAATTGCATGCAGCTATTGTAGAAATTATCGCGCATAAAAATGCGGAAGTAAAATACAGTACGGTACAAAACTGGTACCCCGGCGATAAAGATGGCAAAGGCGGTATTTTTAATTTTGTTACCAAGCGAGGAATTTGTTTAGAAGCAAATTCAAAAATTAGTTGGACACAAGTTGAAACAGGTTCTGCCGTTACGTGGAAATATCCTTCCGTAATTTTAAAAGGAGATAATTCTGTTGGAGAATTTTACTCGGTTGCAGTAACTAATAATTACCAGCAAGCCGATACCGGAACAAAAATGATACACATCGGAAAAAATACCCGCTCAACAATTATTTCAAAAGGTATTTCTGCCGGATTTAGTAATAATAGTTACCGCGGATTAGTCCGCATACAAAAAGGAGCAACAGGCGCACGTAACTTCTCTCAATGCGATAGTTTATTGATGGGCGACAAATGCGGCGCGCACACTTTTCCATACATAGAAATTAAAGACAAATCGGGTATAGTTGAACACGAAGCTACAACCAGTAAAATTGGTGAAGACCAGATTTTTTATTGTAAACAAAGAGGGATTGACACCGAAAAAGCGGTCGGACTAATTGTAAACGGTTATTGCAAAGAAGTATTCAATAAATTGCCTATGGAATTTGCCGTTGAGGCACAAAAGCTGTTGGCAGTAAGTCTGGAGGGCAGCGTAGGCTAATTTTTAACGTATAAAAGTATGCTTATTTGAAATTTATATTCTAAACTTGCACAAACAAATACTATAAATACCTAATACCAATGGAAAACACAAACACACAATCACCCACAGAAAAAAAAGGCAACATCGAAGATTTAGTTGCTTGGCAAAAAGCAAAGGAGTTAGCAACTACTGCTTACAAACTTGTTACTGCAACAAACGCCGACGACATTTTAAAAGACAAAATGATTGATTCGGTTCTTGAAGTTTCTTATGCCATCGCACGCAGCTACGGTGTAAAACAACGCGTACAATCTTTAGAAAATCTGTATCAGGCACGCGAAGCTATTTTCGAATTTAAAACTGCTTTCAGCATTGCCGTTGATTTAGGAATGATTGATGCACAAAGAACTTTAGATATTCAACCTTTAATTGACCATACTGATAAATTGGTTTCGGGGCTTATTCAATACAAAGAAGATGCACGCAAAGGAAAAGTGCGCAAGCCGTTTCAACAGCAACATCGCAGTACTAACACTAAAGAAGTTGACGGAAATTCTGTTCAGCCTGATAATTTTGGGAATACATTGGATTATACCAGTTCTCCCGTTTCAAATTTTTAATAAATGCTACGGATAAAAAATCTTAAAGCTGAAATTAACGGTAAGGAAATTCTGAAAGGAATTAACTTGGAAGTAAAAGCCGGTGAAGTGCATGCTATCATGGGCCCTAACGGTTCAGGTAAAAGCACTTTATCGGCTGTGCTTGCCGGCAGAGAAGATTATGATGTTACGAGCGGAGAAGTTTCTTTTAACGGAAAAGATTTGCTAGAACTTTCTCCCGAAGATCGTGCACGCGAAGGTTTGTTTTTAGCTTTTCAATATCCGGTAGAAATTCCGGGCGTGAGTAATGTAAATTTTTTGCGTACTGCGTTGAATGAAATTCGCAAGTACAAAAATTTACCTGCCATTGAAGCGAAAGATTTTTTAGCACTCATAAAAGAAAAACAAAAATTAGTTGAGTTAGACGGCAAGCTTGCCAACCGCAGCGTAAACGAAGGTTTTAGCGGAGGCGAGAAAAAAAGAAATGAAATTTTTCAAATGGCAGTCCTTGAACCTAAGCTTGCTATTTTAGATGAAACCGACAGCGGTTTAGATATTGATGCTTTGCGAATTGTTGCAACAGGTGTAAACAAATTAAAAACAAAAGAAAACGCTACTATCGTTATTACACACTACCAGCGTTTGTTAGATTATATCGTTCCTGATTTTGTTCATATTCTTTACAACGGAAAAATTGTAAAAAGCGGTGGAAAAGAATTAGCGCTTGAATTAGAAGCACACGGTTACGATGAGATCAAAAAGAAATACGATACCGCAACAGTATAATGGTAACGGATAAACTAACATTTACCCACAATTTTTTAGAAGAGTTAGATAAATCATCGGGCAAGGCAAATTTTATGCCTGCCAATGAAATTGGTGTTGCTTTACAATATCTAGAGGAAAAAGGAATTCCAAACGCAAAACACGAAGATTATAAATACTGTAACATTGAGGCAATTTTACGTAAGGAATTCAAAACTATAAGCGGAAAAGAAATTTCGGTTGCCGGAAATGATCTGAAGAAAAAATATTTTATAAAAGACGCTTACAATATTTATGTTGTAAACGAAAAATTATTAGTTGATATTTCCGAAACACCTGAAAAATCTACTCTTTCTGCCATTGACAAAACTCCTATAGAAATTTTAAAGAAACATTTGACAAAATACGCGCCGACAAACATCGATGTGCTTGTTGCCTTAAATGCAGCCTACGCCGACCGCGGTATTTTTTTACACATCACTACTGTTGTAGAAAAACCAATTGTTATTCATCACCTAAATTCTTCAGAAGGAAATTTACTCTTCAATACACGCAATTTATTTGTGGTAGAAAAAAATGCGCAAGTAAAAATCGTAGAACTTTATTATCCTACAACAAATAAATCTTTCAGCAATACTGTGACAGAAGTTTTTGTTGGAGAACACGCGCATTGCGATCACACTTTAGTTCAGAATGCCGGAGAGAAAAACTATTCGGTTAATGCAACTAAAGTTCATCAAGAAACTTACAGCAATTACACTAACTCTTGTTTCACATTTAGCGGCGCTTTAGTTCGTAATAATTTAAATACTGCTATCGACGGCCAGTTTGCCGAAGCACATTTATTCGGATTATTTGTAACGAACGGAACACAGTTAGTTGACAATCATACCTTGGTAGATCATTTAAAACCAAATTGTCAGAGTAACGAATTATATAAAGGTATTGCCGACGGAAAGTCAACCGCAGTGTTTAACGGAAAAATTTTTGTTGAACGTGATGCACAGAAAACAAATGCATACCAGAGCAGCAAAAATATTTTGTTGAGCAATGATGCAACTGTTAATGCAAAACCCGAATTAGAAATTTATGCCGATGATGTAAAGTGTTCGCACGGTACTTCTACCGGTAAAGTAGATGAAAATGCTTTATTTTATTTAAAATCCCGAGGTATTGGAGAAGAAAACGCACGCAGACTTTTATTACATGCTTTTGCTCACGAAGTAATTAATCAGATAAAAACAGAATCTGTAAAAGAAAAAATCACGGAATTATTTGAGCATTCTTTATTAAGTTGATTTCTTATGCAAACTATTCTAAAAAATAGTGCTTTCAATGTTCAAAAAATTAGAGAAGATTTCCCGATTTTAAAAACCAAAATAAACGGCAAAGATCTTGTCTATTTTGATAATGGTGCAACGGCCCAAAAACCAAAACAGGTAATTGACGCTATTGTAAAATATTACTCAGAAGAAAACAGCAACATTCATCGTGGGGTTCATACACTTAGTCAACGTGCAACAGAACATTACGAAAAAGCGCGTGAGACAGTCCGTAAACACATTAACGCTGCTTCTGTCAATGAAATAATTTTTACACGCGGCACAACCGAAAGTGTAAATCTTGTCGCACATTGCTTTGGCAATCTCCCCTCTCCTGCAGGAAATGCGGAGCATTCGATGTTACAAAATAAAACTGAAAAAGCAACATCAAAGGGGCCGAGGGTGAGGTCATGGCTGAATGCCGGCGATGAAATTATTCTCTCCACCATGGAACATCATTCTAACATTCTCCCATGGCAAATTTTATGCGAAGAAAAAGGTGCTGTCTTAAAAATAATTCCGGTAAACGAAAACGGAGAATTAATTTTAGCAGAATTTGAGAAACTGCTTTCTGCAAAAACTAAAATCATTGCTGTTACGCACGTTTCAAATACTACAGGTATAATTAATGATGTTAAAAAAATAATTTCGCTTGCAAAACATAAAAATATTCCTGTTCTTTTAGATGGCGCGCAAGCTATACCTCACATGCAAGTTGATGTGCAGGATTTAGATTGCGATTTTTATTGCTTTAGTGGGCATAAAGTTTTTGCACCAACAGGCGTTGGAGTTTTATACGCCAAACAAAAATGGATCGAGAAATTTTCTACCTATCAGGTTGGAGGCGGAACCATTAAAGCCGTTTCATTCGAGAAAACTGAGTATGTAGAGGGCCCTTTGCGTTTTGAAGCAGGAACGCCCAATATAGAAGGGGCTATTGGTTTAGCCGCTGCGCTTGATTATATTGATGCTATTGGTTTAGAAACTATTGCTGCTTACGAGCATGAGCTGATGCAGTATGCTACACAAAAATTAAAAAAGATTGATGGCCTAAAAATTTTCGGTGATGTTGAACGAAAAGCCGCTGTTATTTCTTTCAACGTAAAAAATATTCATCCGTTTGATATTGGCACCTTACTAGACAAACAAGGAGTTGCTGTTCGCACAGGTCATCATTGCACCCAGCCCCTTATGACACATTTTTGCATCCCAGGCACTATACGTGCATCTTTTGCTTTTTACAATACTAAAGAAGAGATTGATGTTTTTGTTACAGCTCTTGAGAAAGCAGTGAAGATGCTATCTTAGCTTTAGAACGATTATGTCACTTCGAGCGTAGTCGAGAAGCGGAAACACTAAAAATCAAATAAATATTTTAGGAAAACTTTAAAGGTTTTATCTAATTCGGATAGATAATTAACAATTAAAACATCTAATATATAATTAAGGTATTGGCAGTTTTAATCCTTTAAAGTAAAATCCATCAGGTCTTTATGATGAATTTTTAATGCCTTTGAAATTGCGTAGATAGTACTGATTGTTGTATTAATTTCTCCTCTTTCAATTCTTCCAATTTGATTAATAGGTATATCTGCATCATTAGCCAACTCCTCCTGAGAAATATTGTTTTTTGTCCTTAATTCTTTTACCTTTTCTCCGAAGGCTTTAATAAATTTCTTATCGCGTATATTAATCACATAGCGAAAGTCATCATACTGAAAAAATATACTAAACACATACATGTGTTATTAATTTTTTTCTTATATTTACTGTAAATTGTAGATAAAACGGAGTGTGCCGAAATGCCGTAAGTGAGTAGGCAAATAAAAAATTGAAAAAATGAAATCAATTAAATTATTTTTTGGAATTACCTTACTGTGCATCGTTTTAATTTCATCCTGCACAATAGAAAAAAGACATTATTTATCGGGTTATTCTGTACAATGGAATCATAAGAAAAATAATACCCACCTAAATGAAAATAAATTACCTGCAATTGAATTACCAAAACAACGAGTTATTATAGAAAAAACGTTAACCGCTTCAGTCGAAAAAAAACCTATTATTTTAAAGCAACCCATAAAGCAACCGGATTTAATGCCCAATTTGGACTATACCAAAACCAAGATAGATTTTAAAAATAATGAATCCATCGTGATAAAAAAAATAGTAGATACTAAGATAAAAACAACCAAAAAAGCAAAAGGCGGAGGTTATAATGGCTCCATGGTTGTATTATATATTTTAGCATTTTTTATTCCACCACTTGCCGTAGGTATTTTTACCCGTTGTGGAATGCCTACTTTATGGAATATATTATGGACTTTATTATTTTTCTTTCCGGGTATTATACATGCAATAATAGTCTTAAGAAGGGGTTAATAAATTAATTATCTTTTAATAAAATATACCAGCCATGAAAAAAATAATAGTTGTTACAATAATACTTGTCATTACATTATTTAATGTTAATGCGCAAATAAATAAAACTGATGGGCCAATAATTACAGGAAATAAACTTGATGTACAATCAATAATTGGGGTTGATAATACTCGTTTTTATATTTATTTAGAAGACGGAGAAAATGTTGTTATACAAGGTTTCAATAAAAAAACATTGGCCAAAGAATGGGAAACAAAACTGAATGTTGACTTTAAAACCAATACGATTTATGATTGGTACACCAACAAACCGCATTATTTAAAGAACGGAAAGATTTATGTTTTTATGCCGGTAATTGATGAAAAGCAAGACAAAGGCGTATTGTTTTACAGCGTACTAGATACCGACGGAAAAATAATAACCAACTGCAAACAAATTGCATCCTTAGATGACTGCAACCATCGGATTATAGCAGGAATGACTGGAAACAGAGCTTGCATTTTTGATTGTTCTATTTCGCCCGACAGCAGTAAATTTCTTTTTGTGTTATTACATTTTGCCGAAGCTAAAATGGCGGTGGTAGATTTAAAAACAGAGACTCAAACATACGATATAAATCCTTGGGTACATCGCAAACATACATTTGTTATTAGTAATGATGCAAAAATTGCTTATGATGATGATAATGAAATTGAAGGTGAAGGACGATATCTTTTTGTGCTGGCAAATATTTATGATCCGAAAACTAAATCTACAAAAAAAATAGAAGTTAATACGGCAGAAAAAAAACAAATAGGAATAGATGCAGGACTTTTATTTACCAATAACAATAAACTTATTATAACATCTATTTTAACCGACAACAAAAAGAATAAAGATGTAAAGCAAGCTAATTCGGGATTTTATGTTTCTCAAATAGATATGGTAACCTACAAAAAGGATTATGAAACTTTTCAATATTTTTCTGATGCATGGAGAGATAAATATAAGCCTGAAAAATTAGATAATGGTTGGAGCGGAGATTGGTTGCAGCCAAGAACATCCTTATATAATAACGGAAACGATAGATTTATTTTTACTGCGGTAGATAATGGCTACGCTATTTCTGTTTGCAGGCTTAAAAAAACACTTGGCGTAAGTTCTTGGAAGATTACAGGAACAGCGGTAGTAAAAGTTACCACGCTTGGGAAAATTGAATGGATAAAAGAATTGCCCCTAGTTTTAAAACCAAACTCTCGTATTGCGGGATATATTTATTGTGCGTACAGCAATAAAAAATTAAATTACTTTTATAATGACCACGTAAAAAACGAAAAAATTATTGATGTAAATAATGTGGAAGGAAGTAAAGAGCCTGAAAATATTAATACAGAAATAGGATCTGATATAAATACGATATGTTTAAGTTACGATATGGCAGGAAAAGCTACCCGCACAATTATACAGAACAATAAAGAAAGTGGTTTTTACCCTTTATATAACACAGTTTGGTTAGAAAAAAACAAACTGCTGGTTTATTTTGTAGATAAAAAAGGCGAACATTTTTCTGCATTAACTTTACAATAACAATTAAAAAAAACATGAAAAATCTAACATTATTTATTACCGGATTAATTTTAACCTCTATTATGTTTACATCATGCAGAAAAGACTATACCTGTACCTGTGTTATAACTGATAGTTCTGGAGGAACGCGTACTAACATAGAAAATATTAAAACAACGAGTAAAAATAAACAAAGTGTTTGTGAAGCTACAACGGCTAATTCTTCATTTGGTAAAACTTGCACAGTAAAATAAAAGGTTGGTTATAGTAAAGTAGATTTGAGACAAGGGGGATTTGAGAAATCAATTTCATTTCTTTCCATCTCAAATCTTTTATCTAAATAAAAGCATACGGCTCTTAAACTAAAAAGACTATCTTTAAATTATCAAAACAAATCCAATGAAAAAAATTTTACTACTTATTTTACTATCTAATTTCTGTTCTTCATTATTTGGACAAGCGCAAATTTGGGGTGTTGCACCTAATGGCGGGACAAATGGTCTAGGAACAATTTTTTATACGGATAGCGCTGGTAATAATTTCACGAAAGTTTATGATTTTCAAACTAACTATCCAGGAGGATCACCTCTTGCCCATCCTGTATTGGCAAGCGACAGCAATTTATATGGAGTAGTAAATGAGGGTGGTTTATATAACTTAGGAGGTATTTATCAATACAACCCAACTACCTCTACTTATAGTTTATTATATAATTTTTCTTCAAATACTGGTTATCAGGGGGTATTAACGGAATATAATAATTCAGGTTTGTTGTATGGAACTTGTTTAGGTGGGGGAGCTAATAATGCCGGATTTATTTTTTCATACAATATATTGAATAATATTTTTACAGATGTATATGATTTGACAAGTAGTATACACGTTGGTGGTAATTGCATTCTTAATTATTATAGTCCGAATGGAAAATACTATGGTGTTTCAAATCTAGGAGGAATATCAAATTCAGGAATCATTTTTGAATTCGATCCTGTAGCAAATACAGTAGTCAAAAAAATTGATTTTAATAACTATGATATTAACCCTCTTTTAATGGTATATCCTGATGGATTTTTAACATTAAACCCTAACAATAATTTATTAATTGGTACTACTTACAATGTGGTAGGTGGATCAGGTACTTTGTTTGAATTTGACCCGGTTAATGATACATTATATAAAAAAATAAATTTGACAACTTCAACTTTGTTGAACACTTCTTCAGGACCTTTATTATTATATTCTGATGGAAAATTTTATGGTCAAGCGCATCCTTGCAATACGGTAAATAATGGAGGGTTATGTAATTATGACCCCAATACACACGTAGCTACTTTAAAGATTACCTATACTTCAGGTTCAGGCCACGGCGGTAATAACTTGATAGATGGTAGGAATGGAAAATATTACGGTACGATAATGTATGGTAATACTTCTGGGTTGGGCAACTTATTTGAATACGACCCTTCAACCAATGCCATTGCTATAAAATGCAGTTTTAATAATACTTCTATGGGTTGTAACCCTATTGACGCACCTACAGTCTTATCAAGTGGAAAATTAATTGGAATTTTACCCACCTCAGTATCTCTAGGGCTTGCTTATAATGGAGGGTATGGAGGAAAAGGCAGTATGTATTCCTATATTCCCAGTACATCAACTTTCAGTATAATAGTAAATTTTGAAGCGGCTCCAAATGGGCGATACCCTTCAAGCTCTTTAGTACAAGCATCCAACGGAAAACTTTATGGAACAACAAATGAAGGCGGCTCAACTAATTTAGGTACACTATATGAGTTTGATCCTGTAACGAAAGTATATACAAAAAAATATGATTTCAATTCAACGAATGGAAACGTCACGGGGGGTAGGCTTGTTTTGGGAAATGATAATAAAATTTATGGCGTTACTTCTTATGGTGGTGTAAATAACTCCGGCGTAATTTTTCAATACGATCCGGTTTCAAATCTATACACAAAAAAATACTCTTTAGCTTCCAGCAGCACTCCTAATCAGTTTATTTCTCTTACAGAAGGGAATTTGATACACGGAAACGCAGGAGGCGGCCCTAATGCAACCGGATATTTATACGAATATAATATTACTACAAATGTTTATACTACCAAAAAAAGCCAGGTGCCAAGGTCAGGCACTTCTGTAGGATTGGATAATAATATTTATGGTGTGGGATTTAATACAATATCTACAGGTGCTTTTTATAAGTATGATATTTCTGCAAATGTTTATTCAACTCCAAAAGCTTTTTATGGGGGAATGGGAAACACCTATACAACACAAATGCTAAGGCTTCCAAACGGGGAGTTTATGAGTAGCTATGATTATTCAAGTAATCAGTGCGCATTATATAAAGTTAATTATTTTAATACATCAGCACAGTCCGCAATATATATTCTTCCATCAAATATAAATCTTTATAACGCATACGCCGCCAGTTTTGTACTTAGTAACAATTCAAATATTTATGGACTTTGTTTATATAACGGAATTAATTCCTTGTTTGAATATAATATCAATACTCATTCATTTACAACACAATATTCTTGCAGTTCTACTGACGGAATTCTTGGAAATATCCCTTTAACAATAATAAATGTAAATAACCCAACTATTACTTCGCAGCCGCCTGCAAGTTTGCAAATTTGTCCTGGGCAATCATTTACTGTTAGCGTAGCTGCAAGTGGAACTAATTTAAAATATCAGTGGTATAAAAATGGTACTTTATTAAATGGTGATACGTTAAATGTACTAACTAATTCATCCGTTGTTGTGAGCGATTCAGGTTATTATAGTTGTCTTGTTTCGGGCAATAATGGTTTTACTTCTTCTAATGTTACTCATATTGTTATATACAATTATCCAAATATTATAATAACAGCGGCACAAAATCCAATTTGCCAAGGCAATACAACTAAATTAACAACAAGTGGCGCTTATACTTATACTTGGAGCACAAATGCAGGCAGCGTAAATACAAATACAGTAAATGTAAACCCATCGGTAAGCACAATTTATACTGTAACCGGAACAAATGGAATTTGTATTTCTCCAACGGGTACAACATTTACATTAAACATAACTCCCAATCCTACGGTTACTGTATCGGCTGTTTCAAATCCTATATGTTATGGACAAACATTTACATTAACAGCTAACGGAGCCACTACTTATTCTTGGAGTGTAGGTTCAACAACAAATACATTTACATTTTCACCGGGTTCAACCGATACATATAGCGTAACGGGCACTCAAAATGGGTGCAGTAGTGCTTCTTCCGCAATTACAGTTACTGTTATTATACCACCAACTGTAAATTCAATTGCAAGTCTTACCGTATGTGCTAATTCAAATGTTAGTGCAATTAATTTTTCATCTAACCCTGCTGGAGCAACTTTTAATTGGACAAATTCTGATACGGCAATAGGAATTCCTGCAAATGGATCGGGAAATATTGCTTCATATATTGCTCATAATGTTTCAACACAACATGCAGGAGTTATTACAGTTATCCCAACGTTAAGCGGATGTGTTGGAACTTCTTCAACATTTACAATTACATCAAAACCTTTACCAATTATTAATATAGTTGGTAATAATACAATTTGTTTAGGAGCAACAGTAACCTTAACAGCAAACGGCGCAAATACTTATACATGGAATACAAGTGCAACAGGAGCTACAATTACCCCTTCTCCTACTGTAACAACTAATTATACTGTTACTGGAAGTGTGGGAACATGCACATCATCTGCTACAGCAACTGTAACTATACAAAATTGCATATGGCCCGGAGATGCAAATGAAAATTTAATTGTAGATAATACTGATTTATTGTCAATAGGAATAAAATACGGACAAACGGGTCCTTCCAGAACAACTCAAGGAAACATTTGGCAAGGAGATTTATGTAGTAATTGGAGCGACACATTAAGCAATGGAAAAAATACAAAATACACAGATTGTAACGGAGATGGGACAGTTGATATGAATGATACGCTTGCAGTAAACTTAAATTATGGTTTAACACACCTTGCAAGAATGGGCAATCAGATAATACAAACAACAAACCCTGATGTGTATTTACAATTTAATAAACCTCAATACTTACCTGCCGATACAGTTAAAGCGGATGTTTATATTGGCAGCAATATAAATCCACAAGCAAATTTTTACGGAGCAGCCTTTACGCTTAATTATGATAATACAAAAGCGCAAAACGGTACAGAGAAGTTTTGGTTCAATAATTCCTGGATAGGAAATATAAATCAAAGCAAAATAAAATTCAGTAAACTAAATACAAGCGCAGGGATTATTGACGCAAGTCTTGTAAGAATTACCCATACTGATACAACAGGTTTTGGTAAAGTTGCCACCTTGCAGTTTGTTTTAACAAATACTTTAACAAACAGTGAACTATATTTTACAATTAATAATGCAATAAAAACAGATAGTTCGGGAAATATTTCAAACCTTAATTCAGGAACTGATTCAGTAACGGTTGTAAACGGAACAACCGCAATAAACAATTTAAGTAAAAATCAAATTTCTATTTACCCAAATCCAACGAGCGATCTTGTCGCAATTCACTCTTCAACAGAGCTTGGTACACTTACAATTTGCAACTCTTTGGGAGAAGTTGTTTTTCAAATGCGGTGCAAAAACACACAAGAACAAATTGATGTGAGTAAATTTTCTGCGGGTGTTTATACTGTGTTGGTGCAAGGTAAATACCTAAAACTAATCAAGGAGTAAAACCACCCCGTCCGCCAAAAAGGCGACCCCTCCGTCAGCGAAAAGCTGACACCTCCCCTTTAAAAAAGGGGAGGAACTAATACAACACCCTTCTCCTTTGCGCTCTTTGCGTCTCTGCGAGCAAAAAAATTAATCGCGTCTGGGTGGCACGAAGCCATCCGGCGGCCTCACCTCATAATTGGGCTTTGCATCACTTTGTGCAGGCGGCGTGGTGTTTTTAAATTTTTTCAAATTATACGTAATCGTCAACATATAATATTGTGTTAGTACTTGAGTATGGCTATCTTCAATATAAGTTTCGGTTACATTACGACTAATGCTGTTGTTTTGTTTCAGCACATCAAATACACTTACGCGCACATCAAGCGATTGGTCTTTAAAAAATTTATAGCCAATAGCCGCATTCCACAACAAATAACTTTGGTTGTAGCTTTGAGAAAGTCCGGTAAATAAAGTGTGCGTTAAGTTTGTGTTTATTACAAGTCCTTTCCAGGGCATCCAATTAAATTTGAGTGTGGTTATTTGATTAAAATAATTATTATCAGATTTTTTCTGCAGGGTATTCTTTACAATACTATAATTACCCGTGTACGAAATTGTAAAATCTATATTCTGACTAATGTTACTGCCAAGTACAAGCCCCTGACTAAAATTATAATTGTTAGCCAAATTAGTTTGATTATTAATTAAATCAGGAATACGATTATAAGTAAAGCCTGTATTTATATTTAAGTTAGATTTAATAAAACCAACCGGCAGGCCATAGGTAACAAATGAACGTGAGTTCCAATAGCCATCCAGATTAACTGGTTTTGTAAGCTGAGTGCCGGGTTTTAAAATAATTCCCGAAACTGAATCGGGATGTGTTGGTATTAAAGTTGAATTAGCTACATAATTCTGAATGTAATTTCCAAAGGCATAGAATAGAAAATTAGTTCCTTTAGTTGGGTTAGTTGCGCCATACCTTACAGTAAGTGAGTGTTCATAATCTTGCTTCAAATCAGGGTTTCCGATACTCAGTAAAAGCGGGTTACTATTATTAATTACGTTTTGTAATTGAGAAATAGTTGGCGCAACTGTATTTGTGCGATACATGATTCGTAAATTTTTTGTTTTAGAAAATTTATAATTAAGCATTGCTTGCGGTAAAACACTTTGAAAATTTCTATTCACACTTAAAGCATACGGAAAATCCTCTTTACCGGTTAGCGTAGCATATTGCAAATTTGCGCCAACCATAAAATTTATTTTTTTATCGTTTAAACGATAACTCAATCCACCACGCTGATAGATGTAGGTATTATTAAATTTATTTGAGAGTAAGGTGTCCAAATTAGTATAGTATGTATCTAAGGTATCTTTATTGTATGTTCTTTTATCTGTATTATTCAAATTTAAGGAAGGATTGTAACTGATTTGTAATTGTCCCTTTTTACCAATAGGCTCCGTATAAGATAGGTTAGGGGAAATCAAATAACCAAGCGTATTCTGTGTGCTTTGTTGGTCAAGCAAAGTGCTGTCATTAAATTGATAATATTTATTTAATGAATATAAACTTCCGTTGCCTGTTTTAGGATTATAATCTGCATTAACATTTAAAGACATTGTTCTTCTTGCTTTTTTAAATTTATGTCGAAACAAGATATTGCCCGACAAATCATATACAAAGTTTTTAGAATTATTTTTTGTTGCCGTTTTACTTTGCAGAGTATCTCCCGCTAAAAGATTTAAACCCGCCAAATCATTGGAAGAATTATATTGTTGCAAACTAAATTTAGGTGTAAAAATTATTGTGTTAGACGTGTCGATACTGTATTCGAAGCGAAAACTTGCCCGATGGTTCATGTTGGTATTTCCTGAATTACCAACTTGATTGTAATGCAAGCCATTTTCTTTTGTAATAATATAATTTCTACTAAGCGTAGAGTTATTGGTATTATCCGCATAATTTAAAAAATAACTGCCCGATACTTTTATTTTCTTTCCCCAGTTATCGCTGTAATTTATTCCGGTTGCGTGTGTAGTTGTAATTCCACCCTGTTGGTTTGTCAAAAAATTATTGGCAGAACTTCCGCCACCTTGCCCACCACCACCCATTCCGCCACTACCGCCCCGTCCACCGCCGCCTGAGCTACTCATCATTCCGGATAAATCTTGTGTACTGAAATTTTGTTGATTGATATTATTAGATAATTCAATAATAGAAAACCTCCTGTCTCCTTTAAAAAAGTTTATATTTCCCCCTGCAATATATTTATCGCTTACACCTTGCCCTTTTGCATCTATTCCGTATCCTGCATAAACTTTCCCGAACTGTCCGTTGTTTTTTCCCGACTTAGTAATGATATTAATTGTTTTTTGCGAATTGCCATCGTCTACACCGGTAAACTGCGCCTGATCACTCAACTTATCAAACACTTGTATTTTATCAATTACCTCTGCGGGTAAATTTTTTATTGCAAGATTTGGGTCGTCACCAAAAAAAGGTTTACCATCAACTAAAATTTGTTTTACCTGCTCTCCATTTACAGTAAGATTACCTCCTTGAGTGGTTACACCGGGCATTTTATTTACAAGATCTTCGGTTGTAGCATCTTTATTTACTTTGTAGGCATCCGCGCGAAATTGCGTTGTGTCTCCTTTTTGTTCTACACGGATTTGTTTTGCTTCAACAACTGTTTCTTTTAAAAGAGTTGTGGAAGGTTGCATAGTAAGTTTTCCTAAATTAATAGCTGAATTAGCTACTGTAACTCTCAAAGTCAAATCCTTATAGCTAATTAACTCGGCTCTTAGTTTGTATACTCCGGGTTCTGCATCAAAAGAAAAATTTCCGCTTGTATCAACAGAAGTGGCTGTAAATTTTGTAGAGTCGGCCCGTTGCATGAGTACAACAACAGTTCCAATTAAAGGTGTTCCATCTTGTACATCAATAATTTGTCCGCTTAGTTTTACAGTTTGAGAAAATAAAATTTCAGTAGAAAAAAATAAAAGTAATATATAAAATATTTTTTTCAATTTATTATTTTGATGCTAATCTTACTTTTACCCAAAATTTATTAGTTTCATACATTGGGTTTGATGGTGTTCCGCCGCCGCCCATTCCACCACCACGACCACCGCCGCCGCCCATACCTCCACCACGGCCGCCGCCGCCCATGCCGCCGCCGCCTCTTCCGCCGCCGCCCATTCCGCCTCCACTACCCCCCATGCCACCGGGCATTCCGCCACCACTGCCATTGTTATTATTGCTTTCGGGAGCAGTAATTCCATTCACAACAATTGAAAAACCAAAAGTTTTTAAACTATCTTTTAGCAACAAAGCAGGTTTGTAAAAAGTGCTAAACGGAATAACTGCTTCGTAAATCATAATATTATTTACATCCCAATTTATGCTTATGTTGAGTCCCGAAGTATTTTGCAATGCCGTTAATCCCGTTAATGGCGACTTGAATCCCGTAAGGAACATTTCGTTTGATTCTTCAATGATTTTTTTATGCCATCTCTCTGTATTTGGTTTTTCGCCTCTTTTAAAATCTGTATGTGTTTCATTATCTTCCCTTATTCTAGTTTTAGCTGAGAGCGGGAAAGAAATTCCCACCTGTTTATTCTTTTTCCCCGAGGTATCAATCCATATTTGCATCCCGGCTCGCATAATTTTTTGTTGCGATTTTTCATCGGCCGCACGAATACAGATATAAAGATTTTCTTTGTCGTTGGAAACAACATAATTTAATTTTGTTTCGGTATCATAAAATCGTAATGGAGCCTCCCATTCAGTTAATTTTCCATCGATAATAACAGGTGTACTCTGCCAACCAAGTTGACTGATGACAGAAGGAGCGCATGAAATAAGAAACACCAAAAAACAAAATACAATAAACCCGAAAATAAAATTTTTGATTGACATTATGTATAAGATAAGTAGCAAATCTACTCATTCTCAACCTTCTCTACGTCCTTGTAATGTTAAATAAATTTAACAGGCTAAGGAAGGAATCAGAGAATTTCGAGCTCCTTCGTAGGGTCCCAAAAATGTTTTTGAAAATCAATTATTTTGTCGTCTTTGATTTTTACTTTTTCTTTCTCCAGTAATTCCTGCATTTGGTATGGAGTTTCAAACTGAAGTTTTCCGGTGAGCATACCATTGCGGTTTACAACACGGTGCGCCGGGACTTTCGGTTTTTTCTTTCCCGCACCATTCATTGCATAACCCACCAAACGCGATGAACCGGCAGAGCCTAAATATTTTGCAATAGCTCCATAGGAAGTAACACGACCTTTAGGAATAAGTCTCACAACCTGGAAAACCATTTCGAAAAAATCGGGCGGCGATTTTCTTTCGGAAGCAGGGAGGGATTTTATTTTTTTACTCATATTAAATTCTGATATTTATTTTCTTCCGTCCGACCACCCCGCCCTTCGGGCACCCCTCCTTGTGACATAGTCATCCCTTCGGGAAAAAAAGGAGGGGAATTTTTTTACTATTATTTATCCCTGTGCATGAGAGTTTTGATGAAAGAAATAAATGCTTCGATCTTTTCTTCATTGGAACAAGCGGCTCGTAAATCGATAAATGCTTTGTTGTAATATGAATCGATTTCAGTTTTTAAAATTTCTGCTAAATTTAATTCAGAAAAAATATTTTTTATTGCGCTGACTTTTTCCTTTGCATCGACCCCGATAGCTATCGGGGCTTTTTTATTCAACCAAAAATCTAAAATTTTCTTGTTTTCAGGTTTTGCTAACTCAAATGCTTTCAAAAGTAACCATGTTTTTTTATTGGAAATAATATCTCCCCCACTCTGCTTGCCTACTTTTGCTGTATCACCAAAAACATCTAAATAATCATCCGTAAGTTGAAAGGCAATACCTAAATTTTTTCCCGCAGTACAAAATACCTCAGCGCTTTTACGCGAAGCGCCGGCACAAACCGATCCCATTTTTAAACAGCAAGCAAGCAATACTGCTGTTTTTAATTTTATCATTTCAAGATATTCTTCGATGGTTACATTTTCTCTGCTTTCAAAATCCATGTCGTATTGCTGACCTTCGCATACTTCCTTAGCAGTCTGAGAAAAAATTTCCTGCAATTCAATCGCAATATCTTTCTCGCATTTATTTAATTGCTGGTAGGCTTTTACTAATAATACATCTCCGCTTAAAATACCGATGTTGCTGTTCCACTTTTCATGCACAGTTTGCTTTCCTCTTCGCAAAGGGGCATTATCCATAATATCATCGTGTATTAATGAAAAATTATGAAATAATTCTACAGCAGCAGCAGCAGGCATTGCCTTTTTTACATCTGCATTAAAACAATCAACCGCAATTAAAGTAAGTAGCGGGCGAATACGTTTCCCTCCCAGATTTAAAAAATAACTTACAGGTTGATATAAATTTTTAGGGTGTTTTGGAAATTCATTTATTATTTGAGAAAAATATTCGTCAAATTCGGTGCTGAGTTTTGTATAAGATGTTTTTGTCATGTTTTCCTGCACGCTATATTACTCCCCCTGCCCCCTCCAGTGGGGGACACGATTCAAATTTAGTGTTCTCCTAATTTTAATAAATAAGTTCCGTAACCGCTTTTTACCAATGGCTGTGCAATTTTATGCAATTGTTCTTTACTGATATAGCCCATGTTAAAAGCAATCTCTTCAATACATCCAATCTTCAAGCCTTGACGTTCTTCTATTACCTGAACAAATTGCCCGGCCTGAGCCAGTGAAGCAAAAGTTCCGGTATCTAACCAAGCGGTTCCTCTGTCAATTATTCGTACTTCTAGTTTTTTTTCTTCGAGGTATTTTTTGTTTACATCTGTAATTTCATATTCACCGCGTGAACTTGGTTTTAAATTTTTTGCAATTTCTACAACGCTGTTGTCGTAAAAATACAAACCCGGTACCGCATAATTTGATTTAGGGTGTGCCGGTTTTTCTTCAATAGAAAGTGCTTTGTGGTTTTTATCAAAATCAACAACACCATACCGTTCGGGGTCGCTTACATGATAGGCAAATACAATTCCGCCCTTAGGATTTTTACAGGTTTGTAACTGCCTGCCCAAGCCTTGTCCGTGAAAAATATTATCTCCTAATACCAAGGCCACGTTATCTTTCCCGATAAATTTTTCTCCAATTACAAATGCCTGTGCAAGTCCGTTTGGAACCTGCTGTACAGCATACGAAAATTTGCAACCTATTTGAGAGCCATCTCCCAATAGTCTTTCGAAATTTGGCAAATCGGTAGGGGTAGAAATTATTAATACTTCCTGAATGCCCGCCATTAATAAAATAGAAAGCGGATAATAAATCATGGGTTTATCGTACACTGGCATCATTTGCTTGCTCATGGCAAGTGTAAGCGGGTGTAAGCGCGTGCCGGAACCTCCGGCTAAAATTATTCCCTTCATATGTTATTTATTTTTTGTTTCAAACAGTTTATCATCTTCATGCCAATAATGTACTCTTTTTATTCCCACCCGGGTCATCTTAACCAATTCGCCAAAAAACACATGTATTCCAAACGAATAAAAAGCTCCGTTAAAATTAACTTTATTTGGTTCATTTCCTCCAACTATTCTGTATCCTCCCATTGCATTAATACCAAACCATCTCCAAATTTTAAAATCCACATTAATACCCGCACCCAAAACCAAAATCCCTCTTTGTACAGTATCTTTAAATGAGCGCACTCTTTTGCCGGACGAGTCGGTTGCCGTGGTTTGGTAATTGCCGCCCCCTATTTCAAGTGGTATTCCTATTTCCCAACGTTTGCTATCAATAACAAGATATTCATAAAAGATAGTTGAGTATGACATTTTTAAATTGATATAAATAGTTTTTTGGCGGTCATCTACAACCGGATGTGCTTGTTGCGTATTTAAAATGGTATAAAACCCAAATCCGAAACTATGCTTTTCAAACAGTTCTACTCCCAATTGAAACCCACTAACATTAACTGAACTTTTTGTGTTTGTTCTGATAAAAGAATTTCTTTTATCAGTAGCCAATACAAACGCTAATTTTTTGTGGCGGTAAATGTGCGCTGAATCCTTAACGAATTTAGCATACAAAGAATCGCGCTTTATCTGTAAGGTTGATTGACAAAAACCGTACTCTTTACACACCAACATTCCAATTAAAGAAAAAAGTAAATATGTAAATCTAATTTTCTTCCTCATCCTCTTCGTCAATATCAATTACCGATACATTCAAAATTTCTTTACGTAAAATACTTTTTTCAAGGGAAAGTATAAAGCAAGGTAATAAAATTAAATTACTCGTGTAAGCAATTAAAAGAGTTAGGGAAAGTAAAATTCCCAACGAAGCTGTTCCTCCAAAACTAGAGAAGCCGAACATACCAAAACCAAACGTTAATATCAATGCCGTGTAAATCATACTGACGCCCGTTTCATGTATAGTGAGTTCTACGGCCTGCGACATACTGAGTTTGTTCTTTTTTATTTCGTGCCGGTATTTGGTGAGAAAATACAAAGTGCCATCGCTGCTTATTCCAAAAGCAATACTAAACACAAGTATTGTGCTGGGTTTTAATGGTACGTTAAAAATTCCCATAATACCTGCGGTTATTAATAATGCAACCAGGCTTGGCACAATGGAAATTAAAATCATGCGTGGCGAAGTGAATAATGACAACATTAAAATAGCAATAAGAGCAACCGCCAAACCAACGCTATCTATTAAATTACTTACCAGAAAATCATTTCCTTTTAAAAACATCACACAGTTACCCGTTAAACGAATATCGTAACGTTCGTTTTCCTGCATCCATTTTTTTTGGTCGTAATCATAATTAAAAGCGGTGTCAATTCGTGGTTTTAATTCTTTTATTAATGTATTAATGCGTACAGAGCCAATGTCTTTCATTTGAACGCTGATGCGGGTAACCTTATGTGTGCTATCTATAAAAGCCCTTAATAGATGGCTATCGGTTGTACTGTCCTGCTGCACATAATCACGCACTTTTTTTAACTCGGTTACGGCAGGAAGTTTATAAAATTTAGGGTCGCCGTTTTTAAATGCCTGATATAAAAACTTAGCTCCCTCGGCAATGGAAACGGGCTTTGAAAATTCGGGGTACTGCGCCAGAATTTTTCGCATTTTATCTATGCGATAAAGTGCGCGCGCGTTGTTGGAAAATATTCCGCCTTCGCGTTTTGTATCGATGGTAATTTCAAAAGGCAAAACACCTCCATAACGTTCTTCAAAATAATGTAAGTCGGTAAGCACCGGATCTTTTTTTGGCAAATCATCTACAATAAATCCAACTGCCTTAATTTTTGTAAAACCATAAATGCCGATAATTGCCAGTGTAAGAGTTACCACATAAACTAACGGTCTCTTATAAATCGTAAGATAACTTACTTTGTTAAGTAATTTACGTAAAATTTTTCCGTCAATATGTTTTGTTTGTTTTCTGGAAGGGTCCGGTAAATAACTAAAGATAGAAGGCACCATCACCAATGAAAACAAATAAGTGGCCATTACACTTATAGACGCAATCAATCCAAATTCAAACAGAATACGATTTTGTATGGCGCAAAAAACCGCGAAACCAATGGAGGTGGTAAAATTTGCAAAGAATAAAGAAATACTGGTTCGCTCAATAGCGAGGTGAAGCGATTTCATTTTATTCCCTGTTCTTGTAAATTCGGTATGGTATTTATTTAAAATTAAAACGCAGTTTGGGACACCTATGACAATAATGAGTGGAGGTACTAACACACTTAGCACACTTAGTTTGTACCCCATTAACACCATGAAACCGATACAGAAAGTTACTCCGCATGAGACCACCAGTAATGAAAATAATACAGGGGAAAAATTACGGAAGAAAACAAATAACACTATGCCGGTAACAATCAAGGCGAGTATCATAAAAAAAGTCATTTCGTGTTGAATTTTTCGCGCTACGTTTGTACGTATGTATGGCATCCCCGAATAATGTATTTCTATGCCGGATTGTTTGGCAAACTCATCGCCGTATTTTTTTATTGAATCGGTTATGGCTAAACGGTTTTTTGTATTCAGCAATTTTTTACTGAATGTGATTGCCATTAAAGTTGAATTGCTTTTTGGGCTAAATAAAATTCCTTCGTAGAATTTCAGGGAATAAATTTTTCCCCATAGCGCATTTAATTTTTCCTGCGTTTCCGGTTTTTCTTTTAAAACATCTTTAAATTCAAATTTTCCGAGACTGTCATTTAAAACAAATTCCTTCAGACGTCCTGCCGAAGCAACCGCTTCAATACCTGTTGTTTTTTTTATTCTGTCGCCCAAATCACACCAGGCGTTAAAGTTTTCGAGTTTTTTAAGAGGGGTAATGTCGCTGCCAATAACCAGTACAGAACCATCTTGTCCGAACTTACTTTTAAAATAATCGTAATCTATACTTGCCGAATCGCTATCGGGCAAGAGTTTGGCAAATTGATAGGTAATTTCTACATCCTTTGCCTTATAACCCATAAATGCGGTAATGGTTACTACTACCAGCATCATAAAAACACGGTAACGTAAAATAACACGAGCCAAAAATCGCCACATAAGTTTAAAAATAAGTTTCTAAAATACACAAAATTATTGTCTTAGAGGATGCTTTAAAAAAGCTAAAAATTGTCTACTTTTGTATGCTACTTTTTAGAAAACAATGAGGAAAATAAGCATTGAAGCGCGTGATAACACTCCTTCGGTAATTTTAGATAAAGAAAATTCAAGGATGGAAATAAGAGGCTATTCTTTTCCTGATGAGGCGTATGGATTTTATAACGAAATAGTTGATTGGTTTAAAGAATATGCCAAAGACCCTAATCCTGAAACAAAAGTAATTTTCGATTTTAAGTATGTGAATTCTACTTCAGCAAAATTTATAAATGATGTACTAAAACAATTAGACGGAATTATTGCCGATGGGAAAAATGCTTGTGTTGAGTGGTTATATGATTTAGATGATGAGGATATACAACAGCTAGGTACTACTTTAAAAGAATTTCATAAAGTGCCTTTTACTGTTTCTGTTAAAAACGCTGATAAAGACAGCGGTAAGAAAAAAATGTTTTAACCGCAATCTCTTTACTAAACCCATCGTTTTTTAAAAAGTACTGCTTAATACAGCTTTCATTTGTAAAATCTTTGCAAATTGGGATGTAAAGTGTATTTTTGCCCTCCTTCCGATAGCTATCGGAATGTCGCTCCTATAGCTCAGCTGGTTAGAGCATCAGACTCATAATCTGAGGGTCCTTGGTTCGAGCCCAAGTGGGAGCACAACAAAAAAACCCGCTAAATAATATGTTTAGCGGGTTTTTAATTGAGCATTTTAAGATTTTTATGAAAATTAGAAATATCATCTTCGATCTGGGCGGCGTTTTGCTCGATATTAATTATACACGCACCGAACGCGCCTTTATAGATTTAGGCTGCAAGGATTTTCATGCTATTTACTCGCAAGCAAGACAAACAGCACTGTTTGATGATTTTGAGAGGGGGAAAATTACCGAAACTGCCTTTTTTGAGGAGCTAAAGGTATTGTCAGGTTTAAAACACATCTCTCATCAGAAATTAAAAACTGCCTGGAATGCAATGCTGATAGGGTTTCCGGAAGAAAGCTATAAGCTGCTTAAAAACCTTAAAACCAAGTACCGAATATTTTTATTGAGTAATAACAACGAAACTCATGTAAAGTTTTACGAAAAAATGATTGAAAAAGTTTGCCCTGTAAAAGAGTTTGAGAATTTATTTGAGAATTTTCATTACTCTTATCGCATGGGGCTCAAAAAACCTGATGCAGCTTGTTTTTTACATGTGTTGACAGAAAATAATTTGAATGCAGCGGAAACTATTTTTATTGACGACACAATACAACATGTTGAAGGAGCCGCAAAAACCGGCATCAAAGCTTATTGGCTAGAGCAACCAATGACAACAGAAAATTTGTTGAAGGAACTTCAATTGATATAATAATGTCACGTCGAGCGGAGTCGAGACGCGGAGGTAAACTTTTTAGCATTTTTTTGGATTAAGAGATTACAAGGTTCTCGACTACGCTCGAACTGACATTGGTTCTGTCACATCGAGCGGAGTCGAAATGCGAGCATGAACGTTCTCAAAGGAGTTTCGACATTTAAACCCTTCATCTGACATCGAGTTCCTCAATGACAAATCTATTTAATAAAACTCATTACACATTGATAAAAACTTTCTGGTTGTTCGGCATGCACCCAATGTCCGGCCTTCGCAACGGTTTCTAATTTATAGTTGGAGAAACGTTTTTCGATTTCCAAAATATCAAGGTCACAGATATAATGTGATTTTTCTCCGCGAATAAATAAAGTTTTTACATCGCTCTGTTTTTCAGGAATTGCAACTAAAATTTCATTGTAATTTTTTGTGATGACGGGCAAATTAAAACGCCAGTTCATTTTATCGATAGCGCTATCTTCCCAATAAATATTTTTCAAAAGAAATTGTTTAGTGCCAAAATCAGGAATGAATTCATTTAAAACTTTTTCGACTTCTTTACGGGTATTTATTTTAGAGAAATCGACTGCGTTGAGCGCTTCGATAACGGAATCATGATGCGGTTCATATTTTCTTGGCGACATATCAACCACAATTAATTTATTTAAAACACCGGGATATTTTAAAGCAAAAACCATTGCCACTTTCCCACCCATACTGTGACCAAGCAGAATAGGGTTTTTTAGATTGTGGTTGTCAATAAACTCTTTAATGTCATCTGCCATTACCTCGTAATTCCACATCTCGCTATGTGGAGAGAGTCCGTGGTTGCGTTGGTCAATTGTAAAAGTTTCAAATCCGTTTTCACCAAAACGTTTGGCAAGGGTGTTCCAGTTATCGCTTTGTCCGAACAGCCCGTGCAAAATTAAAAGTGGCTGACCGCTGCCGTATTTTCTAAAAGCGAGTTGCATTTTACTATTTGGATGTTTTTTTTAATGCATTATTTAAATTTTCCTGATAAATTTTATTATTGGGATTTATAGCAATAGCCGTTTTTAAATCGACAATGGCCTCGTTGTAATTTCCTTGTTTCAATTTTGCTTTGCCCCTATTACTAAATGCGTCTCCGTATTGGGAGTCTAACGCTATTGCTTTGTTGTAATCATCAATTGCTTCTTTGTACAACTCTAAATCAGATTTAGAATTTCCTCTCGATAAATAGGCTGTAATATAATCAGGCTTTAATTCAATTGCTTTATTAAAATCAATAATCGCTTCTTTGTTTTTATTCAACTTTCTCTTTGCAAGGCCCCTGTTATTATAAGCCTCAGCATAAGTTGGGTTCAGTTCAATAATTTTTGTATAATCTTCTATGACTTCGTTATATTTTCCTAATTGACCTTTAAAAAGAGCACGCTTAAAATAATGCTCAACATTTGTTGAATCATGTTTTATAAAAAAATCTTCGTCTTGTATTTTGATTCTGATAAGATTCCATTCTGACGTGTCTTTTACCTGAGCGTTACCTGAAATCAGCACAAGAAAAAATAGTTTAAAGAAAATTGTCTTTTTCATTGTAATTTTCTTCTGTACATCATAATCGTATTCTCCAATCCAAAATACAAAGCATCTGAAATTAAAGCGTGCCCGATAGAAACCTCAAGGAGATTTGGTAAATGTTGTTTGAAGAATTGTAAGTTTTCTAAGTTTAAATCATGTCCCGCATTTAAACCTAAGTTTAACTGTGCTGCTAATTTTGCGGCTTCTGCGAATGGTTTTATGGCTTTTTCTTTATTGGCAGAAAAATTCTTCGCGAAACTTTCAGTATAAAGTTCTATTCTGTCCGTTCCGGTTTCTTTTGCGCCTTCAATCATTTTTAAATCGGCATCCACAAAAATGGAAGTACGTATGCCTGCTTTTTTAAATACAGAAATAATTTCTTTTAAATACTCTTTATTCTTAACCGTATCCCAACCGTGATCGGAAGTAAGTTGTCCGCCTGCATCAGGCACCAAAGTGACTTGTGTAGATTTTATTTGTAAAACCAAATCCATAAATTTTTTCTCACGGGGATTGCCCTCTATATTAAATTCTGTTTTAACGATTTTTTTTAAGTCGTGTATATCGACGTAACGAATATGTCGTTCATCCGGACGAGGGTGTACGGTTATACCTTGCGCACCAAAACGTTCGCAATCTTTTGCAACCTGAATTAAATCGGGTGTATTATGTCCGCGTGAGTTACGCAGCGTTGCAATTTTATTGATGTTTACGCTTAGTTTGGTCATTGGTACAAAGGTACGGAGATTTTGCTCCGAACGGAATACAAGAAACCGTCCTTCGGCTTCGCTCAGGATAAACTCCGAACGCTGAGGAAATACAGCGCAAAGTTCGCAGAGAAGCGGAATTTGTATTTGCGTTAGGGATTGAGCAACGGTGTTGGAGCTCTTTTTGCAGAATACCTATAAGAGGGGAAATTTAATAAGGTTCTCGACTACGCTCGAACTGACAGAATGCAAAAAAGCGACTTGCGAAAGCCCGACCCTGCAGATTCTTCACTTCGTTCAGAATGACATAACAACAAGCGGGGAAACGCCCAGATCACCATCCAACGACCTCACCCCAACCCTCTCCTACAGGAGAGGGAGAAATACGGCATCTTACTTGGGATTTAATACATCACTCTCGATAACACCATCTTTAAGGCGAACGATACGATGCGCGTATTTAGCAATTTCTTCTTCGTGGGTAACAAGAATAATTGTGTTACCGAGTTTATGAATGTCTTCTAACAAGCCCATAATTTCTATTGAGGTTTTACTATCGAGGTTACCGGTTGGCTCATCGGCTAAAATAATGGCAGGTTTATTTACAAGCGCACGAGCAATTGCTACACGCTGTCGTTGTCCACCCGAAAGCTCATTGGGTTTATGGCTCATACGATTTCCTAAACCAACTTGTTCAAGCACTTCTTTTGCGCGTAAATCTCGTTCAGGTTTTTTCATGCCTGCATATACAAGCGGTAAGGCAACGTTTTCGAGTGTTGAAGAGCGGGGTAACAGATTAAAAGTTTGAAACACAAAACCAATATCTTTATTTCTTACTTCGGCCAATTGATTATCGCTCATTTTAGCAACGGGCTTATTATTTAAAATATATTCGCCGGAAGTGGGGGTATCTAAACAACCCAGCATATTCATAAGGGTAGATTTTCCGCTGCCTGATGGGCCCATTAGAGCAACATATTCGTTTTTTTGTACTTCTAAAGATACCCCATTTAGGGCATTGATTACTTCTGTACCGATTACATATTTTTTTGTAATATCGAGTATCTGAATTATGGGAGAGTTCATACGGCGACAAAGGTAAAAACTAATACCGTAATTTTAGGGTGTTTTGATAAAAGGTAACAGCGGGTGATAAGTGCAATTTTTATAGAGAAAATTTTAAATCGTTTTAAAAACGCTTTTGGCTTAGACAGGCGCGCACTTAGTCTTATGCGCATTGGTATTGCTGTGGTATTGCTGATTGACCTGTGTGTTAGGGCAAGCTCGCTGACTGCACATTATACAAGCATTGGAGCTGTTCCTTTTAAAGCTGTTGAGTTAGCTTACTGGCAAAAAGGTTATTTTTCTTTATATAGTTTTTGCGACGAGTATTGGTATGTACTTACTTTATTTATTGTAACAGGAATTATTTATTTGTTTGTATTAGCGGGTTATAAAACCCGACTCTTTACTTTTTTAGCCTGGGTGATGCTGACTTCATTGCAAAACCGTAATACGTTACTATTACAAGGCGGCGATGATGAGTTGCGCTTACTTGTTTTTTGGGGAATGTTTTTGCCTTGGGGAAATTTTTATTCTTTAGATGGAAGAAAAAAATTATTGGCTGATATACGCGACAATTATTTTTCGATGTCGAGTTTTGGATATCTCCTGCTTATTTTTTCGGTGTACTTTTTTTCAGGAGTATTGAAGAGTTCTTCTGAATGGAGTATGAGCGACGGAAGCGCAGTTTATTATGCTTTTAATCTCGATCAGATGGTTTGGCCGCTTGGTAAAACACTTCTCTCTTATCCTTACTTGCTAAGGTGTTTAAGTGTTACGATAAAATGGGTGGAGATACTTTCACCGTTTTTATTATTTATTCCCTTCCATAATTCTTTGTTCAGGATCATTTTCATTTTGCTTATTGTATCGTTTCATTTAGGAATTTCTCTCACGCTTTTTGTAGGTTTGTTTTATTTAATAAGCATTGTTTGTCTTATAGGATTATTATCTCCAAAAATGATGGATAAATTTGATGCCTTGTTGAATTTGAATAAAATTAGTTCTGTTTTAAATTCAACTCCTTCGCGATTACAATTGTTGCGTGAAAATTATTATTACAAAGTAGTACTTAATTGCGTGTTGTTTTTTTTCGCGGCATTAAGTATGCTTTGGAATCTTAGTACCGTGGGAGGCTCGGGAGTGGGTATATCAACTAAGTTTTTTCCGATGGGTTATGCAGTAAGACTAAATCAAAATTGGGGCATGTTTGCGCCTACTGTTTTAAAGGACGATGGCTGGTACATACCGGAAGGTATAACACAAAACAAAACAAAATCCGATAGCTATCGGATTGATATTAACCGAAATGGTAAACTTGTAGATTTTACCAAGCCTTTAAATTTGATAGAATACATTAAAGACGACCGCTGGCGTAAGTTTTTAGAAAATTACATGTTTGTACAAAATGATTTTATCCGACCCTACTACTGCAATTATTTACTAAAAGACTGGAACCGTAAACACCCCGGGAATAAAATAGACAGCCTAACCATTATTTACATGAAAGAATTTACACCTCCACCGGGGAAACCCTTACTTGTAACCAAAGAAATTCTTTGCGGCTGTAAAAATTAGTTTTACATTTGTCTTGTCATGAAACAAAACCTGCACACACAATATTATTATTATCGGCAAAACAAAGTGGATAATGCAAGGTTATTTTAATCAATAAACAGTAAAAAAATAAACCAAGTCTTCCCGCACAGTAGCGGGATTTTTAATTTATGCTTCGACAAGCTCAGGATGACAACTACAAAAAAATGAGAACAAAACCATTGTCGCAAATTTATACCACCTACACACAAGAAGATTTTGACGTGTGGAAAATTTTATTTGACAGACAAATGAAAAATTTAGAGAACCATGTTTCTTTAGATTTTTTGGAAGCGTTGGAGAAAGTACAATTCCATCCGGATAAAATTCCGGATTTTACTGAGGTAAATTCTATTTTGCAAAAAACCACCGGGTGGGGACTACACACAGTACCCTGCATTAGTGCGCAACCGGAATTTTTTAATCTTCTATCGCAAAAAAAATTTACCGCAACTTGTTGGCTGCGCAGTAAACAACAGTTAGATTATTTAGAAGAGCCTGATATGTTTCACGATGTGTTTGCACACGCTCCATTGCTTAGTAATGATGCGTATTGCCGGTTTTTTAAAAGCATGGGTAATTTAGCCATGAAGCATATTAATAATCCCTCCGTAATTGAAAAGTTAGGAAAGCTTTACTGGTTTACTATTGAGTTTGGCATGATTTATCAAAACCGAAATATGAAAGTTTATGGTGCGGGAATTATTTCCTCATCGGGCGAAACTAAATTTGCACTGAGTAATAAATCCAAGAAATTTGATTTTGATGTCAGAAAAGTTTTTAATACAGATTTTAGAACAGATATTTTGCAGGATAAGTATTTTGTAATTGATTCGTTTGAGCAACTGTTAGCATCCGTTCCGCAAATAGAAGCTGCGGTGGAAGAAATAAGTTTACTTTCTGCCCGATGATTTTAGTTGCAAGGCAACCGTATAACTTTGAAATTTATTGAGAGTTTCCATTTCAATATTTATTTTATTGCTCCATTTTTTCTGCCCCTCGCTGTCCATTGACCCATTTGTTTCGTCATCGTATTTATCCTGGTAAATATCCATTTCCTTATTTACCACACGATAAACCGAATCGACTTTTTCTACTGCATTATCAAAATTTAAAAAAGTCATTTCCGAAATTTGTTTTCTTATTTTACGCGAAAATAATTCGACTATATCAAAATGTTTTTGCTCGTGCGCCAATACACTTTCATTTATCCAATCGTCTTTTTTCCACGAGTCGTTACAATAAAAATACGCTTGTATACGTGCTACTATGGCTCCGTCTTTTTCGTTCAACACTTTTCTTCCTAAACTATAAACCGTAGAAGCAGCAGCGAATCTTTTTTGAGGCTTTCCCTTATAATCTGTCCAGGTAAGTTTTCTGTCTTTGCTCCAAATAATAATTTCATCTTCTTTATAGAAAGAAAAACAGAAAACACCAATTAGTATAAGTAGCAGGTTTCGCATTTGTTGTTGCAATTTAGGTATAAAAAACAAAACAATGTTATTGATTTGATTACTCAATTGCAAAAAAAAAGTATTTTTACAATGAACAAAAAAATATGAAAAATTTAATTATCACTTTTCTTTTATGTTGTGCAACGGCCGGAGTTTCACAACCTCTTTCAAATACGCAAATTCTTCAAAAAACCGAATTCAAGAATCAAAAATTAGAATATAAATACAAGGCAGAATATGCTTTCAAAAATAAAAACTGGTGCGTAAAATATAATCCGATAAGTTTATTTTTTGGGGGAGCCTTATTTTTTTATCAAAGCAGTGTTGCAACCCAATTAGCCGCTAATTGTCCGCACGAAATAAGTTGCAGCAATTTCAGTAAGCAAGTTATTAATAGATATGGAATAATTAAAGGAATTGTTCTTACGGCCGACCGGCTTACAAGATGTACCGCGCTTGGTAAATTAGATTTAAATAAAAACACAGACATAGATAAAAAAACCGGAAAAATAATTGATAATCCCGAGCAATATAAATTAAAAGATAAGATTCCCGCACATTGAAAATTCCTTTTTTCATACTTGGTTTTATTGTTTTGTTTTTATCAGAAAATCAGTCGCAGGTTATTTTGAATTTTAGTCCCGAAATGCGTTTTGTTACTTATTTAATAGATAAGTCGGAATACAAAAATGCAATTCATTTAATGAAAAAAATAGAATTGAAAACGCTAACGCATACTCAAAGCGATTCGCTAAATTATTATTTAGGTTGGTCCTATAATAAAAATAAAATCAACGACTCTTCTGCTTTGTATTTTGGCAAAGTTTCTGAAACCTCAAGTTTTTATTTTAAATCAAACTTTTATCAGACTTTAAATTATATCGATACAAAAAAATATGAAGAAGGAACTCTTGTTTTAAATGCGCTAAAAACCGATACCAATGAAAATTACAAGCAACTCAAATTTTTTGAAGAGGCGGGGATTTCTTTGCTTAAAAAAGATTACACCTTATTTGACAGTCTTTCTTCAAAATTTAATTATGCATATTCACCAATCAGCGAAGAGCAACAAGAATTGACAGAATATTCTCGGCAAATGAAAAAATACAAAAAAAAATCTCCTTTGGTTGCTGCATTGCTTTCTACCGCTATTCCGGGTTTAGGAAAAATTTATGCGGGTAAAAAAGGACAAGGCCTATCAGCATTTTTTACCTGCGTTGTATTCGGAGCTATTGCAGCTGAAAATATTGTAAAAAGCGGTTATAAAAGCCCTCAATCTATTGTTTTTGAAAGTCTTTTCAGTATGTTTTACATTGGAAATATTTATGGAAGTGCGCTTAGCGTAAAATTAAGTAGGAATAGTTTTTTTAAAACCAAACAAGATGAGATATTGGTTACTTTACATTTTCCTTTGCACAGGGTGTTTAGCGAATAATACTTTCGCACAGGAGAAAAATACTAACGACAATATAGATGTTGTCAAAATTACCAGTCACGGAGATAGTCTTTATGCTATCGGCAATTATTATGAAGCAGCTTTATCTTTTGATCAGGCCGCTTTCTTTAGCGTATCTGCAAGTGATAAGGCTTCGTTATTTCTTAAAATGAGCGGGGCCTTAAAACAATTAGCAGATTATGAAAGTGCCGAGCGAGCGCTTGCGGTGATTGACTTTATAAAGTTAAGCGATTCGTTACGGTTTGTTGTTAAATATGAAGCTGCTTTTTGCGCTTACTTGTGTGGTAATTTTACAAAAGCAGAGTTACACCTCGAAGAGTTAAATTACTCTCTGAGCGATTCGGCTGTCATTGTAAATTCTTATCTCCTCTATACGCTGATTTTAAACGAGCAGGCAAAATGGACCGAAGCAAAAAAATATTTAACCTCCTTTATAAATAAATCATCGCGGTTTTCCGACAGTTTGAAACCCTTTATGTTGGGTGAGGTAAATTCCCTTTATTCAAAAACCAATTTGCCCAAACTTAAAAATGTTATTAAAGCAGGTAACTTATCGAAAATTCTCCCCGGATTAGGGCAAATGTATGCCGGCTATTTTTGGGAAGGGGCGGGTTCGTTTATGTTTAACATTACTACTCTTGGGTTGACGGTTGCCGGAATTTATTATCATTATTATATCACGTCTGTTATGTTTGGGTTTGCAACTTTTGAGCGTTTTTATATAGGTAATACGCATCGTGCCGAGCTTTTAGCGAAGAAAACCAATTACAAAAGGAAAAAAACATATAATGAGAAGTTAAAAAACTACGTTTTACCCTATTTTAATTAGCTTTTTGTCCCACAACATGATGTCTAATGAACCGCCTCCCAATAGACTATATTTTATTCGTTGTTCCTTTAGTCTAATTCGAAGACAAGCCACCTGATTTTATGAAGATCGGGTGTTTTAACCTATTTCTTTGCCAAAAAAATTAAATAGATTTAGTAAAAGTGTTTGAAAATTAATAATTAATTATTATGTTTGAAGGGTAATGGTTTATTGCGATGATTTGGACCCCACTTGGCTTCTACTTTTCGTAAAGAAACAGGAATTATAATTAAACATTAAAATTATCTTTTTATGAAAAATTTGAAATTAATTAAGTCAGGTTTAGTACCGGCGCTTTTGGCAGTAGTGATAACTATTTCTATGAGTAGCTGCGTATCCGTTTTCTTTCCCCAAAAACAAAAAGTTACTTTTAATACCGGCAATAAAGAGGCAACACTTTATATAGATAAAACCGAAGCGGGTAAAGGTACTTTGGTGACAGAAAAAATTGAAAAAAACGGAGCACACCAAGTTATCGTTAAAGCTCCGGGATATAAAGATAATTATGCGGCAATTGTGCAAACACACAGAGCCTGGGGGTTTTGGGTTTGTATGGTGCTTGATCTTCCTTTCTTTTATGGCCTTTGTCTTGATCCCTTAACGCCAAAGGGTATGTCATACGACGATATGATTACCGTTAAATCAGAAGATAAACTCGTTAACCGAAATCCTACCGACAAGTATATTGATATTTCTAATATAAGACTGGATATCAAAAATACCGACAAGGATATTACGTTTTACTATATAACTTATTCTAAAGATAATTTACTGAAAGATATAGAAAATGCCGAAAAGAAAAAAGATGACAAAGAAACCAAAGCAGAACTGAAGAAATTAAATAAAAAAAATAAAAAAAACAAGCTGGAAGATCCTGAAGAAAATAAATTAAAATACGACGATACAAAATTCAGCTACAATGTTTACAAAACCTTAAAAAGCACAGGATACGTTGATACTATTAACAAAGTATTTTCTGATAATAACAACACACTGGTTTTAGAGGGCAGTATAAAAAAAGTAAATATTTATTACATTTTTGGTAAGCGTGCACTTGGGCATTATTACAAAACAAAATTATTTTTAAGGTGGTATATTAAAAATACCTATAACGAAATTTTAGATTCGTTAGATACCAAAGAATATTCCGGCGATTTTGTAATAGATGGTAATACCGAAAACAACAACAATACGTTTGAAAAAATGTTTGGTGATGCGGTTGACATTTCTTACTTAAAACTTAATAAAGACGGTAAATTAGTTAAGTATATGAAACAAGAAACTAATTTTAAAACGTCAGATCCTTTGCTTTCAATTCCTTCCATCAAATCAGTTGTAACTGAAAAAGGGGATGCTGCAGAGGCTTCTGTAATTGTTAAAACAAAAGATGGTCATGGCAGTGGTTTTGCTATTAGTCAGAACGGTTATATTATTACAAATTATCACGTTATTGCAGGTAAGTACAGCAACAAACCAAACTCCTTTAAAATAATAACTTCTTCCGGTGAAGAGGTAGAGGGCACTCTTGTTCGCTATAATAAATTCCGCGACCTTGCTTTAATTAAGGTAAATAAAAGCTTTGATAAAGCTTTTAAAATTAGCAACGTAAAATCATTTAAAAGCCTTCAGGATGTATATACAATAGGCGCACCTAAATCTGTTGAACTTGGCCAATCGGTTTCTGCAGGTGTAATTTCGAATGAGCGTAAATCAAATAATAATTATTTATTGCAATTAGGTATGTCGGTAAACGGTGGTAATAGCGGCGGACCGGTATTTGATGCACAGGGTAATTTACACGGAGTGGTTGTTTCAAAATTAGTAGGACAGAATACTGAGGGAGTTAGTTTTGCAATCCCCGGATTTTTAATCCAGGATTATTTAAACATCAATTATAAATAAATTGGTAATTGGATTGTGAGTATATAAATACACAATCATTTAGTAAACAATTCATAAAAAAGGCCGAGGGTTACTCTTCGGCTTTTTTATGGGAATTACACTACAATATTTACAATCTTATTAGGAACCACAATTACTTTCTTAGGTGTTTTTCCTTCTAAGAATTTATGTGTTTGCTCGGCTTCCATTACAATTTTTTCTATCTCTTGCGGGGTTAAAGTTAATGGCAACTCAATATTAAAACGCAATTTTCCATTGAAAGAAATAGGATAAGAAAAATTATCTTCAATTAAATAAGTCTCATTAAATATTGGGAACGGCGCAAAGGTTATACTTTCTTTGTGACCTAATTTTTCCCAAAGTTCTTCTGCAATGTGAGGAGCATAAGGAGAAAGAATAATTAAAAGCGGTTCTAATATTGCGCGTTTGTTACATTTTATTTCTGTCAACTCGTTTACCAAAATCATAAAATTACTGACGGATGTATTGAAAGAAAAACGTTCGATATCTTCCGTAATTTTTTTGATGGTCTTATGTAAAGCTTTTAATTCTGCTTTGGAAGCCTCACCCCCCACCCTCTCCAAAGGAGAGGGAGCTTGTTTCTCCTCTTCGATAATCTGTATTGCTAACCGCCACAACTTTTTTAAAAATCCTGCTACGCCGGTAATGCCGTTGGTGTTCCAAGGTTTGCTTAACTCAAGCGGACCTAAAAACATTTCGTACAAGCGCAATGTATCTGCACCAAAATCATTACAAATTTTATCAGGAGAAACTACGTTGTATTTTGATTTGGACATTTTTTCTACCTCATGTCGCAGGAAAATAAATTTTCCCTCCATATCGCTCCTCCAGAGAACATTTTTATCTAAATTAATTTCATTTAAATCTGGGAAAAGGGAATTAAAATATGGGTCTTTCAAAAGTCTTATAAAATCCTCTCTAAATAATTTAGATAGTCCGTTTGTATATTGAACCGGGATTCTCCATTCAGAATAAGAATGAAATTCATAATTCGTTTCTGGAATAACACAGGGTGCTCCACTATCTAAAAATCTTGAAATATTGTCATTTGCTGCAAACAATTCTATTTTCTTATTTGGATCATCCTTAGAAACAAAAACATTTTTAGCAATAAACAAGGAAACTCCCTGTATCATCCCTTGATTGATTAACTTCTTCGCAGGCTCTTCAATATTTATATACCCCAAATCTTTTAAAGCTTTTGTCCAGAAGCGGACGTAAAGTAAATGTCCGGTTGCGTGTTCGCTTCCGCCAATGTATAGATCAATTTCTTTCCAGTAGTCTGTTAATTTTTTGCTGGCAAATTCTTTGTCGTTGTGCGCATCCATGTAACGCAAAAAATACCAGGAGCTTCCTGCCCAACCCGGCATAGTAGTATGCTCGTATTGAAATTCTCCTTTGTATTTCCAATCTTTCGCGCGCGCTAAAGGCGGTTCTCCTGTTTCAGTCGGTAAATATTTATCTACTTCCGGCAATACCAAAGGCAATTCATTCTCTTGCATTGCGTATGGAATTCCATCTTTGTAATAAATTGGAATTGGTTCACCCCAATAACGTTGTCTTCCAAACACTGCATCGCGTAAGCGGAAATTGATTTTCCCTTTTCCCAAATTTTTCTTTTCAATTTCTTCTATTGCTTTTTTAATGGCGGCTTTTACTTCGAGTCCGTTTAAAAAATCGGAGTTAATTAGTTTTCCTTCTTTGGCATCGTATGCTTCTTTGCTTAAATCTCCACCGGCAACGACCTCTATAATCGGTAAATTAAAATGTTTTGCAAAAGCGTAATCGCGTGTATCGTGACCGGGAACCGCCATTACAGCACCTGTTCCGTATCCTGCTAAAACATAATCACCAATCCAAATCGGAATTTTATTTCCTGTAAATGGATGAATAACATAAGCACCGCTAAATACTCCCGACACACGTTTTACATCAGCTTGTCGCTCGCGCTCACTTCTGTTTTTCGCTTGGGTAACATAAGCATCAACTTCCGCTTTGTATTTTTCAGGAACGATAACATCTACTAATTCATGCTCCGGCGCAAGAGTTACAAACGAAACTCCGAAAATTGTATCAGGACGAGTAGTGAAGACTTCTATTGTATTTTGAGCCTCACCCCCTGACCCCCTCTCCAAAAAAGAGGGGGAAGCTGCGCATTTTTCTTTTATTGATGCAACTACTTCCTGAATATTATTTTCAATTTCTTTATTTGTAAATCGAATTACTTTAAAACCTAACTGATTTAAAACAGCTGTTCTGTTTTCGTCATATTCTTTTGTTTCGTTATGACTTGCTCCGTCAACTTCAATAATTAAATTTTTCTCCAGACAAATAAAATCTGCAATATAAGTTCCAATAGCGTGTTGTCTGCGAAATTTCACTCCCAACTGATTATTGCGAACCAATTGCCAAAGTTTATTTTCTGTTTGTGGTTGACGATTTTCTCTCGCAAATCTTTTAAGTTCTTCATAAAAAGACGAGTCAGCAGTTTGCCAATGCTGTATTCCTCCCTTCTCCTTTGGAGAAGGGCCGGGGATGAGGCTGAATCTAATACTCGTTCCCTCACTCTTCCCAATCCAATAACGTTGCGATTCTTTCAAAGGCTCAGGCCAATCTAAAGTATCTAATCCGCTTAACAATCTTTGTGCATACGCAGTGATACGCATACTCCATTGTGACATTAATTTTTGTTCTACAGGATATCCGCCGCGTTCAGAAACTCCGTCTTTCACTTCATCGTTTGCCAACACAGTTCCCATTGCGGGACACCAATTTACTCTCGCCTCACTTAAATATGCAATACGATAATTCATCAACACATCGCTGCGCTGTTTTTCAGAAAAGTTTTTCCAATCTCCAGCAGAAAAAATTTCTGTCTCTGCACAGACTGCATCAACGTTTTTATTTCCGCTCACTTCAAATTCTTTTACAAGTATTTCTAATTTTTCTGTCTTGTCAGATTTTTTATTGTACCAAGAATTAAAAAGTTGAATAAATATCCACTGTGTCCATTTGTAATATTCCGGTTCAGAAGTTTTTACTTCTCTGTCCCAATCAAATGAAAAACCAATTTTATCTAACTGCTCTCTGTAACGCGCAATATTTTGCTCGGTTGTAATTTTTGGATGTTGTCCGGTTTGAATTGCATATTGCTCAGCCGGTAATCCAAAAGAATCATAACCCATTGGGTGCAATACGTTAAAACCTTTATGGCGTTTGTAACGGGCATAAATATCAGAGGCAATATAACCTAATGGGTGACCAACGTGCAGGCCTGCTCCCGATGGATAAGGAAACATATCGAGTACATAATATTTTGGTTTAGAAGAATTGTTGTCTGCTGCGAAAGTTTTTTCCTTAGCCCACCTTGCTTGCCACTTCTTTTCAATATCTTTGAAATTGTATTCCATGTTTTTAAATAGGACGCTAATTTACAAATACTAATAGAGTTATGGAGGTTTTTACTGACGAATATTTTATGAAAGAGGCCTTAAAAGAGGCTCAAAAGGCATACGATGCAGATGAGGTGCCCATTGGAGCGGTAATTGTATGCGATAATAAAATTATTGCCCGTGCCCATAATCTTACAGAGCGATTGAATGATGTTACCGCCCACGCCGAGATGCAGGCTATTACTTCTGCCGCTAATTACATTGGAGGAAAATATTTAAACGAGTGCATTTTATACGTAACTATAGAGCCATGCCCTATGTGCGCCGGTGCTTTAGGCTGGAGTCAGATTTCTAAAGTTGTTTACGGAGCCAAGGATGAAAAAAAAGGATTTTCAAAAATAGATCATCAAATGCTGCATCCAAAAACAAGAGTGTTTGATGGAATTTTACAAGAGCCTTGCGCTGAGATTATGAAAAAGTTTTTTAGAGAGAAAAGAAAATAAATTATGTAACGCTGAGCTTGTCAAAGTGGGCGTGCCCCCGCTCGTTGCTGTGTCATTCTGAACGAAGTGAAGAATCTGCGGGGTCGCGCTTTCGGTAGTCGCAATGCCGACTATCACATCTCATCATGTCAGTTCGAGCGAAGTCGAGAACCGTGTTAAAATATAATATTGGCGGCATGTGCTCCAACACCGTACCTCAATCGCTCACGCATAATTACTCATCCTGTAAATTTTCCTACCTTTATGGTATGAACAAAAAATTATTTCCAAAAATAATTTGTCTAGCCTTATTGTTATCGGGTTGCAATGACACAACAAAAAATGATTCGGCAGCTGAAAAGCAAAAACCGGATGCAAACCAGCCCGATACATTAATTTGTAGCGCCCTTGTAGAAAAACAATTAATTCTCAGCGACAGTATAATTGCATTGCCAAAAATTAAACTATCAAATAAAGCAATTGAACAAAAAATTAATGCTCATTTTACAGTAGAAAATATTTCAGGTTATTCGCTACAAGAAGTTAAAGAACAAAAAGAAAAATTTAAACAAGACAGTCTTCCTTTTGGTTTGACAGATTTAACCTTTGATGTAAATTACAATAAAGATTGTTTGTTAAGTCTCACTTTTGCAATAGGAACCTGCGGTGCTTATCCTTCCTCCTATTCAACTTATTACAATTTTGATTTAACTACCGGCGATTCTATTACCAATGAAAAACTGTTACGCCCGGATAAAATAAATGAATTGGTTCAATACTGTGATAAAATTTTGCAACAAAGAATTTCGGATGCAAAAAAACAAGATAACTGTGATGACATGATTACAGAACAATTAGAGGGGAAAAAGTTTACAAAAGAATCATTAGCCAATTTTTTTATTACCGAAGATGATTTTGTGTTTGTTTATTTTTTCGGATTTCCGCATGTAATTTTAGGCGCCGAGCCGGACGGACAAATTAAAATAAGCAAAGCTGAAATGAAAAAATATTTGAGAGAGTAAAGAAAATAAACAACAGGCGTTTCATTCCGAGCCCCGAAGTTTTGCGAGGGATCTGCCAGTGCGGATCGAGTTACAGAGTCCAATTGGAAAAAAGACAAAAAATTACAACTAGTGCTTAAATCCTACGGTGCAGAAAAAACCATTGACTTAGAGCGAGAAAATTTATTCCCCAACTAAATTAAAAAACTTGCCACAGATTTCGCAGATGGCACAGATTTAATTACCTATATTTTTTTATCGGTGAAATCCCCGTAATCTGTGGCTAAAAAATTGCATTGCTGTTAATTCTTACTCATGCTCGGCAAAAGTCAGCACGTAACCATCTGCATCTTTTATGCTGAACTCTGTAGCTCCGTAAAAAGTTTTTTCTAATCCTTTTAACACTTCTACTTTGTCTTTTACAGTTTCAAAAAACTTTCTTATATTTTTTAAATTAATATAAAACAATAACGAACCGCCCGATTCTCTTTTGATGGCAGGTAAATCATTCTTTAAACTTTCGCGCGTTTGTACCATTATTGTTACGTTTCCGCATTTCATCATAACCCAAACAAAAGGGGGCTTGCTCCGGAACACTCATACTTACTTCAAAACCAAGCAGCTTGTAAAAAGCAATTGATTTGACTATGTCATTCACAAAAAGATTGGGGCTTAAACTTTCCATATTATTTTTCTAAAATTTATCCAAAGGTAAAAAACTTGATTTAACTTCGTACAAAATTATCCCAATGCATAAAAAATTAATTATTTCGTTGTCGGTTTTGATGACCGTAAACGGTTTCGCGCAGACATCTTGCTGCAGCAAACCTGCTTCTACAGAAACATTTGCTATGTTAACGCACGACAAAAAATTCATCAACGCGCATTTAGAGCCATTGCCTTTTACATTGGCAAATCCAATGGGAAAAGAAATTACTTTTAAAACTCCCGATGATAAAGAAGGTTACGGATATGAAATAAAAGCAGAGAAGTTCACTAATAATTACTTATTCGTCATTCACGAATGGTGGGGACTGAACGATTATATAAAACAAGAATCAGAAAAATTATTTAAAACACTTGGCTACGTAAACGTAATTGCCATTGATTTATACGATAAAAAAGTTGCTGCCACTCGCGACAGTGCCGGAAAATATATGCAATCTGTAAAAACAGAAAGAGCCGTTGCAATAATACAAGGAGCTTTAAATTACGCCGGAGCGGATGCAGATATTGCAACTATTGGCTGGTGCTTTGGCGGAGGCTGGAGTTTACAGGCAAGCATGTTGGCAGGCGCAAGAGCTCGTGCTTGTGTAATGTATTACGGCATGCCGGAAGAAAATCAGGAAAAACTGCAAGACTTGCAGGCTCCTGTACTATTTATTTGGCCCGAGCAGGACAAATGGATAAACAAAGATGTGGTAACTAAGTTTGAGGCAACCATGGTACGAGCAAAAAAATCAGTAGAAGTAAAAAAATACAATGCCGACCATGCCTTTGCCAACCCAAGCAATCCTAAATACAGCAAGGCATTCGCCGATGACGCTTTTACTAAGGCAACTGCTTTTATTAAGAAGCATTTGAAGTAGGTAATATGTTTTTCTGTATTCGCGTGAGCGATTGCAGCAGAAAGCCCACAGCCGCTAACAAGATGCTTCGACAAACTCAGCATGACAAAAAGGCGAGGACTTGGAGCGTAAAGCGCGACCCCGCAGATTCTTCGCTCCGCTCTGAATAACACAGCAACGAGCGGGGGCACGCCCAAAAATTTATCCTTAAGAGCTATGCGCAAACCTGCCTAAAATTTGGTATTTTTACAACCTTATGCAGCCATTACAAATTCACAACACACTAACTCGCAAAAAAGAATTATTTACACCCATTAACGCGCCCTTTGTGGGAATGTACGTTTGTGGCCCAACTTTATATAGTGATGTGCACATTGGCAATTGTCGCACCTTCACTTCTTTCGATATCATGTATCGTTACCTTTTGCATATTGGTTATAAAGTGCGATACGTTCGCAATATTACAGATGTGGGTCACTTAGAAGACGAAGTTGCCGGAGTTGGAGAAGACCGCATTGGTAAACAAGCTCGCTTAAAACAATTAGAACCAATGGAAATCGTGCAACGTTATGCTTTCGGTTTTCGTGAAGTGATGAGTTTATTGAACTTGTTGCCTCCAAGTATTGAGCCCACTGCATCCGGACATATACCCGAGCAAATTGAAATGACTCAAAAAATTATTGAGCATGGATTTGCTTATGAAAAAGATGGGAACGTCTATTTTGATGTGGAGAAATATTCCAAAGCAAATAATTACGGAGTGCTTTCAGGACGCACGCTCGAAGACCAATTAGATAATACACGTGACCTTGCTGGACAAGAAGAAAAAAAAGGTCGACTAGATTTTGCATTGTGGAAAAAAGCAAAGCCCGAACATATTATGCGTTGGAATTCTCCTTGGGGATCGGGGTTTCCCGGATGGCATATTGAGTGTTCTGCAATGAGTCAGAAATATTTAGGAGAAACTTTTGATATACACGGTGGTGGAATGGATTTAATTCCAACACATCACACAAACGAAGTTGCACAAAGCGTGGGTTGCTGCGGTGCAGCTCCGGTAAAATATTGGATACACACAAACATGTTAACGCTTAACGGACAAAAAATGTCGCGCTCTTTAGGAAATGTTTTTTTACCTGTAGAATTATTTACAGGAATGAAACTCGCTGCCGATTCTCCAAGCGCAACTCCTTCACAAGCAAAATTAGAGGGGAAACATCCTTTATTTGAAAAAGCATTTTCACCAATGTGCGTTCGCTTCTTTATGATGCAAACACATTACTCCAGTACTTTAGATTTTTCTAATGAGGCGTTACAAGCTTCCGAAAAAGGTTTTAATCGTTTAATGGAAAGTTATTCTACGTTGGAGAAATTAAGCCCGGCAGAAAAATCTACATCTGATATTAAAAAAATTCAGAATGATTGCTATGCGGCCATGAATGATGATTTTAATACGCCTATTTTACTTTCTCATTTGTTTGAATGCGCCCGCATCATCAATTCTGCCAATGATAAAAAAGAATCTTTAACGCAAACTGATATTGATTTGCTGAAAAAGATCTACAAAGATTTTATTGTTGATGTTTTAGGTTTGAAACGCGAAGAAGAAAGCGGTAAAAGCACCGAAGCATTAAACAAAGTAATGCAATTGCTAATTGACATTCGTAAAAAAGTTAAAGACAATAAAGATTACGCCACTTCAGATGAAATACGCAATCGTTTACAGGAAAGCGGCATACAAATAAAAGACGGCAAAGAAGGAACTTCCTGGAATTTATAATAAGAAAATGAAAAATAATGTTCGTCGTGCTGAACTTGTTTCAGCATCTGATTTTAGTGATAGATTATTTTCCATTAAGCGCGAGGTTTCAAATCAAGTAAAATGTTTCTTTGCTCTTGCTTCTTTGCTCTTGCTTCTAAGTTCATGTAACAACGAAAACGATAAGCCCACCGTTACAACAACCAAGCAATCCGAAGCTCCAACTGCAACTCACATCACTCCTCCCGATTTTAATTCCGACAGCGCGTTTAATTTTGTGAAAGACCAAGCCGATATGGGTCCGCGTACCCCTGGAAGTAAGGCACACGAACAAGCAGTAAATTATTTTGAGAAAAAATTTAAGAGTTTTGGAGCGGAAGTCACAATACAAAAAGCTACCGTTACAACATTTGATGATAAAAAATGGCTTTCAAAAAATGTTATCGCATCATTTAATCCTGAAAACACAACCCGCATTCTTCTCTCTGCCCATTGGGACTCTCGTCCGTTTTGCGACTATGATTCGATAAAAGAAAATGCAAAAAAGGCTTGTCCGGGTGTTAATGATGGCGCAAGCGGTGCCGGTGTTTTATTGGAAATTGCACGCGCACTTTCAAAACAAAAAATAAATGTAGGTATTGATATTATTTTGTGGGACATGGAAGATTACGGGGCCGGGAATGCAGATCCAAGCAAAGAAGCACTGGAGGATGATTGGGCACTTGGTTCGCAGTATTGGAGTGAAAATCCACACAAGCCCGGCTACATTGCTAAGTACGGAATTTTGTTAGATATGGTGGGCGGAAAAAACACCGCTTTTCCAAGTGAAGCAAATTCTGTTTTTTATGCAAGTGCGGTAAAGGAAAAAGTTTGGAGAACTGCGGCTGATCTTGGTTACAGCAATTATTTTATTGACAGAAAATGCGAAGTAGTAGATGATCACATATATATTAATAAAGATGCAAACATTCCATGCATCGATATTATTGGGTATCGTGCATCAGAAAATAAATTTTTTCCTCAACACCATACATTGAGAGATGATATCAATACCATTGATAAAAACACGCTCAAAGCTGTTGGCCAAACTGTTCTTGAAGTTATTTACAATGAAACTCCTTAACCCTACATGAAAAATCTTTCCTTCTCTTTATTAAAATACTTTTCTCTTTTACTTGCATTAATTTTTACTGCGGGTTATTTGTTTTACGGAACCCTCGGTAAAAGCAATTTAATTATTCTTCAACTAATTTTTGGTATTATCTATGTCACCTTTTCTGTTTTAGAATTTACAAAACAATTAGAAAAAGTGAAATTACCCAACGATCGTTTCTTTTATTTTCCGCTTAGTTTTTTAGCTTCCAAATTTATTAAACTGGGCGCATTTACATTGGCATGTATTCTGCTGTTTCTTTCAAAATCAAATCTTGTTTTTTTAGCCGGGTTGCTTTTAACCGTAATTCTTTCCGATGTTTTAATCTTTTTACTGCGCATCGGTAAAAAGGTTTACTACGTAAGTATGTTTGCTAATTATGTACTTTTTTCATTGGAAGACGAGAAACGGGTGTTTGCTTCGCACATTAAAATCGTTGAGTACCGTTACGGTATTTTTTACTTGCAATTAACAAACGGAAAGATTTACACCATTGAAGTAGAACGCATCGAAAAAACAAAACAAAAATTATTCATTGAGAAAATGGTGCTGTGGGTACTCAGCAACAACCTGCAATTTACCGACGAAGCCAAAGCAAAACTGGTTGATATTATTTCTACTACTAATTAATTTTAAATGAAGAAGTTTGTTTTCATTTGTTGTTTTCTTTTTATCAGTCAATTATTTTTCGGACAAAAAACTTGCTTTGACGCGGCCAACAAATATCGTTTCGACGATTTGATGAAAGACTCAGTTAAATCTAATTACCCTTTTGATTCCCTGACCGCTTATATTAAACGGGCTCAGGCCTTGACTATTAATTGCCAACTCCTAAATGATACTTTTACAACCGTTCTCGGAAAACATTCTTCCATTCATAGTTTTAAAGGCAAAGTGTTAATTATTGATTTTTGGTCGGTTTACTGCATTCCCTGTATCAATGCCTTTCCTTCATTCAATGCTTTATTGAAAAAGTACCCCGGCAAATTAAATGTGCTGGGTGTAACTCTCGATCAAAAACAGACCGTTTTAGATTTTTTGAAAAAGCATGAGTTCAATTCTGAGATAATCGCCGACGCAAAATCATTTTTTGAAAACTATTCTTTGGGCAGCGGATATCCACTTACTATGCTGATTGATAAAAATGGCAGGATAATTTATTATAAATCGGGGGTAAGTCAGGAACTGGAAGACCCGATGGAGGTTTATAATCAATTTTCTCCGCTCATAGAATCTGCTTTCAAACAAAAATAATTGTACCTTTAAATCGTGGAAATTATACTTTTAATAATAGGACTTGTGGTGGGCTTTGCTCTTGGTTTTCTATTGAGTAAATCGCAAAAACCAAAAAGTGAAATTGATTCTGCTGAATGGGATAAAAAAATCTCTTCACTTGAAACCGAAAAATTATTAATCAATAAAGATGTAGGCCACGCTATTGCCGAGAAAAATAGTTTGGTTAATGATTTGAATTCTGAGCGTGAAAAACTGAGTGCCGCAAATTCTCGCTTAGCAAAAGCGGAAGAAGCTTTTAAAAATCAGGATGAAAAACTGAAACTTCAGAAAGTCGAAATTGAAGACATGCAGAAAAAACTCACCACCGAGTTTGAAAACATAGCCAATAAAATTCTCGAGGAGAAATCGAAAAAATTTACAGAGCAAAATAAAACTAATCTTGATGTTATTCTAAATCCTTTAAAAGAACGCATTAAAGAATTTGAAGATAAAGTTGACAAGACATATAAAGCCGAATCAACAGAGAGAATAACTTTAAAAGCTGAGATAAAACAATTAGTTGAGTTAAATAAACAAGTAAGTGACGAAGCAAATAATTTAACCAAAGCTTTAAAAGGAGATAATAAAGCGCAAGGAAATTGGGGCGAGGTTATATTGGAGAAAATATTAGAGCGCAGCGGACTCAGCAAAGAACGCGGTGAATACAAAACACAGGTTACTTTAACTAACAGTCAGGGCGAAACAATAAAACCCGATGCTGTTATTTATTTGCCCGACAACAAGCACATCATTATAGATTCTAAAGTTTCTTTAGTTGCCTATCAGAATTTTGTTATTGCAGAAACCGATGAATTGCGTACTCAATATTTAAAAGAACATATTCTTTCTCTTAAAAATCATATCAAAGGGTTAAGTGAAAAACTCTATTCAAGCGCCGATACACTTAATACCCCCGATTTTGTTTTACTCTTTTTACCAATAGAATCTTCCTTTGGAATTGCAGTACAGGCCGATCAGGAATTATTTTCTTACGCGTGGGATAGGAAAATTGTGGTTGTTTCTCCCTCAACTTTATTAGCTACACTCCGCACCATTTCTTCTATCTGGAAACAGGAATTGCAAACTAAAAATGCATTAGAGATTGCCAAACAAAGTGGTGCGCTCTACGATAAGTTTGTCGCCTTTGTAGAAGACTTGAACGACATTGGAAAAAATATTGAGCGTACACAAACCGCTTACAGTGCGGCACAAAACAAACTCAAGGAAGGAAAAGGAAATTTACTTACCCGCGCAAAAAACATTGAGACTTTAGGTGCCAAAACAACCAAATCCCTCCCCGATAATTTATCCGACAAAGAAAATTCTCAATTGAAACTGGATAATGAGTAAGCTGCGGTTTTTACTTTTACTCTTTGCCATCTTTCTTTTCTCCTGCAAAACCAAGCAGCAAAGAGAACGCAGCTACAACAAGCCTTATCACAAAGAAGACACCGAATTAAAAGCGCAACTTTTTTTATATCACGGCATCAACAACACATCTTTTGTTTATTATAAAATCAATAACTCGCAATTGTTGTACAAAAAAATTGACACAAATAATTATTTCTCTTCGCGAATAAAAATATCCTATAAATTCAGACCTGATGCAGCCGTTAAACAAATCCTCGATTCAGGAACTGTTTATATAGAGGATAAAAATGTTGCACAGCCTCAAGAAAAAAATTTAGTGGGTTACATTCCACTTATAGTCGCAGATGGGCAAGATTCTTATCTGGAACTTTTCGTGCAAGATGTATTTGGAAAAAAAAGTCATACGCACTATATACATTGTGATAAACAAAACAGATACTCGCAACAAAATTTTTTATTTCAAACGCCAAACAAGGAAATTATTTTCAGTAATAAAATTGAAAAGGGAACAACTATTGAAGCGAGCAACAGTCGCATTGGCTTTATAAAAGCACGTATCGATTTTTTTGCTAACGATTATTCACTGCCTCCTCCACCATTCAGTCAGAGGGAGCCTATGCTATATCCCTCTATCCCTGATTCTACTTTTTATGTCACGTCTCCCAATGAACATAATTTCTCTCTGAAAATTTCGCGACAAGGAGTTTATTTTATTCGTTTAGATTCTTCAAACATTGGCGGCTGTTTGCTATTAGGTGTAGAACAAAATTTTCCGAAAGTACAATCGCATGCGCAAATGATAGCTTCTTCTCGTTTTATCATGAACAAAGATGAGTATCAAAAATTAATTGACGCAACTGATAAACAAGCAGCCATTGAAGCATTTTGGCTTAGCTTGACGGATAATCAAGACAGGGCACGTGAATTAATAAAACGTTATTACAATCGGGTGCAGGAAGCCAATTCTTTTTTTACATCGCACGTAGAAGGATGGAAAACCGACATGGGAATGGTTTACATAGTATTTGGCGCGCCGGGAAAAACATACAAAACCGCCGGCATGGAAACCTGGGTATACGGACAAGAGGGCACGCCCAACTCTGTTACCTTCCGATTCGAGAAAATCAACAATCCTTTTTCTGAAAACTGTTATAAGTTACAGAGAGGCGTACAGTTTCAAGACCCCTGGACAATAGCCGTGAGTAATTGGCGCGATGGGCGAGTAAACATGGAGGATTAAGTTTTTTTGGATACTACTTAATTTTTTACCTACATTTGCATCAGTAAAATGAAATTAACACTTGCATATACACATCATCATTACTTGCCTTAGGGTAAGCTGTGATGGTTTTGTCTATACACTAAACAATATTCCATTAAAAGGCTTACCAAATTGGTGAGCCTTTTTTTATTCCCCCTTCGAAGGGGGACGCAACGCGGACGGGGGATGCAAACGGAGTAAAAAAACAATTATGAAGTTAAAAATAGCAATACAAAAATCAGGACGCTTAAGCGAAAGTTCCCTTAAACTTTTAAAAGAATGCGGCATCGAATTCGATAACGGACTTAACAAGTTGAAAGCCGAAGCTTATAATTTTCCGTTAGAAGTATTTTTTTTGCGTGATGATGACATTCCTCAATACGTAGAAGACGGAGTGGCAGATATTGGTATAGTAGGCGAAAATGTTTTACTGGAAAAAAATAAAGACGTAAAAACTGTTGAACGACTTGGTTTTGGAAAATGCCGATTATCAATTGCTGTTCCCAAAGACAAAAAATATAAATCCATAAAAGATTTACAAGGATTGCGTATAGCCACTTCTTATTCCACTATCCTTGCAAAATATCTAAAGAAAAATAAAATTACTGCCGATATACATGAAATAAGCGGCTCTGTTGAAATTGCTCCCGGTATTGGTTTAGCCGATGCAATTTGCGATTTAGTAAGCTCGGGGAGTACACTTTTTACTAATGGGTTAAAAGAAGTTGAAGTAATTTTAAAATCGGAAGCTGCTTTAATTGCCACTAAAAAATTAAGCGCAGAAAAATTAACTATTTTAGAAAAATTGCTGTTTCGAATAAACGCTTTACGTGCAGCCAAGAGCAATAAATATATTTTGTTAAATGCTCCCAATGAAAAACTGGCAACCATCTGTAAAATTCTTCCGGGCATGAAGAGTCCCACCATATTGCCTTTGGTAGAAAAAGGATGGAGTTCGGTTCATTCTGTTGTTCAGGAAGATACGTTTTGGGAAATTATCGAAAAATTAAAAGCTAACGGCGCACAAGGAATTTTGGTTGTCCCAATAGAAAAAATGATTTTATGATGCAACTGATTAAATACCCGAAAAGAAACGATTGGAAGGAGTTATTACGGCGACCTGCTTTAAATACTTTAGCATTGGAGAAAACAGTAGCCAAAGTTTTAGAGGATGTAAAGCAGTTTGGCGACTTAGCAGTTAAAAAATACACGCTTGAATTTGATAAAGCTGATATTGCGGAAATACTTGTCAGCAAAAAAGAATTTACAGAGGCCGCTAAATTAGTAGACAGAGAATTGAAAGAAGCAATTCAATTAGCCAAAGCCAACATTATTAAATTTCACGAATCGCAAAGAGAAAAAGTAAAAGTAGTTGAAACAATTAAGGGCGTTAAATGCTGGAGAAAATCTGTAGCTATAGAAAAAGTTGGTTTATATATTCCCGGTGGTACTGCCTCATTATTTTCCACTATTTTAATGCTTGGCGTTCCCGCTAAACTGGCAGGTTGCAAAGAAATTGTATTATGTACTCCTCCTTCTTCCCTCTCCAGCGGGAGAGGGGCCGGGGGTGAGGGCGCAATTCACCCGGCTATTTTATATACCGCAAAACTTGTTGGAATAAATAAAATATTTAAAATTGGAGGCGTTCAGGCCATTGGTGCAATGGCTTATGGCACTGCAACTGTTCCGCAAGTGTATAAAATATTTGGTCCCGGTAATCAGTATGTAACCTGCGCCAAACAATTAGTGTGCAAAGAAGGAATTGCTATTGATATGCCGGCAGGACCGTCGGAAGTTCTTGTGTGGGCAGATGAAAGTTGCGTGTCAGAATTTGTAGCAGCAGATTTATTATCTCAGGCAGAACACGGTATTGATTCTCAGGTAATTTTAATTTCTACTGATGAAACTGTTATTGAAAGCATTCAAACAGAAATTAAACAACAGCTTGAAAAATTACCCAGAAAAGAAATTGCACTAAAAGTTTTGAAAAACAGCAAAGCTATTTTGCTAAAAAATAATAGTGATGCGCTGAATTTAATTAATGAATATGCGCCCGAACATTTAATAATCAGCTGTGTGGATAATGAACTATTGGCTGACAAAATAATTAATGCCGGCTCCGTATTTTTAGGAAATTACTCTCCCGAAAGTGCCGGAGATTATGCTTCGGGAACAAATCACACGCTACCAACAAACGGTTATGCAAAAGCTTACAGCGGAGTTTCTTTAGATAGTTTCGTTAAAAAAATTACCTTTCAGAAATTAAACAGACAAGGAATAAACAATATTGGCAAAGCCGTTGAGTTAATGGCAGAAGCCGAAGGATTAGATGCGCACAAGAATGCAGTTACCTTAAGGATGAAAGAATTTTGAAAGAATAGTAAAAAGAAAATATGTTTGATTTAGATAATATACTTAGAAAGAATATCGCAAACCTTACTCCCTACTCTTCCGCACGAGATGAGTACAAAGGAAAGGAAGGAATATTTTTAGATGCGAATGAAAATTCTTACGGTTCTCCACTCTGCTCTACCGTGGGGGAGGGATTGGGGGTGAGAGCATACAATCGCTATCCTGACCCTTTGCAATTATCTTTGAAAGAAAAAATCAGCAAAATAAAAGGTTTGCCTATAGAAAATATTTTTTTAGGTAACGGAAGTGATGAAGCCATTGATATTTTATTCCGTGCGTTTTGCCGACCCGCAATTGATAATGTAATTATTTGCCCGCCCACCTATGGCATGTATGAAGTTTCCGCCAACATTAATGATATTGAAATTCGCAAGGTAAATTTATTGCTCGATACATTTCAGCTCGATACAGAAAATATTCTCAAACACATAAACCCTAATACAAAACTGTTTTTTGTTTGTTGTCCAAATAATCCAACCGGAAACGGCGTAAAATGGGCCGACATAAAAACCATACTAGATAATTTTAACGGAATTGTAGTTGTAGATGAAGCCTATATAAATTTCGCAGCCTACCGTAGTTTAATTCCCGAATTATTAAATTATCCCAACCTCATTATTTTACAAACCTTCTCCAAAGCGTGGGGCTTAGCGGGTTTGCGAGTGGGCATGGCCTTTGCATCACAACAAATAATTGATGTGTTTAATAAAGTTAAGCCTCCTTACAATATAAATGCGGTCTCTCAGCAAATTGCTTTAGACGCATTGGAAAACGTAGAACAAATTAATAATTGGATTAAACTGATTGTCGTGCAAAGAGAAATTATTTCTAAGGAACTTTCCGGGTTTTCATTTGTAAAAAAAGTTTATCCGAGCGACGCTAATTTTATATTGATAAAGTTTGAGGATGCAAAAAATTTATATAATTACTTAATTGAAAAACAGATTATCGTGCGCGACCGTTCAAAAGTTGCATTATGCAAAGGTTGTTTAAGAATTACAATTGGAACGGAAGAAGAAAACAAAAAATTACTACTTGCATTTAAAAATTATAACGCATGAAAAAAGTATTGTTCATAGACCGAGACGGCACACTTATTTGGGAACCCCCCGATACTTGTCAGATTGACAGTTTTGAAAAACTAAAATTTTTACCCGGTGTTTTTACCTGGCTTGGTAAAATTGCCCGTGAGCTGAATTACGAATTAATTATGGTAACGAATCAGGATGGCTTAGGTACAGCAAAATATCCGCAAGAAAAATTTGATGCTATTCAGCGTTTATTAATGGAAACTTTAACCGGTGAGGGAATTTTGTTTTCTGACATACATATTGACCGTTCTTTTCTCGAAGAAAATAAACCAACGCGTAAACCCGGAACAGCCATGCTTACTAAATATCTTACCGAGCATTACGATTTAAAAAACTCATTTACCATTGGAGATAGAATCACTGACGTAAAACTGGCAGAAAATCTTGGAGCACAATCAATTTTTATTAAAAACACAGATAAGGCAGATGGATGGGAAAATAAAATTGCTTTAGTTGCCAATAATTGGGAAGAGATTTACATTTTTTTAAAAGCGCCTGAAAGAAAGATAAAACACGAGCGAAATACAAAAGAAACCAAAATCAGTATAGAATTAAATTTAGATGGGTCAGGAAAATCAACTATTTCAACGGGAATTGCCTTTTTCGATCACATGCTGGAACAAATTGCAAAACACGGAAATATTGATTTGACAATTGCCTGTAAAGGAGATTTACACATTGATGAGCACCACACAATTGAAGATGTTGGAATAACTCTCGGAGAAACATTTATAAAAGCATTAAGTGATAAACGAGGAATTGAACGTTACGGTTTTACTTTGCCCATGGATGATTGTCTTGCACAAGTGGCACTAGATTTTGGAGGACGTAACTGGATTGTTTGGGAAGCAGAATTTGAAAGAGAGAAAATCGGAAAAATGCCAACCGAAATGTTTTTCCATTTCTTTAAATCATTCAGTGATGCATCAAAATGCAATTTGAATATTAAAGCAGAAGGAGAAAACGAACACCATAAGATAGAAGCAATTTTTAAAGCGTTTGCGAAAAGTATTAAGGGTGCTATTAAGCGTGATACAAATAATATGAACTTGCCAAGCACAAAAGGAGTTTTGTAGAAAGTATAAGGAGGCAGTATAAGTATAAGAAAAAAGTATAACTAAAATAAATACCATGAATAAAACAAAATCATTTAAAGAGTTAATCGTGTGGCAAAAAGCACACAAATTAGTATTGGAGGTTTACAAAACAACAAAAGGTTTTCCTAAAGAAGAAGTTTATGCTTTGACAAGTCAATTTAGAAGAGCTGCTGTCTCCATTGCAGCGAACATTGCTGAAGGGTACAAGAAGAAAACTTCACCTGCAAAATTAAATTATTTAAATATTTCTGAAGGTTCTTTAGAAGAGGTAAAATATTATTTTATACTTGCTAAAGACCTTGAATACTTGAATGAAACTGTTAGCGAGAAATTATTTAATGATGCTGAAGAGGTGGGTAGGTTAATCACGGGCTATTATAACGCAATTAATAATAAGTAAATTATGCTCTATATATATACTTATACTACCTTCTTATACTTTTTCCGTAAATGAAAGTTGTAATAATAGATTATAAAGCAGGTAACATTCGTTCGGTAACGTTTGCAATGGAAAGGATTGGAATTAATCCCATTTTAAGCTTTGATGCCGATGAAATAAAATCCGCTGACAAAATTATTTTCCCCGGAGTAGGAGAAGCGAGCAGTGCGATGAAATTTCTAAAAGAAAGAAAGCTCGACGAGGTAATTAAATCACTCAAACAACCCGTATTGGGAATTTGCTTGGGCATGCAATTGCTTTGTCAGTATTCAGAAGAAGGAAACACCGATTGCCTCGGAATTTTTGAAACTAAAATAAAACATTTTCACTCTCTCTTACAATTGGGTGAAGTTCAGGGTGAAGAATTAAAAGTGCCGCAAATTGGTTGGAACAACATTTATAATTTGAAATCCCCCTTATTTAAGGGCTTGAAAGAAAACGAATACATGTATTTTGTCCACGGCTATTACGCTGAGAAAAACAAAAACAGTATAGCAACTACAAATTACATTACAGAATACAGTTCGGCTTTGCAAAAAGATAATTTTTTCGCAGTTCAGTTTCACCCCGAGAAATCGGCGGAGGCCGGACAAAGAATTTTGAAAAACTTTATTGATTTATAATGGAAATTATTCCGGCCATAGATATTATTGACGGTAAGTGTGTGCGACTTACACAGGGAGATTACGCTCAAAAAACAATTTACAATGAAAATCCATTGGAGATTGCAAAACAATTTGAAGGAGTCGGGATCAAACGCCTGCATTTAGTTGATCTTGATGGAGCGAAAAAAGGTGAAGTTGCTAATTTATCTGTTTTAGAAAAAATTGCGACTGGAACAGATTTGTTAATAGATTTTGGTGGTGGAATAAAAAAAGAAGAAACTCTTACTTCTGTTTTTAATGCGGGTGCCGACTTCGCCACCATTGGAAGTTTAGCAGTGAAAAGCCCTGAACTTTTTTACACCTGGATAAAAAAATATGGTGCAGATAAGTTTTTATTGGGCGCAGATGTGAAAGATGAAAAGATAGCGATTGGCGGCTGGTTGGAAACAACTGACTTACTAGTTTTTGATTTTATTGCAGATTATATAAAACAAGGATTGAAAAATATTTTTTGCACAGATATTTCCAAGGACGGATTATTACAAGGCCCCGCTATTGATCTTTATAAAAAAATTATGGAAAAGAGTCCAGAAATTAATTTAATTGCCAGCGGAGGGATTGCATCAGTAAAAGATTTAGAAACACTAAAAAACAACGGTTGCTCAGGTGCCATAATAGGAAAAGCTATTTATGAAGAACGAATTACATTAACTGAATTAAGGGAATTTTTAAAATAGAAGATGATGTTGTATTACGCGTTAGGGATTGAAGCGGAAAGCCCACAGCCGTTTTGTTTTTCGATTAGGAAGAAAATGACAGGTACGGCGAGGACTTGGAGCGGAAAGCCCGCCCGAAGGGAACGCCCAACCCTTCGACAAGCTCAGGGTGACGAAGAAAATAAACTAAATACAAAATGCTAGCTAAACGAATCATCCCTTGTCTTGATATCAAAGACGGCCGCACCGTAAAAGGAGTTCACTTCGAGCACTTGCGCGATGCGGGAGATCCGGTAGAATTAGCTATTCACTATAGTGAAACAGGTGCGGACGAGCTGGTATTTTTAGATATAACGGCGACTGATGAAAAAAGAAAAACACTTTCTGAATTGGTAAGAAAAATTGCCTCGCACATAAATATTCCATTTACAGTAGGTGGAGGTATAAGGTCAATTGAAGATGTTGAACTACTTCTCGATTCAGGCGCAGATAAAATTTCTGTTAACACTGCGGCTTTTAAACACCCCGAACTCATTCATAAATTAGCTTCGCGATTTGGAAGTCAGTGTATCGTACTGGCCATCGATACGCAATTTGACATCGTTGGGAATTTTGAAAAAGGAAGTGATTGGCTGGTACATTTAAACGGAGGGAAAATGCGCACCACTAAACGCGCTTTAGATTGGGCAAAAGAATGCACAGAACTTGGCGCAGGAGAAATTTTACTAACCTCTATGGATAACGATGGAGCTAAAAATGGTTTTGCATTAGATATAACTAAACAAATTTCAGAAGCCGTGCATGTACCCGTAATTGCCAGTGGCGGAGCAGGGAGTATGGAACATTTTAAAAATGTGTTTTTACAGGGAAAAGCTGATGGAGCTTTAGCCGCAAGCGTTTTTCATTTTAAAGAAATTGAAATTCCAGCGCTTAAAAATTACTTGAAACAAAATAATATTAAAGTCAGAATATAAAATGGAAATTAATTTTACAAAATCTGCAGACGGGTTAGTTCCCGCAATAATTCAAGATTCTATTACAAATAAAATTTTGATGTTAGGTTATATGAATGCTGAAGCGTTAGAGAAAACGCAAAAAGAAAAACGCGTTACTTTTTTTAGCAGAAATAAAAACCGTTTATGGACTAAGGGAGAAGAAAGTAGGAATTTTTTAGAAGTAAGGGAATTATTGGTTGATTGTGATAAGGATACTATTTTGATAAAAGCAAAACCCGTAGGGTCGGTTTGTCATACGGGAGCCGATACTTGCTTTAATGAAAAAAATAGTTTGGATGATTTTTTGCCTGAATTGGAGAAAATAATTTCCGACAGAAAAAATAATCCATCAGAAAAATCATACACCTCAGATCTTTTTTCTAAAGGAATAAATAAAATTGCGCAAAAAGTGGGTGAAGAGACTACTGAACTCATTATCGAATCGAAAGACGACAACCCAACTCTTTTTCTCAATGAGGCGGCCGACCTTCTATTTCATTATCTCATTCTCTTGCAGGCAAAAAATTTCGAATTGCAAGATGTAGTTTCTGTTTTAAAAAAGCGACATGCTAAATAATTTTTTACCTTAGTTGTTTAAAATTAGTCTTATGAAAAAAATATTTTACTTACTGATGCTGAGTTTTTGCCTTAAAATTACAGCACAAAATAACGTGCACATGACTTCCTATTATGATTACAATGATAGTAAGGTGTATTACCTTGTATGGGATACCAAAACCGGGAAATCTGTTCAGTATTACTGGAATTCTTCAAAAACCAAATGGGATTCGTTCGAAATTAATTTACCCGCCCCCGCCCTACCGGGAGTAAAAGGCAGCGTTATGATGGATGTTTTTTACGATGGCAACGATAAAAAAGCCTATTATTTAGTTTGGGATACCAAGTCGGGAAAATCTATTCAATATTATTGGAATATATATAAAACCAAATGGGATGCGTTCGAAATTAACCTCCCAAAAAGCCCCCTAACCGGCGCAACAGGCGAAATTGGCATGAAAATGTACTACGATACCAATGACAAAAAGGCTTATTATATTGTATGGGACAGTAATTCAGGCAAATCCATACAATATTATTGGAACTCATCGCAAGCCAAATGGGACTCTTTTGAGATAAATTTACCAGAGAACCCCCTAAAATAAATAAGATTTATTTTTGCAGTTTCGGCATAATCTGTATCTTGCTGCAACCCGACTAAACAAATTTTTTATGTTTAAAAAAATAATTATTTCAAGCGTTATTTTGTTCTTGCATGCGTCGTCTTTTGCGCAAAGCGATACGGTAAAAGTAAAAATGGCTGACGAACAGGAAGCCGAAAAAATTTACAATTCCGGATTACAATTGTTTAAAGAAAAAAATTACGGCGGGGCAATTGCTGCCTTTACAAAAACCATTGGCCTTAAACCCAATTTTGATAAAGCTTTTTATAACAGAGCGCTCGCTTTCATTGAACTTAATAAAGAACAGGAAGCTTTAGCCGATTTAGACAGGACTATTTCCCTGCGCGATTCGGCAGACTATGCTTATTTGCAACGCGCCGGTTTGTTAATGAAATCGGGTAAAAACGCCGACGCAGAAAAAGACATAAACAAAGCTCTTGCCTTAAATCCAAAAAACCCGGATGCATACTATCATACCGGTGTTATGAAAATGGAAGCAGGAAATTATAAAGAAGCAGAAGGCATGTATACTAAAGCAATTTCCTACAATCCTGATTTTGCTTTTGCTTATAACGACAGAGGAAGCGCTAAAAAAATGTTGAATGATTTAGACGGCAGCATTGCCGATTATACAAAGGCTGCGCAACTTTCACCTACCTCTGCATTTATATTTAATAATTTAGGCAGTGCTTTTCGTCAGAAAAAATTATATGATAAAGCTATTGAAAATTACAACAAAGCTATTCAGCTTAAATCTGATTATTATATAGCCTACAACAACCGCGGGCTTGCCAAATTAGAGAAGAACGATTTAGAAGGTGCCTTAACCGATTTTACTAAAACCGCTGAACTTAAAAGCGATTATGCTTACGCGTATAACAATCGCTCATCGGTTAATTACAAAAAGAAAAATTACCAAGCTGCCATAACTGATTGCAATAAAGCCATACAATATAACGCGCAGTATGGCGATGCGTATTTAAACAGGGGTATCTCAAAAGAAATGATGAAAGACTTTAAAGGCGCTTGCGAAGATTTTAAAAAAGCAGCCTCTTTGGGTACCGAAAGAGCTAAACAGTATTTTGATGTTTGCGAATAATTTATTCTTAAAAACTAATTGATATGAAGAAGATATTACTTATCCTTTTTTGTTTGAATCTGACTTTTTTGTTCGGTCAGAAAAATGTAGAATTTGAAAAAGATAATTTCCCAAATAAAAAGGACGAATTCAAAGACGCGCGCCGCAACTTTAAAGACGGAAAAGAACTTTTTGATAAAGGCATGATAGAATACATGCTCCTGCTTACTCAATTAACAACCGAAAGTAATATGATGCTCGTTAGTCGCAGGGAATACCTTCGTGTATCGGCCGAGAACTATACTGCAGCACTTGTTTTGTTGGAAAAAGCGCAGGCATTTAATCCTGATAATGCTTTGCTTAACTGGATGATTGGGTTTAGTAAATTTCATCTCAAATCACAAAGCGATGAGTGTATTAAATACCTTGAAAAAGCCAATCAATTAAACCCTTCGATAGATATTCAAATGTCATACATACTTGCCTGGGCTTATCAATTACACTATCGTTGGGATGATGCGTTAAAATATTACGGTGAATACAAAACCTTTCTGCAAAAAAACAAAGGAACTCTGGCTTTTCAGACAGAAGACGTAGATAAAAAAATTAACGAGTGTAACACCGGCAAAAGGTTAATGGCAAATCCTTCTCGCGTTTTTATTGATAACCTTGGTTCGCATGTTAACTCTGCTTATCCCGATTACAGTGCATACGTCTCAACTGATGAAGCTACTTTGATTTTTACTTCGCGCAGAAAATATAAAGAAAAACAAAAAACTGATGGAGATGACGGCGGCTATTTTGAAGATTTATATATCTGCTACAAAAAAGGTGGCGAGTGGACTGACCCCGTTAACATGGGTGCACCAATTAACGAAGAAGAATTTCATGAGGCAACAGCAGGACTTTCTCCTGACGGAACCAGTTTGTATATATATGAACATCACGGCAAAGGAGGAGGAGATGTTTTTGTGAGTCACCTGCAGGGAACCGCTTGGAGCAAGCCTGAGAAAATGAATAAGAATATTAATTCAGATTATCGCGAAACAACCGTTACAGAATCTTTTGACGGGAAAATACTTTATTTTATTTCTAACAAACCGGGTGGTTTAGGCTTTGGAGATATTTACATGACCACCAAAGACGCCAAAGGAAATTGGGGGCCTTCTACAAACGTTGGGCAGCCACTTAACACTAAATACGCAGAAGAAGGTTTGTTTATGATACCCGATGGCAAAACACTTTACTTCAGCTCTAAAGGTTACGGCTCAATGGGCGGATACGATATTTTTAAAACTGTTTTAGAAAACGGAAAATGGAGTATGCCTGAAAATTTGGGATACCCGGTTAATAGTCCTGATGATGATGTGTACTTTGCAATTTCCGGAAGCGGGCGCAGAGGATATTATGCATCTGCAAAAGATGGAGGTTACGGAGAGAAAGATATTTATATGATTACTTTTCTTGGGCCCGACAAACCATTTGCATTAAGCAGCGAAGATAATTTAATTGCCTCTGCACAAGAACCCATTAAAGCAAAAGCAGCGGAAGCAATTGAAATTAAAACAATTTCTTTAACCATTTTAAAAGGAACCATTACCGATGCCTTTACTAAAAAGATTTTAGAAGCGAGTATTGATTTGGTAGATAACGTAAAGAACGAAGTAATTGCTACTTTTAAATCTAACAGTTCTACCGGAAAATATTTAGTGTCTTTACCATCAGGAAAAAATTATGGTATTGCTGTTAAAGCAGAAGGGTATTTATTTCACTCAGAAAATTTTGATATTCCTGCAAGCACCGGTTACCAGGAAATAATTAAAGACGTTGAACTTAAAAACGTAGCTGTAGGAAGCATCATTGTATTGCGTAATATTTTCTTTGATTTTGATAAGGCAACCTTACGACCCGAAAGTGCCAATGAGTTAGAGCGTTTAATAAAATTATTAAATGATTTACCTACACTTAAAATTGAAATCTCTTCGCATACAGACAGCAAAGGTTCTGATGATTATAACATGAAATTATCTCAAGCGCGATCAGAATCTGTAGTAGGATATTTAATTAACCACGGTATTGCTAAAGACCGCTTGGTTGCCCAGGGTTACGGCGAAACAAAACCTATTGCCACCAATGATACAGATGAAGGCCGTCAAAACAATCGCCGCAGCGAGTTTAAGATTTTGAGTAAATAATTTAGTTCGAAGGATGTTGCTTTCCCCTCCTTTTTTCAAGGAGGGAAATTAATACAAACTGCCACTCTGAGTTTAAGATTTTGAGTAAGTTGTTGTTTGTTCTTTGCGTGAGGGATTGTAGCGGAAAACCCGGAGCGGGTGGATTCAAGGTTCTAACGCAACAAGTCGTTTTTTCAAAGGTACAACAATTATTAAATGGTTTTAAGTAAAGCATTAATATCCGG
>OLKW01000347.1_pt1 | contig 50819 bp, 36 predicted proteins | sample 1604351 | NCBI WGS metagenome assembly OLKW01 (sample SAMEA104055714, study PRJEB20765) | soil metagenome | isolation source: soil
CGCAGCAAGTGTTGCAGTACCTGCACCCTGACCAAAACGAATTCCTCCACCTCCGGTTGAATTAACAATTAGATTATCATTAAACAAATCAGGGTTTGTATTAGCAATACCCAAGTAAGCACTTCCGCTATTCGTGATAGTTGTTACTCCGTTAAATGTATTTGCTCCAGTACCAATATTTGCTGCGGCTCCATTTTTTTCAAGTGTAGCTACACCATTAAATGTTGTACCATTAAGATATAATTGCGGAGAAGTAAATGTTACATCTCCGTTAAACGTGGTTCCTGTTTGAAGATATAAAATGTTTGTTCCTGTAAAAGCTGTAAGCGTTTGTGCTGTTGCTCCTGTTTGCGTGAAGTTTCTCAGATACAAATCGCCTGATGAAAAACCACTCGCACCAATTGAAATTGTTTTTCCGGCGGCAAGAGTTGCTGTGCCAGCAGCCTGACCAAAACGAATGCCGGTTGAAGATCCAATTGAGTTAAGAATAAGGTTGTCATTAAATAAATCAGGAGTTGTATTGGCAATTCCCAGAAAAGCGCTTCCGCTGTTAGTGATAGTTGTAATGCCATTGAAAGTATTTGAACCTGTTCCTACATTATTCGTTGCACCGTTTTTTTCAAGTGTTGCCGCGCCATTGAATGTTGAACCGTTAAGATATAATTGCGGAGCCGTAAAAATTACATCACCATTAAAGGTTGTTCCAGTTTGAAGATACAATGCAACAATTCCTGAAAATGTCGTGAGGGTTTGCGCAGTTGCTCCTGTTTGAGTAAAATTTCTCAGATATAAATCTCCAGAAGAAAAACCACTTGCGCCTATTGTAATAGTTTTACCCGTCGCAAGCGTTGCTGTGCCCGTACCCTGACCAAAACGAATACCTCCGCCACCTGTTGAATTAATAACAAGATTATCATTAAATAAATCTGGGTTAGTATTAGCAATTCCAAGATAAGCGCTTCCACTATTTGTAATTGTTGTTATGCCGTTAAAGGTATTTGCTCCTGTGCCTATGTTTGCAGTGGCTCCGCTTTTTTCAAGTGTAGCTATACTGTTGAATGTTGAACCATTAAGATATAATTGTGGAGCGGTAAAGGTTACATTCCCATTAAACGTATTGCCCGTTTGAAGATATAATATGTTTGTTCCTGTAAAAGCTGTAAGCGTTTGTGCAGTGGCTCCTGTTTGAGTAAAATTTTTCAGATATAAATCCCCCGATGAAAAACCACTCGCACCAATTGAAATTGTTTTTCCGGCAGCAAGTGTGGCTGTGCCCGTACCCTGACCAAAACGAATACCGGTTGAACTTCCGGTACTATTTAGAATTATGTTGCCATTAAATTGGGTTCCGGCGGCTATATTGAAGGCGGGTTCAATAAGACTACTTCCGGTGTTTGTAAATGTTACATCAGAATTAAAAACATCAACTGCGGTATTAGAAAGTACCAGATTTCCACTACCACTATTCGTAATTGTAGTCATTCCATTAAAAATATTTCCACCTGAGCTTGAATTATTGGTTGCGCCGTTTTTTTCCAGTGTGGCAGTTCCGTTAAATGTAGTTCCGTTAAGAAATAATTGTGGAGATGTAAAAGTTGCATCTCCATTAAATGTTGTTGAAGCTCCAAGAGTAAGAATTGCTGTTCCCGTAAAAATTAGGTTTTGTGCCGTTGCACCGGTTTGCGTAAAACGATTTAAAGTGAGTGTTCCAATAGTAAACCCGCTTCCGCCAACAGAAATTGTTTTTGCGGTAGTTAACACTGCGGTAGCTGTTGCTTGTTCGCAAAAAGTAAAATTACCTCCACCTGTATTATTTAGACTAATATTTCCATTAAAATGAGTAGCTCCTAAATACGCCATTCTAATGTTTTGGGTGGTTGAAGAGTTGGTTAAAGTTAAATCGCCATTGTAAGTACTTCCGGTAGTTAACTCCGGTAAAAAATAACCCGTTCCACTATTTACAAAAGTTGTTACGCCATTGTAGTTGCAATTTCCATTTATACGCATATTGCTTGTGCCGCTGTTGGTAATTGAAAGGGTAGAATTAAAAGTAGCTCCGCCAGTTCCACTCGTTTGTGTTGCCCCGGTTTGATCAAGCACTACAGCTCCTCCATAAGTACCACCGTTAATAGTAATTAATCCGGTGGTTATATTTAAAATTGAACTTGCAGTGAAGGCGGTATTAGTTAAGACAGCCGTATTCGCCGCTCCGCCACTGACAGAAAGAAATCCATTTGTCACAGTTCCCGCAGTAAAAACAGCATTTCCTGTTGGAGACAAAATTAATCCATTCAAATCTAACATGCCACTTGTTATTGTAATATTGGTAATACCTGTACTTGCATTTAAAACACAGGTACGAGCCCCGGTAACTATTGTAACATTATCTATAGCACCGGGAACTCCGTTTGGAGTCCAATTTGTATTCGTTCCCCAATTAGTTGAGCTACTCCCGTTCCAAACATAAGAAGTTTGAGAAAACCCAAATTGTAAAAACGCAATAATATAAATAATTATATGAAGAATTCTATTCATGAGTCAGGTAAAGAATAACAAGCGTTACTAGTGAAGTTAACGATAATTACACTTTTTATTTGACAAATTCTATAAACGACGTTTTTCTTGGTCCAAGCACCAAATTGCATGTATTAATACTTCATTGTTCAACTTTTTCATTGTCAAACACACTTATTTTGATGAAAATCAGAAATATTTTAAAAATACGATTAGGGTTAAATAAGAAACGACACTTTTAAAAAATTTGAAAAAGGCGCAGCGCTAACTAATTTTTAAATTAATAAGCCCTAATCAATTTCCCCTCCATAAAATGCACGTATGCTTTATTAGCTACACGATTTCCTCCTGGAGTTGGGTAATTGCCGGTAAAATACCAGTCGCCTAAGTGGTTCGGACAAGCCTGGTGTAAACCTTCTATAGATTGGTAAAGAATTTCTAACTCTGCTTTTAAATTCGCGGGACGCAAAAGTTGCGTAATTTTTTCGGAAACTTCATCGGCAGTAAAAGGTTTGTAGATTTCTTTTACAACATTTATCTGTTCTTCTTTCGGTAAAGAAAGTTGCGCTTTTGCCTTTTCGTACACTTCATCAATAATATGTTCTAATCCGCGTTCACGCAACAAAGCAATAGCTGCTTCAAATGCAGTAAACTTACTGAGTGTTGACATATCTATCCCGTAACAATCGGGGTAACGAATTTGCGGAGCAGAAGATGCAATAATTATTCTCTTAGGTTCAAGTCGGTTAAGAATATTAAGTACACTTTGCTTCAAAGTTGTTCCACGCACAATAGAATCGTCAATGACAACCAACGTATCAACTCCTTTACGCACAACTCCATAAGTAATATCGTAAACCAAACTTACTAAGTCATCGCGCTGTGCATCATCCGTAATAAAAGTTCTTTGCTTGGCATCTTTCAACACAATTTTTTCTATGCGCGGGTGTACGCTTAAAATTTCGCTTAACTCAGGCTCTGTATTTTTTTTGAGCGCTAAAATCTGAGTAGCTTTTAATTTATTCAAATACTCATGCAAGCCATCTATCAATCCGCCAAAGGCAACTTCGGCTGTATTGGGTACATAAGTAAAAACAGTATTTTTTACATCATAATCAATAGCCTTCAAAACAACAGGAACTAAATTCGCTCCTAAATTCTGGCGCTCTTTATAAACATCAGCATCATTCCCACGCGAAAAATAAATACGTTCAAATGAACAAGCACGTTTCTCGGCAGGTTCAATAATTTGTTCTTCCGTAATTTTTCCGTCCTTTTTAATAATTATAGCGTGTCCCGGAGTAATTTCTTTTATTTCATCAATCTTAACATCAAACACAGTTTGTATTACAGGTCGCTCAGAACAAACAACCGCAAACTCATCGTTATGATAATAAAATGCCGGTCGAATTCCATTTGGGTCACGTAACACAAAAGCATCGCCATGTCCCATCATCCCCGCCATAACATAACCGCCATCCCATTTTTTAGAAGCTTCAATCAAAACAGAAGCAACATCTAAATTTTTTGCAATAAGCGAAGAAATTTTATAATTGCTGCTACCTTGTGCTTTGTATATCTTAAATAATTTTTCGTTCTCCTCATCTAAAAAGTGGCCAATCTTTTCCATCACGGTAACCGTATCGGCTTTTTCGCGCGGGTGCTGACCAATAGCCACTAAATGTTGAAAAAGCTCATCAACGTTCGTCATATTAAAATTTCCTGCAAGGGCAAGGTTACGCGTACGCCAGTTATTCTCTCTGAAAAACGGGTGACAGTTTTCAATATTATTTTTCCCAAAAGTACCGTAGCGCAAATGCCCCATCAGTAACTCTCCTAAAAACGGAATATTTTGTTTTTGCCACTCTGCTTCATTATAAACATCAGGGCTCAGCTTACGTGCCTGGTCAAAATTTTCGTGTACCTGATTAAAAATATCCAGTGTTGCTTTGGTCCTTACAGAACGTAACCTATCAAAATACTGCACCCCCGGAGGCATATCCAACTTAACCGTTGCAATACCTGCTCCATCCTGACCACGGTTAATCATTTTCTCCATTACCAGATACAACTTATGCAGTCCGAAACGGGCTGAGCCATATTTATCTCTGTAAAACTGAAGGGGTTTTAAAAGGCGTATAAGAACCACGCCGCACTCGTGTTGTATCGAATCACTCATGTTTTGTCCCGAAGGGATGACTATGTCACAAAGTTACGCGTTTTTGTTTACTTAAATATTACAATCATTAACATAAAAGCATTTTTATTAACCTATTTTAATTTTAGGGCGTTCCCCTCATTCAAAATCCTTCTTCCTTACTTAAATCCCGGTTCGGGTCGCGCTTTCGCAAGTCGCAACCCCGCAAGCAACAGGCGGGGTGTGCTCCAATACTTTGCTCAATCGCTAACGCAAATACAAAGGTCGCCCCTACGGGGCTAAAATATTTACGCTAACCAAATTCTATAAACAGCATACCCCTACGGGGTAAAATAATTTTGGCTACATTAGGAGTCAACTGTTTATAGATAATCTATAAAGTAAAATAACTAAGCTCCGTAGGTGCGACCTAATACTAATGTTGTATTTGCGTGAGCGATGAAGCCATTGTTGGAGCTCTTTTTTGCTTGTATTAACTTAAATTTTGCGATTTTACCCGGGTTCTCCAATCAAGTAAATTGGCAGAAAGCAAAAAAAGCGACTGGCGACAGCGCGACCCCGCAGATTCTTCACTTCGTTCGGAATGACAAAACAACATGCGGGGGCACGCCCAAATAAGAAACACAATCAAAAAAACCTTTCCTATATTTGAAAAAAAATACTCCATGCGTTACGCACCAATAGACAAACAACTTTTTATAGATAACCGCAAACGTTTTGCGGCATCGCTAAAACCAAATTCGATTGCCATTTTTAATGCTAACGATATGATGCCTACCAGTGCAGATGGGCACATGAAGTTTTTACAAAGCACCGATTTGTTTTACCTGAGCGGTGTAGATCAGGAAGAAAGTATTTTAATTATTTACCCCGATGCCAAAGACGGTGTACACAAAGAAGTTTTATTTTTAAAAGAAACCAGCGAACTCATTGCTATTTGGGAAGGACATAAACTAACCAAACAAGAAGCCACTGATGTTAGCGGAATAAAAAAGATTTATTGGCTGAGCGAATTCAAAACTATTTTTAAATCACTAATTGTTGAGGCTGATCATGCTTATTTAAATACCAATGAGCATGTACGTGCCGTTGCTGAAGTTGAAACACGCGAATCGCGTTTTGTAAAATGGTGCATGGGCGAATATCCTGTACACAGTTACGAGCGTTCTGCTCCTATCATGCATCATCTGCGCGCCATTAAATCAAAAACAGAAGTTGAATTAATACAACAAGCTTGTAACATTACCGAAAAAGGATTTCGTCGTTTATTAAGTTTTGTAAAACCCGGTGTATGGGAATACGAAATTGAAGCGGAATTGTTACACGAGTTTGTAAGAAACCGTAGTAACGGATTTGCCTATACACCCATTATTGCCAGTGGCGCAAGTTCTTGTGTGCTGCATTATATCTCTAATGATTTGCAATGTAAAGACGGAGATATTCTATTGCTGGATGTAGCTGCCGAATATGCAAATTATAATTCTGATTTAACACGTTGTTTACCTGTTAACGGAAAATTTTCACAACGGCAAAAAGATGTTTACAACGCTGTATTGCGTGTAAAACGCGGAGCAGAAAAAATACTCATACCGGGCAACAATATTACCGATTATAATAAAGAAGTTGGTAAATTAATGGAAGAAGAATTAATTAAATTAGGTTTACTGAAAGCGGAGGAAGTAAAAAAACAAAACCCTGATAGTCCACTGTACAAAAAATATTTTATGCACGGCACATCGCATCATTTAGGTTTAGATGTGCATGATTTAGGAAATCGTTTCCGCAAGTTTGAAGCAGGCATGGTGTTTACCTGCGAGCCCGGTATTTATATTACGGCAGAAAATTTAGGAATACGAATTGAAGATGATGTGCTCATTACCGAGAACGGTATTGTTAACCTAATGGGAAATATTCCTATCGAGGCAGAGGAGATTGAAAGTTTGATGAAGAAATAGTTGTATTTGTATTTCCTCTCCTAAGAGGAGAGGGTAGGGTGAGGTCCTGTTATTGTTTGAAAGAAATGCTTTTCAAGTATTTTTCAATTTCATCAATAACCAAATGTGCATTTTTAAATACATCATCATTCGTAAAACGCATCACAGTTAGACCCAAACTTTTAATATTCACTTCCCGAAATTCATCACGTTTTTTCACATTCTCCAAATCATTAACATCTGTATCTAATTCAATAACCAAATTTGCCTCATGACAATAAAAATCTACATAGTAGGAAGCAACAGGGTGCTGGCGTTTAAATTTAAAACCGAGGGCTTTTCTATTTCTTACCATTTGCCAAAACAGCCATTCGGCGGAAGTTTGATCCTTTCTTAAACTTCTTGCCCTAATATGGCTTTCGGTATCTGCTCCGTAGTATGACTTTATTCTACTCTTCATCTTAATCGCTTGACCTCATCCCTACCCTTCTCCTATGAGGAGAAGGGAATACAACACATTACTCAATAGATTTCCTGTTAAATATTGTATATCCAAAATGGAACAAAAAAGTAAAAGGCTGCACCTCGTTGTGATAATAGTTTACAGATAAACTAAGTGGCCCAACTGGCGTGTGATATACAAGCGCTGCCATTCCTACAATATAGCGATACAAGAATGGAGAACTTAAACTTGCCGTTAAATCTGCATTTTTTACAATAGATTGATAGGGCTGAAAGACGTATCCCTCCAATCTAAAATCAATTTGTTTTATGGGATGCAAAATCATTTTTATACCACCTGCCGCATATTGATAGGCTCTGAAATTTTGCAGGAACAAAGTTCTGCTCTCGGGTGTTGGCATAAATGCCGGAGCAGATAAAATAGAAGAAGTATAATTAGCAAAAAGATTTTGTGTAGAATAAACTGCTTCGCCAAGCAATCCGATTTTAAAAAATTTAAATGGTTTTAAGTAATAATCAATTTTAGCTTTAAACAAAAACCAATTATGACGAACATTACTGTCGGGAACCTGTTTGGTAGTATTACCGGGTATTAAAGTCTCCAAACCATTTACATATTTTGCTTTTAGATCAATATAGCCGCCTTCAGATGCGTATAATTTTCTGTTTAATGTATTGTATTCGTATTCTAAATTTCCGTGGCCAAAAGTAAAATTGGTCTGGTCGGTGGTATCTTTACTTGTAAAATTATCAGTTTGATAATAAATATTTGAAAGCTGCGCAATACCTCCACCATACATAATTTTTGCTGCGTTGCCTGCAGGATGTCCGAAAGTAACTTCTGCATAACGATCGCGCTGCGTAAGATATGCCGGTTTCTGTAAGCTGTAAAACAAATTACTGCTGCGGTAATAATCCCATCGGGAAATAGTTAGGTTAGGTTCAATATAAAACGGGCTTCTACCGGGAAAATCAAAACGTACTCTGCCCGAGAAAGAAGAATTTAATCGGCCAAAATATCCATTACCATAAATAGAAGTAGCTATTTTTGAAAGCAAATTATATTGTATTGAAGCAAAACCTTCGCTAATGGGATTTGAAGAAATATTGCCACCCATTTGCACAAACATATCTTTTTCACGCGTTACGTTTAAGTTAAGTTTGTACTTACCTGTTTGCGGATTAAATGAGAGTGTAGGGAACACGCTTTTAATTTTATCATCTTCTGTTAAACGAAAATAGCGCGGCTTCAGGTTCTCAAGAGTTAATTCATTTTTCCCGACAGACAACATACGCTTTACGTACTGTTGCTGCTTTTTATTTAAACCTTCTATATTTATTTCTTCAACTAAAACTTTTTCACTCATTCTACTTTTAAACAAATCTCGCTTTTTCGTTACTTCCTCTAATGATCTTGTAACTGTAATCTGTTTTTTTAATGAATCAATTTGTCTTAAAGTAGCAACATACCCGCTATCTATAAGTCTTTTGGCAGAGCCAAAATCAAAAGTTCCAACACCGCTCCAGGGAGTTAAAATCATTCCGTTTGTATTTTGCAAGCTAAAATCGGGATTGTGAACAAGCATATTTCTTATCTGCCCATAAATATCTCCTTCTTTCAATTTAGGGTTTAGTCCGGTAACCACGCTGCCAATAATAAACCCGGGTTTAAAATCAGCATTCATTACATCAGCCGGAAAATTATTGTACAAACCTCCGTCAAATAAAAGTTTTCCATTAACAGTTATTGGGTCAAAATAAAATGGGTAGGTCATAGAAGCGCGCACCGCCTGATTAAGCGGCCCATGATTAAAGACCACCTGCTTTTTAAGTTCTACATCTGAAGCCACGCATCTAAAAGGAATAAACAAACTATCAAAATTACTTGATGAAACAGAAGCATGCTTGGTAAAATACTCCGTCATGCTAAAATCAACAGCAACTGAGTTAACAAAGTTTGTCGGAATATTTGTTACTAACGATGAATCGAACGAAATTTTAAGTGTAATCCATGATGCATCATCATCCTTTTTAAAATAATAATACTGGTATTTTCTTTCCGTTTCACCTTTTAGCAACTGTGTAAATTTTTCGGAAGTAACAATTTTCGCAATTTCATCCGGACTATACCCGGAAGCATACAAAGCGCCAATAAGACCGCCGACAGATGTTCCTACAATATAATCTATCGGAATATTATTTTCTTCCAGCGCTTTTAAAACACCAATGTGACAAGCACCACCGGCTCCTCCTCCACTCAATACCACGCCCACTTTTTGAGCGCGCGTAACATTACAAATAAGCAACATCAATAAGACTAACACCCCCTGTTTACCTCGCTCAAAGGCGAGATAAACTTTCCCCCTAGAGAGGGAAATAATTTCGGTTTCTATATTAACTTTTGTACTCAATGAATTGTCCAGGTAGTTAACCCTTGTGTTGTAAATTTAAATGGTTGCACTTTTCCTCCCAGTTTTTCTAAAGCTTGCGCCACTTTTATTTTTGTAACAGCCGGGCAAAAGAAAAACATAAACCCACCACCACCGGCGCCTGATATTTTTCCGCCACTGGCACCATGTTTTAAGGCAGAATCATAAATCTCATCGATTAAATTATTTGAAATTGAGTGCGCCATTTGCTTTTTATTTTGCCAGCCAAAATGCAATATTTCTCCAATTTTATTTAATTCTCCGCGTAATAAACTTTCTTTCATTTGATGAGCCTGCTCTTTAAGATTGTGCATGGCTTCAACCGATTTTACATTTTTATTTTTTACATTTTGTACTTGTTCATTTATTATAGTGGCAGAAAGCCTTTGTGTAGCTGTAAAATATAAAAGTAAATTAAATTCAAGTTCGTATAAAATTTCTTTTTTAAGTTGCAGTGGGTTTACAATTACCCGATCGCTGGGAAGAAATTCTATGAAATTTATTCCTCCAAAAGTTGCCGCGTACTGATCCTGCTTTCCGCCCGACATGTTCAAATCAATACGTTCTATTTCGTATGCAAGATGTGCGATGTCGTATTGTCCCAAAGGAAGATTTAACCACTCTGTAAAAGCACCTAAAAGAGAAACAACAATGGTTGATGAAGTTCCTAAGCCGGAGCCTTGGGGCGCTTCGATATAAGAAGTTAAACGAAAGGATAAAGGTCCCGTTGCAAACTCTTTTACTACGCGGTTATATACACCAATAAATAATTCAAAACCTTCAACCAATTCTAATTCTTTAACAGAATTTAAAATCACAGATTTATCAGTGCCATCAATACAGAATTCAATTTTACTGTTGCTTAATGGTTCAATGGAGGCATAAGCATATAAATCAATGGTAGCATTTAGAATTGCGCCACCGTAAATATCTGAATAAGGTGATACATCCGTACCGCCGCCGGCTAATCCAATTCGTAAAGGTGCTTTACTTCTTATTATCATGACCCCTGCTCAGTCCTTCCGCCGTAGGCGGAGAGGAGGTTAAAATTTGTTCGTATAAATTTACAATATTGTTCGAGAAAATACTCCAATCGTATTTCTTTTTTTCTTCTTTCATGGCTTCACTCATGGCAGGCTCACGATTATTTGAGAAATAATCCACCATGGCATCGGCAATTGCTGTTGGATTTGATTCTACTACATACCCACATTTGTTGTGCGGAATAATTTCAGATAACCCTCCTACATTCGTTACAATAACCGGTTTTTCAAAATGAAAAGCCACTTGTGTAACACCACTTTGGGTAGCGCTTCGATAAGGCAACGCTAAAAGATCGGCAGCAGAAAAATAATTTTTTACTTCTTCGTTGGGTATAAACGCGTCGTACAAAATTATATTATCCTTCAAATTATTTTTTTCGATACTATCAGTGTACATTTTTTTGTCCTCGTAAAATTCTCCGGCAACCAAAAGTTTAACATTCATTTCTTTGATACGCTTATCTGCCATCGCCTCCAATAACAAATCCAACCCTTTATACGCACGAATCAAACCAAAAAATAAAACGGTTTTTTCTTCTGTATTTAAATTTAATTTTTTTCTTGCCTCTTGTTTATTTAATTTTTCTCCAAACGAAGTGTATAGCGGATGCAGGAGGAATTTTTTGTGTTTTGATTTAGTAAATTTTTCCAAATCAGCTAAAACTGCTTTACTCATTGTTACAAAACCATTGCATGATTTTATAAAATATTTTGTAAACCCGGTATCTCCCGCCCTTTTTTCATGCGGAATAACATTATCTGTAATGGCAATGACTTTAATATTTTTTTTGCGGATGCTTCTGCAAATTGTTCCAAGTGCCGGACCCATGAACGGAATCCAAAAGCGGACTACCACAAAATCGGGTTTTTGTTTTTTAATGAAGCGCGCCACTTTAATCCAGTTTAGCGGATTGATGGAATTTATTAACGTGTGAATTTTTATTCCTTTTGGACTATTTCCGCTTGTATCAAATTGTGTAGAACCGGGAAATAAAAAATTGGGGTACTGAAGCGAATAAGAAATAATTTGCGCATCGTGACCTAATTCACTTAGTGAACGACAAAAAAGTTCATCGAAAGTTGCCAAGCCACCACGCAAAGGGTAAGCCGGGCCAATTACAAATATTTTGTATTTGTTTTGCACTATGCGAATATACTCTTAATTATTTTTTATATTTGGTTAAAAATCTGAGTTATGAAGAATATTTTTTTTATTATCTGCACCGTATTTGCCTTACAAATGAGCTCCCAAATTATACAAAATGGCAGCTACAGCACTACAGGTTATATTAAAGAAGATGGCACAATACAAAACAGTTCTTATAGCACTGTAGGTTACATTAAAAAAGACGGCACTATACAGAACAGCAGCTATTCTACCATTGGCTATATAAAATCAGATGGCACAATACAAAACAATAGTTACAGTACAGTAGGTTATGTTAAAAAAGACGGAACGGTGCAAAACAGCAGTTACTCAACAATTGGTTATGTTAAAACTGATGGCACGGTACAAAACAGTTCTTACAGCACGATAGGTTACGCCAAAAACGTAGACAAAGAATGGGCAGCTATTGTGTTTTTCTTTTTTAAATTCAGCTAAGACCACCCCGTCCTGCGTACACCACTCCTTGAAAAAAGGAGGAGAAAGTAAATCCTTTTAAGAATAATTTTACAATTTATCCATCATCTCCATAGAAACTCCGGTGGTGCTATAACCCCCGTCGTGAAAAAGATTTTGCATGGTAACCATTTTAGTATAATCGCTGAAAAGGGTAATACAATAATCAGCGCAAGAATCGGCGCTTGCATTACCTAAAGCTGATTGCATATTAGCTAAATCAAAAAACTCGGCAAAACCTTTAATGCCATTACCCGCCGAAGTTTTAGTTGGCGACTGAGAAACAGAATTTACACGCACTTTATTTTTCTTACCATAATGGTAACCAAAATTACGTACGATTGATTCTAAAGTTGCTTTTGCATCACTCATATCTGTGTAAAAAGGAAACACACGCTGCGCACCGATGTAGGTAAGAGTTACAACACTTCCTTCTTTTGCTAAAGCATCTAATTTATAAGCAACAGCTAACATTTTATGTAAAGAAAGGGCAGAAATGTCAAGGCTCTTCATATAAAAATCATAATTCAATTCAGTATAAGGAATATTTTTACGGATGTTAGGACTCATGCCGATTGAGTGCAAAACAAAATCAATTTTACCACCCAAAACTTCTTGTGATTTTGTGAAGAGATTAGTTAGCTCTTCAACATTAGTAGCATCGGCCGGAATGATTTCACTCTTTGTTTGCTCTGCCAATTGTTTAATAGTGCCCAAACGCATAGCAAGAGGGGCGTTAGTTAAAACAAATGTTGCACCTTGTTCGTGTGCTTTTAAAGCCACTTTCCAGGCAATTGAATTTTCATCTAATGCTCCGGTAATAATACCGCGTTTACCTTTTAACAAATTGTTTGACATGATTTTATTTTTAGTATCGCAAAAGTAACGTTTTTTTCTGAGGATGCTTTGTAATCCCTTCAAAAGGGGGATATTAGATTGATTAATTAGTTTACACACCTCTCTATTTGCTTTTTGATACTATCTTTGCTTAAATTTTTACTATGCGATTAAAACTTTTAGTGCTGCTTCCGGCTATTGTTCTTGCCCAACAACCCGACACCACCCAAATACGTTTTTCAAAATACGTTAACGCCGAAGGAATGAAAAAAAATCTTTTGGTATTGGCATCTGACGAATACGAAGGAAGAGAAACCGGACAGAAAGGCCAGAAAATGGCTGCCGAATACATAAAAAAATATTATCAGGATTTAGGAATAAAACCTCTCGTAAATCCGCAATTAAAAGACGGCTATTTGCAAGCGTTTCCACTAGCAGTTTTTAATCCGCAGGAAGTAAAAATTTCTACCGAAAAAAAAACCTTTGCGGCTAATACCGATTATTTCAGTTGGGCTAACACCATTGGCGATACAACTATACTATTAAACCAAATTGAATTTTGCGGCTATGGTATTAATACGATAGTGTACAATGATTTTGATAAAGTAAACGTAAGCGAAAAAGCAGTCATGATTTTAAACGCTGAGCCAACAAAGGCCGACGGAGTATCAATGATTTCGCAAAGTACAGAGCCAAGTGTATGGAGCAGTAATTTTCGCACAAAACAAGCGGAAGCAAAAAAGCAGGGAATAAGATATTTATTTATTGTAGATAAAAATCTGCAAAGCAGTTATGCGAAATTTGAACACCGCATAACTTCTTCCCGTATGAGCATTGATACTAAAAGTGAGCCCAACTATCCTTTTATTATTTACATCTCGCAGGAAATGGCTGATGAAATGATGGCTTCTACCAAAAATAATGTTAAAGAAATTGCTGATAAAACAAGTCAAACAAAAAAACCTATTCATTTCGAAATAAAAACTTCTTTAACCTTAAAAATTAATCAGAAAAAATTTGGCGTAAATGCAGAAAATGTAATGGCATACATTGAAGGAAGCGATTTAAAAGATGAAGTAATTGTACTTTCTGCTCACTACGATCATCTTGGAGTAATTGAAGGAAAAGTTTATAATGGCGCAGATGATGATGGCAGCGGAACAGTTGCCATTATGCAATTAGCGAAAGCATTTTACGAAGCAAAAAAGCAAGGTAAAGGTCCGCGACGTAGTATGTTATTTTTAAATGTATCTGGCGAGGAAAAAGGTTTATTGGGAAGTGAGTATTATGCTGAGCACCCTGTTTTTGGTTTAGAAAAAACAGTCTGCGATTTGAATATTGACATGATTGGTCGCTTGGATGAAGATCACAAAACCAACAGCAATTATATTTATTTAATTGGCTCTGATAAATTGAGTAAAGATTTGCATACTATATCTGAGCAGGCAAATAAAACCTATACTAAAATAGAACTTGATTATAAGTATAATGATGAGAATGAACCTAACCGTTATTATTACCGCAGCGATCATTACAACTTTGCTAAAAACGGAGTGCCCGTAATTTTTTATTTTAATGGCGTACATGCCGATTATCACCAAGAAACCGACGAGGTACAAAAAATTGACTTTGCTAAAATGGAAAAAATTACCCGCCTTGTATTTTTTACCGCTTGGGAAATTGCAAATAGAACCGAGCGACTGAAGGTGGATTCTAAAAAATAATTTCTAAAGATCTGCTCTAACCTGCCCCCTCTGCCTTCGGCATCTCCCCCAAAGGGGAGAATAACGATTTCAATCAGGCTCTCTTCCCTAACTCAATAATTTCCATGTTTTTTATTTCTGTGCCATCTATGCAAAAACGTAAAACTGTTTTTACGACATGAAAGCCGTGTACGCCTGCAGCTCCTGGGTTTAAATGAAGTAAATCGTTTTGCTTATCAAACATTATTTTTAAAATATGTGAGTGTCCACAAATAAAAAGATTTGGTTTTTCTCGCTCAATTATTTCTTTTGCTTCGGTATTATATTTTCCCGGATATCCGCCAATGTGTGTAATAAAAACTTTAACTCCTTCGCATAAAAAGATTTGATTTTCGGGATATTCTATTCGTACATCTTGTCCGTCAATATTTCCGTGAACGGCTTTTAGCGGTTTTATTTTTTCGAGTTGTTTACAAACCTCAACTGCACCAATATCTCCGGCGTGCCAAACCTCATCAACTGTATCAAGATACTTGGTTATTTTTTCATCCAGGTATCCGTGTGTATCAGAGAGTAAAAGTATTTTTCTCATAAAAAAAGTCCGGACTGTTAACGTCCGGACTCTAATTTAATTTATTAATTTTATTTGCTTACCATTACTTTAACATAGGTAGTTTTTCCTTCAGCGTTTAACGTTAAGTCATACGCCCCCGAAGGTAAATTGCTAATGTTTATTTCGTTTTTACCCTGACTTACAGATTGCTCTAATACAAGCTGTCCGGTAATATCATAGATTTTAATTCGCCCATTCTTTTCTATTTCAATAAACAAACTATTTGTTGCAGGTATTGGGTAAACATTTAATAATCCTGCCGCGCCAATTTGTTTAATACCTACGCATGTTTTAACAACAACCGTAACAGTAGCAGTATTTATACAAGCGTTTGCACCCGTTGCAGTAACTGTGTATGTATTGGTTCCGCTAGGTACAAACGGAATCCAATTTGTTACACCATTACTCCATGTATATGTTGTAGCTCCACCCGCTACTAATGTTACGCTGCCACCCGAACAAACAGAATCTAAACTGGCAGATGCCGTTACACTTGGCAGAGCAAGTATATTAATAGAAACTGTTTTATCAGTTGAACAACCATTGGATGTACCGGTTACAGAATACGTGGTATTTGCAATTGGATTAACAGATGCGGTAGCTGTAATTACACTTCCTGCATTTGAACTCCAGGCAAAAGAAGCAGCACCATTAGCAGTTAAAATTACCTGAGTAGCCGAACACGCATTATATGTATTGGCAGTTACAGTTAATGTTGGAAGTGCTTTAATTGATAAAGTTGTAACAATAACACTATCGTAACCTGCAAAAGTCTGCATAACATCATTGTATATTCCGGCATTGTGCTGATAAGCTCCGCCAAGCATGATACTATCGCCCTGACAAATTGATTTGGCAACACTATCAATTGGCACAACGCGTATCATAGCCGAATCGACATAATAATCGTTATGAACACTGATACTGCTTATTGTAAGATCTACGGCGCGTACACTATCCATTCCATAATTAGGTATATCTACATAAATTTTATAATTATCTAAAGGCACATTATGAAAACTATAGTTTCCGTTGTTATCAGTTGTTGTTCTTGCTGCAGCGTTACCACCGGGGTTTTTTCCCAACTTAATATCAACTCCTTTAAGCGGCGCACCAAATACCGAGTTTGGATGACTCATTCTTGATCCGTAACTATTAGATTGGGTTACGTTACCTGTAATAGTACCGGGTCCGGCAGGTGCCGCAGGAATTTGAATGATTTTAATATTTTTTCCTGAATTATTTCCGCCGGTGCAACTATGTTGTTGAATTACTAATGCAGAATCCCATTGATATGCATTTTGTTTAGTACTGTAATAGGTTCCTACGGAAGTTTTGTAAAAAAGGTTAGTGGTATCGGCTACTGCTTTTAAATAATAATCTCCGTAGTACAAAGTCGGAAAATAATAAGTTCCGTTCGTGTTAATATTCATAATGCCCGATGAATCGGCAACACCTACGTGGTTTGCTTTTTTCTGAAACAAATAAACTTTACCACCTGCTACCGGATTAAGAAGCGTATCATTTATAACACCAGACAGACTATCTCCCGGATTTACGTATATATATAAAGTAGTATTGGGACCATTTCCTATGCACATATTGGCATCTTTAACATCTATATACATATAAATATAGTTAGAAGATGTTGGAACTGTATAAAGCGTAATTACGGTAGCCGTGTCTCCCGCATAACTTAGGCTCTCCGTTGCATTATTCCAAGTATAGGTATAGGGAGCAGCACCTGCATGAACTTTTGTTTTTAAGGTATCAGCTTGCCCCTGACAAACTGTGTAAGAGGTAGCCGTAACAGTATCAATAATCGGATTTGAGTGAATAAGTATTGTGTGAGATACAGAATCCATATAAAGACTTTGGTTTGTACCATTGTAAGCAATCATTTTAATAGTATCTGTTTGACCCATACTCGGAAAATAATAAGCATCTTGACTTGAGCTTATTGCAATACCGTTTTGAAACCACTGATAAGAAGAAGCATTTATTGAAGTATTAACCAAGTAAATCATACTATTTACGCAATAGCCTGACCCTGTATTAACCGAATCAATAAAACTTGCCGTTGGATTTATGGTTGTAAACCTCCAAATATTACCTAAATACATTGGGCTACCGGCAAGATAAGCAGAATGAACGTGACGTTGATTTGGGTTTGACATTCTGGAGGCCGGAGCAGAATGACCAACAGAATAAACAGAGTTATTAAAATAACTCATTCTATAATCCTGCCCATAGTTCATTGAGTTTTCTAATCCGGTTGGAGCTGATGAACGGAGAATTGTATCTTTATTAAGAGAATTTTTATGCACGAGATAAACTATTGGCGAGTAATAATTCGCTGAAATTGCCTGTACCCATAACTTTCCATCTCCAACTTCCAAATCACTAATACCCGACAAAGTGCTTGTCATAACAGAACAACCCGCACTATCAATTAAAGCCTTCCAAATTTGATTAGTAACCAAACTATCGGCAGTATATATCAAAACAGCGTTCTGACTGTTAGTGACACTTGCCACAAGCGTGTCTTTATAAATTTCTAAAGAAGTAAAATAATCATTAAAAGAATTTGCGCCTAAAACAGATCCCATTGAAATGGCAGTTGCAACTGTATCCCAATCTGCACCATTTGAAGTACGTAAAATCATCCCTCCATTAACATAACTGTAGGCCGCTATGTATAATTTTTTGTGCCAAACCTTGGCATCATAAATAGAATTAATTCCTGAACCCGCAGAAAAATTTGAAGAATTTATCCAGGTTGGATTAGTTCCGTTTGCCGGAGCTTTCCACACCGATACATTATTAGAAGTACCGGTAGATACAAAAGCATAAATGCTATCATTGCTACCTGTAGGAGAATATAAGGCCATTGCACTTATATTAGTATAATAATAGGAAAGAAACGCATTATTAGGAGGAAGAGCGCCGAAATTCATCGTCCCGTATTTTACGTAAGTAAGCCCATCAAAACGGTAGGCCTGAGGTACTGTACCTACTACACCACCTGTAGTATCATAATATGTTTGAGAACCTAAAAACAAATAATTTGCATTTGCAACTGTGCTACTAAGGATGTTTTCATTAGCACTTTGTAAAACCGCTTTTAAACCTGTTTCTTCTACAAAAGTTCCCATATTTCCCGTAGAAGAAGAATAAAGAAAAATGTGTCCACTCGAATCACCCCCAACGTACATTTTGTTTTGAAAAGTTTTATTGAGCATGAAACTTGATTGTGAACTAAAGCCCGCATTCTCAACATTAACCCAGTTTTCCTGAGCGTTAATTAAAGAAGTTGCCAAAAGGCCAATGGATAGTAAAAGTTTTTTCATGTATTATTTTTTTAAAGAAAGCTAAGGTAAGTCATTTTCAGGAAACCAAAAAACCGTTTTAGATGGATTCTATGAAATCAGATATCAATTTAAAGACCTCCTTGTATTTTGTTAACGGAAGCGTTTCTGCTTTATCATAAATATCATGATAAGCTTTAATTCCGCCCATAGTATAAATAAAAAATGAAGGCACGCCCTTCTCTGTAAACCAGTAATGATCACTGTTTTGAGCCTTACCGCGAGGTTTTACCAGTATCAGGTAATGCTTTTCCTCGTTTATTTTCTTAAGCTTTTCAAATTGGGGCTTGAATTCTGTGGCATTAACTACTGTAATGCCCTCATCGCCGGTACCAAGCAAATCAAGGTTTACTAAAAATTTAATTTTGGATAAATCAACGGTTGCATTTTCGACAAAATACTTTGAACCCAGTAAGCCCGCTTCCTCTCCGGCAAAAAACACAAATACAATTTTATATTTTGGCGGGTTCTTACTATAAAACTTTACCAAATTTAATAACATGCTCACCCCACTGGCATTATCATTAGCACCCGGAAAATAAGTCTGCTTCCCCATACCGCCCAAATGATCGTAATGCGCGGTTAAAACAATCATCGTGTCGTTATTTACCTTGCCCAGTATATAGGCGCAAATATTTTTGTTGATGTATTTGACAAGTAATTTATTTTCAATATTTACGTCAACCGTTTTTATATCAGCAAACTTATTTTTATTCAACAACTCAATTCCACAATAAGGTTCTGCTACTGTAGATACACTGAAAGTTAATTTTCTTTTCAAGCTTACTATTAGCGGAATATTCCCTGTCCTTGAAATAAATGTAACGCTGTCTTTTTTTTCTAAATTAAATATTCCTTTTAAAGCGCTGCTTTCTTCATTTAAAATATAATCCGCACCGGGTTTTAATAACTTGCCATCTACTTTTACTATAACTTTCCCAGGAAAAGTATTGACATTAAAGTCAAACCACTGAAAATACCCGGTGTAAAAAAGCGGTTTCGCTTCAAATTTTTTTAATTCTTTGGCAATGTATTTTGCCGCTTTATCTAAACCATCATTCAAATAACCTCTGCCAAAAAATTCCTTGGAAGTAAGTTTTTTAATTACTTGTCGTGTATAAAGTGAATCCTGAGCCTGGAGTGAAAAGAACCAAGAGTAAAGAAGCAAAAAAATTAAAAACGAAGTTTTTAAAACTCCCCTCTCTTTAGGAGAGGGGTTGGGGGTGAGGTCACTACGCAAAACGTTTCTGTACCAGAGCATAAAAACTTTTTACTAAAGGGTTTTCATCTTTCCAATTATATACTTGCTTGAGCGAATCTAAATATCGACCCGCCTCATCTTGTGTAGTTATTGAATTTAATTGTTGCAAAGCCGCATGAAATTCTTGTTGATTTTGCGCAAAAAGCTCATTGGCAATTCTGAATTTATTATTAATACTCAGCTCTATTGTTCTAAGAACTCCGCTTTCTTCGCTTTTTCTTTCTACCGGAATTTCCTGTTTTATTTCTTTTACGGGTTCAACAATTTTTTCTGTTACTGCATTCGTCTCATTAGTAGAAACTGTTTGCATAATTTTTAAATGCACTTTTAAATCACCTGCAATTTCATCGTTTTTAAGAGCATGTTCATAAACACTCAGGTTTCTGAATAATTTCTGCGTCTGCAATAGGAACTCTTCCACCTCCGCATGGGTAAAATGATTCTCCGTCTCAAGCTGTTCGATGTACATCTTAATCCTTTCTGATGCCTCTTTCATTTGGGCTAAAATAAACTCTCTTTGCATTTTTGGGGTCTTATATTACTTGTTTAAAAATAACGTATTTTTGCTTAGTATATTGTATTTTGAAATTTGTTTTTCAACGCGCTTTTCACATTTATAGAAATATGTTTTTAGAGAGTCATCGTATAGGCGCGCAAAAAAGAGGCAGCATAGAGGTTATTTGCGGCAGTATGTTCTCCGGTAAAACCGAGGAACTGATTCGCCGACTGAAACGCGCCCAATTTGCCAAGCAAAAAGTAGAAATATTTAAACCAAAAATTGATACGCGTTACCATGAACAAGATGTAGTATCGCACGATGCCAACGCCATCCGCAGTACTCCCGTTCCTTCCAGTTCAAATATTTTGTTGCTCGCAAACGATGTAGATGTGGTTGCCATTGACGAAGCTCAGTTTTTTGATATGGAACTGGTAAATGTTTGCAACAAACTTGCCAATAACGGCGTGCGTGTAATTATTGCAGGATTAGATATGGATTTTGCAGGAAACCCATTCGGACCGGTACCGCAACTGATGGCCGTTGCCGAACATGTTACTAAGGTTCATGCCATTTGTATGGACTGCGGAGCTATTGCAAACCACAGTTTCCGAAAATCAGCAGAAAAATCATTGGTAATGTTAGGCGAAACAGATTCTTACGTTCCGCTGTGCAGAGAGTGTTTCAATAAATCTTTTCTTACAGGCGAGCAGTAGCTATGGATTTTTCTGTTTCACAAATTACCAAGATTCTATCAGCTAAATTAATTGGCAAAAAAGAAAATACGTTTTCATCTATACTTACCGATAGCCGTACTTCGGGTTTTTCAACGCAAGCACTTTTTGCAGCTGTAAAAGGAGAGAGACATAACGGACATATTTACATTCAAGAACTTTACGCACAAGGTTGCCGCTGTTTTTTGGTTAGCGAAGAACATGCTTATTATACAGAATTAAAAGACGCTTCTTTTCTATTGGTAAAAGATACTTTGTTAGGCTTGCAACAATTAGCTGCTTACAAAAGAAGTTTATTTAAAATACCCGTTGTTGGAATTACAGGCAGTAATGGTAAAACTATTGTCAAAGAATGGTTATGGCAATTGCTCGAACCGGATTATAACGTTTGCAAAAACCCAAAAAGTTATAATTCACAAATTGGTGTGCCGCTTTCAGTTTGGCAATTAACTGGTCAAAATAATTTCGCTTTGTTTGAAGCAGGCATTTCTCTTCCCGGCGAAATGGAAAAATTAGAGCCAATTATCAAACCAACCATTGGGATAATTACCAATATTGGCAGTGCACACGATGAAAACTTTAGCGATTTTTTACATAAGGCGGCAGAGAAAATCATACTCTTTAAAAATGCCAAGACTTTAATTTATTGCAAAGATTATGAAGCGATAGAATTCAGTTTGAAGAATGCAGAAAACAGTAAACGACAATTAATAAGCTGGTCATTCTTAGAAAAGGCAGATTTGCGGATTATTTCCACTGAAGAAAAAAATAATAAAACTATTTTAAAAGCACTGTACAGTAAAAAAGAAATTTTTCTTACAATTCCTTTTACAGATAAAGCTTCCATTGAAAATTGCATTCACTGCTGGTTGTTTATGTTGCATCTTGATTACAACAACAAAATAATTCAACACCGTATTTCTGAACTTACTCCTTTGGGAATGCGCTTAGAAATGAAACAGGGCATAAATAATTGCACACTTATTAATGATTCATACAGCAATGATGTTCACTCGCTTTCTATTGCTTTAGATTTTTTAAAACAACAAAAACAACACGAGCATAAAGTTGTTATCCTCAGTGATATTTTACAATCGGGGAAAAATAAGGATGACCTGTACAATGAAGTAAATTCATTACTGCAAAATAAAAATATAAGCGAGTTAATTGGGATTGGCGCAGCTATCTCTTCTCAAAAAAATAATTTCATTGGTAAAAAAACTTTCTTTGAAACAACCGAAGATTTCATCGAGGCATTCCGACAAGAAAAAATTGTTTTAAAAGATGCTGTTATACTGATAAAAGGTGCACGTACTTTTGGTTTTGAGCGAATACATAAACTATTGCAACAAAAAAGTCACGACACGGTTTTAGAAATTAATTTGAATAATTTAATCCACAATTTAAATTATTACCGCAGCAAATTAAAACCAGGCACAGGCATTATGCCAATGGTAAAAGCCTTTTCTTACGGCAGCGGAAGTTTTGAAATTGCAAATGCCATGCAACATAACCGTGTAAATTATTTTGCAGTTGCTTATGCTGATGAAGGCGTTGAACTCAGAAAAAACGGAGTTGCGGTTCCCGTTATGGTAATGAATCCCGAATTACAAAGTTTCGAGCAACTTTTACAATACAATTTAGAGCCTGAGGTTTTTTCGTTTAGTATTTTGGAGCAGCTTGCGCACTATGTTTCTTCTCATAACAAAAATATTTCTTTTCCTATCCACATAAAACTCGATACGGGTATGCACCGTTTGGGATTTGAAGAAAAAGAAATTCCTGAACTGATTAAAAAATTAAAACAATATCCCTTCTTACAGGTAAAAAGTATTTTTTCTCACTTAGTAGCGAGCGATGATACTGCGCTTGATGGTTTTACGGTGCAGCAAATTTCTTTGTTTGATAAACTAAGTATGCAGATTATGCAAACGCTTAATTATCCCGTACTGCGGCACATTTGTAACTCAGGGGGAATATCGCGTTTCCCCGAAGCGCATTATGAAATGGTACGCTTGGGAATTGGATTGTACGGAGTTGGAATTAATGCTGCCGAACAAAAAAATTTACTCAACGTAAGTTCACTTAAAACAACAATTTCTCAAATTAAAAAAGTTAATGCGGGAGATACAGTTGGTTACAGCAGAAAAGGAAAAATTACAAAACCCACTACGATTGCAACCGTTCCTATTGGTTATGCAGATGGACTAAACAGAAAACTCGGTAACAGCGTTGGCAGTTTGTATTTGAATGGAAAACCCGCACCCATTGTAGGAAACGTTTGCATGGATATGTGCATGATTGATGTCACGGGTTTAAATGTACAAGAAGGCGACGAAGTAATTGTTTTTGATTCTTTTGAAACATTGAAAAAATTAGCAGATACTTTGGGTACTATCTCCTACGAAATTCTGACTTCTGTTTCAGCGAGGGTGAAGAGGGTTTATTTACAAGAATAGAACCGCAAAGACGCGAAGAAATTAATGAATGATTATTAATTTTTTATTTGCAAGCCCAGTGGAGTTTTTTATTGTAAGATTATAAATTCCTTCGTTTAAACCTGATGCGTTAATTTCTGTTTTATCAGAAATATTTTGACTTAAGACAAGCCTTCCATTTAAATCAAATACTTGCAAAGTTTGTTTTTCTGTGATATTTGTTTCAATAATGAAATTACCGTTGTTGGGGTTGGGGTAAATAGTTATTTGCTGGTTATTACTCATTGTCTGTTCAATGCCCGAAACAATACAGGCTTTACTATAAGTAAACCAACTTTCATGCCCTTCGCATTGGTCTTTTATCCCGTCTGCTTGTGCATCATAAGCAGTAACGGCAATAGAGGTGTCAGAAGAACTCAATCCTGTTAAAGTATATGATGTAACATTGCCAACATTTACTGAATTTGCAAATGAATAACCTGTAGGTAAATGCCAATAAACTTTATATCCAGCCAAATCTATTTCCGGATTAGGGTTCCATGCTATTTTAATACTCCCCCCACCTAAATTTGTTTTACAAACTTTTGTTGGAGGCGTAACAGGAGCTGTAGTGTCAGGAGAATTATGAAAAGGCTTATAGATAATTTTTGTTCTTGTGGTATCATCATAATAATCACGTATCAAACTATCTATTTTTAATGTGTCAATCGTTCCCCACCAGTTGTTTTTGGCGTAAGTCGAGATAGAGTTTGCGTATTGACGCACGACACCATTTGCTATTTCATAATAGTTACCAGAAGCCATTCCGCTCGTGTTTCCATAAAGATTATTGTTATGGTATTCAGCCAAACTATCAGCATTACCTATTGTTGATATACATCCCTGAAGATTGTTTCTTGTTATTGTGTTGTATCTAATAGTATCGCGATTATACATTATCTCACCACAGCCAAGCTTATTATCAACAACGTAATTCTGTGCAAATTTTGCCTTTTTGTCAACGAGAATAAGTTCTGCCCCTGAATTTGTATTATTCACAAATACATTATTGTGAATACTACTTGGTCCACTAAAAACAAAAGCAGGATTTCCGTCATTTTTATAAAATATATTAAAGGAAACATCACTGATATTATTTCCATTAGAATATAAACTTATTCCTCCTGAATTAATGCTTCCTCCAAAACCATTATTCATAATAAGGTTATTGGTTATTGTACTTGCTAATGTGCTTGAAATATTTACAGCTGAATATTGATTGTTAGAAATAGTACAACTATCAATATAAGGGGCTGAATTAGTAATTGATATTGCACCAGTACCCAATCCCATTGGATCATAACCACCATACATAATCTTACAATTTTTTAATATACACCCGATATGAGTACCAAAATTATAGGCAGTACTTGAATCTGAAAAATTTATAATGCCCCATTGACCTGCATTTGGTATAAATGCATTACTCGTAAAGATTATCATTGTATCTGCCTTACCTTTTGCATATAAAGTTCCATTAACGTTAAGATTAAATTGACCAGTAAAAGCTACTTTTACACCGGGTTTTACTGTTAAGGTAATGCCCGAATTAATTGTAATATCACTGTTAACCATATACGGACTACCTGTTTTCGTCCAAGTTGTATTAATGCTTATTACACCGCCAACGTTAGTTTGACTATATATTTTAGAAAAAAAACTAAACAAAATAATAATAGATATTTTTTTCATGTCTATAAAGTTTAAGATACTTATACCAAATATAGTAAATTTATTTTTGGAAAGAAAATTGCGTTAGCGATTGCAGCGGAAAGCCCACAGCCGTAGTAAAGATTCCTCGCTTCACTCGGAATGACAAAGGCGGCGCGGACTTGCAGTCCCGTTATTCAGCGGGATAAACTCCAATCGCGACCCCGCAGATTCTGAAATAAATTAGGATGACAAAACAACTAGCGGGGGAACGCCCAAACACCCCTCGCTCTCCTTCGGAGTCAGCGCTCCCCTCGAGGGGAGAATAAATACATTAGTAAAGCAAATTATTATAAGGATAACGCTTCATATGCAACTCTTTTACGTTATCGTAAACGAGTTTGCGTAGTTCATCCATATTGTCTTTTTTGATAGCGGAAATAAAGACAGTCAAACCGTGCTCTTTGCCCATCCAGGTTTGTTTGAGTTGCTCGAGGGTAGTATTTTCTTTTGTTGACGGAGTTAAATCATCTTCTTCTTTGGGAGTGAAATGATACGCATCTGTTTTATTGAAAACGGTTATGACAAGCTTATCGCCGGCACCAATTTCTTGTAAAGTATTGGTAACGGTATTCATTTGATCTTCAAATGCAGGATGAGAAATATCTACCACATGAAGTAAAACATCCGCTTCGCGCACTTCATCTAAAGTAGATTTAAATGATTCTACCAATTGTGTTGGAAGCTTACGTATAAATCCAACCGTATCACTTAATAAAAAAGGTAAATTTTCAATGACTACTTTTCTAACTGTTGTATCAAGTGTTGCAAATAATTTATTTTCGGCAAACACAGTACTTTTACTCAGTAAATTCATCAATGTAGATTTCCCCACATTGGTATAACCAACCAAAGCAACACGTATCATCTCTCCGCGGTTTTTACGCTGCGTAGCCATTTGCTGATCGATGGTAACCAATTCCTTTTTCAAAATAGAAATTCGCTCACGAATATTTCGTTTATCGGTTTCAATTTCTTTTTCTCCCGATCCTCCACGTGTTCCGGTTCCTCCACGCTGACGCTCTAAGTGAGTCCACATACCGGTTAAGCGAGGCATTAAATATTGGAATTGTGCTAACTGAACTTGTGTACGTGCATGCGCCGTACGTGCGCGACTCGCAAAAATTTCTAAAATTAAATAAGTACGGTCAAGAATTTTTCTTTCAAGCTCCTTTTCTAAATTACGTTGTTGCGACGGACTCAACTCATCATCAAAAACAATCACATCAATTTCGTTTTCTTCAATATACTTTTTAAGTTCAGTTACTTTCCCTCTACCTACAAAAGTAGATTTATCGGGTTTTTCCAAACGCTGTGTAAATTGTTTTACAGGAATTAACCCATCGGTCTCCACCAAAAAAGCAAGTTCATCTAAATACTCTTGTGATTTAACAATATCTTGTTGCTTATTAATTAAAGCAACTAAAATGGCACGCCTTGGTTTAGGCGCAGTAGATTCTGATTTCTTGCTCATTTAAATTACTTGCCCTTAATGTTGTCCTGCACGTATTTGGCAATCGCACTTCTGTTTTCAGGAGTAAGCCCATCAAATTTAGCCATCCCACCACGACCTTTATGAATAATATTATCAATACTATCAACAGAAAGTTTTGTAACAGATAAATCCAAAGCACCCGCCAAATTCCTTTTGCCATCCATTCCATGACAACTTTCGCAATTGGCTTTATATAGAACTTCGGCATTAATTGTTCCGTCAGAATTCAAAGTATCAACCGGTTCTTTAGCTTTTGTGCCACCATGTTTTTTCATTTCTGCTAATCCAAAGGCGCCAAGTATCAATAAAAACGAAAGAATAGCTAAGCCCTTTTTTTCTTTTTTAAAACCAATTACTGCCAATGGAATTGCCATAAACACCATTGATATTTTAATAATCAATTCCATTTTTATTTCCGGAATCTGGGTCATTAAATAAATACCGGTTCCTAAAAACAAAAAGCTGACAAGCATTTCAAGCGCTTTTATTTTTTTGCTGAAGACTTGCAGCTTCTCCCTTTTATTAGCTACAAGTAAAATTGTTTTAATCAAATAGATTAAAAAGAAAATGGTTACAACAACAAAGTGTGTTTTTTTAATTATTTCGAATGTCGACATGTGATTTAATTTTTCTCAAAAGTACAATAAAAATGGCAGCCGTTACGCTCTTATTTCAGCCAACTTTTGATTGTATTCTTTCTTTATCTGAGTGATGATCTCCTCGCAGGAAGCAATATTGTTAATCAATTCAACCGATTTGCCTGCGCACCACAATTGAAGATAATTATTAGGAAGTACAGATTGCTCCAGTTTTTTCATTCCGCGCAGTTGGACAAGCATTTTAAATGACTTTTTTAAACTTGGGTTTTTAGTCATGAGTTTTTCTATCCAATTTTGTTCATACCCCAATTTTTTGGCAGATTCTGTATTGATAATTGTGGCCGGAGAGCCCGAAAGTTTCGTGGTCATTACAATATCATCCATAGTAGCTTTAACAATGGCATTTTTATACTCATCACTCACAGTGCTTTCTTTACTGGCAATGAACCGTGTGCCAATTGAAACCCCTGCGGCACCCAAAACCTGCACAGACAATAAACCTGCCCCACTGGTAATACCACCCGCTGCTATTACAGGCTTATCGGGAAAATTTTCCTTTAAAGCAGGTATCAAAATTTGCAAAGGATTTGGTCCGGCGTGCCCTCCGGCTCCTTGTCCTACCGCAATAAATCCATCGCAACCATTTTCGTAACACTTTTTTGCGTGTTCTATATTTGTAACATCGCAAAATACCTTAGCGCCATAAGCATGAGCTGCCTCCGCTACTTTTCTTGGATTTCCCAATGAAGTGATAAAAAAAGGCACCTTTTTCTCTACGCAAATAGCCAAATGCTTATCTACATACGGATTTGACTTTTGCACTATAATATTGACCCCGTAACTACCCTGAGGATTGTTTTTGGCTATTGCATTCAAATCATCTAATAAAGCTTCCAACTCCCCTTCTTTTCGGTAGTTCAGCGTAGGAAAAGTAGCCATAATGCCGGCTTTTATACCAGCCTCCATCATTGCTTTATTGCTTACCAAAAACATAGGAGCCATTATGATTGGGAAGTCAATTTTTAACAATTGATCAATATCATGGTTAAAATTCGCCATAAATAATTTGTTTTAATACAAATATACATTATTTTTATGCACGCATAATATATGCATGCATAATAAATATGAAACTGGAAGATTTTAGGTTATTTGATTTGCTTCACAATTTAAAGCAAATGCCCTTAAAAGAGGATGCACTTGCCGCTAAAGAAAACGGAGTTTGGCGCAAATACAGTACGCAGGAATATATTGATACGGTTAATTATATCAGCTATGCTTTTATTGATATGGGGATTAAACCCGGTGATAAAATAGGGCTTCTATCTAACAATCGCCCCGAATGGAATTTTGTTGATTATGCTTGTTTGCAAACAGGCGCCATTAATGTTCCCCTATACCCTACCATCAGTGAGCACGATTTGAAATATATTATTCAAGACGCAGAGATAAAATATTTTTTTGTTGCCAATGAAGCACTTTATAATAAAGTAAAAGCTTGCTCAGAAGATATAGTGATAAAAGAAATTTTCACTTTTACGAATGAGGGAACTAAAAATTTAAAACAATTAATAGAACTCGGAAAAAATAATCCGCAAGAAAAAAAATTGGAAGAAATAAAAGCTTCCATAAAAAATACAGATTTAGCAACACTCATTTATACCTCAGGCACCACCGGAAACCCTAAAGGAGTAATGCTTTCTCACAAAAATTTTATCAGTAACGTGATTGGCACGCTGGATTTATGTCCTTTTAAAAACTCTTGGCGCGCACTAAGTTTTCTTCCATTAAACCACGTATTGGAGCGAATGGTTGCTTATTTATATACAAGTATTGGCCTTTCTGTTTATTATGCCGAGAGTATTGAAACCATTGGAGATAATTTAAAAGAAGTTAAACCCCAAATGTTTGTCACAGTTCCGCGTTTGTTAGAAAAAGTTTACGAAAAAATTGTTGCAACAGGCTCTAGTCTTACAGGAATTAAAAAATTGCTTTTCTTTTGGGCGCTCAATTTAGGTTTACGTTATGAGTTGCATAGAGCAAATGGTTGGTGGTATGAGTTTCAATTAAAAATAGCCAATAAAATTATTTTCAAAAAGTGGAGAGAAGCTCTTGGAGGAAACATCGTAGGAATTGTTTGTGGAGGAGCTGCTTTGCAACCCCGTTTGGCACGCGTTTTTCATGCCGCTCAAATTAAAGTGTTAGAAGGTTATGGTTTAACCGAAACCGCCCCGGTTATTTCGGTAAATAATTACGCCGATGAAAATATTAAATTCGGGACTGTTGGCCCCATTATTCATAATGTACAGGTAAAAATTGCAGAAGACGGAGAAATTTATGCCAAAGGCGCAAACGTGATGCTTGGCTATTTTAAACAACCCGAATTAACCAAAGAAGTTATTGATGCCGACGGATGGTTGCATACAGGCGATATTGGAATTATTGAAGATGGAAAATTTTTAAAAATTACCGACCGTAAAAAAGAAATTTTTAAAACATCGGGCGGAAAATATATAACTCCACAAGCCATTGAAAACAAATTGAAGGAAAGCCGTTTTATTGAGCAGGCAATGGTTATTGGAGAAAATCAGAAGTTTCCCGCTGCTTTTATTGTCCCGGCATTTGCATTTTTAAAAGAGTGGTGCGTTAAACATCAGATAACCTATACTACCAACGAAGAAATGGTTAAAACCAAAGTTATTATTGATAGGATTATGAAAGAAGTTGAAGTTGCTAATGAAAGTCTGGCACAATACGAAAAAATTAAAAAAATTGCCTTGTTCCCAAGAGAATGGACTATTGACAGAGGGGAAATGACTCCAAAACTTTCTCTTAAACGCAAAGTAATTTTCATAAGTAATAAAGATGCTTACGATGAAATTTATAAAATCGATAATCTTTATATTTAAACATATTATGCGTGCATAATAAATATTTAATACATTTGTAACCTAATGGGTAAAAAATATACTGAAACAATAGATTCAAAATTAAAAACCGCTTGGCAAATAGTCAGCAGAATGTACAATACAGAAGCTTCTAAATACAATGCGACTATTTCTACTGCACATTTTCTTTTAAATATAGATAGCCTTGCAGGCTCATACGCTTCAGATATTGCACCTCAACTGGGAACAGAAAGTACTTCCTTGTCTCGCATTATTAATTCTTTAGAAAAAGAAAAATTAATTACCAGAACTTCGGACAAAGAGGATAAGCGCCGTATAAAAATTACGCTGACTCAAAAAGGAAAACAAAAAAAAGAAATTGCAAAGAATTACGTGCGTGATTTTAATCAATTAGTAGCGCAGAAAATCGGTAAAAACCGCATAGAAGAATTTTATAAAACAGTAAATGAAATAATTGAAGTAGCAGAAGAGAAAAACAAATTACAGAAAAAATAATAAAATGAAGAGAATTATTCAAAAAGTTGCAGTGCTTGGCTCAGGGGTTATGGGTTCGCGCATAGCTTGTCATTTTGCAAATATTGGTTGCGAAGTTTTATTGTTGGATATCGTTCCAAAAGAACCAAACGATGCTGAAAAAGCAAAAAAGCTTACACTAGAAAGCAAAGTTGTAAGAAATAGAATTGCAAATGATGCACTTGCTTTTGCTTTAAAATCAAACCCCTCCCCTATTTATAAAAAACAATTTGCTTCCCGTATTTCCACGGGGAATTTTGATGATGATATGTCAAAAATTTCTACTTGCGATTGGGTGATTGAAGTAGTAATTGAAAATTTAGATATTAAAAAGAAAGTCTTTGAAAATGTAGAAAAATTTCGCAAGCCCGGAACACTTATCACTTCTAATACTTCCGGTATTCCAATTCATTTAATGACAGAAGGTCGCTCGGAAGATTTTAAAGCGCATTTTTGCGGAACACACTTTTTCAATCCTCCTCGCTATTTAAAATTATTAGAAATAATTCCAACACCTCACACAAAACCCGAGGTAGTTGATTTTTTAATGCATTACGGTGAGCAACACCTAGGTAAAACAACTGTACTCGCCAAAGATACTCCTGCCTTTATCGCCAATCGCGTTGGTGTATTTGGCATCATGGCCCTTCTTCACATCATTGAGAAAATGGGCTTAACGGTTGAGGAAGTTGATAAACTTACCGGCCCGGTTTTAGGCCGACCCAAATCTGCAACATTCCGTACCGGAGATGTTGTTGGTTTAGATACTTTGGTGCTTGTGGCAAATGGATTAAAACAAAATTGCCCTAACGACGAAGCAAAAGATTTATTTGTATTGCCCGAGTATCTTAAAAAAATGGTTGAGAACAAATGGCTGGGAGACAAAACCGGACAAGGCTTCTACAAAAAAGTAAAAAACAAAGAAGGTAAATCAGAAATATTAGTACTTGATTTAAAAACTTTAGAATACAAACCTTCCCAAAAAGTAAAATTTGCGACGCTTGAATTAACTAAACCTATTGATAATTTAAAAGAACGCGTAAAAGTTTTAGTTGCAGGAAAAGATAAAGCCGGAGAATTTTATCGCACCACATTTGCTGGATTATTTCAGTATGTTTCAAATCGTATTCCTGAAATAGCAGATGAGTTATACAGAATTGATGATGCCTTGAAAGCAGGATTTGGTTGGGATTTAGGACCCTTTGAATACTGGGATGCCATTGGTGTAAAAGAAGCAGTTGAAATAATGGAAGCAGCCGGAAATAAACCCGCAGCATGGGTTTACGAAATGCTTAAAACAAATTCCTCTTTCTATAAAATTGAAAATGGTATCCGTAAGTTTTATGATATACCAACGAAAACCTATAAAATTCTTCCGGGCTCAGAATCATTTATCGTTTTAGAAAATATTCGTTCAACAAAAACAATCTGGAAAAACAGCGGTTTAACAATTACAGATTTAGGTGATGGAATTATCAACGCAGAGTTTCATACAAAAATGAATACCATTGGCGGAGAAATTTTACAGGGGTTAAGCAAAGCAATAGAGATTGCCGAAAAAGATTACCGCGGGTTAGTCATCAGCAATGAAGGCGCAAACTTTTCTGCGGGTGCGAATGTAGGTATGATTTATATGATGGCTGCCGATCAAAATTGGGATGAATTAAACATGGCAGTTAAAGCTTTTCAGAATGCCACTATGCGTTTGCGCTATTCTTCTATTCCGGTTGTGGCCGCACCCCACGGTCTAACTTTAGGTGGAGGTTGCGAAATTTGTTTGCACGCTGATAAAGTTGTTGCTTATGCAGAAACATATATTGGCTTAGTTGAATTTGGCGTAGGACTTATTCCCGGAGGCGGCGGAACAAAAGAATTTGCATTACGCTTAAGCGATGCACTTCACGATGGAGATGTTGAATTAAATGCATTCAGAGATAAATTTTTGACTATCGGACAAGCAAAAGTTGCTACATCTGCTTACGAAGCTTTTGATCTTGGAATTCTTCGTCCCGGTATAGATAAAGTTGTAGTATCGCGCAGCAGGCAATTATTAGAAGCAAAAAACGAATGTTTAAAAATGGCTGATGCAGGTTATTCTAAACCACTTCCACGTAATGATATTCGTGTGCTTGGTAATACTGCGCTTGGTTTAGTTTATGTAGGTGCTGATTCAATGCGCAGCGGAAATTACATAAGCGAACACGATCAACTTATTTCACAAAAATTAGGTTTTGTTTTAGCAGGCGGAAATTTATCGCAACCAACAATGGTTAGCGAACAATATCTTTTAGATCTTGAAAGAGAAATGTTCGTTCAGTTATGTGCCGAAAGAAAAACTTTAGAGAGAATTCATAGCATTATTAACGGAGGAAAAATTTTAAGAAATTAATATCTCAATACTAAAAATATGAACGCATACATAGTAGCAGGATTCAGAAGCGCAGTAGGAAAAGCAACAAGAGGTGCATTTCGCTTCACTCGCCCGGATGATTTAGCAGCGGATGTAATCCGACATTTAGTGGCATCCGTTCCGCAATTAGATAAAGAACGCATTGATGATGTAATGGTTGGTAACGCCATGCCGGAAGCAGAGCAAGGTTTAAACATGGGGAGATTAATTTCTCTTCTCGCCCTCGATACAGATAAAGTTTCGGGTATGACCGTTAATCGTTATTGCGCATCCGGCATGGAAACTATTGCCATAGCAAGCGCAAAAATAAATTCAGGAATGGCTGATTGCATAATTGCCGGCGGAGCAGAAAGCATGAGTTTAATTCCTATGGGTGGATGGCGCATTGTACCAAATCCAAAAGTGGCTAAAGAACATGCCGATTGGTATTGGGGAATGGGTTTAACTGCAGAAGCAGTCGCAAAAGAATTTAATGTATCGCGCGAAGATCAGGATGTATTTAGTTACAATTCACATCAAAAAGCAATTGCCGCAATAAACGCAGGTAAGTTTAAAGATGAAATTGTTCCTGTAAAAGTTACTGAAACTTATTTAGACGAAAAACAAAAACGCAAAACACGCGATTTCATTGTTGATACAGATGAAGGCCCGCGTGGTGATACTTCTATTGATGCATTAACCAAACTAAAACCCGTTTTTGCAGAAGGTGGAAGCGTTACTGCCGGCAACTCTTCGCAGACAAGTGATGGCGCTGCCTTTGTACTTGTAATGAGCGAGCGCATGGTGAAAGAATTAAACCTAAAACCAATTGCACGTTTAATTTCTCACGCAGTAGCCGGTGTTCCTCCACGTATTATGGGTATTGGTCCGATTGCAGCAATTCCAAAAGCCGTTGCTCAAGCCGGATTAAAAATTAGCGATATTGATCTATTCGAATTAAACGAAGCATTTGCTTCACAATCTTTAGCTGTTGTACGAAAATTAGAATTAAATCCTGATTTGGTAAACGTAAACGGAGGAGCTATTGCATTAGGGCATCCCTTAGGTTGCAGCGGAGCTAAATTATCTGTTCAACTATTCAGCGAATTACGCAGGAGAAATAAAAAATACGGAGTTGTTACTATGTGTATCGGTACAGGGCACGGCGCAGCGGGCGTATTTGAATTATTGTAATAAATAAAAAATGAAAAAAGATTTACTTGATAACCTAATCTCAATTCGAAGAGAAATACATTCGAACCCTGAAATTGGCTATCAGGAATTTGAAACCGCAGAAACTATTTGCAGAGAATTAGATAAACTGGGCATTCCCTATAAAAAAGGAATTGCAAAGACCGGTGTTGTTGCTACTTTGAAAAAAGGCGACGGACCTTGCATTGTTTTACGTGCAGATATTGATGCGTTACCAATCAAAGAAGAAAATGCACTTACTTTTAAGAGTACAAAAAAATCAAAAGCTGATAACGGAACCGAATTCCCTTTAATGCACGCGTGCGGACATGACATGCACACAACTATGTTATTAGGAGCAGCAGCTTTACTTAAGGATGCAGATTTTAAAGGAACCGTAAAATTTGTTTTTCAACCTTCAGAAGAAGGAGTATATGATGACCCTGAAAAAAAATCAGGCGGACAAAGAATTGTTGAGAGCGGAGAATTAGACAATGTAAAAGCCGCTTTAGGTTTACATGTACATCCTCTTTTACCAGTGGGGAAACTGGCTTACAAACTTGGACAAGCATTAGCTTGTGCAAACTTTTTCAAAATAGAAGTCGTTGGAAAAATGGCGCATGCATCTGTTGCCCCACATTTAGGGATTGATGCGGTTTTAATTTCAAGTCAACTAATTCAATCTATTTCTTCCCTTGTTCCTAAATATATTAACCCGACAGAAGCAACTGTTATTTCCTTTACAAAAATAAATGGTGGCGTTGCTCCTAATGTAATTGCAGATAGAGTTACATTAGAAGGAACAGTTCGTGCTTTAGACCTGGCCACATTCAATCAAATACTGGAGCGAATAGAAAAAATAATTGAAGGAACAGCAATTGCTTCGGGTGCTAAAATTACAATCGAATACAATTTAAATTATCCAAGTTTACTGAATGATAAAAATGTGCATAACAGTTTGTCGGATACACTAACTACTGTATTCGGAAAAGAAAATATTATTCCTGTTGAGGCAATTCTCGGTTCTGAAGATTTTGCATTTTACTCCAGAAAAGTGCCTTCTATGTTTTATTTTTTAGGCGCGCGCGATGTTTCCGAAAATTGTTATTTCTTACACGAACCAAAAGTTGTTTTTAATGAAGATTGCATTCCCTTTGGTTCAAAATTATTATGCAACGGAGCACTCGAACTTTTAAAAAGCAGTTAAACCAATTATAAAATTAATATTTAAATAAAATGGAAAATAAAATGGCAACAAGTATCAAAACAAAAGGCGGAGAATTTATAATTAAAGAAACATTAGCACAGGATATTTTCATTCCGGAACAGTGGACGGAAGAACAATTAATGATGAAAAAAACCTGCGAAGATTTTATTGATTTGGAAGTTTCTCCGCATTTAGATAAAATTGATGCGCAGGAAGAAGGACTAATGGTTTCCATTATGGAAAAAGCCGGAGCTCTCGGTATTTTAGGAATTTCTGTTCCTGAAAACTTAGGTGGTTTGGGTTTTGATTTCGTTACGTCTATGCTAACTACCGAGGTAATTGGTGGCGGACATTCTGTCGCGGTAGCACTTTCGGCACACACAGGTATCGGAACACTTCCTATTTTATATTATGGAAATGAAGAACAAAAAAAGAAATACATTCCAAAATTAGCTTCGGGCGAATGGAAAGGATGTTATTGCTTAACAGAACCGGGTAGCGGCTCTGATGCCAATAGCGGAAAAACAAGTGCTAAACTTTCCGCAGACGGAAAACACTATCTTTTAAACGGACAAAAAATGTGGATTACCAATGGAGGCTTCGCAGATATTTTTACTGTGTTTGCTAAAATTGATGATGATAAAAATCTATCTGCTTTCATTGTAGAAAAATCATTTGGCGGAATTACCTTAAATCCCGAAGAACATAAAATGGGAATTAAAGGAAGTTCTACCCGTCAGGTATTTTTTACCGATTGCAAAGTTCCGGTGGAAAATCTTTTATCGGAACGTGAAAACGGATTTAAAATTGCAGTAAATATTTTAAATATAGGCAGAGCTAAATTAGCAGGCGCAGCTATTGGTGCTTGTAAAAAAGTAATTACCAAATCAACACAATATGCTAACGAAAGAAATCAATTTGGAAGACCCATTTCAAAATATGGAGCCATACGTTATAAATTGGCTGAGCAGGCAATAAAAACTTTCGCATCTGAAAGTGCTATTTATCGCGCTTCTCAAAATATAGAAGACGCTATTAACGCTTTACATGAAGGCGGAATGGATGAAGCAAAAGCAAAATTAAAAGGCATTGAGCAATTTGCCGTAGAGTGTGCCATCCTTAAAGTACATGGTTCTGAAGTTTTAGATTATGTTGTTGACGAGGGCGTACAAATTTATGGAGGAATGGGTTACAGTGCAGAAGCTCCAATGGACAGGGCCTATCGCGATGCACGTATCAACCGGATATTTGAAGGCACCAATGAAATTAATCGTTTGCTTATTGTCGACATGATTTTAAAACGCGCCATGAAAGGTGAAATTGATTTAATGGGTCCTGCACAAAAAGTAGCTGCAGAATTAGTTGGCATTCCTGAAATGTCAGAGCCGGATGAGACTTTATTTGCTTACGAGAAAAAATTAATTTCAAATTACAAAAAAGTTATTTTATTAGTTGCAGGTGGCGCAGTACAAAAATTAATGACCACCTTAAGTAAAGAACAAGAAATACTAATGAACATTGCAGATATGTCCATTGAAACATACGTAGCTGAATCTGTTTTATTACGCGTTGAAAAACTGGTAAGTATGAGAGGTGAAGATGCTTGTAAAGAACAATTAGCCATGATGCGCGTTTACGTAAATGATACTTGCGATAAAATTGCTTTAATTGGTAAAGAAGCCCTAAACAGTTATGCAGAAGGAGATGAATTACGCATGATGGTAATGGGATTAAAACGATTTACAAAACAAGAACCTTTTAATGCAAAAAATACGCGTCAGCTTATCGCAGAAAAATTAATCGCAGAAAATAAATATTGTTTTTAATGGAGAACGTTTTTTACGAAGGAAAAGTTCTGTGGTCAATGATAGATGCCAATATGCATTTACGCCATTCTGCTTATGCTGATTTTGCAGCGCAAGCACGTTTAGAGATTTTACAAACTTTGGGTTTTACTGCAAATACATTAGAAGAATTAAAATTAGGACCCATTTTATTTCGGGAAGAGTTAATTTATATGCGCGAAATAAGACCAAACGATACTGTTAAAGTTACCTGCGAATTAACCAAATGCCGAAGAGATGGGTCGCGTTGGTCGTTTGAACAAAAACTTTACAGAGGAGATGGAATATTAGCCGCGCTCATCCATGTAGACGGAGCATGGATTGATGTTGCAAAAAGAAGACTAACTGCTCTTCCACCCGAGTGGGCAGTAAAATTTATGGAAATTCCTAAAAGTGAACATTTTCAGGAAGAGATTATTCCGCAAAAAACCACTAACACAAATAAAAATATGACACCCTTAGAAGAAAATTTTGAAGCAGCAAAAAAACGCGTATTGGAGTTAACCGAAAGGCCTTCAAACGAAAAAATGCTTGAAATATATTCATTAAACAAGCAGGCTACCATTGGCGATATAAATATTGAAAAACCCGCCATGTTTGATTTTATAGCTGCGGCCAAATATAATGCATGGACTAAAAAAAAGGGCCTAAGCAAAGAAGACGCTCAACAAAAATACATTGACTTTGTAGAAAGTTTATTTCAAAAAAATGGATAAGTTAAACGCATTAGTACAAAAGGCAAAGCATTCAAAGTTTTATTTGTGGGTGCTTAATATTGTCTTATTGCGAGCTGTACCTTTTAATAATCAACATAAATTAAGAGTACTTCATGTTGGCGATAATGAAGTTTCTATATACGCAGCTTATATACGAAGAAATCAAAACCATATTAAAGGCGTACACGCTTGTGTGCTTGCAACTTTATGCGAATATGCTACCGGCCTTAGTTTACTGATTCATCTTTCTCCCAAAGAATACCGAATTATATTAAAGAACATCAACATGACCTATCATTATCAGGCAAAGAGTGATGTTTTTGTAAAATTTAAAATCGATAAAAAAGAGATAGAAGAAGGTATTTTGACCCCTTTAAAAAACCAAGACGCTATTTTCAAAGAATTTACGGTTGATGTATACGATGCAAAAAATAACCATATTTGCACCGGATTAATAAACTGGCAAATAAAAGCCTGGGAAAAAGTAAAAACGAAATAGACATATACAAAAACAGAATTATCACAAATGAATATGGCGTATTCTATGTGGCAAATAAAAAACAAATTATCTTCACATAAAAATCAATTAAAAACATAAACATGAGTAAAAAAATTACCTTAATTTTAACAGGCTTGGTTTTCTACCTGAATTCTTTTGCGCAAACAGTAACCGCCGACGCAATACTTGGCAATTGGTTAACAGGAAGTAAAAAAGGAGTAGTCCAGATTTATAAAGAAGGAAATAAATACAACGGAAAACTCATCTGGTTGAAAACCCCTACTTATGAAGACGGGAAACCAAAAGTTGACAAACACAATCCGGATAAGGCAAAACAAACCGCACCTTTAATGGGCTTAAATATGTTAGTAGGTTTTGTTTTTGAAGATAATAAATGGGTTGATGGAACTATTTACGATCCGGAAAAAGGAAAAACCTACAGTTGCAAAATTAGCATGAAAGGTGATATGTTGGACGTACGCGGATTCATTGGCATATCTTTAATTGGGAGAACCGACACCTGGTATAAAGTACAAGCCAAACAATAAATAATTATACTAATCCTAAAATATAAACTTAACAAGAAATGAAAAATAGATTAAAACTACTTATTGCGGTACTCATGTCTTTACCACTTTTACAAAAAGCGCAGGGCTTTCAGGTAAATTTGCAAGGGCAAAAACAACAAGCCATGGGCGGCGCAGGTTCTGCCTTGATACAAGATGGAGCAGCTGTCTTTTTTAATCCGGGCGGTGTTTCTTTTTTAAAAGAAAATAGTGTAAACGTAGGCGCTAATGCAGTTTTTGCAAACAGTGCTTTTTTAGATAGCGATAATAACTCTTTTGCCAGAACAACTTCTCCTGTAGCCACTCCTTTTGCAGCTTACGCTGTTTTTGGTCTAAAAGATTCATGTTCTTTAAAATGTATAAAGAGCGCAAAGTGCCTTAATTTTCTTAAAAAAATAAAATTAGGACTTGGTGCTTATACACCTTTTGGCAGTATTGTAACCTGGCAAGATGGTTGGACCGGGCGCTTTGGACTTACTTCCTTAAAACTGCAAACTATATTTATTCAGCCAACTATAAGTTATAAAGTTTGTGATAAATTAGGTATAGGAGCGGGGTTTGTATTTGCAAACGGAGACGTAGAGCTAAAACAAGATGTGCCTTTAATAAACGCAAGTGGAAATTATGGTAAAGCCGATTTGAAAGGTAAAGCAACTGCTTATGGTTATAATGCAGGCATTTATTTTAAACCTACCGATAAATTATCTTTCGCACTTACCTACCGTTCACAAATAAATATGAAAGTAAAAAACGGTACAGCAACATTTACGGTACCTCCGTCATTAGGTACAAATTTACCTTCCGGGCCTTTCAGTGCTTCCTTGGCTTTACCAAGTGTATATACTTTTGGCGCAGCTTATGTTGTAAACCAAAAACTTTCTTTAGCACTTGATGTAAATTATATTGGCTGGAAATGTTACGACACGTTAGCTTTTGATTATAAAAATAACACCCCTACTTTACCGGATACTAAACTACCCCGTAATTACAAAAATACTTTTGCGTTTCGTTATGGTGCACAATACCAACTAACTGATAAAATTATTGTAAGGGCAGGAATGAGTATTTCTCGTACGCCTATAAAAGATGGGTTTGTAACGCCTGAGTTACCCGATGCCAATCGTTTAAATTACATGGCCGGATTTGGCTACAAAATAGGTAAGCGTTTTATAGTGGATGCTTCTTATACATTTGAGCACTTTACCCGAAAAGACAACAATATTGCTTTAAAGCTAAACGGAACCTACAAAACCTATATTTCGGCAGTGGGTTTATCAGTAATTTATAATTTTTAATATAATTTGTAAAACAATATAAAATGAAAAATTTATTCGTTAAATTCGTAATACCTGTAACACTACTTAGTTTAGTCATGTCGTGCAAACCAAACATAGATACTCCATCACCAAGCAAGGGCGATATTAATGTAACGCGCTATGTTGCCATTGGTAATTCAATCACTTCCGGTTTTGCCGATGGTGCTTTGTATTATGAAGGGCAACAAAATTCTTTTCCAAATCTTATTGCCGAACAATTTAAATTAATTGGTGGCGGTGAGTTTAAACAACCCTTAATGAATCCGGGCTCTATAGGTGTTGGATCAACCGGTAATGCCCCTTTTAAATTAGATTATACTACCGATTGTTTAGGGGTAACTTCTTTAGCGCCCATACCTAAAGCAGCCCAAGGTGATGTAGGTGCCTTATCAACAAATATATTTGCAGCGCAAGGTCCATTCAATAATATGGGTGTGCCCGGTGCTAAAGCAATTGATATCGCAACTGTAGGGTATGGCACTCCAAGTGTTGGAAATTCATTTTTTAGCCGCATGGCTTCAGATCCTGCAGCAGCCTCTATATTATCGGATGCTAAGGCTGTCAATCCAACATTTTTCTCGGTGTTTATTGGTAATAATGATGTGTTAGCGTACGCTACTAATGGCGCAGCTGCAGATGCTATTACGCCCACTACCGGTATTGCAGGTGTAGGTTTTGACGGAAGCATTTTATCTATCGTAAACACATTAACATCAAATGGTGCTAAAGGGGTAATAGGTAATGTACCCGATATTACATCTCTTCCTTTTTTTACAACTATTCCCTGGAATGGTTTAGCATTAAACCAAGTGCAAGCTGATTCGCTTAATCTTGCCTGGCCTAATGATACTATTGTGGGGGGACTTTTTAATTTTAAGGCAGGTAATAATGGTTTTCTTATTGAAGACCCAGCGGTACCTTATATTAAAAAAAGATTAATGAAAGAAGGCGAGTTGGTATTATTAGATACTCCCTTAGATTCTATTAAGTGTCATAAATTAGGCTCGTTAAAAGCAATATCAAATAAACATATTTTAACTGCAAGCGAAATAATAAAGATACAAACTGCAACCATTGCCTATAATGCAACTATTAAATCTATAGCAGAGTTAAAAGGTTTAGCCTTTGTTGATGTAAATGCGTTTATGAACAAAACAAAATCCGGGTTTGTATATAATGGTGTGGCTTTTAGTGCTGCATTTGTAACAGGAGGTGCTTTTTCTTTAGATGGTATTCATCTTACTCCCGTAGGAAATGCACTTTTAGCAAATGAATTTATTAAAGCCATAAACAAAACGTATAATTCAACTATTCCGCAAGTAGATGCTACTAAATACAGAGGTATTATTTTTCCATAAAATTTAAAAATCACAATTAAATAAATAATATAAACCAATAAAAAATAAATAATCATGAAAAAAATCTACTTATCAGTAGTCGCAGCTGTAGCCATAAGTTCGGTTACAACAGCACAAACACTATGCAGCAGTGGGCGTTATGCAAGTGATGTTTACACAAATATCACTACAACCACCGGCATAACTTATGGGTCTAACCTTACCTATACCGGTGCCACAAAAATATTAAAATTAGATCTTTATCAACCGGCCGCTGATACCGCCACCGCAAGACCATTAATAATTTGGGCACATGGCGGTAGTTTTATTCAAGGAACAAGCACAGATGTTGATGTAGTAAGCTTATCGCAACACTTTGCAAAAAAAGGATACGTTTGCGCATCTATTAATTATCGTTTAGGTGTAGCATCTTTCGATTCTTTAGGAATGATTCCTGCAGTAATAAGGTCTGTTCAAGACATGAAAGCTGCTATCCGTTTCTTTTATAAAGACAGAAAAACTACCAACACCTATAAAATAGATACAAACAATATCTTTATAGGAGGAAGCTCTGCAGGTGCTTTCACTGCTTTGCATACAGCCTACTTAGATAAAACGTGCGAAATAACACCTTACATTAATCAAACTAATTTAGATGCTTTAGGCGGACTTGACGGATACAGCGGAAACCAATGTTACTCTCAAGTTGTAAAAGGTGTAATTGACCTATGCGGTGCATTGGGTGTTTATGGTTGGTTAGAAGCAGGTAATTTACCTCTTTGCTCTATGCATGGTACTGCAGATGCAACTGTACCTTATGGTCGCGGTCAACCTCAAGGTATTATGTGGGCAGATGGCAGCCGTATGATTTATCAACAAGCTTTAGCAGTAAGTGTACCTGACAATTTTTATACTTGGGTTAACGCACCTCACGTACCTTACGCAGGTGGAAATGCTGCACAATTAGCGTATATGGATACTACCGTAAATTTTGTTAGAGATTATTTAGTTAGTCGCATGGGTTGCACTAATCCTCCATTACAACTCCCTGATGCACCATTCGGTACAGCTACTTTGTATTCGTATACTCCTTGTTCTGTTAACGCACCACTAAGCTGCTCTCTTGTAGGTATTAAAAGCATAAGCCATAATTTATTGCTTGAAATATATCCTAACCCTTCTAACGATAAAATAAAAGTTGTGTTTGAAAACGGCACAGTAAATAATTCTCTTCAAATTACAGATGTTTCTGGTAGAATAGTTAGAACTTACACTACCAATCAATCTGATTTCACAATTGAAAAAGGAGATTTAAATGCCGGTATGTATTTGTTAAAAGCTTCTAATGCACAAGGAGAATCTTCTCTGCAAAAAATAATGTTCTATTAGTTCTAAGCATCTTATTTTTTTAAAGGGCTTCTCCAACGAGAAGCCCTTTTTTGTTTCTTAATATCGTTAAATTCTCCACAGGAATGCCTTTGGCAAATTTTCTTCCTCCGTTATTCCCATAAATTCCGTAACTTGATGCACGAAATATTGTATGGAAAAGGGAGTTGAAGAATTTTCGCTACACAAAGAAGAAAGAAAGGATGAACTTCCAAAGACACCCTTTCAGAATTTAGCTATTTCGCTATCGGGCGGAGGTTTCAGAGCTACCGCTTTTCATTTAGGCGCATTAACTTATTTGTCGTCACAAAAATGGCAAGGTGTAAGTTTACTTGAAAGAACGCGCATTTTATCAACCGTATCGGCAGGTACTTTTACCGGCGTAAAATATGCTGCCTCTATAAAAAGGGGAGAAACCATAAAAGACTGCTATAAAAATTTATACAAGTTCCTGGCCAAAGACAATTTAGTAGATGAGGCGCTGGCTTATTTATCTGATGATGAAAACTGGAATAAAAACAAGCAGCGCACTTTGATTAATGCCTTTGCCCACATGTACCACAAAGAATTTGAATCTGATACTTTTGGTTTGCTGTGGAATGAATCTCCGGAAATACATTTAAAAGAAATAAGTTTTAACGCCACCGAATTTAATTTTGCGCTTCCCTTTCGCTTTCAGAAAACTGAAAAATCAAAACTTACGGCTGGACATAATCCACATGAATTTATTGGAAATAAAAAAATTCACATACCCATTGATGTGGCAAAAGAAATTCGCTTGTCAGATATCACGGCAGCCTCTTCCTGTTTTCCATTCGGTTTCGAACCCATTAACTTTCCGGATGATTTTATTCATGACGAGGCACAAAAATTAAAAGATAAAACACTCCTTCCGCATAATGTGTATGATGGCGACAAAATTGAATACCCAATTGGATTAATGGATGGAGGAATAGACGATAACCAGGGTGTTGATGCAGTTGTTCTGGCAGAAGAAAGAATGAAAAAATACCCCGAAGATTTAAAACAACTTTCTTCGGATGATAAAAAAGCAGTAGACCTTTATTTAATTTGCGATGTAATGACTCCGCACATGGAAAGTTACACGAGCAGAAATAAAGATAAAATACGCGTTGGCAGTAACTGGAATTTTAAAATGCTTCGCTATTTCGGAATTACAAGTGCGATGGTTGGTGTGGCATCACTATTTTACGCCTGTCTTGCAGTAGGAAAATTTTCAACTATGGCGCTCACTATTTTCGGAACCTTTGGCATGTTATCTGCTTTTATTCTTTTAATTTTTTCAATTGGTTTTGCCGGATTAACCAAGCGTTTAGGCGTTTCAGATTTTTTTGCAGAAAAACTTCGGCATGTAGATAAATTAAAATTTGGCCTATTGTATAACATGCTTGCTAACCGAAGAAGGTCTGTCATGAAAATGGTTTCAAAGGTTTTTTTAAAACAAATACGCTGGTTTAGTTACGAAAGAGTTTATGGAGATATTCATTGGAAGCCTCGCCTCATTATGAATGCAGTTTTTGAATTAACTGAAGAAGAAGTAGAAAAAAGAAGGAAAAAATATACCAACTTAAGCGACATTATTTTAAACCCCGGTGCAGAAATCATGAAAACTGCCGAGAAAGCCTGTTGCATGGGCACCACACTTTGGTTTACTCCTAAAGAATTAGCCGGCGAAAAAAATATGCTCGATACCTTAATTGCAACCGGACAATTTACAATCTGCTTTAATTTATTAGAATATATTGAAAAATATTTGAAAAACGAAGAATATAAATCTGATTACGAAAAGTACAGCGCAGAAACAAAACAGGAAATAGATTTGTTGCATAAAAACTTATTAATCGATTGGGCAAAGTTTAAAAAAAATCCTTACTGGTTACTTAACGAATGGAACGCAAATAATACAATGGAACGCAGATAACCCTGATTTATTTATGACAAGCGCAGATAATTTTTGGTGTTTACACAAAGTACAATTTAAACATTATAAAAAATCCTATTTAATCATAAACAACCTGTGTTCCCATAAGGGACTGCGTTCCATGGCTGTTCTGTATTAATATTTTAACGCGATGGCAAACTTCATTCCCCGTTTAATATTTAAAATTTCAGGTTGGAAAACCAAGGGAACAGCTCCGCCCTTAAAAAAATTTGTAATCATTGGCGCTCCTCACACAAGCAATTGGGATTTTGTTTTTGGTTTATGCGCATGGAAATTGTATGGCGTAAATCCCCGTTACTTAATTAAAAAAGAATTGTATTTTTTTCCGCTTAATTTATTTTTTAAAGCAACCGGCGGTTTAGCTGTTGACAGAAAAAAAAGCTCCAACTTAACAGAAGCCATTGTAAAAATGTTTAATGAAAGAGAAAGTCTGGTAACAATTATTCCGCCCGAAGGCACACGTAAACTTGTTAAACGTTGGAGAACCGGTTTCTATTATGTTGCCTTACATGCAAAAGTACCTATTGTGATGGGCTCAATGGATTACAAAAAAAAAGAAACCAATTTAAGTGAACCCTTTTGGCCAACAGGCGATATTGAAAAAGATTTTCTGGTATTTAGAGAATTCTTTAAGGATGTAACACCCAAAAATCCATCGGGGTTTGCGGTGGAAAGTATTCGTCCCTCTTAAACCGATTTTTTTCTTAAAATTGAATGAACAACTCGAATCGAGGTCTGGCTCCATTGGAACTAAAGATTATATTTTATCTTTGTTCTTTATTGATAATTGACTTCGTAGCTCAACTGGATAGAGTGTCGGTTTCCGAAGCCGAAGGTTGCGCGTTCGACTCGCGCCGAGGTCACAATTAATGCCCCTTGCAGATATTATGCTCTTAAGGCAAAAAAAATACATCATTTTATACTAAATCTTGCTTATTTTCGTTGTTAGAACGATGAGGAAAATATACGCCATCATAACTTTATTCTCCGGCTTTTCTTTAAGCTCGCAAAACGACCTAAAATCGTACCAGTGGCGCGACCATTTGCCTTATAATCAGGCATTTTCTGTAACCAATCAGGGTAGTAAAATATTTGCTGCCGCAAACAATTGCGCGTTTTCATACAATAAAGACCAGGGCGTATATGAACGACTTAATAAAGTATACGGCTACTCTGATATTGAACCTTTACTGATAAAAAACAATCCTTATAATAACACCGTACTTATTGTTTACAAAAATTCAAATATTGATGTGCTCAAAAATGGTGCTATTACCAATGCTTCCGATTTACTTCGCAAACAAAATATTGGCGATAAAACAGTAAACTCCATAACCTTTAACGGCCCACTGGCTTATTTAGCTTGCAGTTTTGGCATCGTGGTTTTTAATACCGAAACCTTAGAATTTAAAGATGAATATATTATTGGCCCCAACGCAACTAATCTTTTGGTTTACCAGGTTGCCTTATCAACTACTGCTATTTTTGCCGCCACAAAAAGTGGTTTGTATCAAGCATCCTTAAGCTCACCTAATCTTTCCAGTTTTACCAGTTGGAGCAAAGTTACAACCTTGCCCAACGGACCCTACAACGGCGTAGTTTATTTTGGCGGAAATATTATTACTTCCTTTTCAAAAAATATTTTAAACGCAACCTATTTGCAAGATACCTTGTTTCAATTTAACGGAACTGCGTGGAGCAAATACACTGCCAAAGTATATGAAGGCGGTGCCAACGGAACTTATGTAATAAATAAATTAATTGTATCAGACGATAATACAAAACTTCTTACCATTGACCAATGGGGCTTTGAAGCTTTTGATACTACAGGAATTACCATTGCCCGTATCTGGGATTTTGGATTGGGGTGGACACCTGTTTTAGATGTTATTCCCGATCCGACAGAACCAAATATGTATTGGGTAGCCACATCAACAAGTGGTTTATTAAAAGCAAAAAATCAAACTAATCCCACTAATGCTTTAACAGTACAAAAGTATTTTATTAACGGCCCGCCAAATGCTTCGGCTTCTTCCATTGCCATAAAAGATGATAAAATGGTGGTTGCTTCCAGTTTCCTTGGCTTTGATATGTTTAACAATTATTTATTTAATGGCGTTTACCATTTTTTAGATAATACCTGGGGAGAAACAGTTGAAATACCACTTGATACGATTGTTGATCTTAACTCAGTTGCTTTTGATAACAACGACAAAAATCATTATTACGCCAGCTCCTGGTGGAATGGCGTAGTAGAATATGTAAATGATGTAGAAGTTAAACGTTACAGCTGCTCTAATACTGCTAACATACACCCAACCGATTATCCGGGAAGTACCATGACACGCGGAGGAGGAATTGCAATGGACAAAGAAAATAATCTTTGGGTTGGCTTAGGAGAAACTCAAAATCTTTTATCAGTAAAAAAAGCAGATGGTAATTGGGAATCTTTAAATTTTGGAAACATCAATTCTGTGGGTGGATCGCAAGGGCCGCTTCCAAGAGTAAGTCATGTTATTGTAGATTCTTCTAAACAGGTATGGGCAGTAGCTTATACCTTGGGTATTTTTATTTATAAATATGATGGCACTTCCCCCATTAAACAGCCCTTTGCTTACAACGCAAAAAGATTAAACAATGTAGCGGGGCAGGGAGGTTTGCCAAGCAACGAAGTAATAAGTCTTGTTGAAGATAAAACCGGCGATATTTGGGTGGGAACCGATAAAGGAATTTATGTTTTTTTTAATCCCGAAAGTATTTTCACACAAACATCCGGTTGGGATGCACAGCCCATTTATATTCAGCAAGATGGAAAAACACAATTATTATTACAAACAGATGAAGTAACAACGATTGCCGTTGACGGAGCCAATAACAAATGGTGCGGAACTCGTACAAGCGGATTATATTGTTTCTCGCCCGACGGACAAAAACAATTATTTCATTTTACTATTGATAACAGTCCGATTTTTTCTAATACCATAGTTGATGTAAAAGTAAATCCCAAAACAGGGGAAGTATTTATTGCCACCGATAAAGGCATGCTTTCGTTTCAGAATACAATTCTCGATGGGTTTGATAATTTTACCAACGTGTATGCTTATCCAAATCCGGTTAAACCAAATTACGACGGGCCCATTTTAATTCATGGAATGATTAGCGGAGCTACCGTAAAAATTATTGACGTGGCAGGCAACTTTGTTTACGAAACAACTTCTAAGGGCGGGCAAGCAGAATGGAACGGAAAAAATTTTAGCGGTCATCGTGCAGCAAGCGGTGTTTATCTTGTACTCTGCTCTACCAGCGATGGCTCAGAAAGAGTAATGACCAAAATTTTGTTGTTAAATTAAAAAATGCAACAAACCGTACAAGGCATCATTCTACAGAACACAAAGTACCAGGATAAAAAAAATATTCTTAAAATTTATACGCTGCAACACGGCTTACAAAGTTACGCTATACACATAGGTCGCTCAAAATCTTCTAAAATAAAACCGGCGCATATATTAGCGCTAAATCAAATTGAGTTTATTGAACATACCCGCAAAACACGCGAGGTGCAAAAAATAAGCGAAATGCATGTTACACATGTATATCAAAAACTTTTTTTAGATTTAAATAAAAACTGTATAGCTGTTTTCTTAAATGAAGTTTTAATTAAAAGCCTGAAAGAACAACACGAAAATGAAGCTTTGTATTTTTTTATTTCCCAAAAGTTAAAAGAACTTGATAGTTCAGAAAAAAATATTTCTAATTTTCATTTGCATTTTTTAATTGAGCTCGCAAAACACTTAGGCTTTTATCCCAATAATAATTACAGTCAAAAACTTTGTCTGTTTGATTTGCAGGATGGGATTTTTACCGCCAACGTACCGCTTCACTCCTACTATACAGATAGCGAAACATCATTTCAGTTCAATAAATTAATTACCGCAAACTTTAACGAAGCAGATGTTTTTTTTACCGGGCAAATTCGCAGCGAGTTACTAAAAACATTATTATTGTTTTACAGACTACACGTGCCAAATTTTGGCGAAGTAAAATCTATTCAGGTGTTGAAAGAAGTTTTAGCGTAATGAAAACTCTGTCAGTTCGAGCGTAGTCGAAAACCTATCAAAATGATCATCACTTCAACGCGTCTCGACTCCGCTCGACGTGACATCTGAATAAAAAGATTTTTGATAATTTTCTAGTTTAATTCTTCACACTCTGCTCAGAAAGACTAAGTCTTGCATCCATCTCCAACATAGCAGCCAAAACTAATTGAGAATAATTTTGCGACGCGGTTTTAAAACCTTTAGCCTGCGTGTGCCATAAAGTTTGTATTAAATCCATACCGCCATGTGTAGGCTTCATAACATCTAAAGCGGCTTTTACATTTCCTGCTCCTGCATGATACGCGTGCATTACCAAAAGCCTGAACCAAATATCTGTTTCGCTGTAACTGATACAAAGCGTATCAAGCATCTCTTTTACTTTAGGAATACAAATAGTTTTCATTAAACTCGATGCGGCATAAGCAGCCCTGTCAAAATCGGCACGCTCATCCACTTTACGATTTACTTTTAAACCAAACATACGCGCCACAGGTTTCATAAGCTGAAATGGTCCGTACGCACCCACATTCGATTTTTGTAAACGGTTCGGACTTTCAATTAATAAAATAGCTTGTGCATACCAAGGGTCAACATCATTAGCAATAAAATCGGTAATGCCTTGGTGCAGGTTTAAATACGCTTTAGAAAAATCGTAGAAAAAACTTTTTCCTTCCACCATTAAAATACGTGCACTGTCGCTTAAACAAAACTCATTACGCAAACTATCGCGATAGCAAAGTTTTTGTCCGTCAGAAAAAGTGTTCCAGTTTTTTAAATGCACCTTATCAATAACACATCTGCTGTTTGAGTGACATAGTAAAGCAGAATCTTTTGTTAGATGCATAATAGAGCGCCAAAATTTTACCTGCGGCATCGTATCAATACGAAAATCGTAAAGTTGCTTATCGTGTACATAACTTACATCTTGCCGGCGGGTGGCATCGTAAATAGTAATTACATCTTTTTTAAAATCGGCCGGCGTAGAAATTTCTTTAACAGGATTTGATTTAGCACGAAGCAATTTTTTCTCAACAGGATTTACTCCCGAAAGGAAGAGAGAAGAAAGAATTGCTATAGCTATTATTTTGTACATAGTTTAGGAGTACAATATATTTAATATACACTAATATACGCAAAAACCGTGCAATAGTTCTAAACACAAGACACTTAATTGCATTTTTTAACAAAATAGGAGCGTTTTAATGGGAGTTTGGGCGTTCCCTCTCCCTCGCTCGTAAACCTTCCGGGTTTCAGAAACCCGGAAGGTTTGTCTTGTCTCAGAGGGTCGGGCTGTACGCTGCAAATCCTCGTAGCGAGGGTGCCTCGCTACTGTGGGTTTTTCGCTGCCATCCCTAACGCAAATACAAGGTTCTACCAAAAAATCGTAGATTTGAAGTAATAGATATACGCTACAAAGGTACGCATAGCGCCC
>OLKW01000318.1_pt1 | contig 49049 bp, 46 predicted proteins | sample 1604351 | NCBI WGS metagenome assembly OLKW01 (sample SAMEA104055714, study PRJEB20765) | soil metagenome | isolation source: soil
CACTATCGGTTACCAAATTATGATTTGCCCAAACAATGTTTTTTTTCAATGATTGATTCATAATCACATTGCCATAATTGGATGTATAATAACCCGAAAAAGATTCCTTTCCTCCTGATAATTGATAATTAGTGGTATATTCTTTTATCATTTCATTCGAAAAAATTCCTTCTTTCGCTTTATTCAATGCTTGTTGATTAAAATCTGTTGCATATATCGTGGTTCTGTCATACAAACCTTCTTCCTGCAAAATAATGGCCATTGAATATGCTTCTTCACCTGTAGCACATCCGGCATGCCATATTTTTATAAACGGATAGGTTTTTAAAATAGGGATCACGTTTTCTCGTAATGACTTATAAAAACCGGAATCGCGAAACATTTCAGTTACCGTTATTGATAAATCCTGTAAAAGTTGTGAAGCAAATGTTTCATCCTTTAGCACCATAGATTGTATTTGAGAAACATCTTCTAATCCAGACATCGCCATCCTATTCATAATCCTACGCCTGATGTGTGCTTCGGAATACTGCCTGAAGTCATAGCCATATTTCTGATAAATAGCTTCTAATAACAATGAAATTTCAAGATCTGATGTGTCGTTATATCTCATTTTAAAGCGTACGCTCGCCGTCAATTTGATTAAGTATTCAAACAAACTCTTCTTTTATCGGGTGTAGGCAAATTTGAGAGAATTGCGCCGAAAATTGTTATGTAACTTTAGAAAAAAGTTGCATAATTCACACATTTTCACACTACCTAAAAATGATTTTCAAATTATTTGTATTACTCACGAGAGTGGATCTTTATCACTCCATTCTTTAAAAGTTATTAAAAAAAGTTTCCTTAAACCCTTAATTTTAAATTCCATAGTTGACGCAAGTAGAGATTGTTTTTGCCTTTATTTTTTCAACCCGAAGTAAATTAACAGCACGGGCAATGTAATAGTAACAAATACCAGAATTTTTTGAAAATCGATTTTGCTTGTGCTTTCTAAATTATCAGAGCATTGATTGCATGATTCTATACTTATCACCTTTTCTTCGTTTGAATATGCAACTGCTAATTGCACATATTTACCAATTACTTTTTTGCCATTTGCCGGTTTTGTATTAAATGAAAAAGTTCTGCGAGCATTTACACGGTATACATAAATAAATACAGTGCTTGTATCATTATGCACTTTCAAATCATACGGCTGAACTCCTAATATTTCCTCTACCTCGGCTTTTGACATACCTAACTGCAAGGATATTACTTTTTCAAGCGTTGTATATTTAGGTGATTTTACTATACAGGATGGCAAAGACAACAGAATAAGTGCAGCTATTGATATCGACTTTCTCATATACTTGGAGGAGTTTAAAAACTGCAACGCAATTGTCACGATTCTACATATATTGCATAGTGTCAAACCAAGGCGTACCGAATTAGGATAAAAAATATTGGACATTTTATTAAGTTTAACGCATCTCTGCTGCATTACCCTAAAAGCTTAGCATTAAATTATTGATGCCTGAATTGAATTTTCAACAATTTCACTTAAGCTTTCTTGCTTTTTAGGTTTTTTTGCTTTTGACAACTTTTGCTTTCTTGGTTTTTTTATCAATTTGCTTTTCATTTCTTATTAGAATAACTAATTTTATTTTGCCCTTCTCCCTTGAATAATACCAAGTAAAACAGAAATAAGTGCTATTATTAAAAGTATGTGAATTAGCCCCCCAACACTATACCCAATAAAACCAATTGCCCAAGCAATAACCATAATTACAGCTAAGACATATAATAGATTTCTCATAATTTTGTTTTTTAAAGTTTACTTATTTTGATTTATCAGTTTTCACCGGAGCTTTGATTGATGAATGGACAAAGAAAAGTAATTAGAGACCTCTAATTGTTACAGAACTGTTTAAAAAAATTGTATTATTCACACATTATAATACTAAATTCCTAACGATAAGGTGTGATTGATGTAACTTATTTCTAAAATTTTGCAATACTTATGCAAAGAAAGGTGTTCACATTTGCATTGTAACAATTCAGTTGCAAAATTTTTTTTAAAAAAGATGAATATTACAATAGTAAAAGGAAACTGGAATGAGCAGAAAGGCAAACTCAAGAAGAAATTCGCAATCCTAACAGACAATGACCTGATGTTTAAAGAAGGTAAAGAAGAAGAGATGATTGGAAAACTTCAAATCAAGCTTGGTAAAACAAAAGAAGAGTTCCAAAAGATTATTTCAGAACTTTAATCATGAAATTCTGTTTGGTGGTGACCTTCACCGATTTGTCAGATTGGCTAAACGGCATCAGGAACATGGAAATTTTCCAATCTTCTTTTCATGACCAACGAAATGGTACACGAGCCTGTTCCCCGTTAATCGGTTTTTTAGGAAAGGGATACCACTAAACAGAATTTTATTTTAAAAGCATTCAACTAAACCCAAAGAAAATGCCCTATAAAAGTTTGAAACAGGAAAGATTTTTCAATGTGAACAAGAAGAAACTGGAAAAGCAGGGAGTAGATGTGAACGAATGGAACAAAGCCAGTAAGGGTAAGAAGTTACCACTTAAAGCACCAAAGAAAAATAAGTAATTTCAATCTAAGTGGCATTTTATTTTATTTCTTTCGTTTTCATCGCACTTAAATGCTCTAAATGTATTTTAACGAAAGCGTATCCTCCTTCCAGACCAAATATGAACGAACTCCTTGAAGATACAAGGGACTTTGCTCGGATTTGGGACTTGTATGGACACCTACTTCAAGAAGCGACTGAAGGCAATAATTTCAAATAACAAGGGCAAGTATAACAATTGGTAAATCATTTCGAAGCGAGATCACCATACCAATAAGCAGCGGTAACTCCGCCCTCAACTAGGAAGTCGCTACCCGTAATGAATACACCTTCTGAGCCCATCAAAAGAGCGCCAACGACCCCCACTTCATCCTGCTGATTTGAGTGGAAATTATAATCCGCCGATAGATATGTGTAATACATATAAGGTTACATTTGTATTATTAAAGGAGTTTGAAACAGGTTTGCACTTACACAATCATTTAGAAAACAATATTTTATTCCCTAAAGTTGTTGAGTCTGAGAAAAAACTTGTTTCTTAAATTAGGTATAATTAAAACAACATGGAATATGAGCAATAAAATTAAACCCGACACACAAAATTGGTCAGAAGGAAAAGTAAAAGGATTTCATGGGAAAGAATTTATTAATCTGGAAAAAGGCAGTGTTAAATTAGTCAAAATAGACTCGCTTGCAATTTTCCCGGAACATCTGCATCCTGAAAAAACCGAATATGCTTTTGTAATTGAAGGAACCCCGGAATTTATGATAGACAATGAATCTTTTAAAAGTGAAGTTGGAGATTTTTTTATTTTCCCTGTCGGAAAAAAACATGAAATCAAAAACAATACAAACGAAACTTGTATTTTATTAATTGGGTCTATTAAAAATTAATTAAGGAGCAATCCTTTCTATAAAAATAAGCCTGAAATTGCAATCTTTGAGCCGAGAACATCATTATGATTTATTGCTTTCTTGAAAATAAGAACAAGATTTAAAAAACTCGTTGAGTTAGAACGGATAAAAACATATGCCGATTGTTTTTTAAATAAACTATTTTATTAAAGACCTGTTCACTTACTATAAGATATAGTCTATTTCGGAATTTTTGAAAGCGCTTTGCCTTTATGTACTGCGACATGATCGGTTTTATCACTCTTGATTTCATACTGAGGAGCATCTTTAGTGGCATGATGTGTGTAGCCCTTATAATCAAAGTTGTTGTAATGTATTTTAGTAATCGTTCCTGACACATGTCTGGGAAACACGGTTGCTTTTAAAAACTGAAAGGCTTCGGCATCTCTGAAAAAATCAGTAACATTAATAAGCAAATCCTCATAAAGCAATTCCACCTCATTATTTTTTTGCATGAGAAACTCTGCATATTGCTTTAATGTTTTTATTTTATGTATCAGCATCCTGCGGAGCATCCGTCTCTTGATGGTATTCATTTTGTAGTGACTGAAATCAACACTCTTTCTTTTAGATAAAAGCTGAAGAATAATTTTTAAGTGTGGGTCACTGTTTTCAATTTCATCTTCCGGTGTGCGTTTTGCTACTTTTCGTTTTAGCAAAGGATGTTTACTCATCCAAGTTAACTCCTTTCCAATTTCTTTAGGTGATAAAACAAAATCAACCACTCCGGACGCAATAGCCGATTGAGGCATACTTGTGAATTTTGCCGAATCATCTTGTGCAAAAGTTATTCCTCCTGCCTCTTTTATATCTTTTAACCCGTGCGTTCCGTCACTGGCACTGCCGGATAGAACAATGCCGACAACATTTTCTTTATGAGTTTCAGCTAAGGAGGAGAAAAGAATATCAATGGAATTGGCTGAGGCATTATTTGAGCGTGGAACTAATTGTATGTGTCCGTCTGTCACCTCAATTCCTTTATTGTAAGGCATCACATACACATTATTGGGTTCCATCTTATCCATCTCTTCTATCTCCTGCACTTTCATTTTAGTTGTCTTTGTTAAAAGCTGCGTGAGAATGCTTTTATGATCGGGGCTTAGGTGCTGCACGTAAATAAATGCCATGCCCGTGTCAGGTGAAAGATTTTGAAAAAGCTGTGTTACTGCTTCCAGTCCGCCAGCAGAAGCACCAATGGCAACCACAGGAAAAGAATTCTCCTTGCCTTCTTTTTTAAAGGATAGGTTTTTATTTTTAACGGTGCGGACTGATTTCATTTAAGAAAAAAATAGGGGTATAGTTTTGTCCGACGAATGTACGAAATTATAAGGAGTATAATTTTAGGTTGGGGAAGTGTTTCAGTTTCCACTTGACTTTTTTTATCATTTGAGATTGCTTTAATTCTTTACTATTCACACATTAATAATAAAAATCCCCTACAGAACTCGAACAAGTAAAACTTGAAAATAAACTGTTTTGTGTTTCGCAGATCTTTTATCGAACCAAAAACCCCTGATAAATAAGGCTTTATCAGGGGTTTTCCGGCATCGTACCCTTTGAGGCTTTATTGTCGCACCGTTTTAGGGAAGATTTAAAGAAATTGTCGGATGCCTATAAGCGTTTAACCAAAAGCAAGCACCTCAACCGCCAAAAAACACCCTATTAGATGGTGCAAATTCAGTTTTGTTGAATTTGTAATACATAAACCATTTACATATCAATACGGAATCGGTATATTTTTAAAATACCCGACTGCACCTATATAAATGAGGTAAAATAATTTGCACTTTAGGAAAGCGGTGCATATTTATTATAAAGAAAATAACAAAAAATAAGGTCGGAGTGTTAACCACCCCTTGACCTCGATGTGTCAAAGAAGAATATATGAAAGAATTTAATAGACTAATTAATCAAACAAATGAAACAAGAGTAAAAATTCATTACACCTTAGCTGAACTGGAAAGTTTAACTGGTATGTCGCTACGAGCATTAAAATATAGAATGTTAGAAGTGAAAGAAAAATACAAAGAGGTTCCCAGTTTGTTATCAAAGAAGTATAGAAAATGGCAAATCCACTATACCATTGTAGATGAGTTTAAACCTAAATACAATACAAAAAACAGGACAATAGAAACTTTTGACCTAAAATCAATTGCCACATGGAACCCGAAATACAACTATGATGTTAAGTATCACTTGCAATTGATTAAAGAAATTAAAGAACAGTTGCCACAAAATGTTTTAACTTATACCGTTGAGGTTGATGCCAGGGGAATTAATCACTCGCATATAGTAACAGATGCGGAAACTTTTATTTTAAACAATGCCATTAACACTACTCTAAGAAAATATCTTTTAGATAAAAGCGATGTACAAATAAAAGTTGAGCCGATTAAAAATAAATTCAGTACCGTAGAGTACATTAAAAAAGCCCCTATTATATATGGAATTTTAAAATGATGCCCCCCTACCTGTTAGCACTTCTAATTTCATTGGTTTAGTTACCGTTCTTATCAGTAACTCATAAGCCCTAAAAAAGGTACTATATAAAGGTGTAAATGAATTTTTCGGGGTGCTGCTAAGCACGTTTAGAGAAGGTGCAATTTTATAAAATGGATTGATATAACAATATAAACGCTTCACATATTAAGCGATGAAGAAACACAAGACAAAAATTATGGATAATACAATTGATGACCGAATAAAGATTTTACAAACGAGAATATCGGTTGAACACCACCCGACCACAAGGCAAGAACTTAATAAGCAATTAAGAGTTTTACAGTTAAAAAAAGAAATAGAGGCTATACAAAAAAGGATTGCACAATTAAGTTAAATAAAACTCCGACCAGTATAGCATCGGGGTTTTATTTATTTTGTAAGGACTTTTTTCACCTTTATTATGGTGGTTGAACTTGCACCAGTTATTTCTACTATATCACGAACAGTAAAACCTTTTTTTAATTTTTGAACAATTATCGGATGGCGTTCAATTAACCGTTGAGTTGATTGGATGCTACCGACTTTACGACCTTTAAATTTACCTTGTGCCTTAGCAATAGTAATTCCTTCCGATTGGCGTTCTTTTATTTTGTTGCGTTCCATTTCGGCAATGCTTCCCATTACACTAATGACCATTTTAGCCATAGGATTTTCCTTACCGTTAATAAGGGTTTCAAAACCTTCCTTTAACGATTTTAAATTTATTTTATTTTTGGTAAACACTTCAATAGTTTTTAAAATATCGAGTAGGTTTCGCCCAAGTCTGTCAATAGAATCTATTACGATTATTACAGGTTCATTTTTTACAGATGTTGCACGTTCAAAAAGTTTTGTTGCTTCTGGTCGTTCAAAAAACGGAATATTACCTTGAATTTTATCTATGAAAACATTCGTTGAGGTGGTGTGTCCGTGTGTTTTAAAACTTTCAACTTGACGGCTGGCGTTTTGACCGATTGTAGATACTCTGGAATAATAAAAATACATGGCTTTAAATATTATGAGCCAAAGATAATGTTTTAATTTTAGACTACCAAATAAAATAAAACATTTTGTGGCTTTTTTGCCATTTTTGGATGCTTTTACCGTTTTACTTTTTACCTATACTCTAATTCTGGGTAAAGGAGAAATCCTATTTTTTCTTTTTATCTGGTATTTCAAACTCAAACAGTTTATGCAAAGAAATTTCTAAGGCTTTAGCAATTGCATGAGCCGTGGTAACGGTAGTGTTAATAATACCTCTTTCGATACGGGCAATTTGACTGTATTCAACATTCGCTACATCAGCCAAATGCTTCATAGATAAGTTTTTCTTTTTTCGCAACCTTCTAAGATTTTTTCCGAAGGCAAGTAACAAATCTGGATTCTTTAAATTTTGCACATACCGAATGTCGGGATGTATCATATTTTCATATATGGCATGAATGCCATATTTTGTTTATATTTGTATTTAAACATTTTAAGAATGGAAAGCTATACCGTAAAATATCGAGTAAACCATACTCAAAGCAGAGCCATATTACAATTACATGGCGGCACAGAAAGCGAAGCCATTGCCAAATTAAAACAACGTGGCACAGTACCAAAAGATGCTACCGTTATTATTCTTTCTATTGAACCAGCTTAATTATTAATAACCCTTAAATAAAAAAACATGAAAAAAACGCTATCCATTTTAATGTTGGCATTAACGGTTAATGCTTTCGCACAAATCCCGTCAAGCGGATTAATTGCTTCTTATCCGTTTAACGGAAACGCCAACGATGCTTCTGGTAATGGTCATAACGGAACCGTTACAGGAGCAACCTTAACAACAGACCGTTTCGGAAATGCAAATAGTGCATATTCGTTTAATGGTACAACCGACTATATAACTGTTGGCACATTCTCTCTTTCAGTATTCACAATAAGCAGTTGGATTTATACCAATGCTGTTAACCCAACTAATTTAAACGGGATTATATCTAATTTAGCCTCAACTCCTTTTCAAGGTGTCGAAGTAAGAGTGCAACCAGATAGTACGATAATGGTTGTAACTGGTAATGGTAGTATGTGGACACAGCCAGCTAATACATACAAACTCCAAAACCACACTTGGTATAACGTTGCGGTTACAAGTGATAACAGTAATATAAAAGTTTATATTAACTCGGTTTTAATTGCTTCTTATGCGTTTACTGGCTTTGTAGATAATACTAATCCAATTATGATAGGAACAAGAACCAGCGGAACAAACGGTGGTTTTTATAATGGTAAGATTGACGATATACATATCTATAACAGAGCCTTAAACGCTTCCGCAGTTGATTCACTCTATAATGAAGGTTTATGTTATCAATATATAACTGTTACCGACACGTTGAGAATTAATTTGGGAACGACTGGATTCAATCCTGTAACTTATGCCAATACGATAAAAATTTTTCCAAACCCGACCAACACACAAATTACAATTGATTGTAGCAACTATACCAACCTTAGCGGTTACACTATAAAAATCATAAATACACTTAGTTCCGTGGTATATAGTCAAGTTGTTTCCGCACCTACCTACAATGTAAATTTAAGTACCATAGGTGGTGTAGGAACGTATTTTGTCCAGATATACGATAACCTTGGAAATTTAATCAACGTAAAAACAATTATCTTACAGTAAAAAAATAAAACCATGAAAAAATTAGCGTGTATTCTATGTCTCGGTGTTTTTTTATTTGCTTCTTGCAAAAAGACCGCATCAACTACCTCAACTTCTTCTTCAACCCCACCAGCAACAACATCCACAACCTATTCCTTATCTTTTTTAGATGGAAGTACAACAACATATACCTTAAATGCAACCATTCAACTTGCATTGACATCATACCCAACAAATGCTAATACGGAATTTGGAACGTGGATAAAAATCCCAGGAAACTCAAACAATTCTGGCTATATTTATTTAGCCACACCGCTTGATAGCAGTAACATGTATAAATTAGCTATAAACACAAATTATAGTATCCATTATTTTACGTGTTATACTGGGCAAACCATCCCAGATAGCGACATCGGGTCTTTATCATTCTTGATGAGTACACCTTCTGGAACTGATAGCACCGTCAGCCAAACTCTAACAACCACTTATTATAATAAAATAACTTCGGTTACTTACATAGGTAGAAAATACGATTCTGTTAACCTATTAATGAGTCCGCAGTATGTTGTAAAAGGAACATTTAATGCACAGGTTAAAAATAATGTTACAGGTCTGACAAGAGTTTTTTCTAATGGTCAATACAGTATTGTTATAGGTTGCAGAGCACATTAATCTCTTCACCTATTAAATAAATTAAGTCTTTTGCCATTGGTACAGGGCTTTTTTATTTTAAGTAACTTTAATTTTCGGTTTACTTGACACGTTGAAAATAAAATCGTAACTTTGTATATACTTGAAAAGAATGGGCATTAAAACGGCATAAACCGCCCCCACTTATCAGTTACGCAAAACCTCAGCGGATAGCTTAACGCTATTAAGAAGTATAATCTTAGGGCTACGCCCAGCAAGTTTAAGCACAGGTTTCTAAGTAACGATTTACATACGTTTCTTATTTACGTTGTTGCTGCAAAATAATTCTCCACCCGAAAAAAAGAATTGATGAGAACACGGGTCGGTAGCTTATGCTTTCGATTACAGAATGCAAAAAGAAATTAAATAAAAACGGTGTACATTTTACAGATGAAGAAATAGAAATGATTCGCAATGTACTATACAAATTGGCAGAGATTTGCCATACAAAAATAATGAACAAAAAATAAAAACAAGACAGATGAAAACACTTACAGAATTGGGGCAAGATGCCTTTAATAAAAATGAGAATAATTTTTTTCGCAGAATAAGGCAGATAATACGTGAGGACGAAAGCCCCTTTGATGAAACTACAAGAGTAAAGGTATTTCACAATTTTCATGATGGATGTGAGCCATATTTTCAATTTCATATTACAACCTTTAGAATGGATTTTACAACAGATTACTATCGCTTTGATTATGATTTCAAAAAAGGAAATGAAAATAATTTGGATGAATTAATCACAAGTGAAAAGGATGTGGAAATATTTGATTTTTTCGGAAGCGAAATCCCATTAATTTAATTTCAATGAATATGATAAACGTAATTTTATACCTAAGGGTAAGTACAGACGAACAAGCCGAAAAAGGGCATAGTATAAAACAACAAGAAGAATCTTTGACGGCTTATTGCAAGAGAATGGGTTATAACATAGTCGGTATCTATAAGGAAGACCATTCTGCAAAAAACTTCAACCGACCTCAATGGATGTTATTAAAATTATTTGTTAAGGCAAATAAAAACATAGTGAATAAAGTGCTATTTGCCAAATGGGATAGATTTTCAAGAAGTTCGGAGAAAGCGTATCCTGTATTAGCGGAATTTAGAAAAATCGGTATCGAATTAAATGCTGTTGAACAACCGCTTGATTTTTCGCAATCGAATTACAAAATTATGCTTGCCGTTTATCTTGCACAGGGAGAAATGGAAAGAGATAATATTTCTGATAGAACATTGAAGGGAACTCACCAAGCGAAAAAAGACGGTTACTATTGTGGTAAGGCTCCTTACGGTTATGACAATTGTAGAGATGAATTTAAAAAATCTATTCTGAAACCAAACAAGTATGCAGCTTTTGTTAAGATGGCATTTTATGAGGTAGCAAAAGGAATTGAGCCACTTGCAGAAATTCGCAAAAGATTATACAAATCTGGAATGCCTTTACAAAAAAGTGCCTTTAGTGAGATGCTAAAAAATATCGTTTATGCTGGGAAAATAATAGTTCCAGAATTTGAGAAAGAACCAATGAGAATAGTTGAGGGGCGGTTTGAACCAATAATTGATTTATTGACTTTTAATAAAGTTCAAGATGTTTTTCGAGGTAAACGGTGGTATGGATTAAAGCCTAATCACGAAAACGAGAATTTTCCTCTTCGAGATTTCTTAACCTGTGAGGTTTGTGGTAGGCAAGTTACTGGCAGTATTTCAAAAGGACGTAGCAAAAGATATGGTTATTACCATTGCCGTAACAAATGCCAGACACGTGTTTCAATTGACCAGACACATGATTTTATTTCGGAATTATTGACCGACCTTCAAATTAACAACAACATTAAAGAACTGTTTGCAGATGTTCTAAAGGATACCGATATAAAATATCATGGAGATAAAATAAAGCAATTAGGTCTTAAACAGGAAAAGCAACTGGGGATTAAAGAAAGTATTGTTGAAGCCGAAAATATGCTTTTAAGAAGGGAAATAACAGCCGATAGGTTTAATAATATAGCTGTAAGACTTAATAGTGATTTAATGGCTATAAACAACGATATAGAGGTTTTAAGTACCAAAGACGATTCTATTAGAGAATATGTAGATACAGGTTTAGAAATGCTGGCAAACCTCAATGTATTGTTTCTTGAAAGCGATTACGAAGAAAAAAGAATAATGGCTGGTTCATTATTCAACAAAAAGTTGATTTTTGGAAATGAAGGGTGTCGAACCGATGAGGTAAATGAGGTGCTGGACGTATTAACCAAGAATATCAAGGGTTTAGAGGGGTCTAAAAACAAAAAAGCCGTCAATTATGACAGCTTTTCCGCTTGTGTACCCAGTGCCGGAATCGAACCGGCATATCCGTGAAGATACTGGTGTTTGAGACCAGCGCGTCTACCAGTTCCGCCAACTGGGCATGACCTCACCCCCAACCCCTCTCCTCGCAGGAGAGGGGAGTTGGAGGGCGCAAAACTACCTTTTTTTCCCACATTTTGGGCAAATCCCTCTAAAAATATTGTAAAAACAGGCTTATTTTAATCTGGTTTTGATTTGTTTTTTTTAATGGTAAGATAGAATATTCATAATGAGATTTATGCTTTAAGTATCATGAATATTTCATAGCTTTGCACCCCTTAATAAACAATGGAAGCACCGGTAAAATTTTTCTCAGGAGTTAGCTCTAACGTGTTGGCAGAAAAAATTGTCAACGCATACGGAGAAGGTGCCGCTTTGGGTAATGTAAACCTCATTCGTTTCAGCGATAGCGAAATCCAGATTTCTTTCGAAGAAAGTGTTCGCGGTTCTGAAATATTTCTCCTTCAATCTACCATGCCTCCGGCAGAAAATTTGATGGAGCTTTTATTAATGATTGATGCCGCCAAACGCGCTTCTGCAAAAGAAATTATTGCTGTTATTCCGTATTACGGATACGCTCGTCAGGATAGAAAAGACCAACCTCGCGTTGCAATAGGCGCAAAATTAGTAGCAGATATGCTTGCTGTAGCTGGTGCAACTCGTGTAATGACTATGGATTTGCATGCCGACCAGATACAAGGATTTTTTGACGTACCGGTTGATCATTTATATGCCTCAACTATTTTTATGCCCTATATACAAGGTTTAAATTTACCTAACCTTACCATAGCTGCACCCGATATGGGAGGCAGCAAACGCGCAAACGCTTACGCAAAACATTTAAAGTGCGAAATTGTTATTTGCTACAAGCAACGTACTAAAGCAAATGTAATAGATCACATAACTGCCATTGGAGAAATTGAAGGCCGTAATATTGTTTTGATTGATGATTTAGTTGATACAGGCGGAACACTTTGCAAAGCTGCCGATATGATGATGGAACTCGGTGCATTGAGCGTACGCGCAGTTTGTACACACGGTGTGTTATCGGGTAAAGCATTTGAAAATATTGAAAAATCGAAACTAACAGAGTTGATTGTTACTGATACAATTCCGCAAACAAAACAAAGCAGTAAGATAAAAGTTGTTTCGGTGGCCAATCTTTTTGCCAAGGTGATACATAACATTCATAATCTTGAATCAATCAGTTCACATTTTATAGTTTAAAAAATTTAGTCCCGTAAGAAAAATAAACCGGGTGTGTAAAAAGTTAAGCGGGGACTTTTGAAACACTCAAAAAAATAAAAAAATGAAAATAATAACATTGAGCGGTTCGCCACGAGCGAACGTAGGAAAACAAGACGCAACGATGCTGCGCCGCAAAGGTTCTGTGCCTTGCGTATTGTATGGTGGTAAAGAGCAAGTTCATTTCTATGCAGATGAGCGCACCTTTAAAAACATTTTATATACCCCTGAAGCATGTTTTGTGGAGATTGATTTAAGTGGAAAAAAAACAAAAGCTATTGTGCAGGAATCGCAATATCATAAAGTAACCGACAAATTAATTCACGTAGATTTTTTAGAAATCATTGAAGGAAAACCGGTTGTTGTGGGTATTCCGGTTAAATTACACGGATTAGCCGAAGGTGTTAAAGCCGGCGGACGTTTGGTTCTTAACCAACGTAAAGTAAAAGCTAAAGGCCCTGCTGATAAAATGCCTTCGCATATTGATTTGAATATTGACCATTTACAAATTGGTAAATCAATTACATTGGGAGATATTAAAATTGAAGGAGTAGAACTTATCGGCGCATCTAATATGACAGTTGCTTCTTGTACTGTTACACGCGCTGTTGAGGAAACTCCGGTTGCAACTGCAGCAACTGCTACTGATGCAGCAGCAACCGCAACACCTGCAGTAGGTGCTGATGGTAAAGCGGCTCCGGCAGCAGATACTAAAGATGCTAAGACGCCACCAAAGAAATAAAAACATCCCCCGCCCTGCGGGCACCCCCTTGAAAGGGGAAAATAATATAAATAAAAAACCCCGTTCATTTCGAGCGGGGTTTTTTATTTATATTATGTCCCTCCCCTGTGGGGGAGGGACAAAGGGTGGGGCGCGGGTTAATTCCCGTACTCGCTTAAGAATTTAATTCGCATTAAACGTATTTCTTCTTCGGTATAATCATCAGCACCTAATTCTTTTAAGGCTGCTTCAACCGAATCACTTTCAGATTCGCGGAAATATTCAATTACTTCTTCTTGTTTTTCAAGATCCATAAAATCATTCAGGTAATAACTGATGTTTAATTTAGTTCCCGAAAACACAATCGTTTCCATTTCATGTATCAAATCATTAAAACTAAGTTGTTTTGATTTGGCTACATTCTCAAGATTTATTTTACGATCGATATTTTGAATAATGTAAATTTTATTTCCCGATTTGTTGGCAACTGATTTTACCAGCATATCGATCGGACGTTCAATTTCATTTTCATCAACATGCTTTTTAATTAAAGCAATGATGGAAGCTCCAAACTTATCGGCCTTACCTTGCCCAACACCAATAATGCGTGTAAGCTCATCTTTGGTAATTGGATATTGAATAGACATTTCTTCCAATGAAGTCTCAGCAAAAATTGCGTACGGAGGAAGTTTTTTTACTTTAGAAATTTTCTTCACTTCATCTTTCAATAAATTATAAAGCAATTGATCTAATGCACCTGCACCTTTTCCGGTTGAGGTTATAATATCATCATCATCGCCGCTTCCTTGCGCTCCACTATAATCATGGTCACGCGTAAGTTTAATTGAGAATGGTTTCTTTAAGAATTGCTTACCCTTATCGGTCATCTTAAGCAGGCCGTAGTTTTCAATGTCTTTAGATAATAAACTATGTACTAAAGCCTGACGAATTACCGAACTCCAATAGCGCTCGTCTTTATCATCCTGACAGCCATCACCAAAAAGTTCTAAATCGTTATGCTTATAAGTTTTACCGGTTGCGGTAAGAGTACCCATTAACACATTGATAACATCTTTGGTTTTGTGTTTTTCTTTAATAGCTAATATTGTTTCAAGTGCAAGTGCAACGTCTTCTTTACCTTCTGTTTTGGTTTTAGGATGTTTGCAATTATCGCAGAGCTTGTTACATTTGCTTTCTTCAAACTCTTCGCCGAAGTAATGCAATAAAAATTTACGACGACAAGAAGCTGTCTCTGCAAAAGAAACGGTTTCATGTAAAAGGCTCTTTCCTATTTCCATTTCGGCAACAGGCTTGCCTTTTAAGAATTTCTCCAATTTCACAATATCATCATGGCTGTAGAAAGTAACACAGTTACCTTCACCGCCATCACGTCCGGCACGACCGGTTTCCTGATAATAACTTTCTAATGATTTTGGAATATCGTGGTGAATGACAAAACGAACATCCGGCTTATCTATACCCATACCAAAAGCTATGGTGGCCACAATTACGTTTAAATCTTCCATCAAAAAGCCGTCCTGTACTTTGGCGCGCTCTTTAGCATCCATACCTGCGTGGTAAGGTTTGGCTTTAATTCCGTTTGCTTGTAAAACTTCGGCGATCTCTTCCACCTTTTTACGGCTTAAGCAATATATAATACCCGATTTTCCGCTGTTTTGCTTAACGTATTTAATAATCTCTTTAATTACGTTGGTTTTTGAGCGTATATCGTAATATAAGTTAGGACGGTTAAAAGACGATTTATAAAGGTCTGCCTTAAGCATACCTAAATTTTTCTGAATATCTAATTGCACCTTAGGGGTAGCAGTTGCGGTAAGTGCAATAACCGGAATGTTACATTTAAGGTTTTCGGCCACTTTATCTATAATAGGTCGTAGGCGGCGGTATTCAGGGCGGAAATCATGTCCCCACTCAGAAATACAATGTGCCTCATCTATGCCAAAAAAAGAAACCTTAAACTCAGTAAAGAATTTAATGTTGTCTTCCTTAGTAAGTGTTTCGGGGGCTACATATAATAATTTGGTTTTGCCGGCTAATACATCGCTCTTTACTTTGGTCATCTCGGCTTTAGACAGAGATGAATTAAGGAAGTGGGCAATACCCTCTTCGCTGCTGAAACCACGGATGGCATCAACTTGATTCTTCATAAGGGCTATAAGCGGGGAAACGATGATAGCCGTACCCTCACTCATTATAGCGGGTAACTGGTAGCAAAGCGATTTACCGCCTCCCGTGGGCATAATAACAAAGGTATCCTTGCCATCAAGGATGCTGTTAATTATTTTTTCCTGATTCCCTTTAAATTTATCGAAACCAAAAAATTTACGAAGGGTGCTTTGTAATGATACTTCTAACACGGCTGCCATATTTATATAGTGAAAATGTGAATACTCTTATTTTATAACTCTAACGTAAAGATATAGTAAAAATTTTGTTTCTTTCAAAGCTTTTTGCTTAAAAAAGCAAAAATTATACGAATTGATGGTTTTAGGCGATGAAAGGTAAAAAGCCCTTAGATAGGGAATAAGATAAAAGCAGTAAGCTTCGATAAGCAAATTTACAACAACATCCCTGCAATAGTAGCAGAAAGGTAAGAAGCCAAGGTGCCGCTTATTAAAGCGCGTATGCCAAGTTTAGCAAGGTCTGCGCGCCTTTCGGGAGCCAAAGCACCAATACCACCTATTTGCATGCCAACAGAGCTAAAATTAGCAAAGCCGCATATGGCAAAACTGGTTATAATTAAACCCTTCTCGCTAAGAGGTGCTGCAAGTTTATGTGTCAGTGTATCAAACGCAACAAACTCGTTTATGGTAAGTTTTTGTCCCATGATGGTTGCCACCTGCTGCACATCAACCTCGGGTACACCCATACACCAGGCAAGCGGGTAAAATAGTTTCCCAAAAAGAAAATCTAAAGAACAACCCGGGTAAATTTTACCGAGTCCGTAATTAACAAAAGCAATTAAAGCAATAAAGCCAATTAACATAGCTATCACGTTAATAGCAATTTTCATCCCGTCGGCAGCACCATGAGAGATAGCATCAATTAAATTGGTGTGTTCTTTTTTTACTTCCAGTTTTACTTTGCCTTTGGTTACAGGCTCTTCGGTTTCAGGGTAAATAATTTTAGACATAACTAAAGCGGCAGGAGCAGCCATTAAACTGGCAGTAAGTAAATACTCGGCACGTGCGCCCATATTTACATATACTATTAAAATACCTCCTGCAATGCAAGCCATACTTCCTGCCATGGATGAAAGCAACTCGCTTTTTGTCATAGTGGGTATGTAAGGACGAATCATAACCTGAGCTTCTACTTGTCCAACAAAAGCGCTGGCAACATTGCTAAGCGCTTCTGCTCCGCTTACGCGCATAACAAAATTCATAATCTTGGCAATGAAAGAAACCACGCGCTGCATAAAACCAATATGGTATAAAATAGCAACGAGTACACACACTAATATGATGGTGGAGGTAACACTAAACGCAAAAACAAAAGTATGCGGAGCACCAAAACTTTTAGAAGTGCCATCATGACTATCTATCATTATACCTCCGTAAACAAAACTCGCTCCTTGTGTGGCAAAGTGCTCAATCTTGCCCATGCCTCTACCAAGCAAAGCAAAAAAACGCGTAACCGGCGGCACCTTTAAAACCAATAATGCAATAAGTAATTGCAAGCCTACGCCGCTTAATACCAAACGGTAATTAATGGCTTTACGATTGTTAGAGAGCAAAAATGCTATCCCGAAAATAACTGCTATGCCTATGAGCCCGGTAAATCTGTCCATGCAATTTGTAATAAGACTTTAAATATATGTAATTTCACCGAAACAAATAAAATGGATTTCATTTCAGACGAGATAAACGAGTATTGCCTGAAACATTCTGATAAGGAAAATAATTTATTGAATGAGGTAGCAAGGCAAACGCATTTAAAAACTACACAGCCCCGTATGTTAAGCGGACATTTGCAGGGAAGTTTTTTAGCTACCATTTCTATTCTTGCAAAACCGGTTTACATTTTAGAGATTGGAACTTTTACCGGTTATTCTGCTCTGTGTCTTGCAAAAGGATTACTACCTAACGGAAAATTAATTACCATTGATACAAACCCCGAAACTTCTTTAATGGCAAAAGATTTTTTTAATCGTTCGGCTTACAAAAACCAAATAGAATTTATTTTGGGTAGTGCCGCTGAGGTTATTCCGACTTTGTCTTATACTTTTGATTTAGTTTTTATTGACGCCGATAAAAAAAATTACGCTTTGTATTACGATTTAGTTTTTGATAAAGTAAAAACAGGTGGATTAATTATGGCAGATAATGTTTTGTGGAGCGGAAAAATTCTAGACACACAAAAAAATAACGATGTGGATACGATTGCTATCTCCGATTTCAATAAAAAAATTGCAGCCGATACAAGGGTAGAAAAATTGATGTTACCTTTACGTGACGGAGTTACGCTGATTAGAAAAAAGTAGACACGCTTCTCGACTTCGCTCGAAGTGACATGCCAGTCCGAGCGGAGCCGAGGACTTGGTATAAATTTAAAAAAAGAGAACATGAATTTAGATTTGAAAAATAAAAAAGCTTTAGTCTGCGGAAGCACGCAAGGAATCGGTAAGGCAGTCGCAATTGAATTAGCCATGCTTGGCGCCAATGTAATTTTAATGGCTCGCAATGAAGAAGCACTTAAAAAAACAAAAGCAGAATTAAATACCGATAAAGGGCAACAACACGCTTATATAGTGGCTGATTTCGCAGACCCGAATGAAGTAAAGAAAAATGTAACTAATTACATTCAGCGTCAGGGCGCCATAAATATTTTGGTGAATAATACCGGCGGACCGGCATCCGGCCCAATAACGGCAGCACATACCGATGAGTTTATAAAAACATTTAATAATCATTTAATCTGCAATCATATTTTGGCGCAGGCTTGTTTAGAAGGAATGAAAGTTTCCGGTTACGGAAGAATTATAAATATTATTTCTACGTCGGTTAAACAACCATTACCAAATTTAGGTGTTTCAAATACCATACGTGCGGCAGTTGCTAACTGGAGTAAAACATGGGCAAACGAAGTGGCTCAGTTTGGAATTACGGTAAATAATGTATTACCCGGGGCAACAAATACACAACGTTTACAAGGCATCATGGAAGCGAACGCAACAAAAAATTTAAAAGCCCTTGATGAGGTAAAAGAACACATGTTGAAAGAAATACCAATGAAACGTTTTGCCGAAGCCAATGAAATTGCCAACGCGGTTGTGTTTCTGGCGAGTCCGGCTGCGGCTTACATTACCGGTATAAATATTCCGGTTGATGGAGGAAGAACTTCTTCTTTATAAAATTGCATAATACTGAACTTGTTTCAGTACCTCATAGCAATCACATCCTGAAATCAGGTTGATTGTTATGCTACCACATTCCGCCTAGGCTATCAGAGCCTGCGGTTTCTGCGTGAAGTTCAGGCGGAATACAAAGCACCGGAATTTTCGATTCGTTAATGGTATGTTGCACCGTAGTTCCTAAAACAACACGAGAAAACTCACCGTTTTCATCAATCATTATCATCAATAAATCGGCTTTTATTTTTTTACAATAATCAAGTGTTGTCTTTGCATGATTGTCTGATATTTTAATTTCTCCGCTAACCTCAATATTTTTCTTGGCTCCTAATTTTTTTACTTGCTCAATAATTACTTCTATGCTATAATTATCAGTCTCCTCATTTTTTCCCAGCAAGCCTAACACATAAATATGCGAAGCAAATTTATCAGCCATATAAATGGCCGAATCAACTTTTTGACGTGAGTGAGTCGTCATATCAATAGGTAACACAATTTTAGAAAAACCTAACTTATCGGCGCCTTGTTGCACGGTCATTACCGGGATTCCCGATTTTGTAAGCACACGGTATGCATTGCTTCCTAAAAACAAATCGTTAGTAGAATCTTTTCCGTGTGTGCCCATTATTATTAAACCTGCTTTTGTTTCTTCAGAAATGCTTACAATTTCTGAAGCAATATTTCCTGTAGATACAATGGCGGTAGCTTTAATGCCGTATTTTTTTTTGATTTCGGCCGCTAATTTTTCTAATTTCTCTTCTAAAAAATCAGTAATTACATCTGTATTTTTTAGTTTTAAAGCAGGCATGATAATATCTATCAAATCGCTTTTTTTCTGAACATGTAACAAAATAACTTCGCCTTTTGTTAGCTTGGCAGTAAAGGCTGCGTATTTAACGGCGTAAAGCGATGTTTTAGAAAAATCGACAGGTATTAAAATTTTATTTGTTTTAACTTTATTCATATGCTTTTAATTTTAGATTTTTGTCATATGGAATGCGCCAGTTTGGGTTACTATTTTCATTAGTTCTTATTTTTTGCAAACTTGGCTATTTCATAAAAATGATTTTAAGGTTAATCGCCCGATAAAAGTAATTATTTTCCTTTATGTAATCAAAGTATTTTCTTTTATTTAAAGAATACTTCAAACAAGAAATCAGTACATTTGGAAGAAAGTTAAATTTTGCGCCATTTAAATGCCGGATACCTCAACTAATACAACCAAACTTTTAAGTGAAGTAATTCAGGAAATTTCTTCTTTAATATCAGTTGAAGAAATCATTGAAAAAGTTTATCAAAATGTGAATGTATTGATGGATGCATCTGTTTTTGCTATCGGCATACACAAACCCGATACCAACCAGTTATGCTATCCTGCCGATATGGAGAAAGGGCAAAAACTTCCCCTAAATTACGATTCCTTAGATGACACTTTCCGTCTTTCGGTAAGATGTTTTAGTACACGAAAAGAAATTATTATAAACGATATTTTTAAAGAGTATGCTACTTATTTCCCCGGACAGACAATTCCTACACCTAACGCAGGAGAACAACCCGAGTCGGTTATTTACCTGCCTCTGTTAATCAGAAATCAAACGGTGGGTGTTATAACGGTACAGAGTTTTGTAAAAAATTCTTACACAAATTATCATTTAGATATCCTGAGAGGATTGGCGGCTTCTATTGCAGGCGCTTTGGAAAAAGCCCGTCTGTATGAAAATATGGAGGGAGAAGTACGTGAGCGAACCACAGAAGTAACCAAACAAAAAGAAGAAATTGAGAATACGTATAATAACATAAAACTGCTTAGTGAAATCGGACAACAAATTACATCTTGTCTGAGTGTAGAAAAAATTATTGAAACTACCTATGAAAACATCAATCAGTTGATGGATGCTTCTTCTTTTTGGATTGGTATTTACAGTGAAGATGAACAAAGACTTAATTACCCCATCGGAAAAGAAAAAGGAAAAAGTGTTGGCTCTGCTTATTATGATTTATCGGAAGATGCAAGATTACCGGTATGGGCATTCAAAAATCAAAAAGAGGCTTTTGTAAACGATTATTTAAAAGAATACAAAAATTATATTCCTGACTGTGAACCTCCAAAACCCATTGCGGGTGAGATGCCCGAATCATCCATCTGGCTGCCCTTGCTTTCTAAAGAAAAAAAATCAATTGGTATTATCACAATTCAGAGTTTTGAAAAAAACGCCTATACCGAATATCATTTAAGCATCGTAAGGAACCTTGCCGTATTTACTTCCATTGCTTTAGAAAATGCTTTAATGTACGAACAGGTAGAGCAAAAAGTAAAAGAGCGTACCGTAGAGGTTGTTAAACAAAAAGAAGAAATTGAAATTACGTATCAGAATGTAAAATTACTCAGCGAAATCGGGCAACAAATTACCTCTTGTTTATCAATCGAAAAAATTATTGAAACTACTTACGGAAATGTAAACCTTTTAATGGATGCACCTGTTTTTTGGATTGGTATTCATAATCCTAAAGAAAACCGTTTAGATTTTACGGGTGCTATCGAAAAAGAAGAACAGATGCCTTTTTTCTCTATTGATCTGGCTGACGATACCCGCCTCGCCTCTTTGTGTTTTAATGAAAAGAAAACTATTTTAATAAATGATCTGCCCAATGAGTTTAAAATATTTCAGCCTCACCTTAAAACATTTAATGTTATTGTAGGCGAAGCCCCGTTCTCTATTATTTATTTACCGCTTATTTCTAAAGATAAAAACCGGGTAGGTGTAATTACCGTCCAGAGTTTTTCTACAAATGCTTATACCAATTATGATATTGATATTCTTAACAGTATGGCGGTATTTATAAACATTGCTCTTGAAAACGCCTTAATGTACGAACAGGTAGAACAAAAAGTTATTGAGCGTACCGCACAAGTGGTAAAACAAAAAGAAGAACTCGAAGAAAAAAATAAAGATATTACAGATAGTATTAACTATGCGAAAAGAATTCAGGAAGCATTACTTCCTTCGAGGGAAACACGCAAAAATTTATTTCCCGATGCCTTTATTCTTTTTAAGCCAAGAGATATAGTGAGCGGAGATTTTTATTGGTTTGCCGAAAAGAACGGAAAAAAATTAATTGCGGCTGTTGATTGCACTGGTCACGGTGTGCCCGGCGCTTTTATGAGCATGATAGGTAATTCATTTTTAAATGAAATTGTAAATGAACGTGCACTTACTCGTCCGGGATTAATTTTAGATAAATTGCGCAACCTCGTTATACGCGCCTTAAAACAAAGCGATGCAGAGAGCGGTGCAAATGATGGAATGGATATTTCATTATTGTGTTTATCTGAAATTACTTTACCGGAAGGTGGAACCAAAACAAAAGTTGATTGGGCAGGCGCAAACAATCCTATGTGGTTAATACGTGATGGAAATTGCATAGAATATAAACCCGATAAAAGACCGATTAGTTTTTCGCGCGGACAAGAAGTGCCTTTTACCAACCATGGCATAGAATTGCAAAAAGGAGATACGCTTTATGTGTTTACCGATGGTTTTGCCGATCAGTTTGGTGGTGTGAAAGGGAAAAAATTTAAATACAAACAATTACAGCAGGTTTTACTTTCTGTGCAGCATGAAACTATGCAAAAGCAGGAAGAAATTCTCACCGCCACTTTTAATAATTGGAAAGGCAGCTTAGAACAAGTTGATGACGTTTTGGTAATTGGAGTGAGAGTGTAATGCTGTATTAATTCTCCCCCCTTTTTTTCAAGGGGGAGTACGGCGCAGCCGGGAGGGGGTAACCTATTTTCCTTACCTCATTAAACCTTACCTTTGTTCATACATCAAATGGTCATGAAAAAACTATCTATTTTAAGCCTGTTCGTTTTGATGGGAAGCATTTTATGCTCACAAAATAATCGTACCGTATTTCCGCAGTATGAATTAAATAAAACAACACGACAAACTCTTGCAAAATACCCGCACGTAAATAGTGCGAACGCTAATAAGCAAGCCGACAACAATTCCTCGCCTAAAAGTGTATCGGGGATGTTAAAAAAAATGGCGGAATTAAAAACTTATAAACCTAAAATACCAACTACTATAAATTGGGCTCAATCGCACGATACAATTTTTGTAGGCACGGTGCCACACGATACTTTGGTTATTACAGGTAACTGGCATCATAGCGGACCCATACTTGTATTAAGCGACGGGGTTTTAATTTTTAAGAATGCAACTGTAGTTGATAGCGGAGATATTTATGTTTTTCAGCAAGGACAACTAGTAGCTGATTCCTCTTCGCTTACGTTTCCTCAACAGTATTTTTATCAACGCGGATTAATTGCAGTGCAAAATGCTATTGTAAATATTCAGCATTGTTCGTTTAATTATAGTGGCTTGTCGCATAATCTGGTTATTGGCGGTAGTGCAACTGTGGTAATGAACAAAGTGCATCAACATGATTGGACCACTTGCGGCTTATTTGGTAAACCAACTTTACATATTAATGGATGTAATCAGGCAGGAGAATATATTTTATGCGATAGCTCAACAGCAACTTTTAAAAACACCGATACACTTCTTTTATGGCATCAATTTCCGGATACAGCTCTTGTTAATTTTACCTTCCCTAATGGCGATACAGTTTACAATTATAATTTTAATAAAACGGTGCCCGGCATAAAAGGTGTTGAGTATAATGTAAACGCCGATTCTTGTCATGATGTTATGTGGGCTATGATGCCGGTAAATGGTTCAAACATTACTATTTCAAATTCTAAAATACGTGCTATTGGTACCTGGTTTCAACACAACGATACAGTAAGTGTTTCTAAATTGTATGACAATTCAAGCTATGTAAATTTTGTTGCACCCTTGGCAGATAGAAATTTGCATTTAATAAACAGCGATGTGCAAACATGGAGTTTGTATGTGTTTGATAAATCACATATAAATGTTGATAGTGTGCAGGTGGGCGAAATAGGTACTGAGAACCGCGCAAGTGTTACGGCAACTCCGCCTTTTTTATTAGACGGAAGCGGTGGTTATTTTTGGGCTACCGATACCAGTTCTGTTTTTTCTTTTGGCGCAACTGTTTACTCTTATGTGCGAAGTGAAAAAAACGGAATTTTTGTTCTGGCTTATGGATGGGTTCCTTTCTCTGCACCGCAAGCAATTGGAAGCAGCATTATGATTAGTGTGCAAAGTAATACGGCAGGAGACCCTGTTGCTTTAGAAGCAGCCACAACATGGCTTGAAAAAATTGATGGCCCTGATACTTCCTATACTAATATGCAAGTTCCTCTCATTGGTTCTGCATGGATTGATTGGGGAATAAACGGAAGCGGTTGGATGAATTTTGCAAACTACAGTATGTACTATCAATTGCAAGGCAACACTACATGGACAAGAATTTTAAAAGATTCTCTAATTGAAATTCGTCACGCTACACTTAAAAACTGGAACACTTCAGGACTTGCGGCAGGAAATTATTTAGTTAAACTTACTATTAAAAATAATTTTGGCGATAGTGTAGATGCTATAAAACCTATTACACTTTTAAATGGAATAACGGCCGTTTCTCCCCTTGCCCCGTGGGGAGAGGGGCAGAGGGTGAGGGCTTACCCTAATCCTAACAACGGAACCTTTAACATTCAATTAAACGATTACGAAAACACTAACGTAGAAATTTATAACACAGTAGGACAAAAAGTTGTAGCACAAACTTTGCAAAGTAATCTTACTCAATTAAATCTGAATAATTTTTCTAACGGTGTTTATCATGTACGAGTTGTAAAAAACAATAAACTTGTTTATCAGGGTAGAGTAGTGAAGGAATAAACTCAACCCTTTTGTTAACGAAGGATTTTGTTTTTCAAAGAGATGTTGTTAGATTTGATAGAGCTATGTAAATAGTTACAAATATTTGAAACTGCATATAGCCACTAGTTATAGGCAATTGTCGCGGACAAATCCTCCGTAGACAATTTATCGGTTGACAAATAAATTCATGCGCTGACAAAAATGAGCAGATTACTTTTTTTAATCATTATCCTTCCTTTCTTCGGTTTCGGACAGACAACCAAATTTCCGACAACCGCCGACTTGGAAAAGGTATATGCTCAAGCAATAGGCGACTTCATTCAAGACGTAAATAAAAACAAGAGAATTCCTCTAGACACTTTGTTTTTCAGAAAACGCACTAATCAAGAAGAACCCTCAGATAATTTTCCGGACATTCAATTACCTGAATCAATAGAAAAAGTGCACGTTCGATTTATTGCGCCAGAGATCGGGGACATACAACAGAAAGGGCTCAAGTATCGCGTTAGCATAAACTTGCTTGGGTATATTGACGACGAAAAAATCAAATTCGACTTTTTTGTATTCTCAAATGGTTTTGAATACAAATTTAATTATCGCATAGAATACGATTACAATTCTCAACGGAAAGAATACGAATTAAAGAAATTAAAATTTCAATATCAGTAGACACGCGAGTAAGACGTAGTGTTAGTGGCGGCAACTACCTATAACAACGGGCTTTAAATAGTATCAATAGATATGTCTTTCTGCCAGCGCCAAATAAAATTATGCTAAACTAAGTGCGAGATTGCTTCGCGGAGTTTAACCCGCTTCTGTTCTCGATACGCTTCGCTACTCGAACTGACAGCGGGACTCGCAATGACGTTAACGAATTATTCCACCCAACTCTTATAATACTTACCATCATCAATAGCCATGGCGGCTTCGCTAACTTTAAGCGGACGAAAAGTATCAACCATAACAGCAAGTTCTTGTGTTTCTTTTTGTCCAATACTGCGTTCCATTGCTCCCGGTGCAGGCCCGTGCGGAATTCCTTTTGGGTGTAATGTAATATCACCTTCTGCTACATTATTGCGGCTCATAAAATCTCCGTCAACATAATACAACACTTCATCGCTGTCAATATTACTATGGTTATAAGGCGCAGGAATTGATAACGGATGATAATCGTACAAACGTGGACAAAAAGAACAAACTACAAAAGTTGAAGTTTCAAATGTTTGGTGTACAGGTGGCGGTTGGTGCACGCGTCCGGTAATAGGTTCAAAATTATGTATAGAAAACCCCCATGGGAAATTGTAGCCGTCCCATCCAACAACATCAAAAGGATGTGTAGCGTAAACTACTTCGTGCATCATTCCTTCTTTTTTTATTTTTATCAGAAAGTCGCCCTTCTCATCATGTGTTTCTAAATTACCCGGTAATTTATAATCACGCTCGCAAAAAGGAGAATGCTCAAGCATTTGTCCTACCGAATTTTTATAACGCTTCGGCGTATAAATAGGAGAGAAGCTTTCTACAAATAAAATACGGTTGTCTTCTGTTTCAAATTCAATCTGGTAAATCATTCCGCGTGGAATAATTAAATAATCTCCGTACTCAAAAGGAATATTTCCCATAAAAGTACGCAGGGTGCCTTTGCCCTTGTGTATAAAAAGCATTTCATCAGCGTCGGCATTTTTATAAAAATAAGTTCTTAAACTTTTTCGTGGAGCGGCAAGTCCCATCCATAAATCGTTATTAAATAAAAGCACTTCGCGACTTTCCAAAAAATCATCTTTTGGTTTTATGGCAAAACCTTTTAATTGCAAGGCCTTAATATTTTTTTCTATGGCTGCTTTAGGCGCAACGCTGTAGCTTTTTAAAATTTCTTTTACTTGTGTAGGGCGGTGTAGGTGATATAACATAGATTGCATACCTGAAAAACCTTCCGTTCCAAAAAGTTGTTCGTAGCGGTGATTACCTTTTTTGTCTTTAAAAATGGTATGCCGCTTTTGCGGGAACTCTCCGAGTTGATGATAAATAGGCATGGTGTTATTTTTTTACAAAGCTATTTACTTTTATCCTTCACATCCATAGTAGAAATGGCCATCATTTGTCGCATGGTTTGTTGCATACCTTCTGTGCTGCCGTCTAAGAAAATAACATTTCCTTTTCCGTGCTCGGCAAAGTTTTTAATTGATTCAGTCCACATGCTGAATAAAATTAAAGACGCATCTAAATTTGCATCTTGCATTAATTTTGCTGACTGACTCATTCCTTTTGCAACCTCTGCGCGGAATAAAGCAACACCTTGTCCACGTAACTGTGCCGCTTCTTTTTCTGCTTGTGCTGCAATTTTAATAGCATTACCTTCTGCTTCGGCGCCTTTTGTTTTAGTAATTAATAAAGCCTGACCTTCATTTTCTGCGGCAGCTTTTAAGTTGTTAGATGCAACCACTTTTGCCATTGAGCGAATTACTTCTTCATCAAACGTAATATCGTTTAATTGCAAATCAATTAAATGATAACCCCATTCTTCAAGTGTTTTGTCTAACTGATCTTTAATTTCCAAAACAATATCGCGGCGCAATAAAAGTACTTCCGATTGTTTTTTAGTAGCTACAATGGCACGCACAGATCCTTCTACAGAACGCACAAGTGCTTGCATTAAATTTCTTTCGTCAATAAATTTAAAAGCTACGTTTTTTATAGTTTCTTGTTCTGTATTATAAACAGCATAAAGCAACATGGCGGTAAAATTTACGTTAGCCTGGTCAATGGTAACGGCTGTAAAGCCCATTTCTGCCGAACGGTTTTGGATGGATATTTTCTTAAAAATTCGTTCAATAACAGGTAGTTTAAAATTTAAGCCGGGGCTTAAGCAGCGGTTAAATTTTCCGAAAATGGTAGTAACGGCAACGGTTCCTTGTTGCACGGTAGTAAAAGCAGAGAGCAAAAATAGCAGGATTAATACGCCAAGGGTAATTTCAAATATATGGTTCATGATTTTTTATTTTCCCCGAAATTAGTAATTTTACTAATATGAGGCGTGTGATTTTTTTGAGCTTTTTTCTTTTTTTGGCGGGAAGCCTGTTTTCCCAGTCGAATAAGAAAGATACGACTCGTTCTCTCGATCCGGCAGCCGATTTGTATAAGGCTTCCATAAAATTAATAGACTCTTTAAAGTATAAAGAGGCTATAAAAACGCTGCAAAAGGCTGTAAAAATTAGAAAGGATTACGCCGAGGCCTTCAATAAAATGGCTTATTGCAACATGCAGTTAAAAGATTTTGAAAATGCGCAAAAGAATCTAGAACTCTCTTTAAAATTTAAACCAGATAATTATGATTGCATTAAGTATTTAGGTAGGGCTTGTTATCTTAATAAAAAATATCCTCAGGCAAAAAAGTATTACGATGATGCCGAAAAAATGGAACCTACTGATACCGAACTGATGTTTTTTATTGCTGAATTAAAGGCAGCCGGACAAGATACTAAAGGTGCCATGGACATGTACAATGCGCTCTTACAGGAAAAAGAAAATTATGCGCCGGCTTATATTAATCGCGGACTTTTAAAGTATAAACAACAGCAATATCCCTACGCAATTAAAGATATGGAGCAGGGTATAAAGTTGGCTAAATATAAAAATATAGATGATGAAGTATATACCAGTTTGGCGCAGGCAAAATTTGAGATTGATGATTTTAAAGGAGCGATAAAAGATTTTGATACGTTGATTGGCAGAAACCCTAAGAACGAATATGCTTATACATATCGTGGCGCGGCAAAATTAAATAACAATGATTTTTCTAACGCAATAAATGACCTGAGTGAGGCAATTAAATTAAACGCTAAAAGTTATGTGGCATATAATTTTAGAGGAGCGGCAAAAGGAGGATTAAAACAAAATGTAGAAGCACTGAAAGATTTAGATTATGCAATAAAACTTAAATTTGATTATGCGTCGGTCTATGTAAATCGCGCAAGTATTCGCATGGCATCAAAAGACAGAAAAGGCGCATGCGAGGATTTGACAAAAGCCGACCAACTGGGTAGTAGCGTGGCCTACAAACTTATTCAGCAATACTGCGGCGACCCGGATTACTGATTGAAAGTTTGTTTAATTACTCAAAGAAAAATTCTATAAGCTTATTAATTTTTTCTACTGTAAAATCACTGTTTCCGTCAAAAAACGCATTAATTGCTTGGCTAATTTCATCAGCCGATATATATCCATCGTGATTGAAATCAGCATTTTTTAAATTGTCAGGAATTTTTTTGGTTGTATTATTTGCTGCATGAACTTTTCTAGCCTCTGCTTCAATTCTATCGAGATAGGCCTTACTTGGAGCCACGAAAAACTCTTTGCTACGCTCAGGTGCTAAAGCATTCCATTCCACCTGATGTTTAGCTATTTCTTTTTCGTTAACGGTTACACCATACCCATCAACTTTTGCGCCTTTGGCAGTGGTGGCTTCTTTATCGAGATAATCGGGAACACCATCTTCGTCTGTATCAAGTGGGCACCCACTTTGATTTACTTGTACTCCGACCGGTGTTCCTAAACAATTATCAATATCATCACCTACACCATCCTCATCTGTATCCATGTGATCTATTTTTACAAAATCAATACCACTGTAATCTACTCCTTCTTCTTTGTTACTACTGTTTGTTTTAAACTCGTATTGTATACCTACGTTTCCGCTTACATACTTATTATTTTTTAAGCCTGTATTATCAATCCATTTTGTAAAACATATGGTATAATTAACTCCTATGGAGGTAGTCCATCTTTTTCCGAAATGGAAATTTAACCCTCCACCCATTGGTAAAACTAAGCATCCTCTAACGTTATTGGTTTTTAAAGTTGTTTCGTAAGTATAATCTCTTTTTAAAGTTTGTGCAGTTGGATAATATTGAATAGAATCGGGCTGATTGCGAATTGATCCGTCTTTCCAATAATTATAATCTTTACCATTAGCCGCTTTGTTATCACCATACGAAGTAAACGTCATGTAACCAATACCCACATTTAAGAAGGGTGAAACCAACGGGTCATTTTTCAATACCTTATCGAAATTTGCAGTAAGCATGATGTGACCCTGCATAATCTGCGACTGAAAATTAAAATGAGAAACCGGCGAATAATCAGTGCCGGCAAGTTTGCCATATAAACCGGTAAGTTCTACACCAAATACTTTTCCAAATCGTTGCTCAACCGCAAGAAAATACCCTAAGCGTGCATCAAGTAATGGATTTAAATTAGAGGTGCTGCCTACGTAGCCAAAAAATTTCAACTCGCTAACGCCTGCCTTTACAGATGGTTTATGTTTCTCTTGCGTTTGTTCTTTCTCTTGTGAAAAAGAGAAACTAACTAAAAGCAAGAAGAATAAAAATGCAAAAGATTTCTTTATGTTTGATTGTGTTGTCAAATTTGTTTTTATCTAATTAATAAAATTAAAAATATTTTATAACATTAGCAAATAAAATGTTCGGGACTAAAGTCCCGGTTAGGGTAGTTTCACTAATAACCACGGCCTTAAGGTGGGGCTAATAAAAGAGAATTTAGAACAGGCTTTGTACCTGACCGATAAATTTACATCATTCTAAAATTCCTGTACTCTCCCGGTCGCCATCCTGTAATCTTTTCAACCTGCATCAGGAATTTATTTTTAAGTGAAAGTTTTATTTTAGAAATATCGAAACTGAATTGCCAGTTTTTTTCTGCAATGCGTTTTTGCATTACGGATGGATGTGTTCCTTTAAATAATTCCAGACTATCAATTTGTGTATAATCAAATTCATCGGCGGTGCCGCTCATTTTTTGTGCGTCCTTATCATCATGCCACATTTTATGGAAACTTTTTTGTTTTTCCTGCTGCGCTTTGGGTGGTTTTACCCAGCCATAGTGATAGATGGAAGCATCAATTGGTTTTACAAATAGTTTTTCTTCATTTTTTCTGAAACCCTGTGCATCTTTGTAAGAGCGTATACTTTTGTCATTTCTTATAATGCGAACTTCACGTTTGTACCAACGCCTTGAATTGCCAATGTAATCGTAGCTTCCATAAAAATGTGTGTAATCAAAAAGTAACCCTTCAACTTTTGCGTTGTATTTATGCGCTTCCATTCCTGCACGAACACTTTCAATATATTTTTCGTGCAAGGCTTCGTCTGCCTGAATATAAAAAGCCCAGGTACTATCTGCACTCACTGCGTCAAATGCTTTGTTTGTTTCAAGGGCTAATAATTTTCCGCCTTCGCGTAAACTGTCATCCCAAACACTTTCTATAATTTTTATTTTCGGAGAGTTGATGGATTGAATTAGTTCTAATGTACCATCATCACATTTACCAACGTTTACAATAAACTCATCGCACAAGGGAAGTATTGAAGTAATAGCTTCTACCACGGGGTAATCAAATTTAACAGTATTGCGTGCAATAGTAAAGCCGGAAACTTTCATTAGAAAACTCCTGTGTAATTATGTGGAGTGATTTTTTTCAATTCCTGTTTAATGGCATCACTTACTTTAAGTGTTTCAATAAAATCTTGCATTGATTTTTGAGTGATAGTTGTATTGGTGCGCGTTAATTCTTTTAAAGCTTCGTAAGGTTTTGGATAACCTTCTCTGCGTAAAATAGTTTGTATTGCTTCAGCCACCACAGCCCAGTTATTTTCTAAATCCTGTTGTAAAGCTTTTTCGTTCAACAATAATTTAGTTAACCCTTTTAGTACAGATTGGTAAGCCAGATAACTATGCGCAATAGGAACGCCAATATTTCTTAATACAGTAGAATCGGTTAAATCTCTTTGTAATCTTGATACAGGAAGTTTTGCAGAAAGATGTTCGAACATCGCATTGGCAATTCCTAAATTACCTTCTGCATTTTCAAAATCAATCGGGTTTACTTTATGTGGCATGGCCGAAGAACCAATTTCTCCTTCTTTGATTTTTTGCTTAAAATATTCCATCGAAATGTAAGTCCACATATCGCGGCTAAAATCGAGTAAGATAGTATTGATACGTTTTGCATTATCAAACCAGGCGGCTAAAAAATCATAATGTTCTATTTGAGTAGTATGTTGACTGCGATTTAAACCTAACGTTTTATTTACAAAATTATTCGCGAAATCAATCCAGTTAATAGTTGGGTATGCAACATGGTGGGCGTTAAAGTTTCCGGTGGCGCCGCCAAACTTTGCTGCGTGGGGAATTTTTTTCAATGAATCTAATTGTAATTGTAAACGTTCAACAAACACCATTAACTCTTTTCCCAATCGGGTAGGAGAGGCCGGTTGCCCGTGTGTGTGTGCCAACATAGAAATAGCTGACCACTCTGTGGCGTAAGATTTTATTTTATCAATAAGCGTTTGAATGGAGGGAATAAAAATTTCCTCCGCACAATTTTTTAAACTTAACGGAACAGCAGTATTGTTTATGTCTTGTGATGTTAATCCAAAGTGAATAAATTCAGAAAATTTATCTAAGCCCTGTTCTGCAAATTTTTCTTTCAAAAAATATTCCACGGCTTTTACGTCGTGGTTGGTAATTTTTTCGGTGGCTTTAATTTTTTCAGCATCAGTCAAAGAAAATGCAGATACCATGTTTCTTATCGACTTGATTTTATCTTTTGGAAAATCTTTTATTTGTGGTAATGGAATTTCAGTAAGTGCAATAAAATATTCTATCTCTACCAAAACTCTGTACTTTATTAAGGCAAACTCGCTGAAGTAAGCCGAAAAAGGTGCACAGGTTTTACGGTAACGCCCGTCAACAGGAGAAATAGCAGTTAATTCATTTAAATTATCCATAGAAAAGTAAAAAGCAAATTTACGGAAATAAGTTTAGAGCGTGTTAAAACAAAAACCCCCTCAATAAAAAAAGGGGATTTTTGTTTTTATACTGGCGGAGAAGGGGGGATTCGAACCCCCGGTACAGTTTGACCCGTACGGCAGTTTAGCAAACTACTGGATTCAGCCACTCTCCCACTTCTCCTTTAAGGGTTGCGAAGATAATAATTCCTTTGTTTTCCTGCAAAAATTAGCGCGGTGTTATTGTCCCAATATTTCGGCCAGTTTGGCGTCTAAATCAGCACCACGGAGGCTCTTGGCCAATATTTTACCTTCTTTATCTAAAAGTAAATTGAAGGGTATAGAGGCAACACCATACATTTTACCTACAGTATTTTGCCATCCTTTGAGGTCGCTTACGTGAGTCCAGGTTAAATTATCTTTTGCAATAGCTGCAAGCCATTTGTCTTTATTGTCATCCATCGAAACGGCCAAAACATCAAAACCTTTGTCTTTGTACTTTTGGTATGCCGCCACTACAGCAGGGTTTTCTTTGCGACAAGGTCCGCACCAACTTGCCCAAAAATCAACCAAAACATATTTGCCTTTGTATGAACTTAAGGAAACATTTTTTCCGTTAACGTCTGTCTGCGTAAAATCAATGGCAGGGTAACCGATGGTAGTGCCTTTCAATGAATTTATTTTATCTAAAGCAAGTTTTCCGAATTTTCCTTTTTTTACTTTGTCAGATAATGCATTATACATTTCATCATACTCATTAATCTGTGCCCAATCAAATTGTGCAGAGAATATAATGTACCCGCCCACATTAGAGCCGGGATGTTGTTTTATAAAACCTAAAAGATTTTTCACATAAATACGTTCTTCAGCTTGAGCCGAGTCTAATATTTTTTTTGCTCCTTCTGCATTACCGGTTTGCGTAAAGAGGTTATGACGTTGAATAAAGCCCTGGCGTTTTGTAAAGAAAGTACCTGCAATTGCTATTGAAGTTTTATAATCATCTTGCGTAGGGCCTGCTTTTACTGTAGCTTTTCCTAATGAATCAATCTTGCCTGCTATTTCAACTTTACCTCCGTCAATAAAAAATATAAGCGTTGGGTTTTCATTCTTTTTAAATGTAATCCAATACATATTTGCCTCTGGCGTTTTACCTTTAAACGTAGCTTTCTCTCCTTTTACTTTTGCCGAATCGCTTTGAATTACATCATTAAGTTTATGCCCAAGGTAAACATACGAATCATCTGTTGCGCCTTTAATATGTGCGGTAAGCGTAAAATCTTTTGATTGAGAAAACAGGTTCGCTGAAAAAAACAAAATTGCAATTAGGTATTTCATGTTCATAGTTATTAAATTTAATTTTTATGGAGGAATTCATCTACCACTTTTTCAGCCTCGGCACAGGCTTTTTTAAGTTCTTCGTTAATAATGAAGCAATCAAAAAGTTTAGCGGTTTGCAATTCTTTTTCGGCTTTTTCTACGCGTAAAGAAATACTTTCCGGACTATCAGTTTGTCTTAACAATAATCGTTCCTCTAATATTTTTATGGAGGGAGGCATCACAAAAACTGCCAAAGCCCTTTCTTTAAACTGGTGTTTTAAATTTAAACCGCCCTGCACATCAATATCAAAAATTACGTGTTTACCCGATTTCCAGATACGTTCTACTTCCTCTTTTAAAGTACCGTAATACGTGCCGGCATATACTTCTTCGTATTCTAAAAACTCATTATGAATAATTTTATTTTTAAATTCTTCGGGACTCAGGTAATGATAATCTTTTCCATTTTCTTCTATTCCGCGCTTTGGTCTGCTGGTAGCAGATATAGAGAATTGCAATTTTTCGGGCATGGCGGCAACCAAATGCCTTACAATAGTGGTTTTACCGGAACCCGATGGGGCAGAAAAAATAATCAACTTACCTTGTTGCATAGACAAATATAGATTAAAAAACTATTCGGCATCCGCTTTTTTTGCCACAGATTTCACCGATTTTTATAAAGTAATGTGAAAAAACTTTTTAATTAGTTTTTAGGAAGTTTAACTTTTATTTTAAAGAAATCATCAACGGTTATTTCATGAATATTTAGAAGATTTATAAGACTCCTTAAGGTAATATTGGTTTTACCTTTTTCTATTCGCCAATACTGCATTCGAGACAAATCATTGTCAATTGCAAAAGATTCGTAGCTGGTAAATCCTTTCTTAATTCTTAATAGTTTTAGGCGTTCGCCAATTTCTTTAAGGATTATCTTCTCATTATTCATGCCCCTAAAGTCGTAATAATCAGACTTTTATGTTACAACATATAATTATACATCGTATATGGTGTGAATTTGTATATTTGTTTACTAACTAAAAATCAAAAACATGAAAAAAATCACTACAACCCTTGCAATGGGTATAATTGCCACAGTACTTTTATTTTCAGGATGTAAAAAAGGGGATACAGGCCCCGCTGGTGCAACCGGGCCTCAGGGATCTCCGGGACCTCAAGCAAAGACATTTAATTTCAACTTGACCTTTAATACAGGTGATACATTTCAATCCTATGCTGGTATTACTGGATTTGATGCTGACGATGTTGTAATGGTTTATGCAAAATATGAAACATTGGGAACAACTGATTACTGGTCTCAACTCCCTGTAGTTATCGGCAATGCTGTAAATTTTATACCTGAATTTTCCGATCAAACAGGTTTTTTGTTTATTAATACTTTAAAAGCTGATGGTACCTCTGGCAGCCCTTGGACATCAGCAAGTACAATAGCATTTAAAGCTGTGTTAATTAAAAGCTCTCAAATTAAAGCAAATCCCCATGTTAATTATAGCGACTATAGCGCCGTTAAAAAAGCATTTAATATAAAAGATTAAAATAAAACTTATAGCTATGAAAAAATTGATTTTATTTTTTGCACTAAGCAGTCTGTTTTTTATAAATAGTACTCAGGCTCAGCTAAAATTTAAAAACAGCGAAACCAGTCCTATTTACATTGCTGTTGCTTATTATGTTGCAACTGATGATTATACAGGATTCTCTTCTGATGGGTGGTTTAAAGTAGATCCAAATTCAACTATAACAATTATTCCGTCTATTAAATATTCAACTTATTATTATTACGCCAAAGATGAAAACGGAACAGAATGGACCGGTGCAGGTAAATATAAATTTGTTGTTCATTCTAAGGAAAGTTTTAATTTCAAAAATGCAAATATGGAGTATAACGCAGATTATCTTGCCCATAAAGTATTTAAGAATTTTAAAAAGATTGATGTCGGGCAAGCAAAAGAGTACACACTTAATTTAGGCGAAGCAGAAGATTAGTATTCTTGTTTAAAATAATAAAGCCGTTTCCATTGGGAGCGGCTTTTTTTTTATACCCCTATTTTTTGCAAAGTAACATACAATTTACTCTGTGAAAAAAAACTTGTCAAATCTGCGTAATCAGTGGCAGTTTTTGTTTAGCAGCCTATTTTTTCATTCACAACTTTTAAAATAGCTGTTTCTAAAGCAATGGTTTTGTTTTCAATTTCTTTACCTTTTGCTATAATATCGTTAACAAACGTTTTATCATCATATCCGGCTGCGTTAATACGCACATTCATAAAAGCTCCCATTACCGCGCTGCGTGCACATAAGGCGCCAACGCCAGCATCTGACACAGAATTTGGATTACCAACTTCTGCCATTGCTTTTATAACTTCCATACTTGCATAAGAAGCTTGCATGACTTTAAACGGAATTTCAATAGCAAATTTCGTAGCATCCTGTATGGCTTTTGTACGAATGGCTTTTTCTTCTTCGGTAGCTTTTGGTAATCCAAAGGCAGTCATAATTTTATTGAAGGCTTTGGTATCGGCATCCACCAGATTTACTAATTCACTTTTATAGTGCTCGCCTTTTTCTGCCCAATTGCTAAAATCTGCCCATTTATCATCCCAACCTTTTTTGTGCGAAGATAAATTAGCAACCATCGTAGCTAAGGCTGCACCCAAAGAACCAACATATGCGGCAATAGAACCTCCGCCCGGTGCCGGACTTTCACTTGCAGTTTCATTAGCAAAATCAATCAAACTCATGCTTATTAACTTGTAATCTGCTATATCTCGCAACATGTATTCAATAATTCTTTCTTCAGATTTAAAAGAACCAAGCTCATCTAAACCCATTGATTTTACTGCTATTTTAATAAGTTCTTTTTCTGATACTCCTGTAGAGCGTTGTTGTTTTTTTAGAAAATATTTTCCTGCATCCAACATCGCTTTCAGCGGAATTAATCCAACCAATTCACTTCCTGTAACACGTATGCCGCGCTCTGCTGCTTTAGCACAAACTTCATCAAAGGCAATGTGTACGGGTGTTACGTTAATGTTTGTAAGGTTCATTGAAATTTGTGCTATGCCGTATTCTTCAATATACCAGCCTATGGCTTTTACACTTTTTAAAGAGCCGGCAATAAAAACCGGATTACCGTTTGCATCATTCACAATTTTTCCGGTGATGGGATTTCCTTCTCGTTTTACCCGCCCTGCTTCTCTCACATCAAATGCAATAGAGTTTGCGCGTCGTGTAGAAGTAGTATTTAAATTTACATTGTAAGCCACTAAAAAATCTCTTGCGCCAATAACGGTAGCTCCGCGTTTCGCGTCATATTCTGTCGGACCAAAATCAGGTTTCCACTCAGGTAATTTTATTTTTTTGAAAAACCCTTCGTATTCGCCTGTACGAATTACAGAAAGATTACTACGGTTTTTATTTGGTTGAGCCGCTTCGTATAAATAAACCGGTAAGTGTAATTCTTTTCCAACGCGCTCAGCTAATTTCTGCGCCCACTTAGCGGTTTCTTCCATGGTAATATTTGCAATAGGTATAAGCGGACAAACATCGGTAGCGCCCATACGCGGATGCTCACCTTTATGTTTGCTCATATCAATTAACTCGCCTGCTTTTTTAATGGCTTGAAAAGCTGCTTCTATAACGGCATCCGGACTTCCAACTAAAGTCACCACAGTGCGGTTAGTAGCTTTACCCGCATCAACGTTTAATAAACGAATGCCTTCAATGGTTTCAATTTCATTGGTGATTTGCTTTATCACATTCATATCGCGCCCTTCACTAAAATTTGGAACGCATTCTATTATTTGTTGCATGGATTGAGTTGTTAATTATTTTTTATTTTGTGTTTCGTATTATGCGCTTTGTTACTGCCTCCTGCTACTGCCGCTCTTCTTATACTTTCTCCTTATACTTATTTTTTCAACGGTAATCTGTAACCAATTCCAAAATCAAAATAATTAGCCACAGCCCAATTTGTTTTTAATCCCATAATAGCTACAATATTATTTTTAAAATGATAACGAATTCCAATACGATGAAAAAATAATCCGTCTCCTTTAAAAACAGTGTAAGCGTAATAACCCATTTCTACCGGTAAACTCCATCGTCCGATACTATAACAATAAGAAAATTTTACGCCCACTTGTATGTTTTGCAGATTAGAAGAAAGTGTATCACCGCTTAACTGCATTTGCGCAATGTTTGCCGGATTGTAATAAATATCAATTCCCCCGCCAAATTTATGCGTGTTACGTTTGTTGTAGTAATAAGCTGCCGAATAATTTTGTGCCACGTATTGTGTGCCAAGTACATCTACTTGGTTTAATCCGCAGGTAGCCCAAAATAACAATTCGTTTCTTGACGGCACTTTAGAGCTTGAGTCAATCACATTTTTTTTTGTCGGATCTTTAACAGATAAAAATTTATAAACTAAACCTGTATTTAGTGTAACCATGTTTATGCCCAGATTAGGTACAACTGCTCGCCCGTTTGAAGCATGCGAAAAATTTAAACCTCCTTCAATACGCCAGTGTTTACCAACATTCCATCGGTAAAACCATTTAAAATTTACATAGGCGTTAATCGGACTACTTATTACGTTGTTTTTATGATTTGCAATTGGATCGAAATGAATGGGAGTATAGGCAAGCCCGGGAGCAAGTCGCATATATAAACGAAAAGGTTTTTCTTTTTTGTTTAAGGGGATTTCATAAAAAGCAAAGAGGGCATAAACATTTCCCAATTGTGTAGGGTTATCTAAATTAAAATAAGCAAAACCAACACCGCGTTCAAGAAAATTATTTTCATGATGCCATAATTTATCTCCGGCGGCAGGTTTAACGAAATTTATTTCTCCGCCATTAATAAAACCATTAACCAAATCGCCCATATTATTATGGTGCTGTAAAATAAAACCAAAATTATTGGCACCCCTTATATACCAATCGTTGGGGTTGCTTTGTTGCGCCTTTAACAAAGAAAAAAGACTAATAAACAGGAAAATAAAAAAAATCTTCATTCAGCCTGTAAATATATTAATTAAGTAGCCATGTATTAATGTTATACGGAATAAAAAAAATGTTTAGTTTTAACATTTATGCAATGGTTTTCTGATTTTGCTTCGCTTATATACCCGCGGGTTTGCAATGCCTGTGGTGAAACCCTGTTCAGGCACGAACACTTGGTTTGTAATTTGTGCTATGTTTCTTTGCCCAAAACAAATTTTCATTTGAATGTGGATAACCCCGTGCAGAAAATATTTTACGGCAGAGCCGATGTTAAACTGGCTGCCAGCTTTTTGTTGTTTCAGAAAAAGGGAAGCGTACAAAAAATGTTACATGCCTTAAAATATAAGTCAAAACCGGAAGTGGGGCATCTGTTGGGCAAATGGTATGGCGCCGATTTAAAAAAGACTAACACTTTTGCAAATTGCGATTATATTATTCCTGTCCCCCTGCATAAAAAACGCTTGCGTAAAAGAGGGTATAATCAAAGCGAATATTTTGCGAAGGGATTAAGCGAAGAATTAAATATTCCTGTGTTAACGGAGGTGCTTTCAAAAAAACACTTTACTGAAACCCAGACTTACAAAACGCGGGAAGAGCGCTGGCAAAACACCCTCAATTCCTTCGAAATAAAAAACGGAGCGTTCTTAAAAGACAAAAGTATTTTGTTGGTAGACGACGTTATTACAACAGGTGCCACTACCGAAGCATGTGTATTGCAATTACAGGAAGTCTCAAACTCCCCTGTTTATGTGGCTTCTATAGCTTATACGCTATAAAGCAAATTTTTTAAAATGTTTTGTGAAATGTTAAAATTACCTTGTAATTTTGAATGAGATTTAGTGAGAAAGACTTTTTACATACTTTTTTTCTGTTTTGCAGCTTCTTGGGCTTTTGCACAGCAAAGTAATTCTGTCTATCAGAGTTACGAAACTTATTTGGGAGACACCATTAATCGTGTAGATAAAAACGGACATAAACAAGGCCGGTGGATTTATTTTGGGAAAGACCGCAAGGGTTGGATGAACCGCTTCTTTAAACGAGAGCAGATGGTGGAAGAAGGACATTACATAAACAATAAAAAGCATCATCTCTGGAAAACCTACCACCACACCAACAAATTAAAAAGTGAAATCACTTATGTAGGTGATACACCCGAGGGAAAGGCAAGATTTTATAATACCGACGGAAAAATTATGTTGGAAGGCGAATTGGAAAACCATCAATTTATTAAGGAGTATTATGTATACGATTCGAATGGGAATAAAATAAAACGTAAAGCTTCGATGGATCCTTCAGATAGCTACCTTGATTTTAGCGGAATAATTTCTAAGTCGTTAGGCAAGAATTTAGAAGGAGTTAAAATTGCTGTTGAGCGAAATGATTTTGAAGTAAACAGTATAACTACAGGTACAGACGGAACGTTTAAATTAAAACTCGACCTCAATTTTGAATATACAATACGGTTTACCAAACAAGGTTTTGGTGAGCAATCTTTGTTGATTAATGCATATACCAACAATATTTCAGATACGTCTGTTTATCACCTGAACGAATGGAAAATTTCAATGAATGATAATATGGTGGCAGCCGCTACAACCGAGTTGTTTGGTTTTTTATTGAATAAACCTTCCGGAAAAATTTATTTCAATAAACGCAAAAAGAAATTCATGGCCGATGGCACGTATATTCATTTGTTTAAAAAGGAATTCAGTAATATAAGCGAAACTACCAAACTAATGCTGGCTAAAGCTGCGGAGGATAATAAAAAATTAGAAATAGAAAACCTGAGAATTGAAGCCGAGCGCAAAGCCAAAGAAATTGAATTATTAAAACAAGCACAAAAGTTACAGGATACAGAATTAAAAAAGAAGGAAGCTGAAATACATGCGCAAAGACTGGAAGCAGACAAGCAAACAAGTGATGCGGCCATGTTTGCCAAAGAGAAAAAAATAAAGGAACTTTTAGTTGAACAACAACAGGCACAATTGCATAGCCAGCAGTTAGAAGCGCAAGAACAAACTAAAGAAGTAGAACGATTGGCTTTGGTTGAGAAAATGAAGAATCTGGAGCTTAATCAAAAAGACAAAAAACTAAATGAAACAACCGGGCAACTGATGGCAGAACAAAAAGAAACTGAGCTTGCCAATAAAGAATTAGATGTTGTAAACCGGGAAAAGGCAGTAAAAGAGCAAGAGCTTCACCAAAATTCTATTTACATGAATTTTCTTTTGGCAGGTTTAGGCATAGTTGCAATATTTTCATTTTTCTTAATTCGCAATATTATTCAGAAAAAGAAAGCCAATCAACTTCTTGCCAAACAGTCTTCAGAAATTGAAGAGAAGAGCCGTATTATTGAGCAAAAAAATATTGAGACAGAACAAAGTATTGTGTATGCAAAGCGAATTCAATCTGCCATACTTCCACCGGAGGGAGAAATTTCTATTCATTTGAATAATTATTTTATTTTATATAAACCTAAAGATATTGTAAGCGGAGATTTTTATTTTTTTTCGCACCACTATGCTAACCACAAAAATAAAACAGGCGATGTAATTATTGCGGCGGTTGATTGCACGGGGCATGGTGTACCGGGCGCATTTATGAGCATGGTGGGCAACGAAAAATTAAAAGATGCGGTTGATATAAGCGCGTCACCCGGGAAAATTTTGAATGAATTAAATAAAGGAATTAAATCTGCATTACGGCAGAGTGAGGATGCAACTTCAACACGCGATGGAATGGATTTATCGTTATGCGCAATTCCTGCATTTATTAACGGTGCCACCGAAACGCAAATTAAATATGCCGGAGCTAACCGCCCGCTTTGGATTATTAAAAAAGACGCAAAAGAAATTGAAGAAATAAAAGCAACTAAATGTGCCATTGGCGGATATACCCCCGATACGCAGGAATTTGATGAGCATAGCATTAATTTAAAAAAGGGAGATACTTTTTATTTGTTTACCGATGGTTTTGCCGATCAGTTTGGCGGACCTAATCGTAAAAAATTAATGACTAAGAAATTTAAAGATATTTTAATTTCTGTGCAAAACCTTTCTATGGCAGAGCAGCAAAAACACCTCGATACTTTTATTGAAGAATGGCGTGGTGATACCGAACAGGTGGATGATATACTTGTTATTGGGGCGAGGGTTTAATTTAATAAGCGCCCATGTTAGGAGTACCACTACTACATCTTGAATTACCATCAATGGTTGTAGGCCAAGGGCTACAATAAAAAGAATTACCCGACTGGTATGCTGCAGAATAGATTTGCAGATGAAAATCATAAGTGCTTGGGTTCACAAAAGAAGGAGCAGCAGTACTGGAAGAATTATTAATTATGCAGTTATTAAATACATTTGTATTGCTCGTATTTTGTTGTGTGGTTAATAAACAATAATTATATTTTAATACAAAAGGGGCACTAAAATTTCCGGCAATGGAATCAAACTGAAACTCTTCGCTTAAGTTACCAACTAAGATACAGTTGTTAAAACTTGAACTATCAGGGAATAGTGTTGAGCCATCATAATTATTAAAAAAGAAAGAAGGAGTAGTGCGTGTTTGCGAGCCGCTGCTGCTGTTATTGGTTTGGCTCCAATAATTAGCAAAAGTACATTGTGTAAAACTGTAGTTGCCGCCGTATTGAAGCGCGCATAAATACTTTCCGCAATTACTAACTACATCATTGCCTCCGGTAATGTTATAGTAGTGCGCTAAAATACCTGCAAAAGAACAGTTTTGTATAATGGTATTTGTAAGAGAAAGATTTCTTGGCTCGCCGCCGATAGTATTCCCTCCATAACCATCCAATACAGAGTAACCCGCCTGCACACCAATAAAACCATTTTTAATAATGGCGTAATTGATAACGTTTTTATTGCCGCCACAATTTGCATTACTTCCTTCGTTTATCCAAATCCTGTCCCATTGTCCGGGTAAGTCTTTATAATCTGCTTCAAACCTGTCGCCCTGAAATGTTACAGGAGACGATTGTGTTCCGTTTACTTTAATACATCCGTAACGATAAACCCAAATTCCGCCGTTGTTATGAATATATATTTTTCCCCCTGCGGGAATGGTTAAATTGTGAAGTGAATCAACAACCAGGTATCCGTATATTAAATGAGGTTTATCAACTTTCCATGTAACGCATGCCGAGCCGTTTATGTTTGTATCAAGACTATAATAAAGAGCCTGCGTATTACTGATAATTATTTTATTGTTGGGCATGTGGTAATACGCGTTTTGTCCGAATGCAATTAAATCTACGTGTTGATTATTTCCGTTGGTTTCAAATAAAATGGAGTCTTTATAAATAAACGGACTAACACTCGGGTCGGCATTAGGGTCGATGGTAACTTTTACAAAAACATAAATACTATCATGCGCGGCAATTTCAATATTTGAAAATGATTGTCCGGCAAGACCATCTACATTTAAATGATAAAATGAAGCAGAACCTCTTGCCAAACGAATGGAAGAAATATTTATTGAACCATTATTATTGTTGTGTACCCTAAATAATTTTGTGGTAGAGCCAATGCTTGTAAAAACGGTATCAAATAAAATAGAATCTGCTGTAAAAGCAAGTTTGGCCGAAGCATCTTTAATTAGTTTATCTTTTCTGCAAGCAGGAAAAAATGCAACAAACAAAACAAATACAGCTATAGATAAAATTTTTCTCACTTAGGTTTAACGAAAATACTTGGTTTTTATTTTATAATGCTAATACGTTGGGTGTAAGTGGTTTCGTTACAATTAATTTTTAGCAGATAGGTTCCGCTACCTAAATCGTTTGTTTCTACTACAATTCTTTTTGATGGGGAATAAATTTCTTCTTTTATTGAACGTCCTGATAAATCAAAAATTTCTACATGAATTGATTTGCCGGAAATTTCAGCTAAATCAATTGTAATATTTTCGGAACTTGGGTTTGGGTAAAGCCTCACCCCTGCTTCAACTGCGCTCAGGGCAGGCTGAGAAAAACCTGATGTTTGATTGGAGTTATAAAAGAAAATTAAAATATATTTCATCACACTATCGCTTTGTGTTGCAGTGTAAATTGTTTCGAAAGGATAAGCGAGGTAAACTAATTTTCCGTTTTTCGTTCCGCTGTTAAACATACCGGCAAAGTGTACGCAGGCAATATCAGTTGCTGCACTTGTATAATGTAAATCGCTAAGACTTCCGTTAAGCGGAGAGATCACATCAGGGTAATTTACATTGTATGTTCCGTGCGTTCCATTATCAAATTTTACGGTATCTATAAATCCAAAAATAGAATTGCTTAATGGTTGCATTAAACTTGCATAACAACTTCCGGCTGTGTTGTTAGGTGCATCGGCAATGTAACTTGCTTTTAAATAATTGTTGTAAAACTGTTTGTCGGTAGCAGTTCCCGAATGATCTAAATCCCAACCAATTTCTGAACCCGATGTAAAAAACTCTCCACCTTGTTGCAAATAAGAGCTTACATAAGTTTGTTCTGTATTGCTGAAGGTTTCGTTGACTGTACTTTCTTCTCCCAAAATCCAATCAACAATTCTGTATTTTGATAAGAGCAATAAATTATCGGTGACTGCTTCGTTGGTACAAGATTCAACATATTTATTATTATTAAAAATTGAAAATCCGTGTTGACGCACAAAGTCATTGGTGTTTCCAGTAACAATTCTGTCAAAACCATTTACCAATAAAATACTATCGTTTTGGTTAGATGGAACAGCCGCTAAAACTTCTGAAATTCCTGATGTAATAGTATTTACCGAATCAAACGCAGAAATTTTTACAAAACACAATTGGTTACTTGTCAACCCGGAAATAATTAAATTAGTTTTGGAAAGTTTTGTTGCGGCACCAAATGAAGTTCCATTTGTGCTTTTGTAAATATTATAATGTGTTACTAACGGATCGTTTTTTACAATCAATTTTAAAGAGGTTGAATTGTTTTTCACCAACGCAAACGATTGCGGTGTACTCAACGCTATTCCGTAAGGATACCATGGTTGAGCAATAGCACCTTCATCACTTAAAATAGGATTTAAAGTTGATGATTGTAAAACAGCTTGTATGGTTGTTGGCGTTGTTCCATTCAACATACAATTGTTTTGCACTAATCGTATACCATGACTGTAATCCATATACGTATCGCCATGCACATTCGTCATGGGTTGTATGTAAGTTCCGTTTTGATAATACCATCCAAAAATAATTACACGATTTGCCGTAGTGTAAATCATGTTAGAAATAACTACATCTTTTTTATCACCCGATGTTAAGCTTCCTAAAGGATTTGAAAAAGTTGCACGTTGTTGTCCCACAATAGAATCATGGTGTGCAAAAAAAGGTACGGTACTCATTAACGGACCTGCTGTTAATGGTTGTGGTGCAAGTTTTACTGATGCAGCACTCCAAATATCGCCGACCATTTTTCTTGTCGGTAAAGTTGTTCCTGTAAGATTGCCGATACGTGTTGCTAACATGGGGCTCATTGGCATTAAAAAATAATCGGTATCGCAGCCAATGGCTAAATAATCAGGTATTACATAGTAAGTAACACTTTGTGTAACAGAGCTGATTGTTGCGGTTGATGTAACAGCAATCATTGTGCGGTAAAAATTAGGAACATTCCCTGCCGAAACTTCCGCGTAAATCATGTTCTCTCTGTTGGTAAGGCTCAATGAACCTGAGCTTATGGTTGCTTCAAACTGACTTCCGCTCAATGCCATTATTTGTCGCGTTGGTACGTTAAGTAGTTGAGAAAAACCAAGCAGCGAGCAAAAAAATAAAACGGTGAAGAGTAATTTTCGGTTGGCAGAAAAATTTAGTTCAACATTCATCAGGCTAAATTAAGCAATTTAAGGGTCTTCAACATCAATCTGTTTAAAAAAGGAATTTAAGAGCATTATCGGTGTTCTCTAATTTTCTATTATTGGGGTTTAATATAAGATGGCGAACTATAAAAAAACTATTTCTGTAATTATTTTGGCTGTGTTGTTTTTGCTTTCGCTTTTTTCCTGCGGAGGCGATAAAAACAAAAATGAATCAAAAAAGGTATTTCGTTATAATGAGATGGCGGGCATCAGTTCGCTCGATCCCGCTGCGTCGCGCACCTTTGAACATAATTGGGTAATAAATCAGTTATTTAATGGCTTGCTGCAAATGAATGATGTTTTACAGGTTGAGCCAAGTATTGCAAAAAGCTGGAAAATAACAGAAGACGGAAAAATCTACACTTTCATTCTGCGTAACGATGTTTTTTTTCAGGACGATGCTTTGTTTCCAAATGCAAAAGGCCGTAAAGTAATCGCTAAAGACTTTGTTTACAGCTTCAATCGTTTGTTCGATGCAAAAGTATCAAGCGCTATGTCGCTTTTAGAAAATGTAGATAAAAAGCAAAACGGAGGTTTTGAAGCGCCCAACGATACCACTTTTGTTATTTACCTGAAAGAAAATTTTAGCCCGTTTTTGGGTATATTAACCATGAAATATTTTTCGGTGGTTCCGAAAGAAATTGTTGAACATTTTGGCGAAGATTTTCGTAAACATCCTGTAGGTACGGGTCCGTTTAAATTTAAAATATGGGAAGAAGGTACACAATTGGTGTTGCTTAAAAACGAAAACTATTTTGAGACAGATGCCGATGGAAAAAAACTTCCTTATCTCGATGCCATTTCAATTTCGTTTATAAAAAATAAAGAAACTTCTTTCATGCAGTTTATGAAGCACGATATTGATATGATATCGGGCATGGATGCTTTTACGCCCAGCGAAGTGTTAGATGATAAAGGTAAATTAAAACCTTTTTACAAAGAGCAATTTAATTTGCAAACGCAACCTTATTTAAAGACCGATTATTTGGGTTTTTTAATTGACGAAAATGTGGATGTTGTAAAAAACAGCCCCACAAAAATACGTGCTGTGCGTCGTGCAATTAATTATGCCATTGACAGAGAGAAATTAATAAAATATTTTCGTAATAGTTTAGGTATTCCGGCCACGGCAGGTTTTATTCCTTGCGGGTTGCCTTCTTTTAATCCGCAGGTTGTAAAAGGATTTGTGTACAATCCTGATAAAGCGCGTGAATTGTTATTGGAAGCAGGTTACCCCGGAGGAAAAAATTTACCCGAAATTCTTTTGTACAGTACCGAAACATATTTAGATCTTTTTGAATTTATTCAATCGCAGTTGGCAGATTGTAATATTAAAATAAAAATAATGGTAGAAAAAGCGCCGGTGCTTACGCAAGCGGTTGCCAATAACGAAATTCCTTTTTTTCGTAAATCCTGGGTTGGCGATTATCCGGATGAAGAAAATTTTATGAGTTTATTTTATTCAAAAAACTTTTCGCCAAAAGGGTTTAATTATACGCATTACAATAATCCAATTTTTGATAAAATGTATGAGCAGGCGCGCAATTGTTTAAACGATTCATTAAAAAAATCGCTCTATCAAAAAATGGATCAAATGCTGATTGATGATGCGCCCATTGTACCTCTTTATTACGATGAAGTGGTACGTTTAGTAAATAAAAAAGTTGAAGGGCTAACCACTAACCCAATGAATTTGCTCAATTTAAAAAGGGTAAGAAAAAATTAATTTATATTATGTCATCCTGAGCGCAGTCGAAGGGGGGCGTTCCCTTCGGGCGGGCTTTCCATTACAAGTCCTCATTTCGCTGCGCTGCATTCCGGGCTTTCCATTTCAATCCCTAACGCTAATACAACGAATTTCTATAAGAAAATTAATTATTTATAGTGAAACCTGCGTTAGCGATTGTAGCGTAAAGCCCGCAGCGAGCTTTTGGGAGCGAGGGGACTTGCAGCGTAAAGCGCGACCCGTGATACAAATTGCTAATGAAAGAAGAAAATGTTGGTTACGGGTAACGCCCAAAACCCTAAAAAAAAGGTTAAAACTTAATAGCTTCCATACAAATTTCAACATTTGCGTCTTTAGGTAAACGAGGGGCTTCTACAGTGGCACGTGCCGGAAAATCTTTGGTAAAATAAGAACCATAAGCTTCGTTAACCTGCACAAAATTATTCATGTCTTTTAAAAATATAGTTGTTTTAACCACATTATCATAAGTCATACCGGCTGCTTCCAAAATGTGTCTTATACAATCCATAATCTGGCGGGTTTCATCTTTAATACTTCCCTTAATTATTTTGTTGGTGGCAGCATCTAAAGCAATTTGGCCTGATATATAAAGCATGTTTCCAACCATAATTGCCTGACTGTAAGGACCAATAGGTGATGGGGCTTTGTCGGTATAAATAACTTTTTTCATGTGTTTGCTGGTTTTTTGATGATGGGGCAAAGGTATATTTTTGTTTGTTTGCGAGATTGTTTTGTTTTAGACAATAGTTAAAAGTTTAAATGCCTGATTAGCAATGGTAGATAAAGTTGAGAAAAATTAATTTTTAAAAACATTTTGTTGATGCAAAACAATTGTTACTTTTGCAGCCCCTAAATAGGGGAAAAGTTCTAGATTGATTATTGAAAAGCTGAAAGTGAGAGAAGGAGGAGGCTGTTAAGTCTCACTACTCTATACTCACATATCAGTACTATATATAAAGAGTTCTTTGAAAGAAATGAATGACCAAATAAGCAAGTAAGATCTGTTGAGGATTGTTGCTAGTAGAGCAACTTTTGATACAGACATTTAAGTTCAGCGAATGTAAAAGGCTGAACAATTTTTTTTTACAATGGAGAGTTTGATCCTGGCTCAGGATGAACGCTAGCGGCAGGCCTAATACATGCAAGTCGAGGGGTAGCATGAGGTAGTAATACTTTGATGACGACCGGCGCACGGGTGCGTAACACGTATATAATCTGCCCTTATCTGGAGGATAGCCCGGAGAAATTCGGATTAATACTCCATAACATTATGCTGTGGCATCACAGTATAATTAAAGCTCAGGCGGATAAGGATGAATATGCGACTGATTAGTTAGTTGGTGAGGTAACGGCTCACCAAGACTTCGATCAGTAGGGGTACTGAGAGGTTAAACCCCCACACTGGTACTGAGACACGGACCAGACTCCTACGGGAGGCAGCAGTAAGGAATATTGGACAATGGA
>OLKW01000239.1_pt1 | contig 46207 bp, 34 predicted proteins | sample 1604351 | NCBI WGS metagenome assembly OLKW01 (sample SAMEA104055714, study PRJEB20765) | soil metagenome | isolation source: soil
AGCGACCATTACACATCGAGAAAAGAAATCGCGTCGGTCATTGGGAAGGAGACTTAGTTGTTGGTCCTAAACACGGCAGTGCTATCGGTACTATTGTGGAACGCAAAACCAGATTTACTTACATCGTTAAATTAAAAAACAGTAAGTCTAATACTGTTACGCAACAGTTCGCGCGTAAACTAAATCAATTGCATCAAGGCTGCAGAAAAACTTTGACTTACGACAACGGTACTGAAATGACGCATCACAAGTGGCTGAAAAAACGAACCGGTATGGACATTTATTTTGCTCACCCCTATTCACCCGGGGAAAGAGGAACAAACGAAAATACAAACGGTTTAATCCGAAGATTTTTCCCAAAAGGAACTGACTTCAATCTCATCTCCTCCAGAAAATTAAAGTTCGTTCAGGATAAACTCAACAACAGGCCACGAAAAATCCTGAGCTACAAAACACCCTACGAAGCTCTTCAAAAAGAATTAAAATCTATTAGTATGTAGTAGTGTTAATATCCGGAAATAACCCTCTTCGGGTTATTCCGGATATTAATGCTTGCGTTAAAACCGTATAATATTTGTTGTACCTTTGAAAAAATGACTTGTTGCGTTACAACCTTGAATCCACCATTTTAAAATATAAAAAGTATTCGTTCCGACTATGGCCAACCATTGCTACTGCGTCGCTACTTGGACTATTGTGTTATTTTTCCCGGGCAAGCTACTAATGCAGAATTAGGTACTACTAATAGTGTTGTCTCAGACATGGCTGGCAATATATATATAGCCGATTCGGATAATAATCGAATTCGCAAAGTAAATACACTTGGAATTATTTCCACGGTGGCAGGAAACGGAACGTCTGGTTTTAGCGGAGATGGCGGACAAGCTGTTTTGGCCTCATTGAATTTCCCAGATGGAATAGCTTTAGATGTTTTTGACAAGGGGAGCTTACAACTTGATTTTATATCTACAGAATAAATCAACGCCTGAGAATTTAAAACGGCACAAAGGTTATACCAAACATGGCATTAAAACGCTGCGTTGGATATTGATCCCAACGATAATATCGAAAACTGCCAATATTATTAAAACTAACAAAGGCAGAAAGCATTTTAGTGTAACGATATTCTAATCCTAAATTAACATCGGTAATTCCCTTTAACTGTACAGCTTGTTGTGTAGTTACACCATTAAGCGTTTTTTGTTGTTGCGCCCATTGATTGCCAATAACAAAAATATCTGCCTTAAATATTAATTTACTCTTTAAATTATAATTAACAGAGAGCGTAATGTCAAAATTAGGCTTGTGCCAAGGATACACTCCACTGGTATCTGTAATAGTATAACCATAGTAGTTTCCTTTAGCCGAAATATTTATTTTTTCCCTAAACTGATACTTTACTTGCCCGCTTATATTTATAAAATTGGTATTCATATAAACTACTTTGTATTTGTTACCAAGAATATTATCTCCCCGTTGGTTATAATCTACCATATAAAAAGCCATGTTGTTATAATGCCCATACAAAGCTTTTACATCGTAGGAAGTATTTGAACTGAGTGCCCCGCGCAATCCGGCAAAACCATTGTATTTATTATCAGTATTTTTATAACTAAGTTCGCTTAATACAAAAGGATTAAGAGTCGACATACTTCTGAAACTATTCTTTTCTAACCCTCCTCCAATACCGGCATACGGAATAATAATATTTTGATACACATTGTAATAAATATTAAAACGATAATAAGGATAAAACTTTGTGCCCGCTTTTGTAAAATAATCTACCGCTAAGGTCGCACCAATATCTGCTTTCCATTTAGAACCATCACCGGCTTCAAAATAGGGATTCACTTTTACAATGGCATTATTTATTGTATCGTGCCCACTATGTACATTGTAATAATCAACCGAGGCAAGGGTATTAAATTTTTGTCCGTACAAAAAAGTGCTTATCAAACCATCGGCAAAAATATTATTCTCAAATGTATTATACAAATCACCGTAGTTAGAATAATTAAGATGTATGTCGTGATTAATACTACTCGAGTCTGAATAATGGCTAAGCAATCTCAATTTACCTTCAAATAATTGAAAACGCTGCTTATAAGTATCTGCATTAATGTTTTTAAAAGCTGTATCCGAAAAACCATAATAATGCACTACATTCCTTGAATAATTAAAATCTCCGCTTAATGTGTGCTTCTTATAAAATTTCTTCCCGTAAATATTGGCTTCATTATCGCTAAAATCAGTAGTACCCAAATGTTCAAATTTTGCGCTTGACGAAAGATGTTTATAATGAAATCCCCAATTAACTTCTTTCGAACGAAGATTATTAAAAAATAATTCTCCATAAGGCATCGTGTAATTTCCTATTCCTACTTTTATAAGCGATTGGTATAGTTTTGACAAAGGTTCGTTTACCATTTTGGCAGGTTCTATACCGGCTATTTGGTAAGAAGTAGCGTACATTTTTGCCGGCGTACTGTAAGTAACTTTAGTGATTTTTTTTACTGTATCTGTAATTTCAGGTCGATCACTTTGTTTTACAGCTTCCTTAATAACCGGATCGTAATTTGCCGCATTTATCACTTCCACATCACCAATATTTTGAGAAATGCCGTTAAGGACAAAGCACATAAGCAAAGTAAACAAATAATATTTTAGCGAAGATCTCATTTAGGCTGTATAGTATTTAATGAATCTACTTTTATAGGTTGTGCTTCAAATAACTGGTTACCATTTTTATTATCGAACTGAATTTTCATTTCTTCTTGAGGCTTTACTTCTTCTTCTTCTTTTACTTTCTGTTTATCTTTTATCGCCTGTAACTTTTGATTGGCTAAATCAATATATTCTTGCTTGTCAGCATTTTCTATTACACTTTTCAAAACGGCTTCTGCATTGGTATATTCCTTTTTTTCAATATACACATCAGACATCAGCATCATTGCCTTCGTATTCCAATCATTATTGGTATACGAATAATTAATTAAAGTATTAACGGTTTTTTCTGTTTCTTTCAGTTCCTTCTTTTCAAAGTGAATTAAGGCGAGATAATAATAAGCTTCAGCTCCGACATCACTTTTTGAATTTTTTATCAAGTAATTAAAATCATTCGCAGATTCGTCGTGCCGGTTTGTTTCATATAATGATTTTGCTTTCATCTGATGTGCTTCAATCAATTGTACTTGGGAAAGTTTTTCAGTATTCAGCGTCTTGTTACATTCATTTACACATACATCATAATTTTTTGTAAAAAAAGCACAACGCATAGAACCTAATTTTGCTGTCAATTTATTTTGTGAACTCTCCGCAGCATCCTGTAATTGTTGGTATAATGGAAGGGCTTCATCATACTTTTTATCTTTGTAAAGCAGATAGGATGCTTTTACAAGTGCAATTTCTGTATGAATATTGCGAGGTTTAGATAAAATATATTTATATGAAACTAAAGCTTCAGTAAAATTATTTTTGCTGTAAGCACATTCAGCAAAACAGAAATTGGCCTCGGTTATATATTTTCCATCCGGAAATTTACCAATGTACTTTTGCATTTCAGGTAAGGAGGTTTCACAATCTTTTTTGTCATAATACAATGCTGATGCTTTATCCCAATAACTTTCATCCAGTTCGCTGACACTGATTGAAGTTCCGATAGAGTTCATGTAAGCCTCCAGTTCATCAGGTTTACTTTGCTCTTTAAAAATCTTTTTTATAGTTTCTATCGCATCTTTTGCTTCGTCTGATTTTGGATTTTGTTTTACAATTTTATCCAAATAACTAAAAGCTTTATCATATTTGTTTTGATTATAGTATAAAAACCCAACCGTCTTTGTTGCTCTTGTTACATAAGACGAAGTTGGATGCTCCGTAATTATTTTAGTATAGTAAGTAATCGCATTTTCAATATCATTGCTTAACTTATAGCTCTCGGCTGTTTCAAAAACAGAAGAAACAATATAAGGCGAAGAAGGAAACTGTTTCTGCAAAAGAGCCAAATCGTTTATTTTTTCTTTGTAATTTTTTAATAAACCGTTACACAAAGCTTTTTGATACATTGAATAGTCGACATCCATTTTATTAAGCGCAATAGCTGTTTCGTAATAATCCGCCGCCGAATTAAACGTTTTGGTCATGAAATAACAATCGGCCGTACGCACATTGGCATCCGCTGCTTTAACAACATCAGTGAGGTTTTTGCTCAGTAAATATTTTCTGAACGAAACGCCGCCTTCCACATAATTTTTATTCATAAAATATGCGTAGCCAATATTGTAGTTAGCTAAATCGTATTCTTTTAAATTAAAAGAACCCGGCATTAACTGAAAAGTTTCCCAGGCATCTATTGCATTATTATACGCTTTGTTTTGATAAGAAAGTTCACCGAGCCAATATTTACTTTGTGCTGTTATAACCGGGTCTGTATTAAGACGAAAAGTAATGTTAAAATATTTTCTTGCTGAATCAGGCCAGTTATTATTGTAAAAATTTACAGCTCTGAAATAAGCAAGCTGTTGATAAACCTGTTTCAGTTTAGGATCGTCGGAACCAATTTTTTCTATAATACGCATAGCACCCTCGTAATTTTTTGTTGAATGAAAACAATTTACTAAATATTGATAGGCTTCCTCTTTATAGATGGATTGAGGATATTCTGTAATATATTGCTGAAAATATTTTATCGCATCGTTATACGGACTAAAACCTGTTTCATAACAAAGTTTGGCATAATTAAATAATGATTCCTCACGAATTTGTTTATCGAAATTTGAACCATAAGCCGAGAAGTATGCACCGCGTGCTTTTGCTTTATCATTTAATTTTAAATAACAATCGGCCATATAATAAAAAGCATTTTGCGCCAGCGAATCATTATTTACAGTTGCTTTTTCAAAATAAGGAAGTGCCAACTCATATTTTGGTTTGTAAAAATCAATGATTTTGGTTTTTGGCGGCATCTTATTATAAAAAGCATATCCAATTTGATAATTATCTGCCGGAGATGTAATAGGGCCCTTTAGTAAATAGGGAATAGCTTCGGCATATTCTTGTTTGTGATAGTAGGATTGCCCGATGATGCGATTTATTTCTCCTTTTTTTTGCGCATGCGTACTGTCGTTTAGCAATGCAGGAGCTACACGAATTACATCATCATATTTTTTCTGGAGAAAATAGATTTGTGCAATGTAATACGGAACAACGCTGCCAAAGGTTTCATCATTCTGTAATCGGATAAATCCCTCTAAAGCCGTGATGTAATTTTTTTCTGTGTAGGAAATATGCGAGTAATAATAATTAGCAGGCTTCGCATATTTATTATCTATATCTTTTATTTCGTAGAAATCATTTTTTGCTTTCTCAATATTTTTTGTTTCCAGATAACTGTAACCCCGTTTAAAATATAACTCCCATAAATCTTCTTTTGTCAACTCATACACATCTACTTTCTCGAGGTAATCAATTGTTTCAGGGTATTTTTTTTTTCGATAATTTGATTTCCCTAAATAAAAATAGCCCCCCTTTACTTTATTGCTTTCAGGATGTGTTTCAATAAATTTTTTCATTCGCCACTCACCATCCTTATTGAATAACTCAATAGCGCAGGCTGCCGCATAATATTCGGCATCAATACGTATCAATGATTTCGCGTTTTTATTTGATTCGATACAATTTTGAAAACTTTTTAGAGATGACCCGAATTTCTTTTTGTCAAATAATTCCACACCCGTTTTGTATTCACGATCGGCATCTAAAAAAATAGAAGTTTTTTGTGCCTGCATTATATGGCACAAAATCAATAAAAATAATCCCGGGAAACACTTTCTCATTACCACGTTCAATAAACGATGTAAAGTTAGAACGCAGGGATGCCTCATATATTGAACAACCTTTAAGTTATTAACCCGCGTATGTTAAAACATGCAGACATATCGCATCCGCTAAAAGCTCCTTAGTTTTACCTTAGCCAAGATTATGTCGTCAGATACAATTATACAACTCAATAACGTTAGCATAAATCAATCATCAAATGTGGTAATTTCAAATTTATCGCTCACAGTTAAAAAAGGTGAATTTGTTTATTTGTTGGGAAAAACCGGAAGCGGAAAAAGTTCTGTCATGAAATGTATTTACGCTGAAGTGCCTATGCAATCGGGCTCCGGGACGGTTGCAGGATTTGATTTACATGCTTTAAAAAGAAATGATATACCCTTTTTACGAAGAAAACTTGGAATTGTTTTTCAGGATTTTCAGTTGTTGGGCGACCGCAGTGTTTTTGAAAACCTGCGATTTGTAATGAAAGCAACGGGTTGGAGAGACGAAATACAAATAAAAAAACAAATCTCAGAAGTTCTTGAAAAAGTTGGTTTGATTGGAAAAGGAAATAAAATGCCGCATGAAATTTCGGGGGGTGAACAGCAGCGAGTAACAATTGCAAGAGCGCTCATTAATCAACCCGAAATTATTTTGGCAGATGAACCCACAGGAAATTTAGATCCCGATACTTCGGCAGAAATCCTGAAATTGTTTCAAGACATAAGCAAAAACGGCACCTCAGTTTTATTTGCCACACACGATATGCTTTTGTACAATAAGTTTCCGGCACGCACACTCACCTGCGAAAACGGAGTAGTAGTAGAAACAAGAGGTGCTTAGTCTGATTTTTATATTTTTTTATTACCTCTCACCATCTCATTACAGCCGCTTGTATAGTATCCTTCACGCAAACTGTTAAATACCTTTTAGCTATAGTTTTTAGCAATGGCACTTTCTCTAAATCATTTGATTTATCAGGATTTGCAAAAGGAATTTACTTTATTAAAGTAATTACCGATACCGAAATTATAATGAAAAAAGTAATTCTGCAGTAAACCTCTTCAAGAATAGTATAGTACTAAACCCGGGCATATCGTCCGGACTTTTTCTTTATCAGGAATTTAAAAAATTTATCAATTTTTCAGTCTTATTTTGATTATCAAAAGCAGCTAAATATTTTTTTCTTTCTTCCCTCAACTCCTTTGTAAACTCTGAAGAAAAACACTGATTGATTGATTGTATAATTTCCTCGGGAGAATTTTTTATCATGCAACAATTATCTAAAGCTGTTCCCTCCAGCATAAAATCATTGCAAATACAAAAGCGACCACTGTGTAACACATTGAGCAATTTTAATTTTAGACCCGTTGCCTGATGTGTATAAAGGCAATGTACCTGGGCGTTTTCAAGTAATTGCTGCATTTCAGTTTCATTTGGATTAGCTACAATTTTAATGTGTTTAAAAGGTGCTGCCCAAGCCTTCATTTTTTCAGAAGGATTTAACCCGGCAATAATTACGGGTTGCGATATTTTCGAAAATACATTTTTAATTAGAAACTCTACCGCCTTCACATTTTCACCTACACTTAAATTACCATTGTATAAAACATAATCTCCTCTGCCCTCCTTGCATTTCAAATTATTGTATGGATGAAAACTTGGGAGGTATTCTATTTTCTTATCCGGAAATTCTTCTTTTAAATATTTTTGATCGGCCGTAGAAACCACTAACATTATATCGGCATGCGATAATTGCTTCTGAAAAGAATAAAGTTTACGTGCCTCTGTAACAAAATAAAGTTTTTTCAGTCCATTCTTCTCAGCATGCGCCAGATAATAATAGTAATGGTGCTCAATATTGCTTTCGCGATAAATTTTAAATCGGTTCTTTAATCGCTTATCGCTTAAATAATAACAAGTATGTAAACCTTCAAATAAAATGGGATGCTCATCCAACAATAAATTAGCAAGTAATTCCTTAGAACTTCTCGACTTTACAATATAAGGCACAGAACTTAACTGATGTAAGAAAGAGGTATTTCGTTTGTAATAATAAACCTTATGACAATATTTTTCAAGCTCCTTCTGTTCACCCCTACCATATTCCATACAATGAAGAATAATTTTAATACCGGCTTTATGCAGGTTCACCAATTTATAAAAAACATCTATTACTCCTCCATAATTGGCGGGATATGGCACATCAAAAGAGACTATATGAATGGTTTTTGTCAAAGTATTTTTATCTTTACAAAGATATCCAAATGAATAACGAATGAGATCTTGTTTTATTTTAGTTTTTAATTTACTGCTGTTCACAAGTCTGCTTGCCCAGCAAGAAGTGACAGAAAAACTGACCGAATCGAGTTGTATACAATTCAGAAACAACATTTATGTTTCAGGCTATGAGCAATCCGGACAAGAACTACATTTTAAACTTCGAAAATACAACACTAAGCTCGAAAAATCAGGCGAGGTAAGTAAAATTTTAGGCAAACATAAGGCTGAAGATTTTCATGCACCGATATTTGATACTACGCACGGTTTTTTGAGTTTAACTGTTCAAAAAAAGAATAACGACAAAACTGCTGTCCTGTTTCGTTACAACGAAAACTTAAAACCAATTGCTTTTATTGAAAACGCTGAGATTACCCGCATAAATTCCTTCGCTGCATTTGACCTTGAAAAGATTTATTACAAAAATCATTTATTTGTTATTCGTCCGGCGAAAGACAGTGCAGGAAAATTTTATTTTTTTGCCTACGATTTAAAAGATTCCTCCGCCCTGTTCAACTATACTTTTAAATGGCAATTTAATTTTGATCAACACAATTACCATCGTATACATTTAATTGAAGCAACCGATAAACATATTTATACCTATGTAATTTGTTTAGAAGGAGATAAAAAAGGACAGTGGCTCATTACTTTCAACACAGCAGATGGCAGCATTGCAAAAACTGTTAAACTAAATAAAAACGAAAACGAATTCTGCTTTGTAAGCAAGATTTTAATTTATAATCAGGCAGAAGATATGGCTGTTAGCGGGATAAAATATCCATCAGCAAATGTTGATTTGAAGAACGGAAAATTCGGAATGAACTATCAAACTTCTAAATCATTAAACATTTTCTTTTGTGTAATTGATTCCGCAGGAGAAATAAAACAACGTTTGGAAAGTTACATTGCCGTCCCTAATGACTTATTGAAAGAAAAGGAATTAAAAGAATTCATTTTCAGAACAGATTTACTACAAGCGAACTCAGGAAATTTTTCTGTTATGCATGAATGTCTGTACAAAGCGCCGGACGGACTTTATAAAACCTACGGATTTTTAGTAAGCAGGTTAAATATAAATCTCGAAAATATTTTAAACCCCGATAACAATGCTTTTCTGCCGTGTTACAGAAATGAGAAAAATATGCCGGGAGGAAAAACGACAGGAAATCCGGATGGAAAACAAACCGCCAACCAATTTGACAATGAAAAACATGAAGAAGCTGACAGATTATTTTATAAAAATGCATTCACCAAAAATTTTAGCGATGCAGGGGTTTTGTTTGACGCTACCAAAAAAACAGCGCATTTAATCTCTTACTATGAGAATAAAAAAACAAGCACACTTATTTTTTACAAGCACAGTATGAAATCCTACGTTTGGGAAAGCACTTCTTTAAAAACAACGAATGATTATGCTAATTACAATGTGTTTTCGGTTGGAGAAAATAAATTTGTAGTGTTTGTTTCTTCTAAAGATAAAACCGGGTTTGTATTAACGTCTTTCGAATTTTAATAACTAATTACAATATTTACTTATTACTTCTTTCGCATTCTTCTGACCCAACTCATCTGCTTTTTTCCAGTCTAAACAAGCTCCCTCTTTATCTCCGAGTTTAAACTTACAGTTACCTTTATTCAAATGAGCCAAAGCATCCTTGGGATAGAATTTAATCACTTTATCGTAATCCTCAATAGCTCCTTTATAATCGTTTAACCAATATTTATTAATACCCCTGTAATAGTAAGCTCCAATAGCATAATTTGACATAGACGCTAATTCAATAACCTTTGAGTAATCACTTACAGCACCTTTATAATCCGTTAAAGAAAATTTAGAGAATCCTCTGTTAGAATAGGCGGGGTAAAATTTAGGGTTTATTTCAAGTGCTTTTGTATAATCCATTACAGCACCTACGTAATCTTTTAATAAATGTTTAGAATAACCTCTTGCATTATATGCTGTATCGTAAGCAGGATTTAATTTAATGGCTTGATCGTAATCTTTAATCGAACCTTCATTATCCTTTAATCTCATTTTAGACAAGCCCCGTTTATAATATGCCCGGACGTCTTTTGGATTTGACTCAATTGCTAGAGTATATTTCTTTACATCTTTCTTTAGTGAATCCTGCTGAGGTGTTTGTGCGTAAAATTTACTATCACCTAAGAATACAAAAAGGATAAATAAATATTTCATTTAAGACTCCGTTTTTATTTTTTTAATTATATCAACCCACACCTCTTTCTCATTCTCCCAACTGTTTTCTTGTGCAGCGATTTTAGTGTTGGCTTTCCAAGAGGAGTAATCAGGTGAGTTAAGCATATAATTAATCATCTCGGCAATGTGTTGAGGCTCGTGGCTTTTTATACAAACACCCACTTTATATTTTTCTACGAAAGATTTTATCTCGGTCAAAGGACTTGCTAAAACAGGCACTCCGGCATGTACATAATCGAAAATCTTATTCGGTAAACTGAAACGGTAATTTATGTTTGTGTCTTTGTCTAATGATAAACCAATATCTGCATTACAGGTATAATGATAAAGTTCTTCAGGTTTCATCTTTGGCAGGAGAAACACTTTATCCCTTAAACTATCTTCCTTAGTCATTTTTTCTAACAGACAAATAACATCGCCGCCGCCGATAATTAATAAAATAGCATTTTCTACATATTTCATTGCTTCAACAGCTTCTTCTGATCCGCGTTGAACATTAATGCCTGCACCTTGTAAAAGAATTATTTTTTTATCGCGAGGTAAATTTAATTCCTCTTTTGTTTTAATTTGAGTAACAAAAAATTTGTCCGGAATATTTCGTACAACTTTAAAATCTACTTTGTACTTTTCTTTAAACCAATTGGCAATACTTTTATTTACGGTAATGCAGTATTTTAATTTTGGTACAATTGATTTTTCCAAGTTCTCCCACATCCACTTTTTCGCCGGAGTTCCCTGCAGTTCGGGGACTTCACAAAATATTTCATGGCTATCAAATACCAAAACACATTTTCTTTTTTTGCTGAAATAATTATTGGGCCATAAAGTATCCAAATCATTTGCCACAAGCAAACTTGCCTTATTCTTACGAAGGAAGAAAAACAAACGAATAGTAAATTCAGTGTAAAATAAAACTCCCTTTTCAAACCACAATTTCATACGATGAGTTTTGTAAGGTCGTTCTTCCAATGGTAAAGAGTTTTTTAAAACTCGTCCAACTAAAGTAACCTCAAAGCCCTGCTCAACAAGCACCATGCAGGTTTTGTGTACACGCCTGTCGGTTACGAGGTCATTTATTACGGAGACAATGGCAACGGGTTTATTCATAGAAATATGTCGACACGATTCCGCTAGCTATCAGAATCACTATTTTTTTAATTAGTGTAATTAGTGTCAAACGTAAGGAATATGTTTTTATTTCAACTCGCACTCAACTCCCGAAAGTTTATTTAAATCTTGCATCAATTCAGCACTGATGTCAACCCTTTTCGTTTTAGAAACCATCTTCACAGAAAGATCCTCATTTTTATCCTCTACTACAATTTCAAAAATGCATTTTCCCGGATAATTTGTAACAATATTTTCTATACGATCTATAAATTCACCGCTTACTTCACTTGTACTTACCTTTACCGTAAGTGACTTGTGCAAACCTCTTAATTCTGAAAGCTCACCAATTTTTTGAATCTTGACTTCATAATTTCCTTCCTGACCAAAACGCAACTGAATACGAGCCATTACATAAACCTGAATTGATTCGATCATGTAATTTTTAAATTTTAAATAGTCTTCGCCAAATAAAATAAATTCGTAAGAACCTAAATAATCTTCAAGCATAAAAGTACCAAAAGGTCTTCCTGTTTTAGAAGTACGGTGTGCGACTGCTGAAATAATCCCCGCAACTTTCACTTCCTTTCCCTCTAAACCTTTTAAATCTGCTAACTCCGGTAAAGTTTGCTTACAAAAACGTTCTATATCAATTTTATAAATATCTAAAGGGTGGCCGGAAATATAAAAACCCACAACTTCTTTTTCCTTTTTTAATTGTTCAAATTGTCCCCAAGGTTCAACTTTTGGTAATGGTGGTTCCATTACCTGAGCATCATCGCTATCTTCTCCAAACAAACTTGCTTGATTAGTTTCAGAACCACTGTTAAAACTATTTCCGTAACGAATTATTTTTTCAGTTAGTGTATTATTATCCTTATCTATCGCAAAAAACATAGAACGTGTAATTCCATCAAATGAATCGAATGCGCCTGCTTGTGCTAAAGCTTCTAAACTTTTTTTATTGATTGCTTTTGTATCTAATCGTTTTGCCAAATCAAATACGCCCGAAAATTTTCCTGCTTCTGTTCTTTGCGCAACTATTCCTTCTACTACGTTACTTCCAACTCCTTTAATAGCAGCCATTCCAAAACGTATATCTCCATTTTCATTTACGGAAAAATCACCAATACTTTCATTTACATCCGGGCCTAAAACTTTTATTCCCATGCGCTTACATTCCTCCATAAAGAAAGTAACATTTTTAATATCACCCATCGTGTGGGTTAATACCGAAGCCATAAACTCAGAAGGATAATTTGCTTTTAAATACGCTGTTTGAAATGCTAAATAGGCATAACAAGTAGAGTGTGATTTATTAAATGCATAAGACGCAAATGCTTCCCAATCGACCCAAACTTTTTCGCAAATTTTTGTATCGTGTTTATTTTCTGCACAACCTTTCAAAAAAGTACTCTTCATTTTATCGAGTACATCTTTTTGTTTTTTACCCATTGCTTTACGCAGTACGTCGGCATCACCTTTACTGAAATTAGCAAGTTTCTGTGAGAGTCTCATTACCTGCTCCTGATAAACCGTAATACCGTAAGTCTCTTTTAAAAACTCATCCATACCCGGTAAATCATATACAATCGGCTCGCGACCATGTTTACGATTAATATAATTAGGGATGTATGCAATTGGACCCGGTCGATACAGTGCATTCATTGCAATTAAATCTGTAAAAGCATCCGGCTTCAAATCTTTCAAATATTTTTGCATTCCTGCACTCTCAAACTGAAATATTCCGTTTGTTTCTCCGCGTTGAAAAAGCTCGTATGTTTTTTTATCGTCGAGAGGGATTTCATCAATATCAATTTCTAAATTGTGCCGGTGCTTAATATGTTTTAACGCATCCTTGATGATTGTCAGCGTACGCAGACCAAGGAAATCCATTTTTAGTAAGCCTGCCGATTCTGCAACCGAGTTATCGAATTGTGTTACGAGCATATCGCTATCCTTTGCTTTACACACAGGAACGAACTTGCTCATCTCATCGGGTGTAATAATTATTCCGCAAGCGTGAATGCCCGTGTTACGAACGCAACCTTCTAATTCATAAGCTTGTTTTAAAACATCTGCTTGTAAATTTTTTCCCGCAGCTAATTTTCTGAAATTATTTGACTGATCTATAAATTCTCGACGGTCTTTAATTTCCTCTAAATATCTTTTATCAATTCCTTCGGGAGATAATAATCCTTTTAAAGATGCGGCTAATGATTCTGGATAAGCTTTAGTTAATTCTGTTGCTTCAGGTAAAGATAAATTTAACACGCGTGCAGCATCACGAATGGCAGATTTACCACCCATAGTTCCGTAAGTAATAATTTGTGCTACCTGATTGGCACCGTATTTTTCAATTACATAATTAATTACTTTATCCCTTCCGATATCATCAAAATCGATATCTATATCGGGCATCGATATACGATCGGGATTTAAGAAACGCTCGAATAGTAAATCGTATTTAATTGGATCTATATTTGTAATTGCTAAACAGTATGCAATAGCAGAGCCCGCTGCAGAACCACGGCCCGGTCCGACTGACACACCCAATCTTCTTGCCTCCGTAGTAAAATCAGAAACAATTAAGAAATAACCGGGGAAACCCATGCGCTCAACCGTTGCTAATTCAAAATCTATGCGTTCTTTTATTTCAGGCGTTAAATTTGGGTAACGCTTTTTTGCTCCTTCAAAAGTTAAATATTTTAGATATGCATTCTCTCCGCGATTTCCTTTTCCTTCATCTTTTGGATCTTCATCGCGTAAATCTTTAAACTCATTCGGAATTTTAAATTTAGGAAGTAATACATCTCTTCCTAATTTAAAAGATTCAATTTTTGAAACAATTTCATTGGTAGTTTCTAATGCCTCAGGCATATCACTGAAAATATTTTGAACCTCGGTAGGAGATTTAAAATAAAATTCATCATTGGGAAAACCGTAACGAAAACCGCGACCGCGACCAATGGCTGTTTCTTTTAACTCTCCGTCTTTTACGCACAATAACACATCATGCGCCGTTGCATTTTTTTTGTCGAGATAATAATTATTATTGGCGGCAAAATATTTTACATTATATTTTTTTGCGAAACGAAGTAATACTTCATTAACCACACTTTCTTCGGGGAGATTGTGATTATTTAACTCCACATAAAAATCTTCTCCAAACTGTTCTTTCCACCAAACGAAAGCTTCTTCCGCTTGCGTTTCTCCAACGTTCAAAATTAAATTAGGAATTTCTCCACTCAACGAACCGGTTGTAACAATCAATCCTTCTTTATGTGTAGCTAAAATTTCTCTGTCGATACGCGGCACATAATAAAATCCTTCGCGGAAACCAATAGAACTTAGTTTTGAAAGATTTTCATAACCGACTCTGTTCTTCGCTAAAAAAACCTGCGTAAAACCATTGTCTTGTTTAGATTTTTCCTTTCTGTCTTTTGTCACATACAACTCGCAACCGATAATAGCTTTCAGTTCTTGCTTCTTCCCTCCTTGTTTTTCTCCTTTGTCAATTGCCTCGTTATGTGCTTTGCTGTATTTATTTTGCTTATCTACACTTTGCCAGAATAAAAAAGCACCGTACATATTTCCGTGATCGGTAATTGCTAAGCCCGGACAACCCCAACCGATAGCACGTTTTACCATCTCATCCATATCGGTAGTAGATTGTAAAACCGAAAACTGCGTATGATTATGGAGATGAGAGAACTTTAAATTATTTCCGCCAGCGGACTGTTCACTGCTTACCGCAACTACCTCCTGTTTAGTGCCCCCTGCCGACTGCTGCTTTAACTTTTTCTCATTGGCAAGTAATTCACTAAGATTAGGCGCGATGTAATTAATAGTTTGCAGCTCTGCACTTGGTAATTCATTCACTCTAAGAATACCGCGTTTCAGTAATTCAAAAAATGCTTGAGCTGTAGCCTGTACGTCGAATGCAGCGTTGTGCGCTTCTTCAAAACCTTTGTTAAATAATTTTTTATAAAGTTCTTCGAGCTTAGGCCATTTAAATTTGCCGCCTTTACCACCGGGAATTGCACAAAAAGCAGTAACAGAATCACTCTTAGTATCAATGACAGGTTTGTTCGCAAAAAAATCAGACATACCCAAACGAATAAATTCGGCGCCTACAATACTTAAATCAAATTCTATGTTATGTCCGCATAAATATTTTGTCTGCTTAACCGCTTCCACAAATTGATTTATCACATCCGGCAAAACAGAGCCTTCTGCTAAAGCGCGTTCTGTAGAAATACCGTGAACCTGCGCAGCATTAAATGGAATAGTAAATCCTTCAGGCTTAACAATAATACTGTTAGCAGAAATTAAATTTCCCTTTACATCATGTAATTGCCATGCAATTTGTACCACGCGAGGCCAATTATCGCTATCGCTGAGAGGAGCATTATAATTACGGGGTAAGCCCGTTGTTTCGGTATCGAATATTAAGAACATGTAGTGAAAAGTTGTTGGTTGTCAGTTATTGGTTGTCAGTTATTAGTTGTTTTTATTCAGAGCCTTTTTTATTTCTACTAATTCGTTTTTTATTTCGGTGAGCAATTTTTCACTTAAATTATTATTTGAAGTGACAGAAACAGAACCTTGATTTTTTTCTCTAATTATTTTTTCGCGTTGATTAAGAATCATCATTTTAAATTCTTCTGCATCATTAATTCCAATCATGCTCATCATATTGCTATTTTGTCCGCCACCTCCGCCTGCTGTTTCAACTTTTATCATGGTTAGACCAAATGAACGCAATATTGGTCCACCTATAAAAGATAAATCCTGAATATTTTCAAGGGGAATTGTTTTTTCGATATGCAAAATTAATCCTTTTGAGAATTTTAATTGTTTATAGGTTAATGTGCATTTTAAGGTGTGAAAAAATTTATTGCTGAGCCACTGACCTAAACCCAAAAGCCAAAAGGGTACTAAAATCAAACCCGCAAAAGTTATAATTAGATAAAATAATACAACAATAAAAATATAGGTTTTTACTTTGGGATTGAAAGTGGCCTCATGAATAATAACATTGTCTTCCATTGTATAAAGTTAAAAATACAATGAAAATAAAGGGGGCTTGTTGATAAAAATGATAGAAATCGGCCGACCTCATCCCCGTCCCTTCTCCTAAGAGGAGAAGGGAGAAGGTTATTTGTCCCTCTTCTTCAAAAACTCAGCAACCGCAGGCGCAAGTTCTTTCTGAGATCTGCTTCCAACAAAAACACCAATATGTCCGCCTTTAAAACTGATGGTATCTTTATCTGTGCTTCCGATATGGTTAACCAGATCCTTAGTAGCTGCAGGTGGCACCAAATGATCTTCGGTAGCGTAAATGTTTAGAACCGGACAAGTAATATTTTTAAGTTTTATCTTTTTGCCTCCAACCACTAATTCGTCTTTTACCAATAGATTTTTTTGATATAAATCTTTCATGAACTGTCGGTAACATTCTCCTGCCTGTGCCGGACTTTCTGCAATCCATTTTTCCATGCGAAGGAAATTCTGCAATTTATCTTTATCATCAAGCACGTTAACCATGGCTTGCTGCTTTTGCAATTTCATCATGGGTTTTAGCTGAGAAAATCCTTCATTTAAAAATTCTCCGGGTATCAAACCATTGTATCCTTCAACAACTTTATCAAAATCTATATCCTTGCTCCAACGAAAAAGAAGTCCGTCGTTAGTAGCAAAATCAACCGGAGTAACCTGTGTAATTAGGTTTTTTATTTTATTTTGATGAAGCGAAGTATAAATTAAACTTAGTGTGCCACCTTGACACACACTGATAATATTTATTTTATCGGCTTTATGTCTTTTACGGATAACATCTACGCAATTATTTATATAACCGTTAACATAATCATCCATACTTAAATATCTGTCTCCTTGAGAAGGATGTCCCCAATCTATTAAATAAACATCTAAACCAAAGTTCATCAGATTTTTAATATAGCTGCGGTCGGGCTGCAGATCCATCATTTTATAGGTGTTAACCAAAGCGTAAACAATAAGAACAGGTGTTTTTACGGTGGCGGGTCCCATTTCGGTTGGACGATCATAATGAAACAAACGCAATTTATCTTCAGTATACACCTCAGTTTTTGGTGTTGCAGCAATATCTACATCTTCAATACTTTTAAGTGTATCGAAGCTTTTCAGCATTTTCTGATTAACCTCGTTAATCTCGTTGAGCATTTTTTCCATAGTGTCTTCCTGTTTTTACTTCAATAAATATACAACTCTTTTCTGAAATCTACTCGCCCCCTCTGTCCTTCAGACATCTCCCCCACGGGGGAGAATCTTACCTTCGAAGGAGATTTAAACAAAAAAGGCCGCCTTTTAGAAGCAGCCTTTCTTATTATGTTTTAAGAATTACTTCTTTTTTGCTTTTGCTGTTTTTGTTTCGTCTTCAAAAACAAGTTCAGTAGCACCTTGTATTGCTAAACGGGTTTCAAGAGTTTTGATTTGTTTTTTAAGATCGTGGATGGTTTTGTTCATCTCGTCTACTTCGCTGCGAAAAACTACAGGGTAAACGCTATATACATTTTCAAATTGTTTTTCAAAATGCTTTTTAACATCCATAGAAATATTTAACAACTCACCTTTTAGCTTAGAAAAATCATCAGAACCATAAAGCTCTGTCAATAAAGTTTCGTTGGTTTTTACCCACTCATTATAAAATTCATTGAAACCTTCTTTTTGTGCAGTCTCAGGAGTAAATTTTTCGAACGATTTTTTTGCTGAAGTTTCAACTGCTTTTTGAGTAGTTGCATACAAATGATATTGTAACTGAGCTTGTTTTACAGAGAACTCAGAAATTTTATCTAACAATGCAATGTTTTCTTCAATGGCAATTTTCTCTTTACCTGCACCTGCCAATTTTAAAACGGGTTCAAATGTTTTAGAGAAAACGTTGTTTGCGTTTTTGTAAAGCTCAGAAAGTTTTCCAAAATCGCCCGACATTAATTGAGGATACTCATTGGTCATATTTTTAAATGCCTCTGAGTATTCTTTTGAAAGGTTATTGTTTTTAGAAAAGAATTCATGAATGTTTTTGATAGAAGCATCAAATACTTCTTTCATATTTACATTGCTGAATTGGTTATGAAACAACTGCTCTGTAATTTGTTTGTAAGCATCAGGCTGATAAAATTTCTTTAAAGAATCGGCATTGAAACTTCCGTTTTTAAATGCAGAAAAAGCAGGTTGCCAAAACTCTTGTAATTTTAAATAAACCTGACTTCCTTCATAAAAGTTTTTGAAAGTGTCTTGGTTAACTCCCTTTGGCATACTTTTAGAAAAAGTATCGTAAGTAGAATTCAAAGTATTCATCCAGTTATTGTAGATGTTTGTCCAAGCCTGGTTAGAAGAACCAAAGTTTGCAGCATAATCTGCAGGATTTTTACCGAAGTTTGAAAAACTGCTCTGTAGACTTTGGTTAAAATCAGTCATTTTTTTAACCTGATCCATTTGTTGAGTGTACCAGTTTTTAAAGAAATCTTCCGGGTTAACAGCTCCCGGCTGTTGTGAAAAATTAGCTTGTATTCCGTTTAAAAAGCTCGTTTGCTTATCAAGCCACTCTTTGTAGATAGATTGCCCCTCTGTAGTAATGTTACCACTTGAAAAAGCAGTCTGGAATTTTTTGGTAGAATCCACCCAGTTGTTGATAGTCTCGGTTTGTGCTTCAACAAGGGTGTCAAGAATTTGATTGTTCGTCTTCATTTTTTAGTGTTTAATCGGTTTTTTAATGAGCCGCAAAGGTCGTTCTTTTTTCCTATACAAGTCAAGTTTTTTTGAAGATTTGTTGATTTATTTAGCAAGATTTAAGGTTTTGGTAACCTCAGGGCTTTTCTAAATGGCTTTAGCGTGATTTTGATTGATTATTTGGGGTTCCGGCTCGGTTAAAATCCTTCAAATTACCTGAAATCGGGGCTCGCCGTCGGGCTTTCCGCTGCTAGTCCTCGCCTATTGTGTCATTCCGAGCCAAGCGAGGAATCTTTACTACGGCTGTGGGCTATCCGCTGCAATCCCTAACCCGAGTGAAATTTACTTCGAAATAATAATCCGCCTGTTTACGACGAAATTCTTATCGGCAAAACTCAAATTATAAATTCCATCAGGCAATTTGCTTGCATCAATTTGCGTTTTTTCCATTACAATTTGAGTCAAAACCACTCTGCCGTTCACATCAAATAAATGAACGGTTTGCGGCGTATTTGAGTTTGTTTCCAACGTAAAAATGCCATTGTTGGGATTGGGACTTATGAAAAAGAGTGAATTCTCATTGTTGATTTTTATAGACACGGTATTATTATTTTGGGTTGCGTGAAAATTTATACTGTCTATATTGTTCCATGCATACTCATATGGAGCGTGAAAGGGATATAAAAAACTAATACTTGGCCCAAGCCCTCAACTAAAAAAAGCCCTTTATAAGATTGTTTACAATAGGATATATAGGCCGGAATAGTAGTCGTGTCAGTATGAAATGTTTTTACTTTTCTTCCTTCAACTAAAATCGAATCGATTTTTCTTACAATGGGAAATGCACTGTAAGTTGCTCTGGCGTAATGACCCCGTTTAATCGTATCGCCAACATGTAAGTTGTATGAAACAAGTAAAGAGTCTGAACTTGATGTAAGCCATCTGAAATAATTAGACTTAGTTAAAGTGTCTTGCCTGAAAAAACCATAAAATGAAAAAGAATCAGGTGCGGATGGTTTTACGCACGAAAAAGGCGGACAGCCCGTGGATCCTAAAAAATATAGCTTACTTCCGTAATACACTTTCTTATAAATGTAACTACCATAAACCGTGTCCCCATAAATTTTATAGAAATTGCAATAAAAATCGCTGCCATTGTAAGATGCGCCATTCATCCTGGCTTCAGTTTCAAAGTATTCTATGCTATCCAATTTAAAAGGATTAAAACCGGCTTGCGAAAAAGCCTTGCTTTGCAACAGGAACACTAAGAATAATGAAAGTAAAAATCTTTTCATGCTAGTATAAAGATAGTAAAAAATGTAAATACTCTGTTTGCATTTTTTTAGTGTCAAACCGAGCGGAGTCGAGGTTCTTGTACAAATCCCAATAGTATTACAAGGGCTTCGACTACGCTCAGCCTGACATTGCGTTAGGGATTGTAGCGGAAAGCCCACAGCCGTAGTAAAGATTCCTCGCTTAGCTCGGAATGACACAATAGGCGAGGACTTGAAGCGGAAAGCCAGACCCCGCCGTAGATTACCATAGATTTGAGATTGCTTCGTCGCCAACAGCCTCCTCGCAATGACGAAAAAGGCGGGGTAACGCCCAAATACATCATCCCCCCACATCGCAGAACAACGCACCCCCTTCGCCATCGCACAAAGCAGCCGCCTAAGGGGGAAAGCCAAAAAAATAAAATAAAACACAAAATTTTGTACATTCGCTCTCTCAAAATTGCAACAGACATGAGCGAAGGCAGACAGATAATTTACAGTATGGTGAACGTGAGTAAAATTCACCCACCGCAAAAACAAGTTTTAAAAGATATTTATATATCGTTTTACTACGGCGCCAAAATTGGTGTGCTGGGTTTAAACGGCTCGGGTAAATCATCTTTGCTGCGCATTATGGCGGGCATGGACAAAGATTACATTGGGGAAATTGCTGCTTCGCCGGGTTACTCTATCGGGATGTTGGAGCAAGAACCACAACTGGATGATAACAAAACCTGTATTGAAGTTGTGCGCGAAGGAGTAAAAAAATTCACTGACATCTTAGCTGAATACGAAGAGGTGAACAACAAATTTGCCGAAGAGATGACGCCGGAGGAGATGGATAAACTCATCAATCGTCAGGCCGTTTTGCAAGATGAAATTGACCGCAACGATTTATGGAATTTAGATAATCGTTTAGAGCAAGCGATGGATGCATTACGTTGTCCGGAAAGCGATACTCCTGTAAAAGTTTTATCGGGTGGAGAGCGTCGCCGCGTTGCATTATGTCGTTTATTATTACAAGAACCGGATATTTTATTATTAGATGAGCCTACCAATCATTTGGATGCCGAGAGCGTTGATTGGTTAGAACAACATTTACAACAATACAAAGGAACTATCATCGCTGTAACCCACGATAGATACTTCTTAGACAACGTTGCAGGATGGATTTTAGAACTTGACCGCGGAGAAGGTATTCCGTGGAAAGGAAATTACTCATCGTGGTTAGAACAAAAAGGTGCGCGTTTAAAACAAGAAGAAAAAACTGAAAGTAAACGCCAAAAAAGTTTAGCGCGAGAATTAGATTGGGTGCGACAAGGTGTAAAAGGTCGTGGAGTAAAACAAAAAGCACGTTTAGCCAACTACGAAAAGATGTTAGGTGAAGATACTAAAGAGAAAGAAGATAATCTGGAGATTTATATTCCTAACGGTCCGCGTTTAGGTACCGAAGTAATTGAGGCCATTGATATTTCTAAAGGATACGGTGACAGATTATTATACGAACATCTTTCGTTTAAATTACCACCTGCCGGGATTGTTGGAATTATTGGTCCGAACGGAGCCGGTAAAACAACTTTATTTCGAATGATAATGGGATTAGAAAAACCAAACAGCGGAGAATTTAAAGTGGGACCTACAGTAAAAATTGCTTACGTAGATCAGGCACACAAATCGATTGACCCGGCTAAAACAGTTTACGATGTTATCAGCGAAGGGTTAGATAATATTATTTTAGGTGGAAGACCGATGAATTCCCGCGCATACATTTCGCGTTTTAATTTTAGTGGTTCCGATCAGGGAAAAAAATGTTCTGTACTTTCAGGTGGAGAACGTAACCGTTTACACTTAGCGCTTGCTTTAAAAGAAGAAGGAAACGTTTTATTATTAGACGAGCCTACCAACGATTTAGATGTAAACACCCTGCGTGCTTTAGAAGAAGGTTTAAATAATTTTGCGGGCTGCGCGGTTATTATTAGTCACGACCGTTGGTTTTTAGATCGCGTTTGCACACACATACTTGCATTTGAAGGAAATTCAGAAGCTTATTGGTATGAAGGTGGTTATAGCGAATACGAGGAAAATAAAAAGAAACGTTTAGGCAATGTAGAGCCTAAGCGTGTACGTTATAAAAAATTAACCGTTTAATTAAACTGTTAGACACAGAATTTGTCTAAAGAATAGAAATACACATTATGATAAAGCTATTTAAAATTTTAATTTTTGTATTACCTGTCTACTGCTTACTACATACTGCTAACTGCTCTGCGCAAGCACCTACTGAGCATGATGTAAAAGCAAAAGCCATTTTAGATGATTTAAGTAAAACAACCAAAACTTATAAAACCATTAGCGCAGAATATGAGCAGATTGTTTTAAACAAAGAAAAAAAAGAGGTTGATAAACAAACCGGAAAAATTCAGGTTAAAGGAACAAAATTTAAATTAGAAATACCCGGCAATACTATTGTGTGTGATGGAAAAACTGTTTGGACGCACAACAAAGATGCGCAGGAAGTAAGCATTAAAAACTTTGAGCCAAATACAGAAGATGGCTTAGACCCCACTAAAATTTTTACCATTTACGAAACCGGGTTTAAATACAAATATGATAAGGAAGAAAAAATAAACGGAGCAACGTATCATATCATTAGTCTGTTTCCAACAATTAAGCCTGAGAAAAAGAAATTTCACACCATTAAATTGTATGTTGATAAAACAAAAAAACAAGTACATAAAATTATTATGCTGATGAAAGACGGCAGCACGCAGATTTATGAAATAAAAAGCATGAAGACTAACGCCGAGTTAGCCGACAGCGTTTTTATTTTTGATACCAAAAGTTTTAAACCCGACCAAATTATTGATGAGCGAGACAGCAAGTAAAAAACTCGGGCTCATTGGTTATCCTCTCTCGCATTCCTTTTCGAAAAAATATTTCGAAGAAAAATTCAAGACATTAAATCTTATTGGTTGTAGTTATACCGTTTTTCCAATAGAAAACATCAACCAATTTCCGGAACTGTTAAAAAAAGAAAAAGATTTGTCCGGATTAAGTGTGACCATTCCGCATAAGGAAAGTGTTATTCCGTTTTTAGATGAGTTAGATGCAACAGCTAAAGAAATAGGTGCCGTAAATTGTATTAAAATTACGAATGGCCCCGAAGGGGTAAAAAAATTAGTTGGTTATAATACAGATGCATTTGGATTCAAGCAAAGTATAAGACCTTTTTTAGATACTAATCATAACAAAGCTTTGCTATTCGGCACAGGCGGTGCATCTAAAGCAGTAGCACATGTTCTAAAAAGTTTAGGAATTGATTTTTGGTTTGTCACCCGAAAAAAAAATGATTCTATTTCAAACAGCTTTACGTATGAAGAATTAAATGAAGAAATTATTTCTACCTGCAAACTATTAGTAAACTGTACGCCGGCGGGCATGTCGCCCAATGATGATAAGTGTCTGCCGCTAATCTACTCTGCTATAACACCTCAGCATTTGGTGTACGATTTAATTTACAATCCGGCAGAAACTTTATTTCTTAAAAAAGCAAAAGAGCAAGGTGCACTTGTAAGCAACGGATACAACATGCTATGTTTTCAGGCAGATGAAGCCTGGAGAATTTGGAACGAGTAAACTCCAGCATCCGCAAATACAATAGAACGCAGTCCCGAGGTCTCGGGCATTTTAAATCATAATTCCCAAGAATTGGGACAGCATCATCTGCGTTCCATTTTCGGGTACCCAATGGCTGATGTTATGCCTCTTCCTTCTTAAAAATCTGGATACCGCAACAAGAGCAATACGGTAAGTGCGCAAAGTTTTTATTTCCGCAAGAAGTGCATTTTTTAAATAACTCTAATCCGCAATAGCGACAAAAATCGGTTACCATTTTATAAGCGTCAGCATCTATGCTTCTTATATTTGGCGCGTCCCATTTTTTTATAATGAAATCTTTTCCGCACGACGGACAAACATGATTGGTTAAAGATTTCTCTGCCGTTTCTGTCATTACTTTTTTTGCACGCTCGGTTGAGGAAACTTTTAATTCGGATTGCTTTTGCTCCATGTATTTACGGATGCGATTAATTGCGTAATACCCAATGAGAATACATAAAATAATTCCCACACCGTAACGGATGTACCCGCCATAACTTGGTAAATACGGAACTAATCCAAAGAAAAAAGCCCAAACAGAAAACAAACTAAAACCAAAAAACAAAGGCCAATATTTATGTTTGCGGAGTTTTATAAAAAAGAAAATCCCTAAGGCAAGAATAGGTAAGACAAATAGTAAACGAATCATAAATACTTTCATTTCATAGCTGCGTAATACAACTTGATAAGCTTCTTCAGATTTCATATTTTCTACCGATACTGCTGAGTTTACTTTTTCATTGAGTAAGTAAACAGCCTGTATCTGTTCATCCAAAACACTTTGTTCTTTACGCCAGTCTTGCCCCACTTTATAATACTCATCTAATTTTTTTGCGCGTTCAAGTACTTCCTTGTCATTATCGGGTGAGCCCACAGTTTTACGAGCTTCCAGCCAATTGCCGTACGATTGTTTTTCGTTCTCGTAATTTTGTTGGGCAATATCAAGCGTTTTTGCAATCGTACTTTTTTTAGTTTCTATTTCCTGAACCTTGGCATTATTAATGTCTGTCTCCTTTTGCAGTTTACTTAAAACAATTTTATTTTGATAGGGTTCAATATCCGGCCTTGTGGCCCAGGTATCAATATCATCTAAAACATTAAATGATAAAAGAATAAGAAATGCGCACAACAGCGTTGAGATGCTATAATAAATAATTTTTGAGGTACGCTCAAGTTTTTTCTGGTTCAGTTCCATAGTTTATAAATATAAAATAAAGGTAGTAAAATATTAGACCACCCCTCCGCCCTTCGGGCACCTCCCCTTGAAAAAAGAGGAGGAAAATTTATACTAAAAGGGAAATTATTTCTCTGTCCAACCCTTTTTTACCTGGGTTTCGAGGGCTTCTATAAGCAACTCTTTGTTTTTTACATCAGAAGAAAGCTTTTGTAAATCCTCTCTCAGCTTACTGATTTCTGATTTGTATTTTACTTCCTGATCGCTCCAGATATTTACATCGTAATAACGCTCTTTTTCCTCTAAGTAAGCTGCCATTTGAGCAGGGTCGCGAAAAAAACTGTATAAAGGGATACGGAGTTCTTTTGAGATAAGTTCGAGCGTACGTACTTCTAATGTTTTTGTTTCAAGAGCGTGGTCTAATTGTTCTTCGGTAAGATTTACGTGTTCTGCTAAATCTTTATAAGAATATTTTTGCTTTTTGAGCAACTCAACAATTTTACCTTTCAGGTTCATGAGTAATTCTTTACGTAAAGATAGCATATTCATATTATAATAAAAAATGTTACAATTCTGTCTTAAAAGCCTTAGTGTAGTCTTCGTATTTGGTTTTAATATAAGCTCCCGAACCAATAAATTTTACAATAGGTTCAAAATCTTTGGGTGGATGATACCCTTTTAAAACATCAATACGCTGAACTTTTTCATTTAAAAAAACGATAGAGGGATACGAAAGTTTTCCATCCAAAATAGAGTTTGCGAACTGGTGAGGAGAGCGAGGAGTACCTTTTGGTGAAGGGTTTATATATAAAACAGTTTGTTTTTTCGTTCCCACTTTCAAAACTTTTCCTTTCTTGTCTCTTGTAGTATCCGGCATGTTCATAGCAAACTTAACCGTGTCGAAAGTTTCTGCATCAAATTTTACAGCATAGTAATGTTCGTTAATGTATTTGGCAATTACCGGATTTTCGAAAGTATTTTTACTCATCATTTTACACGGACCACACCAGGAAGTGTAAATATCTATAATAATGTGTCTTGGTTTTTTCTGTGTGAGCTCAACTGCTTTTTGAAAACTAATCCAATGGATAGCTTCCGTATTTTGTTCTCGCCCTTCGACTAGCTCAGGGTGACGATCGAATTGACAAATATTGGTAAAAGAAAAAAGCAGTGTCGTAAATAACGACACTGCAATTAGATTTACTATTTTTCTTTTATTTTTCATCAAACCTCTCCCCTGTGGGGAGATAAGAGAGGGGTCTATTTACTTTCCGTTTCAGCTTCAGGTTTTGGTAATAACACCTTGCGCGACAATTTGAATTTGCCGGTTTTAGGATCGTTACCAATGTATTTAACCTTAATCATATCGCCTTCTTTCAATACTCCTTCTAAAGAATCAAGTCTGCGCCACTCTACTTCAGAGATGTGCAACAAACCATCTTTACCTGGAAGAAATTCAACAAAAGCACCGTACGGCATAACCGTTTTTACTTTTGCGTCGTACACTTCTCCAACTTCAGGAACTGCAACTATACCTTTTACGCGAGTAAGAGCTGCTTGTGCTGCTGCATCATCATCACCAAAAATTTCAACTAAACCTTTACCGTTAATTTCAGTAATGGTAATAGTTGTATTAGTTGTTTTCTGAATTTCCTGAATTACTTTACCTCCCGGACCGATTACAGCACCAATGAAATCTTGTGGGATTTCAATTTGCAATAATCTTGGTGCATGTGATTTGTAATCTTCATTAGGTTTAGAAAGTGTTTTGCTGATTTCATTTAAGATATGTAAACGACCGGCTTTCGCTTGGTTCATCGCCTCTTCCATTACTGAATAAGGCAACCCGTTTACTTTTAGATCCATTTGCACGGCAGTAATACCATCTTTAGTACCACACACTTTGAAATCCATATCACCTAAATGATCTTCATCACCTAAGATGTCGGAAAGAATTGCGTAGTTACCTTTATCATCAGTGATAAGTCCCATTGCAATACCTGTAACTGGTTTTTTAATTTGAACACCGGCATCCATTAATGCAAGTGTACCTGCACAAACTGTTGCCATTGATGACGAACCGTTACTTTCTAAAATATCAGATACTACACGAATGGTATACGGACAGCTGTCAGGCAAGACTTTTTTAAGCGCGCGCAATGCTAAGTTACCGTGACCAACTTCGCGGCGTGATGTGCCCCTGTTTGGTTTTACTTCACCTGTTGAGAAACCCGGGAAGTTGTAGTGCAATAAAAATTTATTTTCGCCTTCAATGAAAGCTCCGTCAATTTTCTGTTGATCTAATTTTGTACCAAGAGTAACAGTTGTTAACGATTGAGTTTCTCCACGAGTAAACACTGCCGAACCGTGAGCTGATGGTAAATAATTTACTTCGCTCCAGATTGGACGGATGTCAGTTGTCTTACGGCCGTCTAAACGAATTTTCTCATCTAAAGCAACACGACGAACTGCATTGTATTCAACTTCGTGATAATATTTATTGATAAGGCCTTCTCTTTCTTTTAATTCTTCTTCGGTAAAGGTTTTTTTGTACTCATCTAAAATTGCTTTGAAAGCAACTTTACGTGCGTTCTTATCAGCGTTACCTGATTTTGCAACGTCGTAAACTTTTTGGTAAGTAGCTTTACTTACTTTTTCTTTTAGGTCTAAATCATTTATCTCGTGGCAATATTCGCGTTTTGCTTTTGCACCTGCTTTTACAGCGAATTCTTTTATTGCAGTGATATGAACTTTAATTGCTTCGTGTCCAAACTTAATTGCTTCTAACATTTCTGTTTCGCTGATTTCACTCATCTCACCTTCCACCATTAAGATATCGGTAGCAGATGCAGCAATGATCATATCTAAAGTTGATTTTGCAAGATCTTCTAAGTTTGGATTGATAACTAATTTTCCATCGATCTTACCAACGCGTACTTCAGAGATCGGGCCGTTAAAAGGAATATCTGAAACAGCCACGGCTGCAGAAGCGGCAAGACCAACTAATGCATCGGGACAAGTTTTTTTATCGGAAGAAATTAATTGAATCATTAATTGTATTTCGGCATGATAATCATCGGGGAATAGCGGGCGCATTGCGCGGTCAACTATACGGCTGATTAATACTTCGTAATCTGAAAGTTTTGCTTCTCTTCTAAAAAAGCTACCCGGTATACGGCCTGCGGCAGAATATTTTTCCTGGTAATCAACCGTAAGCGGTAAAAAATCTATACCTGCTTTTGGTTCTTTTGATGATACAACTGTTGCAAGCAACATGGTATCTCCTACTTTTAATACTACAGAGCCATCTGCCTGTTTTGCTAATTTTCCTGTTTCCAGTGTTGCGGTGCGTCCATCTCCTAATTGAAATGAATGTGTTGTTCCTAATTGTGACATATTTGTTTTTTGTTTTGTGCTCCGGCCTTTCCGTTGCGGTTTATATTGATTTTAAATTTCCTTGTTATGGAACGCTGATGAAATTGACACTAATTGCACTACTTTTTATTTTTTAATTCGTGGAATTCGTGTCCAATCCCTTTTTTATCTTCCTTCTTAAAACACAAAAGGCATCCGAGTATCCCGAATGCCTTTTTTCCTTCGACTCCGCTCAGGATGACAATTTTTTTGTCATTATTTACGGATATCAAGCGTTTTAATTAACGCTCTGTATTTTTCTAACTCAGTACGTTTTAAATAGTCAAGTAAAGCACGACGCTTACCTACTAAGTTTAAAAGAGAACGTTGAGTTCCAAAATCTTTTTTATTTGTTGCCAAATGGCCACTTAAATGCCCAATACGTTGCGTAAACAATGCAATTTGCGATTCAGGTGAACCGGTGTTCTTTTCTGAACCACCGTGTGTTTTGAAGATAGTTTTTTTTGCTTCTGCTGTTAAGATCATCTCATTAATTTTTAAGGACTGCAAATATAGGGCTTTTTTTGTAAAAGCCAAGTTTTTAAACAAAGTTTCAAAAGGAAAACAAGACGCTAATTTACTGTTTTACAGTTACTTGCAAACAAAATATTATTTCGAAATAATTTTAGCCAAAGCTTCAACCCAATTATTATTACTGTTAAGGCTCTTTACAAGCTCTACTTTTTCTCCGCCATATTCTTTAAAAGCAGCATTATACTCTTCACCTATTTCGTAAATAGTTTCAAGACAGTCGGCCAGAAAAGCAGGAGAAAATACCAGTAATTTTTTATCTCCCAACTTGGCACGTTGTTTTAGAATCTGATCGGTATATGGTTTTATCCACTCGCTTCTTCCCAAACGACTTTGAAAACAAATGGTGTATTTTTCTTTCGGCAAATTTAATTTCTGCGCGATAAGTTGAGTTGTTTTAAAACAATTTGCGCGATAACAGAATCTGTTTTTATCAGTTGCTACTTCACAACACTTGCTATCCATAAAACAAGAATTATCTCCATAATGCGCCGATGCTTTTTTTATTTGTCGCTCCGGTAAACCGTGGTACGAAAAAAGAACATGATCGTAATCGTTGAGATTATATTTTTTTCCTTCTTCGGCAAAACAGTTTGTTACATCTTCATTATCGAAAAAATTACTGCTAAAATGCATTTCAGGAATTACTTCCCAACCTTTAATTTCATCAAACACTTTTTCTAAAGTAGAACCCGTGCTGGAAGAAGCATATTGAGGATACATAGGCAACACTACAATTTTTGCAGGTTTTTGCTTACGGATATTTTCCAATGCATGTTGTATACTCGGGCTTTGATATCGCATAGCAAACTCAACAAAATAATTACTCCCCAGTTTAGTCTGTAATTTATTTTTCAATTCTACTCCATGATATAACAAGGGAGAACCTCTATCACTCCAAATATGTTTATAAAGTTTAGCAGATTTGGAAGAACGAAATGGCACAATAATAAAATTCACCAAAAAAAATCTTCCAATCGCCGAAATATCAATTACACGTCGGTCGTTTAAAAACTCACTTAAATATTTTCGTACAGCCGGTGTTGAAGGATTATCTGGTGTTCCGAGGTTAATGAGAAGGACAGCTGTTTTCACGTTAAGGAAAATTTAGGCTCAAATCGAAAGTCTTTAAAGTAAAAATCCCCTAAAGCGTTGGCCTCGGGGGATTCTCTGTGTAGCGGGAGAAGGATTCGAACCTCCGACCTTTGGGTTATGAGCCCAACGAGCTACCCCTGCTCTATCCCGCAATATATTTAGTTTGTAAAAGAACTTTCTTTTTTAGCGCTGCAAATATATACATTTGTAAACCATTTAAGCAAATAATTATTAACAGCCGAGCAAAGCGAATACATGAGTACAAAAAAATACATTAAACAAACCAATAGATGCACAAAGCAGGTTTTGTAAACATTATTGGTTGTCCTAACGTAGGTAAATCTACACTGCTCAACGCTTTGGTAGGAGAAAGGCTTTCTGTAATTACCTCAAAAGCTCAGACCACACGTCACCGTATTATGGGCATTGTGAGCGAACCTAATCATCAAATAATTTTTTCTGATACACCCGGCATTTTAAAACCAAATTACAAACTGCATGAAAAAATGATGCGCTTTGTTGCCGATGCCATGGAAGACGCCGATATTTTTTTACTGATAACCGATGTATATGAAGATGTGCAGTTAGAACAATCTTATCTTGAAAAATTAAGCAAAGTAACTCAACCCGTTTTGTTACTCGTTAATAAAATTGATGCCGTTGATCACGAAAAAACACTCGCCAAAATTGAAGAGTGGAATAAACGTTTACCAAACGCAGAAATATTACCCATATCAGCTTTACAAAAAACAAATTTAGGTTTGCTCATGCAACGCATACTTGCTTTATTGCCGGAACACGAAGCGTATTTTGATAAAGATGAAATAACCGATAAACCCGAACGTTTTTTTGTCTCTGAAATTATTCGAGAAAAAATTCTGCTCAACTACAAAAAAGAAATTCCCTACAGCTGCGAAGTAGTGGTTGAATCATTTAAAGAAGATAAAAAAATTATTCGCATAGAGGCTGTTATTTATGTTGAACGCGAATCGCAAAAAGGAATTCTTATTGGCCATCAGGGTGCCGCACTAAAAAAAGTAGGTATAGAAGCGCGCAAAGACTGCGAAACATTTTTTGGCAAACAAATACATTTAGAAACTTTTGTAAAGGTTGATAAAGACTGGCGCGCGAACGAAAAACGACTCAAAAATTTCGGTTATTAAAACATTTTTACCTTTGTCGCTAAATATAATTAAAACAGAAAAAACAATTACAATGAATAAAACAAAAAAATTCCTAAGCCTTATCGCGTTGGCCACGTTTGTCTTTTTTAACCTGAATGTAAAAGCACAATTAAAAGTTCCGGCGCCAAGCCCAACAGCAACCATTAAGCAAAGTGTTGCTTTATCTGAAATTACAATTGAGTATTCTCGTCCAAGCGTGAAAGAACGCGTTATCTATGGAGAATTAGTTCCATTCGGAAAAGTATGGCGCACAGGTGCTAACGCTTCTACAAAAATTACTTTTGGTGAAGACGTTAAAATTGAAGACAATCTTGTTCCCGCAGGTACGTATGCGCTTTACACTATTCCTGATAAAGATGTGTGGACAATTATTTTAAACAAGAACCTTACATTATGGGGAAGTGATGGATATAAGCAAGAAGAAGATTTGATTCGTTTTAAAGCAAAATCCTGGCCTATTGCAAATAAGGTTGAGACGATGACTTTTAATATTGCCGATATAACTCCAACTTCTGCAATTATTGAATTAGATTGGGAACAAACGCGCGTTACTTTTAATATTCTTGTTGATATAGATACTAAAGTGATGAAGAATATCGAAACCACAATGGCTACCGATAAACGTCCCTATTTCCAAGCAGCAAATTATTATTACGATAATGAAAAAGATTTAAAACAAGCGCTTATCTGGGTTAACAAAGCCGTAGAAAATAATCCCAAAGCATATTGGGCTATGTTGCTTAAAGCAAAAATACAGGTAAAATTAAAAGATAAAATTGGCGCTAATTCTTCTGCTACAAAAGTAATTGCTATGGCAAAAGAAGACAAAAATGATGATTATGTAAAACAAGCAGAGAAACTTATTGCAGAATTGAAAGAGGTAAAAAAGACAAAATAGTCTTTTAGTAATTTAATTATAAAATCCCTGCAAGAAATTGTAGGGATTTTTATTTTACACTGGTTTTAAAAATAAGTTTCTGTAAAATCCAAGCAAAGCCCATAACCAGTAAACAGCCAATAACGTTTAGCCATAAAAAGGCAGTTAGGTTTGTAAGCCATGCAATCGCTACAAACATTTCTGCTATGAGTGCTGCGTAAAAAACAGCGGTCCCGTTTATTTTTTTCATATAAAATGCAACTAGAAAAATTCCCAGTATAGTTCCATAAAATAAAGAACCCAAAATGTTTACCGCTTCAATTAAATTGCCTAAGCGAGCTGCGTAAAATGCTACCACAATACAAAACAATCCCCAGGCAACAGTTGCCCAACGGGAAGCAGTCAAATATTTTTTATCACTCGCCTCCTTTTTGAAAATACGTTTGTAAAAATCAACAACAGTTGTTGACGCCAATGAATTTAATCCACTTGCCGTTGAACCCATAGCTGCTAAAAAAATAATAGCAATTAATAATCCCACAATTCCTATTGGCAATTGTTGGGTTACAAAACTCAGAAAAATATAATTGGTATCGTTCGTATCAGCCTTCGCATAATTTTTTTGCATCAAATCAGTTACTTCTTTACGAATAGCTACACTTTGCTTATCGCTTTCCTGCAATCGTACACGCATTGCATCAATTATATTTTCGTCTTTAGTATGCAAAGCATTTACCAATTCATTTACCTGTCCTTGCTTTTTTATACAAACTAATTGATAATTTATTTCCAGTTTTTTGTATTCGCTTTTGTAGGAACTATTTTCAATTCGGTTGACTTCTACTTTATTAAAAAAAACAGGGGGTTGGTAGAATTGGTAAAACGCAAAAACTAAAGTGCCAATTAACAGAATTAAAAATTGCATCGGTATTTTTACGAGGCCGTTCATAATTAAACCTAATCTGCTTTGTGTAATTGAACTACCCGTTAAGTAACGCCCAACTTGCGATTGATCTGTGCCGAAATAAGAAAGTTGTAAAAAAAATCCGCCAATAATGCCGGACCAAATATTATAACGGTTATTCAAATCGAAAGTAGTATCAATGGCATTGAGCTTATTCATTTTTCCTGCCACATGAAGCGCATCCATAAAACCAACATTAGCCGGCAGCAAATGCACTACCATATAGGCTGCTAAAAATAATCCTGTAAAAATAATTCCCATCTGAAAAAGCTGCGTGTACGAAACAGCTTTGGTACCACCGTAAACTGTATATAGAATTACAATAAGACCATTAAATAAAATCGTATAAGTTATATCAATATTTAAAATGGTAGATAAAATTATTGCCGGCGCATAAATTGTAATTCCCGTAGATAAACCTCTTTGCAACAAAAATAAAAATGCAGTAAGCGAACGGGTTTTGTTATCAAAACGTTTTTCCAAATATTCATAGGCCGTATAAACATTTAGTTTTTGAAACATTGGAATAAATGTAACACAAAGCACAACCATCGCTAATGGCAAACCAAAATAAAATTGCACAAAACGTAAACCATCGCTGTATGCTTGTCCGGGTGCGGATAAAAAAGTAATAGCACTTGCCTGTGTTGCCATTACCGATAAACCAACATGATACCAGGGCAATTGCTTATCTGCCAACAAAAATCCATGAATGTTTTTGGCACCTCTGCTTTTCCAAATGCCGTAAGCTACTATAGAAAGTAGTGTAATACTTAATACTAACCAGTCAATACCACTCATGCAAAGTGTTTAGTAAAAAAGTAAAACAAAACAATTAGCACTGCAAGTACGCCAATGACCAGCGCATATAAATTTTTCCAGGTTTTTAGTATGGGAGGCTTTTTATCTGACATTAATTATTTATTTTGTGGAATACTAATGAGATTTACAAAAAGACGATAAGCACCCGGAACTCCGGCAGGTAACTCACGAAAAAAAACTAAACCTGTATAAACAAAATTCCCCTTACCATATTTGCCAACAATTAAACTCCCTTCATTTGCTTTCTCATCAGGGTCGTTAGCAGAAAAAATAGTTTCGTAATTTTCATCCTGTTCTGATGCAAAATAAATTCCGCGCTCCTGTACCCACCCTTCAAAATCTTTTTGAGTAATAGTGTTCGGAAAATTTAAAATAGAATGCTTTGGGTTTACAAAACGTATTTCGGCATTTTCATTCGTAACACGTTCTCTGGAAATGGTAAATGGGTACGGACCAATTTTTGTCCCAACAGGGCCAATCCTATTATTGGTATTGTATTGCACAATAAAATTTCCTCCATTTTTAACGTATTCCATTAATTTATTGTAATACGTTTGCAAACGCTCATTGGTATTGTAGGCGCGAACGCCGGTAATTATGCAATTATACTTTGATAAATTTTCTTTACTCAGTAATTCATCCGTTAAAATTGTAACATCGTATCCAATTTGTTTCAAACAAGCCGCCACATCATCTCCTGCGCCGGGAATATATCCAATAACATTTCCTGCTTTTTTTAAATCTATTTTCACAAGACTTGCTTCTGCATTACTCAAAATAAATTGATAGGGAATATGATCGTATTCTATACGTTTAATGCTTTTTGTAAAAACCGCATTATTAATTGTTAACGATGCTTGCAATTTTCCTTCAACATTGTTTTTACCCGGAGTTACAGTTGCATCAATAATTACCTCATCGCCCTTAGCCGCTAATTTAAATTCGGAGTTTTTAATACTGATGTTCCATCCCTCCGGAACTTTTACTTGTACCGTTCCGTTTACATTAGCCGCGTTTGCTTTTATTGTTAATTGAATATCTTTAGCCGCCGCAGAATTAAAAATAAAAACTTTATCAGAAATATTTATGGTGGCGGGAGGTAAAATTTCAAAAGGCCTATATACTTCTCCCTTAACCGGATCGGTTGATTTAAAAACTAAAGCTCTTTCAATTTGCAAATTTAAATCTGAAACAGTTATGTCAAATGTTACTTTAGCTACTCCCTCATTTTCAGGTTTACCAATTAGCTGTTTTTCTTTTACCGTGTACATTCCTACATCATGTTTTTCATTTAGCCAATACGGGCTTGAGAATGGAATTGCAAAAACCAATTTTTCTTTGTGCCTGAAAACATTCAATTCATTTTGTTTTAAATTTTTTGAAACGATGGTATCTGTCTGATTGAAAAAAGAAATTTTATTCAGCTTCACTTCATTGTTGTTGCGATTCAGAATTTGAACAACAATATTTACATCATTACCGGGCACAGCAACGTAATCTGATGCGTAGGCTTCCATCCATAAACCCGAACAGGTTAGAATAAGGTTTTCGGTTTCTTTTAACTTTAAATTTTTCCAATATTTAATAGTTGCATCATTTTCATCAAGCAATTGCAGTTGTTTATAAATGCTAACCAAATCAACAACAATTTTTTCGGGAGATTGAGGATTGAATTTTTTACTACAATCCTCAATGAGTTTTTGAAATTTAGCTGTTGTTGCAAATCTGTTCCACGTTTGGTCGATGCCTTCAAACAAATCTTTTTTTGCGCTGTCACCTTTCAGCAATTTAAAATATTCTATTAACTCGCCACGTAATTTGGCGGAGCCAAAGCCCTGACTTTTATGCATAGAGCGGCTATCGGCAGCAATTTCTCCGTAACTTTTTCCAAGTAAAGGATTAAATATACCCACATCTATTTTTAATTGATTGGGTGCAGTTGTATTAGTTCCTCCAAAATTAAAGGTATTCCAGAAAATTCGTTTTGACTGCCATACTTGTACATATTGTAATTGCTTAGGGAAAAATTTTGGATTTGCCGCAGCATCAAAAGCCTCTAAAGCTAAAATTGCTGAGGCTGTATGGTGCCCGTGCCCACCCTCGCCCGTTGTAGGAAAACGACAAATAATAACATCGGGTTTAAATTTACGAATTGCCCAAACCACATCTGCTAATACACTGTCTTTATTCCAGAAAGAAAAAGTTTCTTCAGGGTTTTTAGAATAACCAAAATCATTTGCGCGCGTAAAAAATTGCTCGGCACCATCTGTGCGACGTGCCGCTAACAATTCCTGTGTGCGAATTAATCCCAATAATTCGCCCTGTTCTTTACCAATGAGGTTTTGCCCGCCATCACCGCGCGTAATTGATAAATAACCGGTTCTTAAATTTCTTTCTTTGGCCAAGTAGCTCAGTAAGCGTGTATTTTCATCATCGGGATGAGCAGCAATGTATAATACAGAGCCAAGCGTATTTAATTTTTTTAATGATTGCAGTATTTCTGCCGAATTCATTTGAGGTGAATGCTGCGCCGATAGTATATATCCGCTTAAAAAAATAATGAGGAAGAAAAGTCGCTTCATAAATTTAGGTGAAATAAGGTTGAAAATTAGTCATTAGTAAGCAAATAGAAAAACCGCCCAACATAGCATAAATAAATGGAAAGAAGGGGAGATTTTTCTATTGATATAGCAAGGAATAGACTTTCTTTACCCTTATTTTTGGTCAACGCTGATTTTGTATTATCTTTCTTACTTAATTTACTGATTTCTTGTTTATCCTTACTAAATATTTGTTCTCGGCAGGCAGTTGGTTGTTTCAAAACCGTTCTGCAATTGGGCGCAAAAGGTTATATAATATGTTCGAAATGAAAAACTGACAAACTAACTATTAACAACATGAAAAAACTTTTACTTCTTCTTTTACTTGTTTGTATCGAACAAATAAACGCGCAAACATGCAACACCGGTGGATGCGCTGCCACAGCTACTAATTCAACAGGTCAGTATCCTACTGCTACATTTTCTACTACATCTTCATCGTGGTCAACCATTAGTGCTTTTATGAATGCAGGTAACTATACTTTGTTTGATGTAACAACCGGCGACACGTATGAGTGGTCATATTGCAGCGACTTTGGAGGAAGTGAAAGTTGGGATGCAGAACTTACCTTGTTTAATAATTCTACCGGGCTTACACTTTGTTATCAAAATAATTGCGGTAGAACAAACTGCTCCACTGCTCCCTATATCAGATGGACTGCCACATTTACCGGAACCGTAAAATTACTAACAACAGTTTCGGGCTGTGCAACTAATACAGGTTCTCCTTATTCAACTTTAGTTTGGAGAGATACCAGCGGAACGCCGCTTATTCATATACTTGGTGTGGATGTTTACAGCGGTAACAGTACTATCAATTGGTCTCAGGTGAAAGGAGCGGGTTATACATTTGCGTATGCTAAGGCTACCGAAGGTGTAGGTTACACTGATAGTGAATATTTGAATTACGCAGTAAACGGAGTGAGTGCCGGAATGAAAATGGGCGCGTTTCACTTTGCGCGTGGCGATCTAAACCCTACTAACGCAGGAGCAATTTCTGAAGCAAATTATTTTTTAAGCGTTGCGCAACCTTATATTATAAGTTGCGAATTACCTCCTGCGCTTGACCTCGAAGGTGCTTATTGGCAAACTAATTTCACCAGTGCGCAATTGACGGCCTGGATTCAAAACTGGATGAACACGGTTCAATCTGCAACAGGAATTAAACCTGTTCTCTATATCGGCTCATCTAACTGCTCTTACGTAAACAGTTCTTTAAATACCTATCCGCTTTGGAGAGATGATCTTAGCGGTAACCCGTCAACCCCACCTGCTAATATCGGTGTATGGACAACATGGGCGTTTAACCAATACAGTTGGACAGCTACCGTTCCGGGAATAGCGGGTAGTGGTACTGATGTAAATGTTTTTAACGGAAATATGACAGCATTTAATAGTTTCATGGGATGTACTTCGGATATTAAACAAAATAATTTAAACAATGCTTTTGTAATCTATCCAAACCCCAATAACGGACAATTTACAATAAGTGGTAAGCAGTTTACAGGAGAAACAAAAATTATTGTAATCGATATGTTAGGTAAAGAGATTTTAACAAAATTGACAACCGGCATAGAAACTGAAATAGATTTATCTGAGCAACCAAATGGTTTATACTGCATACTAATAAACAACAATGGCAAACAATATCAAAGTAAAGTGCAGGTAAATAAATAAAAAGTTTAGATTTAATTACATTTGATAAGCAAAGCAAAACTATAAAATGAAAAAACTTTTACTCCTATTTTTACTTGTCAGTAGTAAACAAATAAATGCGCAACTTTGTTTTACCGCTGCTGATAGTTTTGCGGTTGGTACTAACCCTAAATCAGTAATTAGTGGAGATTTTAACGGAGATGGAAAAAAGGATTTGGCGATAGCTAATGCTGTTTCAAATAATATATCAATATTATTAGGTACCGGCACGGGCAGCTTCGGTTCTACTACAAATTTTACAGTAGGCGTTCAACCTTATTCAGTTATAAGTGCAGATTTTAACGGAGACACAAAGCTTGATTTGGTTACAGCTAATTATAATGGAAACAATGTATCTGTATTATTAGGCACAGGTACAGGTATCTTTGGGGTTGCCACAAACTTTACGGTAGGTAATGCTCCTCATTCGGTAATAAGTCAAGATTTTAATGGTGATGGGTTTGCCGATTTAGCTGTTGCCAATATTATTTCAGAAAATATATCTATTCTATTAGGTACAGGCACAGGTAGTTTTGGGGCTGTAGTAAATTTTTTAGCAGGAGCTAATCCTATTTCAGTATGTAGCGAAGATTTTAACGGTGATGGCAAAGTTGATTTGGCAGTTGCTAATAATACTTCAGGCGATGTATCCGTATTGTTGGGTACTGGTAACGGTACATTTGGTACTGCTACCAACTTTGCAGCAGACGGAAGCCCCTACTCAGTAACAAGTGCAGATTTTAATGCTGACGGAAAAATAGATTTAGCTGTAGCGAATGAAAATACAGACGATATATCGGTATTATTAGGTACGGGCACAGGGAGTTTTGGAGCTGCAATTAATTATACTGTTGAAGCTGGTGCAGGTCCTCAATCAATAATTGTTGCAGATTTTGACGGAGATAATAAGGTTGATTTAGCAACAGCTAATTGGAGCACAAACGATATTTCTGTACTATTGGGTAATGGAGCAGGGAGTTTTGATACTGCTACTAATTTTATGGTAGGCTCTAACCCCGAATCCATAATCAGCGCCGATTTTAATGGTGATGGTAAAACTGATTTGGCAACTGCAAATCTTAATTCTGCAAATGCATCTGTTTTATTAAATTGTACTATCGCAGGTATTACTAATTTTAGTAATGAGCAAGCCGTGACCGTCTATCCAAATCCAACAAGTGGTAACTTTATTATTGAAACAACCACGATAGGAAAAACTACTCTTCAAGTGTTTGATATAAATGGCAGAGTTGTATTAAATCAAAATATAAACTGCAATACAAGTATTGATGTGACTAGTTTAAATGAGGGAGTTTATACTCTCGCTATTAAAAAAAATAATAGTATTGCAAATAAAAAATTGGTCGTTGTAAAATAACCTAGAAATTTTATTCGATAATTACTTTCTTGGTTTCAACACCTTCGCTTGTAATCATTTTTATAAAATAATTCCTTTTCGAAAATCCTGAAACATCAAAAGTTAAAATATTTTTTCCTGGCACGATTGCTTCAATATTTTTTTCTCTTAGCAGTTTTCCTTCAAGCGTAATTAGTTGAATGGAAATTTTTTCTCCCCGTTTCAAATTCAAAGAAAGAGTTAAATCAGATGTCGATGGATTGGGATAAATACAAAAATTATTTAAAATGCCTGAACGATTAATAATGCCGGCAACGTTTCCTATGAATGATAAACTGTCAATAAATAAATAATCGAAATTCATAGCCATGTTGCCACTGGAGGCAAGATAGATAATACAACTGTCAGGTGGATTTATATTTAGGTAGTTTAATTTAACTCCAAAAGGGACAAAGAACATTGCCATCGTACCCAACGTATCGCAGCCAAATGCAACTGTATCTCTTTTCCCGGTAATGTTATTCCAATGGGTAAGAGCTACCGCAACCATACCCGGGTCACCCCCGTGTCCCATATGTGCCCATCTTCCTACTAAGCTATCGGGCTGTGAAGTGAATGCAAATCCAGATTTTGGTTTTAGTGTTATTGAATCCAATATTCCACTTACAGCAACTCCTCGTACAACTGTATTTCCAACAGTTCTTGAAGATATTTTTATAAATCGTGTCGAATCAGAATTGGTTCCTCTGTTGACAGTGAAAACATTTGCAGAAGCAGTAGTGTTGTTCATCGTTCCCCAACCGGCAGGATTCATATATGTGCCCATAGAATTCCAGTTCTCGAAACTTCCGTTAGGAATTTGAGATAGTACCATTGACGAAATAAAAATTACAGGCAAGAATAAAAAATATTTTCTCATTAAATTTATTTGGCAATTATTTTATATAAATCTTTTGCAGGCTTTCTTTACCTCCAACATTACTTTTAATAAAGTACATACCAACAGGAACTTCGGGCAATTCTATTTTTTCTGAATAAAGTCCAAAAACAGTTTTTTCCTGAATCAATGATTGAGCAAATTTGCCTTCTAAGTTTATTAATTCAGCTTTTAGGGATGTGCTTCCGGTTAGGCTATAAAATAAATAAACATATTCGCTGCAAGGATTAGGATAAACAGAAATACGAATATTATCAGATGATATTTCCGCTATTCCAACAGCAGAAGGATTAATTGTAATTTTAGTGTAATAAGTTTCATCTCCTCCATCATTCGTGTTATTATTATTAACCGCATTAAAACAAGCGTAAAAAGAAATATTTCCAACATTGGCTGAAGGTGCTGTCCATTTGTAAGTCCATGATCCGGTATTAGCAATAGTAGGATACGAACCTGCTAAACGATGCATTACAAAATTCCTGTCTTGGTAAGATCCCCACGTTGGTATTTGCATTCTTGTTTTATTGGTGTCAATAAGGGAAACTGTTCCTTCAAATGCACCGTTGTTATCACTTATCGATACAATTTGAAAGCCAAAACGGTTACGCGTAGGGTGATAAATTTTTGGAGTGATAGTATATGTTTGTCCCGGCACATAAGTTGTTCCGCCGCTGAAAAGAATAGAAGGTGTTCCAGGACCGCTGTTATCAGGTATGCCACCGCTATGACAAGAATTTGCTCCTTCTACACCGCTACAAGTTTTTTCTCCCGGTGCGTTTGTATTGTAGGGAGGGCCTCCATCACTTTTTTGCACACTATCATTACCGATAAAGGCAGCGCAAAAAATCAAGATGAAAAATAAAGTAGCTATTCCGATTAATTTTTTTGTCATGATAAAATAAATTAATCAGTAATAAATAATTTCTTGTAAGTTGTTTTATTATTGTGAGTAAATTTTACATAATAAAGTCCACCTTTGTAGCGATTAGTAAAAGGCAAAGATAATTTGTATTCGCCTTCCGCTTGAACAGCATCGAAAAGTTGCTCAACAATTTTTCCCTGCACATCAACCAAGTCTATTTTAATGTTGCTTGTTTCAATAATGCTATAGTTAACACCAATTTTATCTTTTGCCGGATTTGGGAAAGTACTAACTGAAAAATCGGTAGGATTTATTATCGGAGCATTTGAGTTTATTTTTAATGAAGAGGTATAACAATAATCTCCTAAATCATTTCCATCATTATTTGCGGCAATACTCGCTATATAAAAAGTAATTTCACCTTCGTTGATTGTGGGAGCAGTCCAGTTAAAACTCCAAATACCCTTACCAACTATAGTGGAACCGGTACTTTTAAATGTGTAAGTAATATATTTTCTGTCAGTTAAATTTCCATAACCTGTCGTAACTTGATTTCTTGAACCGTCTGTTGGAGTAAAAGTTCCAACGTTGGAATTATCGCTATTTTTTAGCGCCACCATTTGAAAGCCAAATCTAATTAAACTTGACTGATCTACTTCCACATTTACGGTATAGGTTTTGCCGGGAATATATGATGACGCTCCATTATCAAAATTAATAGATACACTTCCTGAACCGCTGTTTACTAAAAACGATTGATGGCAACCACTCGTTGTACAATTTACCTCACCGGGAGCACCTGTAGTAGATGCGGGTGCGCTATTGCTGTCAACGTGTAAAGCAGCAGTTACTACGACTATCAGAGAAAGAAGAAGTAATTTTTTAATCATGATTAAATCTTAACCAAATATATAAAAAATCTGGCTAATTACCTACTGCTACAATTTTTGTGTTAATAATTGTGTTTCCATATAGCACAAAAATACTTGGATGAACAAACAAATAAAGTATTTGAAAAATTGAAAAAAATGGCGTAGATTTATAGTGCAAAAACAGCCCTTTTTTACCATTCAAAGAAATATGACAAAGCCCACTATAAAAACAGTAGGCTTTGTTTTTAAAAATGAAAAAATGAAAAAAATAATATTATCAATAATGACGGTTGCATGTGCTGCCGCTTTTGCTCAAATACCAAATAGCGGTTTTGAAAACTGGACAAGCATGGGTTCTTATAACAACCCTGATAATTGGAGCCAATTAAATGCGATGACCTCTTCAATGAGTGTTTATACCGCTACAAAAGGAACACCTGGAAACCCAGGAACAGCATATTTAAAATTGGTTTCTAAAAATGTAACAGGTATGGGTGTTATGCCGGGAATTGCAACAACCGGGATGATTAATATGGGTAACCTAAGTGTAACCGGAGGTTTCCCATTTACTCTACGCCCACAAAGTTTAACAGGTGCGTGGCAACTTATGGCATCAGGTAGTGATTCAGGATTTGTCGCTGTATATCTAACAAAATGGAATGCATCAATGAGTATGCGAGATACAGTTGCTATGGCTATGCAAAATTTATCGGGCATGGTTATGAGTTGGACAAGTTTTTCTATCAACCTAATGTATATGAAAGGTGGTTTTCCTGACACGGCGCTAATCATTTTATCTTCAAGCGGAATGACTCCGGTTGCCAACAGTTATTTGTATGTGGATAATCTGGCTTTTGCAGGAAGTGTTGCCGGTGTAAAAGAAAATAAATTAAACGCTAAGATTAAATTGTTTCCAAATCCTGCAAACGATAAATTAGTTGTTAGCGTGAATAGTTCAAAAATAACTAAAGGGCAAATTGAAATAGCAGATATTCAAGGAAGAAATGTAAAATCACTAAGCAATATTGATTTTACCTCGGCAACTACTATTGATATTGCCGACCTAACTAAAGGAGAGTATCTTATTAAAATAAGTACTTCGGAAGGAGTTATTAGCCAGAAGTTTTTAAAACAATAAATAATGAAGGGTAGAGTTTTCCTATCCTTTGTTTTTTCTTTCATACTATAATTAGTAAAATGAAAACTTTAGTAAAAGCTACATTACTGTTTTTTTCTATAAATGTGTTTTCACAAAACACAATTCCAATTCCAGATACTTTGGTGGGAACAAACATTTCTCTTACTATGCACACGGATAGCATGAGCATTTTGTCCGGAAAAAAAACAAAAACCTTAGCATACAATTCAGGATTTAATTTTTTAGGTCCTACTTTAATTTTTAATAAATGGCAGTCTGTAAACGCTACTGTCACAAATCAAATTGGAGACACAACAACTTTGCATTGGCATGGTTTGCACGTTGCTTCAAAAAATGATGGCGGGCCGCACACCCAAATTCTCAATGGAGCAAGTTGGAATCCGAACTTTACCATTCTTAATAACGCTTCTACTTTTTGGTATCATCCGCATTTTATGGGCAAAACAGCAGAGCAAGCTATTAAGGGTGCATCTGGTTTAATTATTATCAGAGATTCTGCCGAAGCTACTTTAGCACTTCCAAGAAAATATGGTGTTGATGATGTCCCGCTAATAGTAAAGTGCTTACAGCTTGATAGTAATAATCAGTTTCTAACACAAGGTATGCAGGACAGCACCTTATTAGTTAACGGCGTAACCAATCCTCAATATAATTTACCGGCACAAGTAGTTCGTTTGCGTTTATTAAATGCTTCAGGCGAACGTGCATTTAATTTTGGGTTTACTGTGAGCAAAACTTTTTATGTAATCGGTAATGATGGTGGCTTATTAAGCGCTCCTGTTCTTGTTTCACGCATTCGTTTAGCACCCGGAGAGCGTGCAGAAGTATTGTTGAATCTAAATGGCATGAGCGGACAAACTATTTATTTAATGAGTTATGCATCTGAGTTGCCAATAGGTGTGCAAGGCGGACCAACAATGCCGATGGGAAGCGGTCCACCAATGAATAGCCCGTTAAACGGAATTGATTTTAATATTTTAAAGTTAAATATAACAACACAAACTTCAAACCCTGTTACAACAATTCCTGCAACGTTAGTCCCTGTTACTCCATATCCCCAATCGCAAGCAAGCCTCACAAGAAATATTACGTTTACCGCTGATAGTATGATGGTAATGGACGGACCTTTCTACTTTAACGGTTTATCGTTTGACATGATGCGGATTGATTACAAAATTCCTTTGAACCAAACGGAAATATGGACACTCATGGATTCCACCATGGTAGCACATCCTTTTCATGTACACGATGTACAATTTTTTATTTTAGATCGTGATGGGAATTCTCCTCCTCCTGAAGAACGCGGATGGAAAGATGTGGTGTTAGTGCAGCCAAACGAAACCGTGAGAATAATAATGAAGTTTACTGATTTTACTGATTCTGTTATTCCATATATGTTTCACTGTCATATTCTAATGCATGAAGACGATGGTATGATGGGGCAATTTGTTGTGATGCCACAGGGGTGGTCAGGTGTAACTAGTTTGCCGAGAGAAACGGAAGAAATAGTAGTTTACCCTAATCCCTCCATTAACTTCGTTAAAATACAAACGCATTCAGAACTCGAATTAATTACTGTTTACAATTCTTTGGGAGAAACTGTTTTACAAACAAAAAGTAAAAATCAACAAGAACAGGTGGATGTAAGTAATCTACCGGCCGGAATCTATACAATACAAGCAAAAGGATTACACTCTCGCTTTATTAAGCAATAGAGCGAAAAGTTCGGTAAATAAATTCTTCAACCAATCCGTGAATTATGTAACCCCTTCTCGGAATTGTGTAACAGTTTCTTGCCCTTAGGAAAATATCTTTGCATCGATATATTGTGATTAAAATAAACTTTGAATTTGACTGTTATCATTTTTATAAGTTGAAAAGAAACACATTTTTATATCGTTAACCTATTACTAACAATTAAAATTAAAAACATGAAAAAAGTAGTCTTAGTATTGGCAGCAATTGGATTTATCACAATGGCAGCAACAACAAAAATGTCATTGTCAAATGATAAAGCAGTTGTAAAGAGTGAAATAACGAATGATAAATACAAAGCATGTATTGCAGCTTGTAACGAAGCTATCGAAGCTTGTAACAAGTGTGAAACCAAATGTTCAAAAGACAAGGATGCTAAAATGTCTGTTTGCACTCAACTTTGTAAGGATTGCATTACCACTTGCAAAGCCGCAAACAAAGCAATGACTGAAAATAGCGCAAATGCTAAAAGTGAATGTACAGAATGTGCTAAGGCATGCGAAAAGTGTGCAGTTGAATGTGATAAATATACAACTGATCATTGCAAGAAATGTTCTACTGATTGCCGCAAAGCCGCAAAGTTGTGTAACGAGATGTAAAAAAATGTTATTTTAAAAAAGCCCTGCCTACACTAATTGGCGGGGTTTTTTATTGAAATAGATTTACACCTGAATGCACAAAAGTAATTTTACTTACGTCCCCTAAAAACAGAAAAACCTTGTAAACTATTAGTCTACAAGGTTATAATTTTCTGTTTTGTACTCGGGACGGGAATTGAACCCGTACGCTCGTGAAAGCACAGGATTTTAAGTCCTGCGTGTCTACCAATTCCACCACCCA
>OLKW01000227.1_pt1 | contig 41910 bp, 36 predicted proteins | sample 1604351 | NCBI WGS metagenome assembly OLKW01 (sample SAMEA104055714, study PRJEB20765) | soil metagenome | isolation source: soil
ATACTCTTGCTAAATACTAAGTATGGAAAACTGCGATTGCAATACACTTACTCTTATCGATATTCTTCTTAAAACAAAATGCTACCTGCAATGTTTTATTGAACAGCACGGAACACTTACTTATTTTTTAATTTGTTTGATTGTTTTTTGTGAAACAGGTTTGGTAGCAACTCCTTTTCTTCCGGGCGATTCTCTTTTATTTACTGCAGGAATGTTTGCAGCTATTTATCCTGACGTATTAAACGTTTATGTGTTGATCGGATTTGTAATATGTGCTGCTGTTCTGGGAGATAATGTAAATTATCTGGTAGGAAAAAAATTAGGAACGAAAATATTCGAAATGAAATTCCTCAGTAAAATTGTGAAACGTGAATATTTAACCAAAACAGAAAAGTTTTATGAAAAACATGGCGGTAAGGCAATCATTATGGCACGATTTGTTCCCATCGTTCGCACTTTTGCGCCTTTTGCAGCCGGAGTTGGAAGCATGACGTATAAGCGTTATATTTCATTTTGTGTAATAGGAGCATTTCTTTGGGTAGGTTTATTAACCTTTGCCGGATATTTTTTCGGCACACATCCATGGATACAAAAAAACTATGAAAAAGTAGTTTTAGGAATTGTTTTCATTTCAGTTCTTCCCGTTATAATCGGACTTCTAAAAAAGAAAAAAGACAACTAATCAGTTGCCTTTTTTCTCCCCTCTCCTATGGGAGAGGGGCAGGGGGTGAGGGCGGTTAAACCTTCTTCCACTTAATTCCACAACCAATTGCTTTAGTTGTTTCGGGAGTTACAGGTTTTCCGGTCAATAAATTTGCAATGGCATTTTCTACATATTTTTCTTTTACCGCTGCTGCATCATCTGCATTATCATCAATAGCGCCAATGTATTTTACTACGTAGGCATCTTTTTCTTTTTGTAAAATATAAACGTGTGGTGTTTTTGTCGCACCATAAGCTTTTGCCGTTTCTTGCGTTTCGTCAATTAAATATGGGAAACTGTATTTTTTATCCTTCGCAAGTTTCTGCATGTTTTCATAACTGTCATCAGGTACAATCGTCGGGTCGTTCGGACTAATAGCAATTACCGGATAGCCTTTAGATTTATATTTTTTATCTAAATCCATAATACGGCTCTCGTATTTAACGGCAAACGGACAATGATTACAAGTAAACACAACGATAATTCCTTTGGCATCTTTATAATCAGCCATTGACACAACTTTAGCGTCAACATTTTTTAATTTAAAGTCGGCAGCTTTATCGCCCACTTTGTAACCACCTTCACTTGTAAATGCAACCGCTGTAACTAATGCCGCTGTGGCAACAAGATTCATCATCTTTTTTTTCATTTTCTATTTTTTTAAATTTATAATTGAGTCTATTTCTGTTTGAGTAAATTCCCCTTCTCTGAAGAAAACTTTTTTATTGTTTTTGTACATTACCGTTGCAGGTATTGAACCACCCCAACTTTTATCAACTTTATCGAGCCATACATTCGGGTTTCCTGCGTTTAAGATAAATACATCTTGTAAAATATTTTTTGTGTTTGTAAATTTTTGCACACCCTCTATTTCTTTCAACGAATTAATACTTGCAAAAACAATTTTCACTTTTTGGTTTGCATTTTTTTTAGCCGATTCTAAAAAGTAAGGCAATTCACCAACACAGGGTCTGCACCAAGTAGCCCAAAAGTTTACCACATATAAGGTGTCGTTATTTTTATGAGTTGCCTTTTCCATTTGGTCAAAACTGAGCACGCCAATCTTATTAGTTGTAAGACCCATTGAGACCAGAAATACAGCTAAAAAGCCCTTTTTTACCCCTTTCATACAAGGAGTAAATGTAGGAGTTATTTGTCAAAAATGGCTGTTAATCAACGAGTTTTAACACTTGGTCTATAAGTAATTAACCCTTTTGTAACATTATTTTGTTTTGACTTAATATTGGCATAATTTTGCGCCCTTAAACACGTTCTTTACATAGAAATTACACATATATATAGAGATGAGACAGCTTAAGATAACCAAATCAATTACCAATAGAGAGAGTGCATCTCTTGATAAGTATTTGCAGGAAATAGGCCGCGAAGAATTAATCACAGCCGAAGAAGAAGTTCAGTTAGCAAAAAAAATACGGGATGGCGACCAACGTGCCCTTGAAAAACTTACCAAAGCGAATTTGCGTTTTGTGGTATCGGTTGCAAAGCAATACCAAAACCAAGGATTAAGTTTACCCGATTTAATTAACGAGGGAAATTTAGGTTTGATTAAAGCCGCTAAACGTTTTGATGAAACACGTGGGTTTAAATTTATTTCTTATGCTGTTTGGTGGATTCGTCAGAGTATCCTTCAGGCTTTAGCAGAGCAATCACGTATTGTACGTTTACCTTTAAATCAGGTAGGTTCGCTAAATAAAATTAATAAAGCGTATTCTAAACTTGAACAGGAGTTTGAACGACCACCGAGCGATTATGAACTTGCCCATGTTTTAGATTTACCCGAAGATAAAATTGCTGATACTATGAAAGTATCGGGTCGCCATGTTTCTATGGATGCTCCTTTTCAAGCCGGTGAAGATGGCTCTTTGGTTGACGTTTTGGTGAATCATGATTCTCCTCGTGCTGATGGACAATTAATGAACGAATCGCTTTCAAAAGAAATTGACCGAGCACTTTCTACTTTAACAGAGCGTGAGCGTGATGTGATAAAATTGTTTTTCGGTATTGGTATTCCTCACGGATTAACGTTGGAAGAAATCGGAGCAAAATTTGACCTTACCCGCGAACGTGTGCGCCAGATAAAAGAAAAAGCTGTTCGTCGTTTACGTCACAGCAGCCGAAGCAAATTATTGCAACAATATTTAGGTTAAAATTTACTACTAAAAGACCGTCTGACAAGGCGGTTTTTTATTTTGCCAAATCAATAAAAAATAAATTATGACATTGGGTGCATTAGAAAAAGTAAATTCAAATTACGAAAATCAATTAAACGAGTGGGTTCAACATGAACGTGCTACCATTGATTTGATTAGCGCAATTGGCAGATTATGGTTCGAAAAATCAATTGAACTTGTATTGTTTCGTAATCAAATGGTTGATCGCAGTGCGAGTGAGTTAATGAAACTCCATATGTATGCAAAAGATATTATTAAAAAACCAATTACAGTTAACGATACAGTTCTGCTGGCTAACGAAATTTACAAGGCAGATGTTTGCCCGTCTAAAATTGATATTGGAAAACTTGCTTACGAATGGCACCAGGAACAAGATAAATTTAAAACGGCTACAGATTTTATTAATAATAAATTAAAAGATTTTATTGGAAAAAAACATACTATCACTCCAAAAGATGTGGTGTTGTTTGGATTTGGGCGTATTGGTCGTTTAGCTGCACGCGAATTAATTTCTCAGGCAGGTAAAGGAGAACAACTTCGTTTAAAAGCGATTGTTACCCGCGGAAGCAGCAACGATGAAATTATTAAACGTGCCGATTTACTTAGAACTGATTCTGTACACGGACCATTCCCCGGAACAGTAATCGAAGATTTAGAAAACAAAGCGCTTATCATAAACGGGCATACTGTCCACATGATTGATGCAGCTAATCCCGAAGATGTTGATTATACAAAATACGGAATTAATGATGCGTTGCTGATTGATAACACCGGTGCTTTCCGTGACAAAGCTGCATTGAGCAGACATTTAAAATCAAAAGGAATTTCAAAAGTATTATTAACAGCTCCTGCTAAAGATATTCCTAATGTAGTGTATGGAGTAAATCATGAAACAGTTGATATTAAAAAAGAAGATATATTTTCTGCAGCATCTTGTACTACAAATGCCATTATGCCGATTTTATTGGTAGTTGATAAAGGTTTAGGTATTCAGCGCGGACATATTGAAACAGTTCACTCTTACACCAACGACCAAAACTTACTTGATAACTACCATAAAAAATACCGTCGAGGCAGAAGTGCAGCTTTAAACATGGTAATTACAGAAACAGGTGCAGAAAGCGCTTTGAAAAAAGTATTGCCGCAATTAGCAGGAAAATTCACGGCAAATTCTGTGCGAGTACCAACACCGAATGTATCGTTGGCAATTTTAAGCATGACGATTAATAAAGAAGTTACTAAAGAAGAAGTCAATGAGGTAATTAAAAGTGCGGCCTTGCAAGGTGCTTTGGTAGAGCAGATTCAATATGCTTTCTCAAATGAATTAGTAAGCAGCGATATTATTGGCAATCCTTGTCCGAGTGTTTATGATAGTCAGGCTTGCATTGTTGGTCCCGATAAAAAAAATATTGTATTGTACGTTTGGTACGATAACGAATATGGGTACACCCGTCAGGTAATGCGATTTGCAAAACAAATAGCTGAGGTTAGAAGAATGATGTATTATTAGACCTCACACTAAATCCCTCTCCACAGGAGAGGGACTTTAATACAGCATTGTAAATTGTTAAAAGTTTTCTCTTCTTAGGTTCAGTAAAATGTTTGGGATTTGATTGTATTCCTCCCTCTCCTGTGGAAATGCGGAGCATTCGATGTTACAAAATAAAACAAGCAAAAAACATCAAAGGGTCGGGGAGAGGTCACATAGCCTTATGATTATAAACTACGTGATATTCTTTACCCTTAATAGTAATGGTAATAAAAGCAGTAAATGCCTGAGAGGCATCTTCTACGCTACAGATAAATTTATCTTCAGAAATAACTAAATCCTTATCTTCTTCTTTTCCGTTTAATTTTACGTATTTTATTTTTGCGGTACCTTTTGCATTTTCAATATTAGCAATCTTAAAATTTGATTTAAGTACCCATACTGATAGTTTTTCATCAGCAGCAAAAGCGTCAAAAACTACTTCAATAAAATATTTGCCCGCTTCTTTCACTTCTCCGCCATGTGGGGGCTCGTCTTTTTTAGCAGGGCCGTTATTGCTTGTACTCTGAGGCAAATTATTCATACTGTTCATGGCTCCGCTATTACTCCCATTACCCATACCAGGCATTTGAGCGTTGCTTATGCAAAACGAGAGACAAAAAAGAGCGCTAAAAAGAATCTTGATTTTCATGGGTTTGTTTCTATAATACCAATAATCAAATTTACACATAATCTTTGAGCAATTACTGCTAAAAAAGCCTAATTAACTGTATATTTAAACCTGAAATTTGTTACACTATGGATTTAGAATTCAACAAAAACGACGATAAAATGCGCACGCTCATCTCGCAGATGGAGCAGCGTTTAGGAAAAATATATTTAGGCGGCGGAAAAGCGCGTATTGATAAATTGCACGAGCAAGGTAAAATGAGTGCTCGCGAACGCATCGATTTCTTATTGGACAAAGATTCTCCGAGAATAGAAATGGGCGCTTTTGCCGGTTACGAAATGTATGCCGAACACGGTGGTTGTCCGGGAGGAGGAGTAGTAATTGTTATCGGATATATTTCAGGCAAGCAGGCAATTGTGGTGGCTAATGATGCCACAGTAAAAGCAGGGGCATGGTTTCCTATTACCGGAAAAAAGAATTTACGCGCGCAGGAAATAGCAATGGAAAACAGATTGCCTATTGTTTATTTGGTTGACAGCGCCGGAGTTTATCTACCTATGCAGGATGAAATTTTTCCCGACAAAGAACATTTCGGTAGAATTTTTAGAAACAACGCAGTAATGAGTAGCCAAGGTATTTTGCAAATTGCCGCTGTAATGGGAAGTTGTGTTGCCGGTGGAGCTTATCTGCCAATTATGAGTGATGAAGCAATGATAGTTGATAAAACCGGAAGTATCTTTTTAGCCGGATCTTATTTAGTGAAAGCTGCAGTTGGAGAAACCATTGATAACGAAACGTTGGGCGGAGCAACAACACATTGCGAAATTTCCGGTGTGACAGATCATAAATGCAAAGACGATAAAGATTGTTTAACGCGTATAAGAAATATTTTCAGCAAGATTGGAGATTACGATAAAGCAGGATTTAATCGTGAAATAGTTGCCGAGCCAAAAAAAGATATAAAAGAAATTTACGGCATCATTCCTGAAGCGCGCGATAAGCAATATGATATGCGCGAAATAATTGCGCGTTTGGTTGATAACAGTGAGTTTGATGAGTACAAAGAGTTATACGGACAATCCATCATTTGCGGTTACGCACGTATTGATGGTTGGGCTGTAGGTATTGTTGCTAACCAACGTAAAGTTGTGAAAAGTAAAAAAGGCGAAATGCAATTTGGCGGAGTTATTTACAGCGATAGTGCCGATAAATCTGCGCGCTTTATTATGAATTGCAATCAGAAAAAAATTCCATTGGTGTTTTTACAAGATGCAACCGGGTTTATGGTTGGCAGCAGAAGCGAGCACGGAGGAATTATTAAAGACGGAGCAAAAATGGTAAATGCTATGGCAAATTCTGTTGTTCCTAAATTTACAATTATCATTGGTAATTCTTTTGGTGCGGCAAATTATGCTATGTGCGGTAAAGCTTATGACCCTCGTTTAATAGTTGGTTGGCCAACGGCACAAGTTGCAGTTATGGGTGGCGCACAAGCTGCAAAAGTTTTAGTACAAATTGAAGTTGCGTCTTTAAAAGGAAAAGGCGAAGAAATTACTCCCGAAAAAGAAGCAGAACTTTACAATAAAATAAAAGACCGTTACGATGCACAAACTTCTCCTTATTACGCCGCATCACGTTTGTGGTTAGATGCCATCATAGATCCACTCGAAACCCGCAAGTGGATTAGCATGGGTATCGAAGCGGCCAATCATGCACCTATTACTAAACGATATAATGTTGGGGTGATACAGACTTAATAAAATTATGTCACTTCGTGCGTAGTCGAGAAGCGTGTAAGGTTTTCTATAATATTTTGGGCGTTCCCCGCACTTTGTTCTTTCATCCTTAATGAAATTAGGGATTTGCGGGTCGCGCTTTACGTTTCAAGTCCTCATTTCGCTGCGCTTCATTCCGGGCTTTTCACTGCAATCCCTAACACAGGTAACATTTCAATTACTTTTAATAAAAAAAATATTGAAAATGTATATGGTAAAACGATGAATTTTCAATCTACATATACAATTACAAAGGTAATTTCTATTAAATAAGAAATTTCCACTTTGTTTACATCAAATTGCTTCAACAGAAATATTCCTCAACTCCCCAGCCCCTTCAATAAAAACCTTCACTGCGTTTTCAGGATATAAAGAAGCAGCCATATCCGGCCATTCAATCAGACAATAATTTCCGCTGTATAAATATTCTTCCATGCCGATGTCAAGACATTCTTCTAAATTTTTTACACGGTATAAGTCAAAATGGTAAATTGTTTTTTTGTCCGAAGCATGGTATTCGTTTACTATAGCGTAAGTCGGACTACTCATAGAATCTGTAACGCCAAGTTGTTTGCAAATTTCTTTAATGAGCGTGGTTTTTCCGCTGCCCATTTCTCCGTAAAATAAAATTATTTTTCTTTCTCCTAAAGATGCTACAATATCTTTAGCTACTTCATCTAACACATCTATGGAAACAGAAGCAAATGAGAGCTTATTCATGATTTAATACAATGGAACGCAGATAACGCTGACTGTTTATGATTAAAAATGATTTTTATTTTGTGTTAGTGTATAGAACAACAATCCTATATCCGGGTTTATCATAAGCCATCTGTGTTCCCGATCATCGGGACTGCGTTCTATTGTATTAATACATAGCAACCAGTAAATTAATATCCTTAAATGGCATATTAAATGTCTCGGCTAAATACTGGTTGGTAAGAATGCCGTTATATAAATACACTCCGTTACGTACACCTGAATCTCTACGCACCAAACTTTCAAATCCGCCTTCATCGCCGAGATTAATAAGTATTTGTGCAAACAAGTTACTAAAGGCATACGATGCAGTACGGGAAACTCGCGACGCAATATTAGGTACACAATAATGTATCACCCCGTGTTTACGGAAAACAGGTTTAGAGTGGTTGGTTACTTCCGATGTTTCGCAGCAACCGCCTTGGTCAATACTTACATCAATAATAACTGCTCCGGTTTTCATTTCTCCAACCATAGCTTCTGAAATTACAATTGGTGCACGCCCTGTTTTAGAACGAAGTGCTCCAATAACAACATCAGCACTCTTTAAATGCTTAGCTAAAACTTTTGGTTGTATAATAGACGTAAACACACGAGAACCTAAATTACTTTGTAATCTACGTAAACGCGTAGTAGAATTATCAAATACTTTTACATAAGCACCCAAACCAATAGCGGCACGTGCGGCAAATTCTCCAACGGTTCCTGCACCAATAATAACTACTTCGGTTGGAGAGATTCCGGAAATTCCACCAAGTATAGAACCCATGCCGTTATTATTGTTTGATAAATATTCTGCTGCAATTAATATAGAAGCTCCGCCTGCAATTTCTCCCATGGCACGCACAAACGGAAAAATTCCTAAATCATCTGTAATCCAATCGACCGCAACGGCATTAATTTTTTTGTTAGATAATTTTTTTAAAAATTCTTCAGGCTGTGTAGTAAACTGTAAAGCAGAAAACAAAGTTTGTTTCTGTTGCATCAATTCAACTTCTTCTGTAGTTGGCGGTGCAATTTTTACAACGATATCTGCTTTGTAAACCTCTTCGGGTCCGTATGCAATTTCTGCTCCGGCCTCACTATAATCATTATCTAAAAAGTTTGCGGCTTTACCTGCATTGGTTTCAATTACTATTCGGTGGCCCAAATTTACTAATAATGCAACAGCGTCGGGCACAAGTGGCACCCGGTTTTCCTGATAGGCAATTTCGTTAGGTATGCCAATGTAGAGTTTACCTTTTTTGCGGGCCACTTCCAGCATTTCTTCTTGTGGCATCATCACCCCTTTGGTGAGTGAGTATAAAGCTTCTTTTGAAATTACCATAATTTTTTATTTATCTGCCGTGATAACGCGGTGCGTTGCAATCAATATCATAAGCTCCAATTCCTCTTTTCCATCTGTAAATTATTCCAACGCGTGTTTCCCAGGTGCGACCCATTGCCCAAATTTTATCTTTTTTATATTTAAACCAAGCGTCGGGGTTATAATGTTCTTCTACAAAAATACTCCAACCTCTTTTAAGCGGAATCTCCATTCCTAAACCAAGATCTGCGCTAAAGGTTAATGTTTTGAATTGCCCTGCAATATAATTGTATGCAGGAGTGCTTTTTGAAATGTCGTACTCAACACGTACACCAATCATTGCGTAGGTTGGATATTTTAGACCTAAATCAACATAACGTTTCAGGTAATTATTCCACTGGATATTTTTATAGGTGTTGGTTCCTGTTTGGTTTGCCCCCGTAATCATATTTGTACCTCCGTCTTCTTTAGAGCCTTTATTGGCATATTCAACTTCCGTTCTCCAACGCCACAAATCACTAGACAGCATTTCTAAAAAAATACCTGCTCCCCAGCTTTGACGTTCTCCGCCTTTGTGCGAGTTAGGTTGAGTATGAAGAAAAGTAGGATCGTTTTGCAAATCTGTAGAATAATTATTTTTATACCTGTCGCGAGAACTCGTTTCTGCTCCGTAAATACCAACGCCCCGTAAAAATTGTGAAAATACTGAAACCGGAACAGTGAGTAAAAATAAAAGACCAATGTTTAAAATATTTTTTTTCATAGTATAATTATGCGCTTAACGCCTCAACTTCTTTATTTACTTTTTTAATTAATCCCTGCAAAACTTTTCCGGGACCCACTTCTGTAAAATGTGTGGCGCCATCTGCAAGCATCTGCTCAACTGTTTGCGTCCAACGCACAGGTGCTGTAAGTTGCGCAATTAAATTTTTCTTTATTTCATTGGGGTCCGTCACCGCTTTTGCATTTACGTTTTGGTAAACCGGATAAATAGGCGTATTAAAATGTGTTTCGTTAATTGCTTTTTCTAATTCTACACGGGCAGGTTCCATAAGTGGAGAGTGAAATGCGCCTCCAACAGGTAACACTAAAGCTCGTTTTGCTCCTGCTGCTTTCATTTTTTCGCAAGCAATTTCGATTCCTTTTATACTGCCGGAAATTACTAATTGTCCGGGACAATTATAATTTGCAGCAACAACTACTTCGTCTGTAATGCTTGTACAAATATCTTCAACTGTTTTATCATCTAAATTTAAAACAGCGGCCATTGTACTTGGATTTATCTCGCATGCTTTTTGCATAGCTAAAGCACGTTTGTAAACTAATTTTAAAGCGTCTTCAAACGATAAAGTTTTATTGACAACAAGTGCAGAAAATTCTCCGAGAGAATGTCCGGCTACCATATCGGGTTTAAACCCGATAGCTACCGGGTCTAAAAGTGTACTTGCTAAAACAACCGAGTGTAAAAAAATAGCAGGTTGTGTTACGCGTGTTTGTTTTAATTCTTCTTCAGTTCCGTTAAACATAATATCAGTTATGCGGAAGCCTAAAATTTCGTTGGCTTTTTCAAATAAATTTTTTGCTTTTGCATTATTATCGTAAAGTTCTTTGCCCATGCCGGGAAACTGTGAACCTTGTCCGGGAAATACGTATGCCCTCATACCAAATTTTAAGGTTAAAATAAGATATGAAAGGTACAGGTTTTAACCGAAAAAGCCAAATGCTCTCTTTCACAAGTAATTAACCAATATTTGTGGATAATTGCGGCTTTGGGTGCACTTCTTTACTTTGGACAAAACCATTTTATTTTCTGAAACCCGATGGTTTTGTCAGAAAGGAGGTCGTTTGGGAATTGTCAAAAACCTTAGTAACTTGCTTAAAATCCTTCACAAACAATTTTGTGTCAGTCAGCGAAGAAGCCATAAACCCGAACTTAGTTAAATCGGAGTTTTATAAAAACACCGAAAAATTCCACATCATTGCATGTTGGGTAGGCATTATTTTAAACCTAGTTTGGTTTGCCAGCGATTATTTTGTGTTACCGGACCATTGGGTGCAATTTGTTGAATGGAGAATTGCAGTTTCTGTTTCCAGTTTCTTTGTTTTAATTCTCAGAAATAAATTAGGACTTGATATTTATCAATGTCTTTTCTTTTTGGTTTTAGGTATTTCCATTCAGAACGCTTATATGTGGAGTGTGATGGATTTGGCACACATGCAAAAACACGCTTTTGCTTATATGGTTTTGTTTATTGGTGTGGGCATGCTTGTACTTTGGAATTTTAGATATTCATTTGCGCTGGTGGTATTAACTATCATTGCCAATATTGTTTTCTATAAATTGTACAGCAAACTTTCGGTCGATGAATTTACCATTAACGGTGCATTACTCACTTTTACTGTTGCTATTTTTATGATGTTCCTTATTCGCGGGCGACAAAGACTAACCATCAAAGAAATCACGAGTCGACTTGCCTTAGCAAAGTCAAAAGAGATAATTGAAAAAGAGCATGGGATTGTGATCGAACAAAAAAGAGAAATTGAATCGCATCAAAAAGAATTAGAGGAGAAGAGCAAAGAAATTACAGATAGTATTAATTACGCAAAAAGAATTCAAACCGCTTTTATTCCCAGCGATAAAATATTTGCTTCTCATTTTACTGATAGCTTTGTTTATTTTAAACCGAAAGATATTGTAAGCGGAGATTTTTATTGGATCGCTAAAAAAGATAATAAAATATTTTATGTTACGGCCGATTGCACGGGTCACGGTGTTCCCGGTGGTTTTATGACCATGCTCGGACTTTCTTTCTTAGAAGAAATTATTGTGATAAAAGGGGAAATGAATACTGATGCTATCGTAAATTATTTACGCGAACGCATTGTAAGTACACTGAAACAAAGTGGTGATGCCGGCGAGAACAAAGACGGAATGGATATTGCTGTCTGTTGTGTAGATAAAGAAAAAAATCTACTTACGTATACCGGTGCAAATAACCCAATTCATATTGCGCGCAAAGGAGAATTGTTAGAATTAAAACCGGACAAACAACCTTGCGGATTTTATTTTGAGCCAAAGCCATTCACTAAAAAAGAATTTCAATTAGAGCCGGGCGATATTATTTATTCTTTTACCGATGGTTACGCAGATCAGTTTGGCGGAGCGCAAGGAAAAAAGTTTCGTTATAAAGCTTTGGAAAAAATGTTGCTTGATAATTGTAACAAACCCTTATCGGAGCAAAAAAATATCCTTGCGGAAACCATGAATAACTGGATGGAAAAAAAACACGAGCAGTTGGATGATATTTTAGTGATTGGAGTTAAGGTGTAAACTACTTATTTACCATTAATTTCTTACAGCTATTTCCGCACTTAATAAAGTAAACCCCATTCGCAAGATCCGAAATTTTAATTTCAACAGACGAAGAGTTGCAGTAAATATTTTTTACCTCCTCGCCTAAAGAATTTAATACTGAAATATTTTTTTCCTCGCCTGTTCCAAACAATACATGAATAATTTCATTTGAAGGATTTGGATAAAAATTAAAATCTGTAGTTGAATTTGCAATTTCATTCACACTACTTCCACCGGGCAAAGTACCAACATGAATTCCGTTTCCAAAAGTTGTAACCCACATTTCATAAGTGTTATACGGATTAAATAAAACGCGCAGCGGAAATCCAAACTGGAAACTTGCCACTTGAGTGAAAGTCGGAGTAACACCGTTAATGTTATTGCTCATCCATAATCCGTCTCGGGTGGTTGTGATAAACATCTGATTGGCATTATTCGGATCGATCGCACAAGAAAAAACTCCTGAGCCGAGAGATAATCCATTTGCTTCACTTAATAATGTGGTCCAGGTAGTACCGCGATCTGTAGTTTTTCTCAAAGCGCCCAGATCATTGGGAGTAGTATTGCCTGATGCATCTGTCCAACCCCATCCTGCAGAAACTCCCACGTACCAGGTGTTTTCGGTTGCATCATTCGGGTCAACATAAATATCATTGCACCACCAACCCATTGTTCCTGTATTTGTTCCTGAAATTGGATTGAGTGAAGTTAAGTCTGTAACATCAGTCCAGGAATTTCCGATAGGATCGTAAATAAAAACTCCGGCACTTTTTGTAAATTTTCCCGCTGGCGTTGCGCTATAATCTGTTTGACGGCAACTGAAAGTACAAACCATTTTTCCGTCCGCAAGTGTAACAATTTTTGCCGGATGACCTTCTGTGCGCGGAGGGTTAGAAATTTTTGTCCATGTTGATGAAGCTCCGTTTTGTAAATCGGAAGTAACATAAATTCCTCCTAATCCCTGCGCGTGATTCACAACGCTTGCATACATTTTATTTGGATTGTTTTTGTCCAGCGCAATCCAATAAACGGGGCGAGAAAAATCGTGCACGGTTGACCAGTTCAATCCATTATCAGTAGAATACATTACTTCTCCCTGTGAGTACGCGCTATTATCAATAACTTGATCCTGCAAACCATTTGTGTATAGATCGTGAATATTACTGGTTGCTCCATACAAAGTTCCTGTAGCATGTTTCAGTACGCAATACATTGTGTTGTAAGTAAAGTTTGCAAACTTCCAGTTCGTACCTGCATCAGGTGAAAGCATACAACCAATGTCTGTTAAACTATACACCATATTATTTGCATCAACCCATGTTGCAAGCCAGTTGGTAGTATTTTCAATTCCAATTCCTCTGTATAATTTTCCTTTTGGTGTTGGAGCATTCATCGGATTTTGATCTCCAACATTTACATAGGCCTGATCCCAGCTTGTTCCTCCGTTAGAAGTAGTATGCACGCATCCCATGTTTGACAACACAACAATGTTTGAATTTGTTTGACAAACATCCATTCCCGAAAAACCATCGTACCACTGAAAACGATCGCCCTGATAACCCATATATCCGGTATTGATATTTTGATTGTTGGTAACTGTAAAAACTTCACTCCAGTTTGCACCGGCATTACTTGTTTTCACCAGCATTGGTTGGGAGTTTCCATTCACACCGCCTGCATAAACTGTATTGATGTCGTTCGCTGCCATTCCCATCCACACAATATAATCGCAGGGATAACAGGAAGTGGAAGTAGGCAATGTTACTCCGTTTGAATTTGCCGTCCATACTGTTCCTAAATTATAATCCAGCGAATAAATATTATTAAGATACGTATTTTGCCAGCCGCCCGCGCTTCCGTAGATCTGATCGGTGGGTGTTCCAGTTGGTAAAGTGCTGCAAAAAAAACGAACGGTGCTTCCGGATTTAGCTGTGGCAAAACCAACAATGTCGTATCCAGCAGTTAATCCTGTAAGCGCAGCTTTGCTAAAACTTACTCCACCGTTTGTTGAAACCAAAACTCCGCCGGGTGTGCCGAGATAAATATTATTTACATCAAACAAGGCACCGCTGATGTATTGATACGCGGGAGTAGTTTGCGTAATGTCAATTAGTGTAATACCACCATCACCGGAAAAATAAGTTCCATCAACAGTTGCGAAGGCAAGATGAAGAGGGTTATTATAATCAACAAATAATGAGACAACATTTTCTTGCACGTTCGGATTGCTTGAACCGGAAATGCATGGAATGATTGTCCATGTTGCGCCTCCGTTAATTGTTTTATACACAGCGCCTCCTCCTCCAACTCCGTAAAGAATATTTGCGTTGTTGGTAAAACGAATTACTCCCAGACTTCCTCCGGTTAATTGTAAAAAACTTAATTCGGTATACGACTGACCATAATTAGTAGTATGAAAAAACGAACCCATATCGGTTGGAACATAATATTCATTTGCGTTTCCGGGATTTATGGATGGACGGAAGAATGCACCGCCTCCGCCAATGCCTGTTACTTTCCAGGAAGTTGGTTGTGCAAAAATTAAAGCTGAGAGAAGTAGAAGTGCGGGAAGTAAATGTTTTTTCATCGGCTTTTATTTTAATGATTAAAGATAAGTATTTTACCTTAAATTTTCCTATGCGTTTTAATATATTCCTCCAATTGAGATTTTAAAGTCTGGAGATAATTTTTCAAGTCGGCTATAGTCACTTCTTTTTCGGGATGTCTGCCCATAGTAAGTGGAGTTTCATCCAGAAATTTATATAATTCCGGATATTCTGTTTCAATAAGGGTAGTTAGTTTTACTACTTCCTGCATTAATTTGTGTAAGGCTTTCATGTTATTGTTTTTAATTTATTATCCTCTGTTGCAAACACTTTGATAAGCGCAAAACTCGCAGGTATCAAGGTCATCAGTTGGGGCAAAGGTTTTTTGCTTGTCGAACATTTCTCCAATGAAATTTACTAATTTCTCTTCAAAAGCTGAGAAAAATTCTTCCGAAAAATTAAAATCCTGTTTTCCTGACTTTAGTTTGTAAATTTTTTCTTCGGCGCGAAAAGGAATGATGCAGGGAGAAATTTTATTCGCAAGAGCTAATTTATTTTTCCACGCAAGCCATGCGTAGGTAAGTAATTGCAAAGCTTTACTGTATTTTGTATTGGTAAAAACTTCATCTAAAGAATTGATATCGAATTTATCGCGCTGTTTGTGTACAGAAGATTTATAGTCCACAATTCTTAATATTCCGCCTTCATCATCAATTCTATCTGATTTTCCCGATAGATTTATTTTCGCCCCGTTGTTTAATGTAATTTCCGACTTCAATTCAATTTCTAAATTCTTAATCGTCAAAAATTCTTTTTTCTTTTCAAGTTCAGTGATTGTTTCCGATTCAAATTTTAAAAAATTGCTGATGTATTTTTTTATGACGTGAAGCGCCAATGCTTTTTTTCCGTTCTCGTTTATTGCTTCGTCATAATAGGCAGTAAATATTTCTTCGGCAGCTCCTTCATAATTTTTGCGCATCAGTAAAATATCTGCCTGGGTAAGATTTTTTCCTTCAAGTGGTTTGTAGAGTTTCTCCAACGTTTTGTGAATAATATCACCCATGGCGGATGATTCAATATCTTCTTCCACTTCATCAGGCTCGCGTACATTGGCTACGAATCGGAAATAAAATTTAAGGGCACACTCTTTAAATGTGTTTAGAGAAGTAGGGGAGAGTCCTTTTTCTGATTGTGCTTTTTCAGTCAGACTTTTTAAAACTGCTTTTGTTTTTTCAATATGCACATTGTACGGTTGTGCGCTTTGATTTACCGGAAGCGATAAAATATTTTCGGTAATGGTTACTTTTGAATTTCTCTTTCTCCACTCAGCAATAAGTTGTGTGATGAACCTGCTTTTTTCTCCTTTGCCGAAAGTATCGGTCTCTGTATTGTAGATGAGGGAAATATTTTTTGCTCTTTGTAACAAACGATAAAAGTGATAAGCGTAGATCGCATCCTTTTCGCTATGTAAAGGCATTTCTAAATATCTTTTTAAATCATCCGGAATAAAAGAGGCAGAAGATTTTCCGGAAGGTAAAACGCCTTCATTGACAGAAAGCATAATGACATTATCGAAATCAAGTGTACGAGTTTCTAAAACTCCCATAATTTGTAAGCCGCTTAGTGGTTCTCCGTAAAATGGAATCCCACTTGGGGCTAAGACTTGTTTTAATAAAATGCGTAACCCTTTCAACGAAATATCAGGATGAGAAGTCAATGCGTTTTGCAAAGCATTTAATTCTTTATTAAAAGCTAATGCAGTTTCCAGTTCTATTGAGCGATTTGCTTTTATATGAAGTTTTTCAATTATTTTTTCGTTCATACTGCACAAAACTTTTACGGCGCTTTGTGCATTTTCAAATCCTGTAAAAATGTTTTCTGTTTGCGTAAAATTTTCAGCAAACCAGGTTTTTAATAAACCTGTTCGAATATAAACCGCATTACTTTTGTTGAGTTTTTTTATTACTAATTGCAAAAAGAAATTATCTTCCCACAAATCGGCATAAAAAGGATTATACAAAACCGCGAGCACTTCTTTAAAATAAAACGCACTTTCTGCTTTGCTGTTTTTTTTGTTGAGCTGCATTTGTATAATGTGTTCATACAAATCATACAAGGGTGTTACTGCTGCAGGATATTCCAACGTAACGTTTACCGACTGAACTTTTTTAGGTAGAGCGCTTAATACGGGCAAGAGTAAAGTCTCATCGCATAAAACAACTGCTGTTTTCTCTAATGCGGAGCTTGTTTCAAGAATTTTTTCAATGGTTTGTGCGGCGGAAGCTACCTGTGCCATTTTTCCGGCTACTCCGGTTATATTTACGGTTTTTGTCCCGGTAATAAGTTCATCAGTAATAAAGTTGGGGAATTTCTCCAGCCACTTTTTTCTTTTCCGTAAAAATAATCCCGCTTCTTGAGCGCTATCTTTTAAATAATAATTATCGGCATCCCAGATTAATTCGGCAATATTTTTCTCAACTAAATAAGTTAGAATTTCTTCTTCGGCTAAATTCACTGCGTTAAAACCGCAGAATAATATTTTTTTGTAAGGAAGTTTGTAGCCTACTTTCAAAAGTTTTTCGTGTGCAATTCTATAGGATAAACCTTGCCAGGCGTAATTTTTTTCGAGGACAGTTTTTTTAAGTTCATGATAAACCTTTCCCATGTTGCGCATGAATTGTAAATATTTTTCCTGCATAGGTGAAAGGTCGTCTCCGCCCAAGCTCCAGCTTTCAATTTCTTTTATGTCTTTTAAATTTTCAAAAACGGTTGAAGAATGTATTAAGTAGCGGTCAACCTCGTTAAAATCCTGCATGACTTGTGGCGCCCAGCGTAAAAATTGCTCGAAGTTTACGGCTTCTGCGCCAAGAATTTTATTGTAAGCTTCAAATAAATCGAAAGTCAAGGCAAGCTCTCCTGCGGCAGGAATTTCAGAGAGTTTTTCTACAAAATCTTCGGCTGAGAGAATTTCGGGTATCCAGGAAGCTTCAGTTATCAGGGCTCCCAGGTGTTTTTTAAGATATAATGCTCCGCGTCGGTTAGGAATGACAACGCAAAGCGAATCCAGACTATCGCTGTAATTTTTGTTTATATGTTCGGCTACCGATTGTAAAAAATAAGGCAATTTGCAGGTATGAAATTTATGGATAAAAATATACAATTCCCACAATACCGAAGGTATAAAAACGGACTAAGTTATTTTAAGATACTATCAATAAACCAGTTTGAGGAGATACGAATTGTGGGTTCTCAAAGAGTAATTAATCATATTGAAGCAAAGCAATATCCCGAGAAAGTTTTTATTATCGATTTACTTTTTAAGTATGAGGAATTTGCGGAGGAGATTAGTGAAGAAGATTATAAAATAAAAATGAAGTGAGCCGCAGATTACACGGATTTATTTTTTGTATTTGCGTTAGGGATTAAGCAACGGTGTTGGAGCACATGCCGTTTCGGTTCTCGACGTAGTTTATGCTGAGCTTTTGCGAAGTGCTCGAACTGACATCACCCGGCATTGCGACTTGCGAAAGCCCGACCCCGCAGATTCTTAGCTTCGCTCAGAATGACACAATAACATGCGGGGTAACGCCCCTACTTCGACAAGCTCCGTATGACGGAAATCTATTAACATTTTGCAAAATCTTGTTAAAAACCTGCCCTTTTTAAGCCCTAGTAAATAACTATCTTGCAGGTTCGATTATACAATGGAAAAGAAGAAAAATAAAGATGACGGCGCGGAGAAAGAAACTCCGTTGATGAAACAATATAACCAGATTAAATCTCAATTTCCTGATGCGTTATTGTTGTTTAGAGTGGGAGATTTTTATGAGACTTTTGGTGAAGATGCAATTAAAGCCTCTGCTGTTTTAGGCATTGTGCTTACCCGTCGCGCAAACGGTTCTGCTCAGTTTATTGAACTGGCAGGTTTTCCGCATCATTCTGTAGATACGTATTTGCCAAAATTAGTAAAGGCAGGTTACCGCGTTGCTATTTGTGATCAATTGGAAGATGCAAAACTTACCAAAGCAATTGTAAAACGCGGCGTTACCGAACTCATAACCCCGGGCTTAGCGTACAGCGAAAAAATATTAGAACATCACAGTAATAATTTTTTAGCGAGTTTACATTTTGAAAAAGATGTATTAGGTGTTGCACTATTGGATATTTCTACCGGAGAATTTTTTCTTGCTCAAGGAAACCCATCTTACATAGAGAAAATCATTCATAAGTTTAGTCCGAACGAAATATTATTTGAAAAAAACAAACGCGCTCAGGTTTTAGAATTGCTTGGCGAAAAGTATTATATCTACGGATTGGATGATTGGGCATTTGGACAAGATTACGGTTACGAATCGATGACCAAACATTTTGGCACTACTTCGCTGAAAGGTTTTGGTATTGAGGAAATGCATTCAGCTATTGCATCTTGCGGAGCATTGTTGTTTTATTTGCATCAAACACGTCACGATAAATTAAAGCACATCACCTCGGTAAAACGGATTGATGAGAACGATTACATGTGGCTGGATAAATTTACATTCAGGAATTTAGAGTTACTACATTCTTCGCAGGAGGGTGGAAAATCGGTTTTTGATGTGTTGAATGGAACGGTTTCTCCAATGGGAACGCGTTTGTTGAAGCGTTGGATTGCCATGCCGTTGAAAAATATTTCGCAAGTAAATAAACGTTTAGATGCCATTGAATTTTTTAGCAAGCATAACGAAGAAGCAAACAAATTGCACAATATGCTTTCTGAGATGGGAGATTTGGAAAGATTGATTTCTAAAGCGGCGGCTCAACGTGTAAATCCGCGTGAATTGATACAATTGAAAAAATCATTAGCGCTCACCGGCGAAATAAAAGAATTACTGAATAGTTTTAACAACAAGAATTTTGAAGATACTGCTTCCGGATTACAACCTTGCAAAGAATTGCAAGAGAAATTACTTCAGTTAAACGAAGATGCTCCGGCAATGCTTAACAAAGGAAAAGTTATTGCAAGCGGAGTGAATGCTGATTTGGATGAGTTGCGGCAAATTGCTTATTCAGGTAAAGATTATTTATTAAAAATTCAACAACGGGAAGTTGAGCGTACAGGAATTCCCTCTCTGAAAGTAGGTTACAATAATGTTTTTGGTTATTATTTGGAAGTTACTCATACACATAAAGAGAAAGCGCCTGCAGACTGGATACGTAAGCAAACACTTAGCAATGCAGAACGATATATAACTCCTGAGTTAAAAGAATACGAAGAGAAAATTTTGGGTGCCGAAGAAAAAATTATGACACTTGAAACCCGTTTGTTCGAAGAGCTTGTAACTTTTGTTGTGGATTTTGTTTTACCTGTACAACAAAATGCCTCTCTATTAGCGCGTTTAGATTGTCTGTTGGGATTAACGCTTGTCGCTAAGAATAATAATTATGTTCGTCCGGTTTTAAATGAGGGATTTGCCATAGATATTATAGAAGGTCGTCATCCTGTTATTGAAAAACAATTACCAGTTGGGGAAGAATACGTAAGCAACGATGTTTTTCTGGATACAGAATCTCAGCAAATAATGATGATTACCGGCCCGAATATGAGTGGTAAATCAGCTTTACTGCGACAAACAGCTTTGATTGTTTTATTGGCACAAATTGGTTCTTATGTTCCTGCAAAAAGTGCGGAGATAGGATTGATAGATAAAATATTTACACGTGTTGGCGCATCAGATAATATTTCTTCGGGCGAATCTACTTTTATGGTGGAGATGAACGAAACGGCGAGTATCTTAAATAATTTGAGTAACCGTAGTTTGATCTTAATGGATGAAATAGGAAGAGGAACTGCTACATACGACGGTATTTCTATTGCCTGGGCTATTGCAGAATATTTACATCAAAATGTGGAACACAAAGCAAAAATATTATTTGCTACGCACTATCATGAGTTGAATGAGATGGAGCACACTTTTCATCGTATCAAAAATTATCACGTAACTATTAAAGAATTAAACAATAAAATTATTTTCCTTCGCAAATTAGCCGAGGGTGGAAGTGAACATAGTTTTGGTATACACGTAGCAAAAATGGCGGGTATGCCTCAGCGTGTTGTGGAACGCGCCGGACAAATACTTACCAAACTTGAGAATGAACGCGAGTTGGAACCTACAGAAGCATTGGTAGATGCAGAAGGAAGGTTAGTGCAAAAAAACAAAGAGGAAGATTTTCAGTTAAGCATTTTCCAATTGGATGACCCGGTATTACAACAAATAAAAGAAGAAATTTTAAATACGGATATTAATACATTAACTCCGGTTGAAGCTCTTTTAAAATTGAATGAAATAAAGAAATTATTGGGAAAATAATTATTTATTCAGCATTCCGAATAACTGCTCGTTTTTCTCTCGTAAACCTTTTGCCTGACCAATAGGAGCTTCCAGTAAATCATTTTTTATAGCGAGCATGGCTTCGGTTAAAAATTCTCCAATAGGAATTCCTCCATGCGATTGGGTTTTATCAGTTCTTCTATCATGACCTAATTCTGTATCAACAGCAGGTGGGGCAATTTCAAAAACTTTAATCGAAGTATTTCTTAATTGATGTCGCAATGAAAGCGTAAAAGAATGAATACCCGCTTTGGTCGCGCAATACACAGGCATGAATGCAATGGGCACGAATGCGAGTCCGGATGAGATGTTCATAATGGCCGAATCTTTCTGTTTTGAAAGAAATGCGCTGAACAAGAATGATAAATGTATAGGGGCAGTAAGATTTGTTTCGATTTCCTGAGCTAATTTTTTTGTATCAATTTCTTCCATGAGGTTGGATGCAAATTGAACGCCTGCGTTATTCATTAAAATATTTACATCGGGGTGCTGTGTTTTTACCCAAAGAAAAAGTTCTTTTCTATCTCTTTCTAAACTGACATCACAAACTTTGGTAATCATACCCGGATGTTTTTTTGATAGCTCTTTTAATTTGTCTTCTCTTCTTCCGCAAATGATTACTTTATTGCCCAGTTTGAAAAATTCCTCGGCAAAGGCCAGTCCAATGCCCGATGTGGCGCCCGTGATAAGAATGGTATTTCCTTTTGTTTCCATGAAAATGCTCTATTTAGTTTATAAAGTAAAGATAAGTAATTGGTTTTTCTGTCAAACCTTTTAATTATTTTTACTCCGCAATAGTATGGCCGATTTTAAAGAAATAATGCTCGATCTGAAACGTAAGATCTACAAACCTGTATATTTTTTACATGGGGAGGAAGCTTATTTTATTGATGAGATAAGTAATTACATTGAGCAAAATGTGTTGGATGAGACTGAGAAAGGCTTTAATCAAACTATTTTATACGGGAGAGATATAGATTTATCGGGTATTGTTGGTTTAGCGAAAGGTTTCCCCATGATGGGAGAGAGGCAGGTTGTTATAGTAAAGGAAGCCCAGACTTTAAAAGATTTTGCAAAGAAGGAAGCTGAAGATGATGGTGGTACAAGCAAAAGTGCTAAAGCAAAAAAAGGAGGTTCGGAAACAAATCCTTTAACTGCTTATTTAGACAATCCGCAACCTGCAACTATTTTGGTTTTTTGTTACAAGTATAAAAAGTTGGATGCGCGTTCTTCGCTGGCAAAAACTATTGCCAAACAAGCTGTTTTATTTGAATCAAAAAAACTGTACGATAATAAAGTCCCCGATTGGATTACATCTTATTTAAAAGATAAAAAATATGCAATCAACCCAAGGGCTGCAGCTTTGCTGGCAGAATATTTAGGTAATGATTTATCTAAAATTGCCAATGAACTGGGCAAACTTTTTATTAGTCTGCCGGAAGGAAATGAAATTACTATTGATCATATTCAGGATAATATTGGTTTGAGTAAAGATTTTAACGTTTTTGAGTTGCAGGATGCCCTCGGAAAAAAAGACGTAATGAAAGCCAATCGCATAGTGCATTATTTTGCGGCAAATCCTAAAGATAATCCACTGATTATGACAAATGCTTCTCTGTATAATTATTTTCAGAAAGTATTGTTGTATCATTTTGTTCCTGATAAAAGCAAAGCTGCCGGTGCTTTAGGTGTAAATCCATTTTTTATTCAGGGATATCAAAATGCGGCAAGAAATTATAATACAGCTAAACTAAAATCAGTTTTTTCTTATTTGCGAGAGTGTGATTTGCGTTCGAAGGGATTGGATAACGTAAGTACAGAAGATGGAGAATTGTTAAAAGAAATGGTTTTTAAAATTTTACATTAATGCCGGCATGGATAAAAAATAATTGGCTTATTGTACTTGTTTTAGTTGTTGCCTTTTTGTTAAGGTTTGTTCCGCTTTTTGAGTATGAGTTTTTTTATGATGAGCTGAGTAGTCTGAACAGGATACGTTATGATAATTTAAAAGATATAATAGATAAAGGTGTTAAGGTTGATGTTCATCCTGCGTTGATTCAGTTGTTTGTATTTTATTGGACAAAAATTGGCGGCACCTCTGAGGTATGGGTAAAACTTCCTTTTTTAATTTGCGGGTTTTTATCATGTTGGCTTATTTTCAGGTTTTCCAACAAATGGTTTAATTATAAAACAGGTGTTATTGCGGCTATTGTAGTAAGCTGCTCCATGATTTTTTTAGTGTACAGTTCATCATCGCATCTTTATTCAACGGGTGTTTTATTTGCCATTCTTTCTACAAGTTATTTATTTGAAATTGTATTTGGTAATTCACTAAAAATTAAAGACTATTTTCTGTTTGCTTTTTTTATTATTCTTGGCGCGTTTAATCATCATATGGGCGCTCTTTACGGAGCAATAATCGGCATCTTAGCTGTATTGCATGCCGGGAATAAGCAAAAAATATTGTTGTTAGCTACTGCTGTTGGAGCAACTATTCTTTATCTCCCGCATCTGTCAATTACATTGGCGCAAATGAATTCAAGCATTAGTGCTGATAGCGGCGGATGGCTGACAGCTCCTAAGTGGGACGCCTGCTTTCTTTTTTTGAAAACCCTCTTCGGCACCGGCTTTGTGATTGTAATTTTTATAGTTCTGTTTATTTACGGAGTTGTAAAAAGTCAATTTTCTTTTAAGGAAGATAAAAAAATAGTCTTTTTGTTTACGGTATTTGCATTGTACTGTTTAGTTGTTCATTTTTATTCTGTTTTTAAAAGCCCGATTTTACAATTTTCTGTGTTGCTGATTGCGGCTCCGTGCATTGTAATTGTAGTGGCAAATGCAATTTCTTTTATACCTGATAAATTTTTTAATTTAACCGCAGGTGTTTTGATTATCGTTTTTTTGGTTCAGACAATTTTCATTAAAAAATATTATTCTTTGGGAATAAAACAAGGTGTAAGGTCGTCTGTAGTTGAAACAATTGAAGCAAAGGAGAAATATGGTAAAGATAATGTTACTGCTATCTATAATACAGAACCATTTTTTGTAGCGCGTTACCTGGATGAATTTAAACAGAAGTATTCTTACTTAACGTCTTATGATTCTATTTATGGAAATCCGGGGTTGCTGGGAAAATATTTAAAGTCTTTAAAAGAAGAATATATTATTTTGTCAGATCCGGATGCGGTTAGTCTTGAAAGGGTAAAATTGTATTTTCCTTATACTATAAAACAGGATGAAGGTTATTTTAAGAGTGTTTTTTTATTGAGTAAAGTAAAAGAAAATGCTAGTAAAGATGAAACCGTTTTGTTTACATACAATCTAAATAATAAGGAGGTCTTTACGTTTCCTGAAAATTATAAAAAACAAGGAAATGATATGCTAATTGATTCATTGGATGAATTTCCGTTTATGGTATGGTCTAATTTTAATTCTTTGCCACTACATGAGGGAGAATCTATTGTAGCGGTCGCTAGTTACATACCTCAAAGTACGATAGGTAATTTAAGTTTTGATTTTTGTGTGAAGGAAAAAGATTCAACTTTATTTTATGCAAGCAGAAATTTTAAAGATTTTTATATCCTCGGAGACTCATTGCAATATGGTTTCTCATCTATATTTATCGGTACTGATTTCAGAGAATGGAAAAACGCCAAATTGCAATGTTATTTTTGGAACCAAGCCAAAAGGGGATATCTGATAAGAGATTTTAGTTTAAAGATTTTAGATACTAATCCACATAAATATTCGCTTTGGGATTAAATGTAAATTGAAAACAAAATAACATGAACTACTGGCTCATAAAATCAGAACCCTCGGCGTATAGTTGGGAACAACTTTTAAAAGACAAACAAACTTTTTGGAGCGGTGTGCGTAATTATGCTGCGCGAAATAATTTAAGAGCCATGAAAAAGGGAGACTATGCTTTTTTTTATCACAGCAACGATGGCTTGTGTATTGTAGGAATTGCCAAAGTAGTAAAAGAACATTACCCCGATGCTACTGCTAAGGAAGGAGATTGGTCAGGAGTAGATTTTGCACCGTATAAAGCATTTAAAATCCCCGTTACGCTTGAGCAAATGAAAAAAGAACCTTCATTAAAAACAATGGAGCTCATCCGTATCTCCCGTCTTTCTGTTTCCAAAGTAACCGAGAAGGAATTTGAAAAAATTCTTTTTATGGGAGAAACCAAACTCTAAATAATCTTTCTTCTGATTATAGTCAACTGCAAGTATGATGAAAATCACTATTTGCGGAAAGCTACTTATCTTACTTTGTAGTAAATAAAAAACAATGAAAGTATTGATTATTTTAATTGGATTTGTACTTGTTACAACTGCGTTAAGCGCTCAGGATAGTTTACGCGGCCCGCATGAAGGTGTTGTTAAAGAAAGTGGAAAATATAAAATTGAGTTAGTTGAATGCAATGATTATTTTGAAGTTTTTATTTATACAGATGATATGGATGTTATTCATAACTATGGAAACGATGGAGATGTAAAATATTTTTATGAGGGAGGGACATTTAAAAGTTTTCCTTTGCAGTATTATGGTAATGATGGTTTTGCAGCTAAGGTAGCTGATGGAACATTTATCTACTGCCGAGTGAGTATGGAGGTTTTAGGGACGCTTGTTTCCTTAAAGTTTCAGAATCAATATTCTTCTCTTGGAGCACAGGACAAATAGAAATTACTTCTTCTTCGCCCAGGTTTGTATAGTGAAATTGTAAATATTTTTTTCATCGGCAGAAAAATCTTCAGCACCAACTAGTTTCCAATCTTTTTCATTTAAAGCAGGAAAGAAAGCATCACCTTCAAAAGAATGATGAATGCGTGTTAAATAAATTTTATCGCAAGCTGAAATTGTTTGTTTATATATTTCAGCTCCGCCAATGATAAATACTTCCTCGTCTTTGTGATTTTCAGAAACGTATTGCAAAGCGTTTTCAATAGAAGAAACAACAACAGCCCCCGGTGCGTGATAATTTTTTTGTCGTGTAATTACAATATTCTTTCTGTCGGGCAGGGGTCTGAATTTTTCAGGAATAGATTCGTAATTTTTCCTTCCGGTAATAATTACATGACCTGTAGTTTTTTCTTTAAAGAATTTCATATCGGCAGGTAAACGCCAGATAAGACGGTTGTCTTTACCAATAACATGGTTTTCTGAAACAGCTACTATTATGGTGAGAGTCATTTAATTCTTAATTCTGCATTCTTAATTAACTATGTGCATATTGAATGGCGGGTTCAAAAGTTTCTATATGACTATTCATCATATCAAGTTCCCATCCTTGCGGGAACGGTGCTTCCAATAAGGAACCTTTTAATAAATACGGATACATTTCAGCGTAGGTCTGAATTTGATTGGCACTTACTCTTCTGTAAATATGCGAGCGATGTAGTTTATCAGGATGAGAAATTCCGGCAGCGGCCATTAATTCTATTGCCGATTTAATTGTTTCGTGATGGAAGTTTGCAACACGTACTTTTTTATCATTCACATCTAAGCCCTTAAATAATTTCGGGTCTTGCGTTGCAACTCCTGTTGGACAAGTATTTGTATTACATTCCAATGCCTGGATGCAACCTAAAGAAATCATCATGGCACGTGCGGCATTACACATGTCTGCACCCAAAGAAATATTTTTCACCAAATCAAAACCTGTGTGTACTTTTCCGGAAGCAATAATTTTTATGTGTTTTTTTAAACCCATACCATGCAATGTATCATAAACAAAAGCAAGTGCATCGCGCAAAGGCATTCCAACCGAGTTGCTAAATTCCATTGGAGCGGCTCCCGTTCCACCTTCACCGCCATCAACGGTAATAAAATCGGGAAGGATATTGGTTTTAATCATGGCTTTGCAAATGGCAATAAATTGATTTTTTTGTCCGATACATAATTTAAATCCTATGGGTTTTCCACCTGATAATTCACGTAATTTTTTTACATATTCTAATAATCCGATTGGAGTTGAAAAAACTGTGTGATATGGAGGAGACATGACATCTTTACCCATATCCACTAAGCGTATTCTCGCAATTTCGGGAGTAACTTTTGCTGCGGGCAAAATACCGCCATGCCCCGGTTTTGCACCTTGCGAAAGTTTTATCTCTATCATTTTTACATTGGGCAATACAGCCCGTTCTGCAAAGGCTTCATAATTAAAAGTTCCGTCGGCATTTCTGCAGCTAAAATAACCCGTACCAATTTGCCAGAAAATATCTCCGCCCGGACTTAAATGATAAGGGCTCAATCCTCCTTCGCCGGTATTATGTGCAAAGCCGCCAATTTTTGCACCGCCATTGAGTGCCATGATAGCGTTTTTGCTTAACGAACCAAAACTCATTGCAGATACATTGTATATGCTTGCCGAGTAAGGCTGTTTGCAATCGGGTCCGCCAACTAAAACGCGTGGGTTATGATCTACTTTATCATGAGGTAAAGGTGCGATGCTGTGGTTTAACCATTCGTAACCTGTATTGTAAACATCCATTTGCGTACCAAAAGGCATTGTATCATTTACTTTTTTAGCGCGCTGATAAATTACATTACGACTTAAGCGATTGAAAGGTGCACCATCGGTATCGCTCTCTACAAAATATTGGTACATTTTTGGTCTGAGCCATTCAGCTACCCAACGCATACGGCCAACCACCGGAAAGTTTTTCATGATAGTATGATGCGCCTGGGTCATATCATAAATACCCAATGCAATTATTGGAATAATTACAACAAAGCTCCATACAAATGGTTTCCAGAAGTACGTGATAACTCCTGCAAATAAAACAAAGAAAATACTTAATAAAATAAATTGGTTACGCATAGTTCAATTTTTTTACTAATATATAAAATCAATTGGAATATGCATACTAAAATCAAAAATGCCGCAGATTTCACTGATTAATGCAGATTTTTTTCACAGATTATATTTAAAAAAAAGGAATCTGTGGTTCCAATCTGTGGAAATTTGTGCAATCTGTGGCAAACATTTTCCGCCTAAGGCGGGTTAACGGATTTTAGTTTTAACTATATTTAATTTTTTAGGTGATTTGTTTTATATTTGTTTCACCATGGACGACGACGATTTTAATTTCGATTTTGAAAATTTAAGTCCCGAAGAACAAGAGGAGCTTGAAAGAGAGTTTCGCGAAAAGCAGGACAAAATAAAAAGGCACCCTTTACGAAAAAAGGGAAATGAGGTTTATGAAATTGTTTCTGCTTTTATTGAGAGTTTGTCGGGTGATGCCCGTGAAATGTATGCAGGTACTTTAATGGAATCTGCTTTAATTATTAATGGAAAACTTGCGGGAGCTATGGCAACCAATAATTGGCTTATTTGTATGCAAAATGCTTCCATCATAAGATACCATGCAGAATATATACTTACTTCTACCTCGGGTTTAACAGCTTTTACTAACGCTGATAAAGATTACGTAAAAGTCTTAAGAACTACCATGCAGGAATTTCGCGAACTTTTTAAAGAATGGGTTAAAAGTTTCGATTCTTTAGAAAAAGAAGATTTTGAAGATGAGTGGGGATTGTTTTTGCGCGACTAAGATTTACCACGGAGGCACTGAGGGCACGATCCCGATGACTATCGAGATGCACGAGAATTTTTTTAATAAGTAATTAGATTAAATCCTTCCTTTTTTTATTTCCTCCACAACAGCCGGGTCGAGCAGAGTAGAAATGTCTCCTAAATTACTTACATCACCTTCAGCTACTTTGCGTAGAATGCGGCGCATAATTTTTCCGCTGCGTGTTTTTGGCAACCCACTTACAATTTGAATTTTATCCGGTTTGGCAATAGGACCAATTACTTTGGTGACTTCCGCCAGAATTTCTTTGCGTAAAATGTCGGCGTGTTTTTCTGTATTCGTACAAATTACGTAAGCGTAAATGCCTTGTCCTTTTATATCATGCGGATAACCCACTACAGCGCTCTCCACAATATCGGGATGTGTATTAATTGCACTTTCTACTTCGGCTGTTCCAATACGGTGGCCGCTAACATTCATTACGTCATCTACTCTTCCGGTAATTCTGTAATAGCCATCTTCATCTCGTTTGCAACCATCACCGGTAAAATATAAATTGTTGTAAGTAGAAAAATAAGTTTGTTTACAACGTTCATGGTCTCCGTAGGTGGTACGTATAATTGAAGGCCATGGAAATTGTATGCAAAGATTTCCTTCCACGCCATTTCCTAAAATTTCTTTTCCTTTTTCATCTACCAAAATAGGTTGAATACCAGGTAACGGTAATGTTGCAAAACTTGGTTTTGTTTTAGTAATATTTGCCAATGGAGAAATTAAAATTCCGCCGGTTTCGGTTTGCCACCAAGTATCAACTATCGGACATTTTTCTTTACCTATATTTTTATGATACCATTGCCAGGCTTCTTCGTTGATGGGTTCTCCAACACTTCCTAAAACTTTTAATGAATCGAGTTTGTATGGTTTTACAAAATCTAAACCTGCTGCTTCTAAAGCACGAATGGCAGTTGGTGCCGTGTAAAAAGTATTTACTTTATGTTTATCTATTACTTGCCAAAAACGACTTGCATCCGGATAATTAGGAACGCCTTCAAACAAAACAGATGTTGCTCCTGCTAAAAGTGGTGCGTACACAATATAACTGTGCCCTGTTATCCAGCCAATATCAGCAGTACACCAGTAAATATCTCCGTCATTATATTGAAAAACATTTTCAAACGTATAGGCTGTGTAAACCATGTAACCTCCGCAAGTATGCACAACGCCTTTTGGTTTTCCGGTACTGCCTGATGTATAGAGAATGAAAAGTACATCCTCGGTATCCATTTCTTCAGCTTTACAAATAGCATCAACAGTTTTCATTTCATCATGCCACCACAAATCACGATTGGCTTGCATGGTAACAGAAGTATTTGTTCGCTTAGCAACAATTACTTTTTTTACCGACGGGCAAACTTCCAGTGCTTCATCAACTACACTTTTCAATGCAATATCTTTTGCTCCGCGATAAGCACCATCAGAAGTAACTACGATATTGCATTCGCTGTCCTGAATTCTTCCGGATAATGATGTGGCAGAAAATCCGCCAAAAACTACCGAGTGAATTGCACCAATTCGCGCGCAAGCTAAAACAGCAATTGCGAGTTGCGGAATCATGGGCATGTATATACAAATACGATCGCCTTTTTTTGCTCCGTGCTTTTTTAATACGTTGGCAAATTTGCAAACTTCATCATGGAGTTGCTGATAAGTAAACTTTACAACTTCCTCATTAGTCCCGTTAGGCTCCCAGATATATGCAATCTGATTTGCGCGTTTTGGTAAATGTCTGTCTAAACAATTTTCGGTAATATTTAATTTTCCGTTAATGAACCATTTTGTGTCTGCTGTTTTAAAATTCCATTCTAAAACTTTATCCCATTTTTTTCTCCAAACAAAATGTTCAGCTTTTTCTGCCCAGAATACTTCGGGGTTGTCAACAGATTTTTTGTATTCTGATTTATATTCTTCTAAATTTTTTATTCTAAACATATTTTTAATTTTTTGGGCGTGCCCCGCATTAATATCCTCTTTCATTCATACGCACCAAGCGGGGTCGGGCTTTCCGCTGCAAGTCCTCGCTGCGCTGTGGGCTTTCCGCTACAATCCCTCACGCAAATTCTTTAAATGATTATTTCTTCAATAATTTAAATGCGTGTGTCCATTGGTTGTGAAGCATTCCCGGAATGCACCATAACATACACAAAGGTTCAATGGCGCGGGCACCTTCTGCTTTGCCCATGTCTTCTGTTTCCCATCCAAATTGCGTTAAAATTTCTGTTACTTGTTTTTTTGCTTCATCATTGTTTCCACAAATAAACATACTTGGTTTTGTTCCGCCAAAATCGGGGTCAACCATAAACGCACTACCCACACTGTTAAATGCTTTTACAAAATTTGCTTTAGATGCAGTTTTTTGTAAACGTTCCATAAGAGAATCGTGCAGACTTGTATAGAAATTTAAAACTCCATTTATAGGAGGAGCTTTTTCGTCAATAGGATTCGTTGCATCGATAATTGTTTTTCCGTCGAGGTTATTTATACCTGTTAATTTTAAAACATCTTCTGATGCATGTCCTTTTGCAGCAAGAACAAGAATATCTCCAAACTTTGCGGTCTCTTCAAAAGAACCGATTTTCCCTTTTGAGTTTTTAGATTGCCATTCGGATAATTTAGAATTATCGCGTGTGCCTATCATTACTTCATAACCGTGTTTTAAAAAACCGGTAGCTAACACTTTACCTACAACGCCGGAGCCAAGTACTCCAATTTTTTTCGAATTCATGTTTTTAATTTGAACCCGAAAATTAGGTAAAACTTTTGCAAGTTTATTTAAGAAATGATTAAAATCAGAATAAAAGAGTGAATTATTCTTTTATAACTTTATAACGACTTGTCTTCCCGGTTTTATCGAGGAACTCTAAAGTATATGCGCCACTTGCAAGTTTGTTTACATCTATGCTTCCGTTAAATTTTTCGGCATAAATCAATTGCCCTGATATATCCAAAATTCTTACCTGTTCAATGACAAAATTTACGTCTTTGTTTGCTATAAATAATCGGTTTTGCATTGGGTTGGGGAAAACAATTGTTTTTTCTGTGTTCACGGGATTATTAATGCCTGCGTAACCAACTACCATGACAAATATTTTTAAAGAATCGTGTGTAGTAAAAGGTGTTGAAGTACTTCTTGGCCAAATAACAACGGTATTGATTCCTGACTTGAATTTCTTATTGCTGGCTGAAGAATCGGTTAGAATAGTTGTGCTTACCGAAATCGTGTCATTTGCGGGAATATTTAGGGTAGAGGTTAATGAATCTAAATAAACCAATGTGTTATTGCTCATTGTATCAACGGCAAAGAAAACCTGTACAGGTCCTGAATAAGCCAGAAAACTGTAGTTTTTAATAGTTGCCTTATATGCATAACTGGTAGCATAATACATATTTGTTTGGACAAATGAACTAGTGTCATCAATACCTAAACTAGTTTGACCTTTAACTAAAGTGTTTAGGCTTAAGATGAGGAATAACGGAATAAAAAATATCTTTTTCATGGTAGGAATTTTAATAATGTAAAAGTAAGTTATATTTAATTTGTGTGGAAAAGAATATTATGCTTATCTTACGTGTTCAAAATGTAAGATAATGAATGTATTACCAGAAATAATCGGACTTTTAAACAAGGAAGAGATAAGAGGGTTTAAGTTATTTGCTAATCGTACCAATGCTTCAGATGGAAGGAAGGATATTTTACTGTTTGATCATATTAAGAAAAATACCGAATATGATGATGAAAAGGTATTCAGAAAGCTTTATCATGGAAAAGAAAAAAACGCTTTTTACCGACTTAAAAATCGTTTGCTGGAAGATATAGGTATAAGCCTTTCGTTACTGCATTATAATTCTTCAGAAATAAATACTGTACTAAATAACTATCTGCTTGCCAAACTTTTTATTTCTAAAAACAAATGGCAGGTAGCTATGTTTTATATGGCTAAGTCTGAAAAGAAAGCCCGTGAAATAGAAAGTTTTGAATTACTGGATATGTTGTATAATGAGTATATAAAACTTTCGCATGAGGTGCTTGATATAAATCCCGAAGAATATATTACCAAAAGAAAAGAAAATCGTTTGCAGTTAAATCGTTTGCAGGAAATTGATGATGTATTGGCAGCAGTTATTTACCGCGTAAAAATAAGTCAGAATTTTGGCAAGGGAAACGAAAAAATAAATGAACTGTTAAGCAAAACAGTAAATACCTATGCTAATAGCAAAGAGATAAAAAACAGTCCGTTACTGCGGTTTAAAATTTATCACTCGTTAAGCCGCATACTATTGCAGCAACATAACTATCATGCGCTTGAAAAATATTTATTGAAAACGTACAGCGAGTTTAGTAAGGAAAATTTGTTTAACAAGAACAATCATGACACCAAGTTGCAAATGCTTACGTATATTTCTAATACCTTATTTAAAAATAATAAAATAAGCGAGTCATTGGTATACGCAAACCAATTGCATGTGGCAATGAAAGAATTTTCGGGATTACTGCATGATAAGTATTTGTTTTACTATTATAATATTTTAGTAAACAATTATGCGAAAACAAATGTAGAGAAAGCCATAGAAATATTAGATGAAGCCAAAGAGCAAAAAGTAATTCAGAGTCATCCTGTGTATATTGGGTTTGTGTATTTGAATTTGGCGGTTTCTTATTTTGGGATTAGAAATTTTAAATCGGCACTGAAGAGCATTGTTAAATTATATATGCTTGACAGTTATAAAATGCTGGATGGGGCACTTCGATTTAAAATTTCGGTAGTTGAATTGATGATACGATATGAATTAACTGACTTTGATTATATAGAGCATCGCATCGGACAATTAAAAAAAGAGTTTAGAAAAGAATTTGTTTCGGCAGAATTTGAGAACGAAGTACAATTTATAAAGATTATTTCTATGCTCATGAATACTGCTGCGATTAAATCGGATAAGAAACTAATGGTATTAGTTCGACGATTTATTGCTAAATTGCATCAACAAAAGCCGGCTGATGCTGCAGAAATCATTAATTATGCTGATTGGCTGCATGATAAAACACAATAGAATAAGTAAGATTTTGTTTATTTAATTCATTGATATACAATAAATTATATATTTATTCAATATTTGAACACGTAATATTTCAGGCAAACTGATTTTAAATTTTTGCTCTTTGACCGCATCTTTGTATCAAGAAATCAAGAAATTTAAAAAACCGGTGAAGCACAAAAAACAGCGCTTCTCCACAAAAAAACAAAAATGAAAAAAAATACAAAAAACAGAATCATTTCAACCTTAGTGAAAAGATTTTTAGCGACAGTAGTTTTGGGAATAGGGTTGACAACAAGTGCTTACGCACAAACTTTTTGTCAAGCCGCATTTACTTACACCGTTGGCAGTAACGGACAAGTAAGCTTTACAAACACATCAACAGGTACTGATTCAAGTACCAATTATCTATGGAATTTTGGAAATGGAACATATTCCAATCTCTCGTCTCCAAGTTATACGTTTGCATATAACGGAACCTATTATATTACGATGGGAATAGATTCTTCAAATTCCGGTTGTTCAAGTTATGCAACAGATTCTGTTACTATAACAAATGGACTTACCTGTTCATTGAATGCAGCGTTTACTTATACTGCAGGAAGTAATGGAACCGTAAATTTTACGGATGCATCTACAGGTGTAGACCCCGGCATGGTTTATTCATGGAGTTGGTCGAGCACTAGTAATTATACAAATGGATCATCAACACAACAATCGCCTTCAATTACTTTTCCATACAATGGAACTTATTTTGTAACTATAAGAGTGGGCGATCCGGCACAAATCTGTTACAAAACACAAACACAAACCATTGTTATAACTAACTCTCAGCCTTGTCAGGTGAGTTTTACTTATACAGTTGGTGCAAACGGACAAGTAAGTTTTACAAATACATCGCAAGGAAGTGTTAATTACAATTGGAATTTTGGAGATGGAAATTATTCAAGCGTGTTATCACCGTCACATACATATGCATATAATGGAATCTATCATATTTACTTATATGGTGATTCATCAAGTGGAGGTTGCGGAGGACAGGCAGTTGATTCTATCTCAATAACCAATACACAAAATACTCCTACCTGTAATGCAAGTTTTACTTATACGGTTGGAAGTAACGGGCAAGTAAGTTTTACAAACACTTCTACCGGAACTGTAGCTAACCCTTCGTATAATTGGAATTTTGGTGATGGAAATATCTCTGCCGCATCTTCTCCATCTTATACTTACGTATATAATGGAAGTTATAATGTTACGCTAAATGAAATGGATTCTTTTATGAATAATATTTGTTCGTATAGCCAGGCTGTTACAATTACAAATGCATTGCCTGACTCAACTTGTAATGACTCAGCCTATTTTTATATGTATAAAGATACTTCGCAAGTAGGTGTATGGAATGTTTATTTAGCTTCAAGTAACAATAGCTATCCTGCAAATGCCACATGGTATTGGGGCGATGGTTCATCATCTACAGGTTTATATCCATCACATACTTATGCTAATGCCGGGTTGTATACTATTTGTGTTTATGCAACCTTTGCTTGCGGAGATTCATCTTATTATTGCCAGAATGATAGCCTTTACAAAAGCAGTTCAATGATTACTATGCACGTTATTAATACAGCTAACGGAATTAAAAATAACACAAGTGAAGTTAATTCTATAAAAGTTTATCCAAACCCGTTTGCCGATAACTTAACGATCAATTTAAGTTCTGTTAGTGGTTCAACAATTACCTATACAATTTCTGACATGTATGGTAATTTAATTGTGAGCGAAAAACTTGGAATTGAAAAAGGTGAAAATAAAATAGGAATTAACACCTCAGGTTTTAGCGGTGGAATGTACTTTGTAAATATTATAGACGGTACAAGCAAAAAAATGCAAACGCTTAAGATTGTAAAGTAAAAAATAGAATTTAAGTCTAATAAAAAAAGCGGAGAATTATTTCTCCGCTTTTTTTATTTCTTTGAGAATATTTTTGCTGCGCGACTGAAGTGCAGGAATACCACAATGTAAAAGGCTTTCCGCATTGTGTTTTACTTCAACAAGTAAGTCAGGATATTTTTTTGCGATGTTATGCATTACGCTTATTGAAAATGCCCTTACTGCAATGGGTTCTTTTAAATCGTGTAAATAATTAGTACTCAGTTCAAAAAGTTCACCGCAATATTTTTCGGGAATTTCTACATCTTCTAATATACGCAAGGCATTTCTTCTTACAGCATCGTGAGCCTTTTTGTCACTCATTTTTTTTATCATTTTACCAAACCAGGGTTTTATCAATTCAGGATGTTTGCGTACGCAATAACTTACAGGATATGCAGCGCGTTGTGCCACACGATATTCATCGTTCAACATTAAATTAATTAATTCGGCAAAATATTTTTTAGCGTTGCCCACATAAGCAACAATTTTTTGACATTGTTTTTTAGAATGTTCTTTGAGTATTTCTTCGCGGAGATTCATTTCCGTTCTCCCCTCTCCTGCAGGAGAGGGGCAGGGGGTGAGGTCATTTATATCGCATCGTAATCTATAACCACTTTTTCGGTAAGCGGGTGACTCTGGCAAGTTAAAATATATCCTTCTGCAACCTCGGCATCAGTCAACGCAAAGTTAGCATCCATTTTTACTTTTCCTTCCAACACTTTTGCACGACAAGTACAACATACTGCGCCCTTGCAACTAAAAGGAGCGTCAACACCGGCATCGATAGCAGCTTCTAAAATAGAAGAACCTTCAGTTTTTAAATCGAAATGTGTTTCAATTCCGTAAAGAGAAACGGTAACACTACTTTTTACATTTTTAGCTGTGCTTAAACCTTCGGCTTTTGCAACAGCTTCTAACACGGCTGTAAAATATTCTATATGAATTTTTTCTTTGGCAACTTTTAAATTTTCTAAAACAACTTTTACGTTTTCCATCATGGGGCCCGGACCGCAAATAAAATATTCATCGGCATTTAAGCCTCCGTAATTTTCTAATAAAGCTTTTACTTTTTCTTGTGTGGGTAAACCTTTGTGTAAATCGGGTACAGAACCTTTTGGAGCATCGTATACAAAAATCACTTTTAATTTATCGCTGTTATCGGCTGCCAGTTTTTCTATTTCAGTTTTAAAAATAGTAGCGTCTTCTTCTCGGTTAGCATAAACTAAAGTAACCTTACTTTGTTTTTCTATATATAAAACACTTTTTAAAATGCTCATCATGGGTGTAATGCCGCTTCCGCCTGCAAATAATACATAATGTTTTTTGGCAGAACCAGAAAGTACACTATGAAATGTTCCCATTGGGGTCATTACTTCAACCATGTCGCCCGTTTTTAAATTACGGTTTACAAAAGTTGAACCTTTACCGGCTTTTACTTCTTTAATGGCAATGCGTAATTCTTTTTCGGCAAAGGGGCTTGTACAAATGCTATACGAACGGCGAATTTCTTCTCCGTTTACTTTTAATTTTAAGGTTAGGTATTGTCCTTGTTTGTATTGATACTCGGGCCACAGTTGGGGTGGAACTTCGAATGCTACAGAAACCGCATCGGCTGTTTCGCGTTTAACATCGTTTACTTTTAAAGAATAGAATTTTGCCATGAGGGTGCAAAAATAGCAATTGTTTTGGTTTATTTGCGTGAGGGATTGCAGCGAAAAGCCCACAGCCGTTGATGATTTTCACTTTTAATGAAATGCTAAAACGGCGAGGACTTGAAGCGAAAAGCCCGACCCGCGCTTAAGCATAGTTTGGAAGAAAATTTTAATGCGGGGCACGCCCAAGACCACCCCTTAATCTCCTCCTTGTGCTATAGGCATCACTATATGAAAAAAAGGCCGGGAAAATACAGAATACAAGATTTTTCTAGAAATCGTGGCTTAACTGGTTGGTAGCTTTCTGTAAAATTTCGAAAGCGTTCTCCGCCATTAAATTTTCTTTATCGAGTGTAGGATTTATTTCAACCATTTCGAAGCAAACAATTTTTTTACTTCGCATGATATAATAAATAAGGTTGCCGGCTTCTTTTTCGGTAATGCCGTTAGGTACGGGAGTTCCGGTTCCGCTGCTTATGCGGCTATCCATACTGTCAACATCAAAACTTACATAAATATAATCGCAATGATCAAGATAATTTAGCGCTTCAATTGCAATACGCTCAACTGCTTTTTTGCGGATTTCCTGCAAGTTAAAAATGCGGACTTTATTTTTTTTAATTAAATAATCTTCCTGTGGTTCGTAATCGCGCAGGGCGATGTAAACTAAATCGTTGTATTCTAATTTGGGAGTAATTCCACCAAGGTTTTTAAGTTTATCCCAGTACTCAATAGTTTCGTCGTCAGGCTTGTTTTGTGCTCTATCTCGGTTATCTTCTGCTAACAAACAAGCAATTGGCATACCGTGCATGTTACCGGATGGGGTGGAGTAGGGCGAGTGGAGGTCTGCATGAGCATCTATCCAAATAACGCCAATCTTCTTATCTGGGTATGCCATTTTAATGCCCGATACGGTGCCGATAGCCGAACTATGATCGCCGGCCAAAACCATAGGAATGGCGTTATCTTTTATAAGCGTTTTTTGAATTTCATTGGCAATACGTTCGTTAAGTGCAAAAACGCCTTTTATACGCTTAGCGTAATCGTTTACAACGGGTTCAAGTAAGAGGTGGTTTTCGGTTTTAATTTCGACTGATTTAAACTTTTTAAAGTAATTACTGCCAAAATCGAGGGCTGCTATTTTAATGGCGTCTACTCCAAGGCTGCAACCACGGGTTCCGGCGCCTATTTCTGACTTAACTTCTATAACTTTAATGGGCTTAATCATAACCTAAATTTAACTTATTATCTTTAAAATATTTAATGTAATTAACTTACTTTTGTGTTTTGAACCTAATGTAACTCACTTGGATTGTAAAAAATGAAATGAGCCGTAACGTTTCGATTGACATTTGAACAATTTTAAACTCATTCCATATGACAATAATTTAAAAATCAACAACATATGAAAGAAACCAACTACTCCGACCTTATTAACCAAACTTTCAATTTCCCTCAAGAAGGTTTTCATACTGTTGATAACGAATTGTTTTTTAATGATATACCATTAATGGAAATCATTAAACAATATGGTACTCCTCTTAAAATTACCTATTTGCCTAAAATCGGGCAGCAAATACAAAAGGCAAAGCGACTATTTAATGTTGCCATGGCCAAAACCGACTATAAAGGCAAGTATTTTTATTGTTATTGTACCAAAAGCTCACATTTTTCTTTTGTTTTGGATGAAGTGCTTAAAAATGACGTACATATTGAGACTTCATCAGCTTTTGATATACCAATTATCAAAGAACAATTCAAGAAAAAAACGCTGGCCAAAGATACGCATATTATCTGTAACGGTTATAAGCGCCCACTATACCAGCAGAACATAATTGAGTTAGCAAATGAGGGTTTTAACGTAATGCCGGTGCTCGATCATAAACTTGAAATTGATTATTATAACAAACATCTTAAAGTGCCTAAAATGAAATTAGGTATTCGGATTGCTACTGAAGAAGAACCTTCTTTTGCTTTTTACACATCTCGCTTAGGTATAAGACATACTGATATTATGGATTTTTACCGCGAAAAAATAAAAGACAATCCAAAGTTTGAACTCAAACTACTTCACTTTTTTATTAATACAGGTATTAAAGACACCATTTATTACTGGACAGAACTAAATAAATGTTTGAAGATTTATCTTGAACTAAAAAAACTTTGCCCAACCCTCGATGCATTAAATATTGGCGGCGGCATGCCCATACGTACCTCCTTAGGATTTGAGTACGATTATGAATATATGATTGAGGAAATTGTAGAGCAAATAAAAAGTTTTTGTACGAAAAATGAAATTCAGGAACCCGATATTTATACTGAGTTTGGATCGTTTACCGTGGCAGAAAGCGGGGCTACACTTTATTCTATCATCGATCAAAAAAAACAAAACGACAGAGAGACCTGGTATATGATAGACAGCTCATTCATTACAACCTTGCCGGATACCTGGGGCATTAAGCAGCATTTTATTTTACTGGCTATTAACCATTGGGATAAGCCCTATGAACCTGTGAATTTAGGTGGACTGACTTGCGATAGCATGGATTATTATAACTCTGAGGCACACACCAATCAGGTTTTTTTGCCGAAGGTTGAGTTAAAAGACAAACAACCTTTATACATTGGGTTTTTTCATACCGGGGCTTATCAGGAATCGTTGGCAGGTTATGGTGGTACACAACATTGTTTAATTCCGGCTCCCAAACATATTTTAATTGATAGGGATGAAAACGGTGAAATAAGTACCCGACTTTTTGCCAAAGAACAGAGCTTTAAGAGTATGCTCAAGATTTTGGGGTATTAAAACCGTTAATCCAATAATTTAATCATATTAAGTAAAAAATACTAACTTGCGCCTTTCGTAATTTGTTGGTGAAAAAACTTTTATTCATATCTGTATTAATCAGCCTTTTAGCATCTTCTTGTAAGTATGCTAACCCAAAATATATAAATGAAGGGGTAATTGAATATGATGCCGAACCAGTTGATGAAAATCATCCTATGGCGGGTCTTGTTCCCAGAAAGATGCTTGTTAAATTTAAGAAGAATATTTTTTGTGCCGAAATGAGTGTTATGGGAGTTTTAACAACAAATTTCATTGCCAATTCCGATAAAAAAACAATGACTTTGTTGGTAAAAATGTTCAACGACAAACAGGCTTCTGTTGATGATGAAAAAATAATTAAGGAAGAAAACGACCAATATAAATTAGAATTTAAAGAGACTAACGAAACCAAAGAAATAGCAGGGTATAAATGCAAAAAACTTATTGCTAATCTGGCAGATGACCCTACTGTTAAGTTTGATGTATATTATACTGAAGAATTAAATGTAACCTCACCCAATTTATTAAGCCCGTATGCACAAATTAAAGGCATGTTAATGGAGTACCGTTTAAAAAAATTTGGTATCGAAATGAAATTTACTGCTGTTGGGGTTAAGAAGGAAGAAATACCGGACGAAGAATTTGAACTTCCTGCCTATTATAAGGTAATTTCTAAAAAAGAAATGGATGAATTTTTTAAATCTATGCAATAATACAACCATTTATCAGCCTGTTTAACGGTTTAAAAAAATACTTGTGCAGTTTGGCACATTAGTTGTAATTTCAAACCCGCTCCGATAGCTATCGGGATTAAAACAAAAAATAAACCAATTAAAAAACACATGAAAAAACTTTTTTTAAGCGTATTTACTCTTGCAACTATGCTGGCCGCACAGGCACAAACCAAAGAAGGCTCTATTACTTACAGCGTTAATTTTGAGGGTCTTCCTCCCGAAGCTGCCGGAATGATGAAAGGCAGTGAAATGAAAATGTATTTTAAGGATAAAAAATCTCGTTCTGAGTTTACGAATGCTTTCAGTACACAAATTACAGTAAGTGATGAAAATTCTACTACCACTCTTATGGAGCAAATGGGGCAGAAACAATATTATAAACTGAAAAAAGAAGATATTGAAAAGGAAAGTAAAAAAACTGCCGATCCAAAAATAACTTATACGGAAGAAAAGAAAACTATTGCCGGTTACGAGTGTAAAAAAGCAATTGTAGAAACTAAAAGCGAAAAAGGTGAAACAAACAAAGTAGATGTTTGGTATACCGAAAAATTGCAAGGTCCTTCAGGAAGTTCAGGCGGAAGAATGGGAGGTAACCAATTTAAAGGTTTAAAAGGAGCTCCACTTGAATTTAGCATGCAACAAGGTCCAATGAAAATGCAAATGAGTGCTACTAACGTATCTACTTCTCCTATACCGGATGCAAAATTTGCGGTTTCTACTGATGGTTATACAGAAGTAAAACTGGAAGATTTGAAAAAACAAAGAGGAGGAGGTTCTAACTAAACTTTAACTTATTTAATTTAAAAACCCGCTCTCAGAAGCGGGTTTTTTATTTTCATTTAATTAGCGATACATGTCCCTTAAGCATCCTTGCTTCACCCTTATAGGTTTTACATTCAATTTTCCACACGTAAACATCTTCCTGAACAATTTCGTTTCCTTTTGCTTGGTAACGTCCGTCCCA